>CERV01129579.1_pt1 | contig 15316 bp, 9 predicted proteins | sample 530871 | NCBI WGS metagenome assembly CERV01 (sample SAMEA2621045, study PRJEB7988) | marine metagenome | biome: marine biome (ENVO:00000447); feature: deep chlorophyll maximum layer (ENVO:xxxxxxxx); material: "saline water (ENVO:00002010), including plankton (ENVO:xxxxxxxx)" | depth 50 m
AAATGTTGTTATTAGAGGTTATACTTCTATTAATGGTAATAACCAGGCATTATTCGTAGTTGACGGAGTACCTTTCAGTAGTGATACAAATGCACAAGGTGGTTACCTAGGTGGTAACATTGGATCTTCAAGATTTTTAGATCTTGATCCAAACAACATTGCTAGTGTTAACGTTCTTAAAGGTTTAGCAGCTGCTACACTATATGGAACAGCTGGTAAGAATGGTGTAATTGTAATCACAACAAAATCTGGATCTTTAGGACCTAAAGGACCTAAGAAAACAGAAATAACTGTTAATCAATCTTATTTTGTTAATGAGATTGCATCAATGCCAGAGTATCAAAATATGTATGGAAATGGTTTCGACCAATCATTCGGATGGTTCTTCAGTAACTGGGGACCTGCATTCGCAAGAGATGGTGTTGACGGATGGGCAAATGACCCAGCTGGAACTATTATTGATACTGATGGTGTAGGAACAGTAGAGCATCCATATGGATCTTCTGCATTCCTAAATGCATTTTTAGGTGGTAATAACGTATTAAATCAACAGTACACTGGTGAGCGTTATGCATGGGCTCCTTACGAAAGTGTTGAGAACTTCTTTAGATCAGGTGGTGTTTCTAACACATCTGTTAATATAAGAGGTGCTTCAGACGATGGTAAGGTTTCTTATAACGTAAACTGGGGTAACCTTGATGAAAAAGGTTTTACACCTGGTAATGCACTTAAAAGAAATACAATTTCTATTGGTGGACGTGCTGAGTTAAGTAATAAATTTACTGTTAGTGGTTCTATGAACTACAGTAACACTCAGATGGTATCTCCTCCAGTTGCTTCTTCTAGAGGTAACGGTACATTAGGATGGTCAACATTCGGTAATGTATTCTTTACACCAAGAAGTGTTGACTTAATGGGATTACCATTTACTATACCTGAAAATGGTGGTAGTATTTACTATAGAAATGGTAACGATATCATTAATCCAAACTGGTCAGTAGCTAACTCTCAAGGTGGTCAAACTACTAATAGAGTATTTGGTACTGCTACTTTAACTTATGATATCAATGATAATATGTCTCTTACATATCGTGCTGGTATTGACTGGTATAATGAAAGAAACAAAGCATACTCTAACAAAAATGGTGTAAACTTTAGCCAGGCAATATTTGGTTATCTTAATACATGGGATAACAATGTAACTATCTGGAACCATTATGTTGGATTAAATGGTAGTGCTGATTTAAGTGATGACGTTGGACTTACATGGACAGTTGGAGCTGAATCAAAAATGAGAAACTACGATCGTGAAGGTACTGCAAGTACTGGACAGATTGTATATGGTGTGATTCAACACTTTAACTATGAGAATCAAACGCCATTATCATACCACGGTCACCAAAACACTTTAGGTGTATTTGGTAACGCAGATATCGATTATAGAGATTTCTTATTCGTATCATTATCTGCTAGAAATGACTGGGTTTCTAATCTACCAACAGAGAATAATAGCATGTTCTATCCAAGTGCTAGTGTATCATTCTTGCCTACATCAATGGATGAAAGCATAAAGTCTGATAACTTAACTTACTTAAAAGTAAGAGCTGGATACGGAACATCAGCTGGTTTCCCAGGTGGTTATCCTACAGTTAATAGTGTATCACAATCAACAAACCAAAATGGTGGTTTAAATGGTGGTGTTACAACTAACTCTGTAAGTGACTTCCAGGCTAACCCAGATCTTAAACCAGAATTGCTTTCAGAACTTGAAATAGGAGTGGATGCAAGAGTTTGGGGGAACAGAATTGGAATTAATGCTTCTTACTTTGAAAGAACAAGTAATGACTTAATTGTATTCAAGCCTCTTCCAACATCTACTGGTTCTACTTCTACACAAGATAACATTGGTAAAATTGAAGGTGACGGTATAGAAGTTGATGTTGATTTAGAAATGTTTGATATCATTCCTGTGAATGTTGATGGTCTTAGCTGGAATGCAAGAGTTAACTTTACTACAAGTTCAGCTGTTGTAACAGAGCAATCAGATGATCAAATTATCTATGGTGGTTCTACTGCTACTTGGTTAGGTGGTAATGCTGCTATCCAAGGAGAGCCTTTAGGGGTTATCGTTGGTACGAGAATCGAAAGAGATGATAACGGGAATATGGTTGTTAATGCTTCTGGTAACTACGGTTCAGAGGGAGTTATGGCAATCGATGCTAACGGAAACGAAGTTCCTCTAGGAACAGAAGGTTCAAGAACTATTACACCAATTATTGGTGATCCTGAGCCAGATTACGTTATGAATGTTATAAATACATTAAAGTATAAAGACTTTACACTTGGATGGCAATTAAGCCATACAGCTGGTGGAGATATAGTAGCTAAAACAGTTGCTACATTATTAGGTCGTGGTGGAATCGTAGAAGACAGAAAGAATACATTTATTCTTCCTGGTGTATTAAACGATGGTTCACCTAACAACCTACAGATAAACAACTCATCTTATTATTTCAATAATGTGTTGTTTGGTCCACTTGAAATGTCTGTTTATGACGGTTCTGTTGTAAGACTTCAGGAAGTATCATTATCATGGTCAGTTCCACAAAAGATGTTAGATAGTACTCCATTTGGAGCATTATCTCTAACAGCTACTGGATTTAACCTATGGCATGATGCTTATAATGTTCCAGATGCTACTAATTACGATCCTAATGTTGCAGGTACCGGTGTCGGTAATGCAAGAGGTTGGGACTTCCTTAATGGACCTAGTTCAAAAAGGTGGGGTATTAGTCTTAAAGCATCATTTTAATAACGTAAAATCAATCAATTATGAAAAGAATATTTAAATATTTAATGATGATGGTGTTAGCTTCGGCTACGATGTTCTACTCATGTGAAACCATGGAATTAGAAGATCTAGCGAGTCCTAACTCACTATCTCCAGATCTAGCGGATGCTGATCTGTTATTAAACAACATCCAAATATCTTTCCTTAGTGCTATGCAGGATATGCAATATAACGGCGCAGCATTAGGAAGAATAAGTTATATGGGTGGTAGAGTATACTACAATAACTTTGGTAGTGGAACTATAAGCGGTGCTTGGTATCAATTGTATGCTAGCATTATGCCTGATATTGCTGCTATTGAAGGGTTAAACGGTGAAGAGAATTTATTGGCTTTCCACCTAGGTATGTCAAAAGCAATGGCTGCTCACATTATGATGGGTATTGTTGATTCTGTGGGAGATATTCCATGGGCTGAAGCAAATAATCCTGCTGAGTATCCAAGCCCAAGCGTTTCTGATGATGCAGATGTTTATGCTGCTGCAGTAGCAATGCTTGATGAAGCTCAAGGTTATCTTGATGCTGCTGGTGGTGGTGATGACATGTACTATGGAGGAGATGCTTCTAAGTGGACTAAATATATTAACACTTTAAGAATGCGTGCTAACCTTACAACTGGTAATTATGCTGCTGCATTATCTCAGACAAATGTTATTGAGACTGCTGCTGATGATCTTCAGTTTAATTATGGTACTCAAGAATTGCAGCCTGATACACGTCACCCTTGGTATCAAAGTGACTATACTACATCAGGTGCTAATATTTATCAATCATCTTGGTTAATGGACCTTATGGATGGTGATATCGATGAGTGGCAGGCAGTTAGTCTTGCTGATCATCAAGCTGGAATTCATCCAATTAATGACCCTAGAAGAAGATACTACTTCTACAGACAGTCATATAATACTCCTGGAAATCAGACAATGTTAAATTACTATGATTCAGGTGTATATTCATACCCATGTGATTGGGGTGATTGTGATGGTACAGCTAATGGTGAAACACTTCAGTGTTCATTACAAGATCAACCATTCCATTTAGAATTTACTCCTGACGGAGATAGTGCTTATGGTGATGGAAGATGGTGTTCAAACTTCATGGGATACTGGGGTAGACATCATGGTAATGATGAAGGAACACCTCCTGATAACTTTACTAGAACAGCTGTAGGAGTATATCCTGCTGGTGGTAGTTTTGACAATCAACCTGATATAGGCGACTATAATGGTTCACTTGCAGCTGCCTTTAACGTTGGTCAAGTTTGGCAAGGAAATGGTGGTGGCGGACAAGGTGTTTGGCCAATCTACTTATCATCATATGTTAAGTTTATGAAAGCTGAAGCTGCTATGTGGACAGGTGATGTTGCTATGGCTAGAACATATATGGAAGCAGGAATTAATGAATCAATTACGAAAGTAATGACTATGTCAGCTGTTGATGCTGAGGCTGATTCAAGCATGTTCCCTACTGGTGGTATGGTAAGTGCTTTTGTTGCTGATGTAATGGCACAATTCGACGCTGCACCTATGACATCTGCTTTAGATGGTTTAGGATGGCCTGTTGAAAAAGATAAGTTGGATATACTAGGAGAGCAATATTTTGTTGCTATGTATGGTGGTGCGAATGATGCGTGGAACTTCATAAGAAGAACTGGACACCCAAGAACGTTGTCTAGAGGACTTATGGATAACAATGAATCAGGAACATTCCCAAGAACTGGTACTTATCCATCAAATGAAATAAGTGCTAATCCTAATATCTTACAAAGACAGGATAATAATACCCTTGTCTTCTGGGATGCGGGAGTAACTAATCCTTCTAATTAAAAAAAATGAAAACTATGAGAAATATATTTAAATTTTTATTTGCTTCTCTTCTAGTAGTTTCTTGTGTAGATAGTGAAAACACTATTGACACAGTTTTAGACTACGAGACAGGGGCGATACTAAGAACAATTTCAGTGAATAACGCTGTATTGAACTCTAGTGATCCTAACAGTACATTTAGTGTAACTGTTGAGGAACAGGATGAGGCAGACGGTGCTCTATTTGCTCAAGTTAACGTTTACGTACAGTTGAAGGATCTTACTGCCGATAATGGTGATTCAAGTGTTGATTTTACTTATGTAAGGTCAATGCCTGCGAGTGAGTTCACTACTGGACCTGTGGGACTTCCTAGAGGAACAGTTGAAATGCCTTTCGGTGAGGCTGCATCTGCAATGGGTGTAGGTCCTGATGATTATACTCCTGGTGATGTATTCGTTGTTGGGTTAGAGGTTGAATTAACAGATGGAAGAACATATGATTGGACATCTGCTGCTGGTATTATTACTGGTGGATTCTTCTCTTCTCCATTCAAATACAATGCATTACTAACTTGTTCTCCAATGCCTGGTACATACGTAGTTGATATGTATGATAGTTATGGTGATGGATGGCAAACTGGTAGTTATGACTCTGGCGGGGCTCTTTCTGTTGATATTGACGGAACAGTAGTTGATGTTGCAATGTGCTCTCAATGGGGAACATACTCTTATGATTGTGTTGCTTCAGCTGATGGATACTATGCGCAAGCTACAGTTGAAATTCCTGTTGGAACAGAATCTGCAACTTGGAACTGGTTTGGTGATTTCTATGGTGAGATTGCTATGACGATTACTGCTCCAAATGGTCAAGTAGCATTTGATACATATCCTAACTATGGAACTGTATCTCCAGGGCTATTACCTGTGGCAGTTTGTGCTCAGTAAACAGAGTAAGTAAACAATAAAAAAAAGAGCTTTATTTTTAATAAGGCTCTTTTTTTTATCTTTATCCCCAATAAAATCAGATAATGAGAACTAAATACGGGATACTTTTTATTCTAATCATCCTCCTATATACCTGTGAATCTAATACAGGTAGTGCTGATAATACTACTGAAACATATAATAACTATGAGAAAGTGCCAAGTTCTTCAAGTGGAATCAGTTTTATCAATAGAATTGAACATAATTTAGCTTCAAAATCAAATTTATTCGATTACGACTACTTTTATAATGGCTCTGGGGTTGGTATAGCAGATTTTAACAATGATGGCTTAAAAGACGTCTTTTTGTGTGCAAATCAAGCTAATAATAGGATTTATTTGAATAAAGGGGAACTAACTTTTGAAGATATCACCGAAAAAGCCAATATTAATGCAAATAACAAGGGATGGTCTAGTGGCGTTACTTTTGCTGATATTAACCAAGATGGCTGGATAGATATATACATATCCCAAGGAGGCCCATACAATAAAGAAAAAAGAAAAAATATTCTTCTAATAAATCAGGGAGATCTGACTTTTGAGGAAAAAGCTGATGAATATGGACTGGCTGATACAGGAATAAGTACTCAGTCAGCATTCTTTGACTATGATAAAGATGGAGACTTAGATTGTATTGTGATGAATGAAAATGATTATTATGGACTTGATCCTGAAAGATTTTACAAATTATTTGAAAATAAAGAGCTTTTAAAAGAAAATTCTTCTCACCTATATGAACAAATAGATGGGAAATTTATTGATGTTACTGAGAAAGCAGGATTATTAAAGCCAAGTTTTGGTCTTGGTCTCTGTGTTAGTGATCTAAATAATGATAACTGGTTAGATATTTACATAGCCAATGATTATTATGTCCCAGATGGCATGTATATTAATAATGGAAATGGAACATTTACAGATAAGATTAAAACTGCAACAAAACAAATATCATTCTATGGCATGGGTGTGGATATTGCTGATGTTAATAATGATAATCTAAAAGATATTTATGTTCTTGATATGGCTTCAAGCGATCATGTTAGGTCAAAAACACTTATGGCATCAATGAATACATCTAACTTTGAGCTAATAACAAACAAATTAGATTTACACTATCAGTACATGTTTAATTCTCTTCAGCTTAATCTAGGTAATAATAATTATCATAATATCGCACAGCATTCAAAACTAGCTAAAACTGATTGGAGCTGGGCTGGACTCATATTTGACCATGATAATGATGGATATGAGGATATTTTAGTTACCAATGGATATAGAAGGTATGGTTCTGATAATGATTCAAGAATTAAAATAAATCAGGCAAAAAGATTATATGATGGAAAAGTACCACTTGAAATCAAAGAACAATTATACGAAGAGCTTCCTTCAGAAAAACTGCCGAATATTCTTTATAAAAACTCTGGGAACTTAAATTTTAAAAATATATCACAATACTCAGATCTAAATGAGCCTACCTTCTCTAATGGAGCAGTATATTCTGATCTTGATAATGATGGTGATCAGGATCTTATAATTAATAATATTGATCAAGAGGCTTTTATCTATAAAAATACCTCCATAGAGAAAAATTTAGGAAACTATATAAAAATAATTCCTAAAGGAAATATATCAGAAAATTTTGCTAAAATAACTATCAAATACAATGATATTGTCAAAACAAAAGAATCCAAAAGAGTTAGAGGTTACCTATCAGCAGTAGATAATGACGTGCATTTTGGTGTTGGCGATAACAAAAATATAGATTCAATTATAGTTGAATGGGCATCTGGTAAAACAGAAAAAATTTCTAATGTAGAAGTAAACCAGACAATAAATGTTTTTGAAAAAAATGCATCCAAAGAAATCAATACAGCTCAACAAACCAATTATTGGTTCAATAAAACTAATTCAACAGGTATAAATTATAAGAATATAGAAAATGATTTTGACGATTTTAAAAAAGAAATACTTCTCCCCTACAAACAATCTACGTTGGGCCCATCAATTTCATCAGGTGATGTAAATAACGATGATTTAGATGATGTTTTTATTGGAGGATCAAAAGGGCAGCCTGGGCAATTATTTATTCAGAGAGGTAACAGGTATGAAAATAAAAGGATCAGCGACTTTATTGAGGATAGACATTATGAAGACATGGAATCTGTTTTTATTGATATAGACAATGATAATGACCTAGATTTATATGTAGTAAGTGGGGGAAATGAATTTAATAATAGATCTAATTTACTTCAAGACAGAATTTATTTAAATGATGGAAATGGCAATTTCACCAAAGACAAACAGTCTGAGATATCAGATTATACTATTAGTGGGAAGTCAGTATCTAAAATTGATTATGATAAAGATGGGGATATTGATTTAATTGTGGGTAATAGGATAATACCTCAAAAATACCCATTGTACGAGCCATCTATAATCTATGAAAATATAAATGGAATATTCAAGAATGTAACCTATAAAACTGCTCCAGAATTTGAGGATTTTGGAATAGTAAATAAAGTTATTACAACAGATATAAACAACGATGGATGGGAAGATTTTATATGTGTTGGTGAATGGACCAATATAGGTGTATTTATAAATAATAAGGGAAAGTTTAAAAACATTTCAATAGACAATGGGCTAGATAAAATCTATGGGTGGTGGTATAACATACAAGAAACAGATGTAAATAATGATGGATATAAAGACTATATCGTAGGAAATATTGGTACAAACTCAAAATATAAAACAAATCAATCAAAGCCTTTAAAAGTATTTGCAGATGATTTTGATGAAAATGGGACACATGATCTTGTATTAAGTTATGAGTATAAAAATGAATACGTACCATTAAGAGGAAAAGAGTGCTCAACACAACAAATGCCATTTATAGGAGAAAAAATTCCAACATTTGATGAATTTGCGACAGCAAGTATTGAAGATATATATGGAGAAGTAGTAACTACAGCATACCAGAAAAAAGTAACAGAATTCTCTTCAGTTATACTAGTAAATAATGGAGATATGACATTTAAAGTAAATAAACTACCAGAGCTTGCTCAAACCATTCCTATTCTTTCAAGTGAAACATATGATATAAATAAAGATGGGTATGAAGATTTGATTGTTGCCGGAAACATATATAATACTGAAGTTGAAACACCTAGGCTAGATAATCAATTTGCAGTTGTACTGCTCTCAAATAAAATAGACAATTATAAAGCAATAGGGCCAGAAAATACGGGATTATATACAAATGGTAATACAAAATCTATTAAAATAGTAGGTGATAACAATCCATTACTAATCATAGCAAATAATAACGGAAATTCAGAGACATTTATAATAAATGATGATAAATAATAACTCAATACTTATTAAGTATATTAATATATAAGTATAGAGAATAAAAGATATATATTAATAAAATAGATGGAAAAAACATTAGATATTTACGGAATTAGAGCGGTGATTGAAGCAATAAAAGCAGGAGACAAAACAATAGATAAAATTTTTATTCAAATTGGGCTCAAAGGAGGCTTAATTAATGAGCTAGAAGCACTAATAAGACAAAACAAACTAAAGTCCTCTTATGTACCATCACAAAAACTAAACAAGCTTTCAAAAAAGAATCACCAGGGAGTAATTGCAAGAATTTCGCCAATTAAGTTTTATGAGCTTAATGAAATTATGGGAAAAATAGAAGGAAAAAAAGACGCCCTAATACTAATTCTTGATCAAATTAGTGATGTAAGGAATTTTGGAGCAATAATAAGAACAGCTGAAGTTTCAGGTGTAGATGCAATTATAATTCAAAATCAATCATCTGCTCCAATTAATGCAGATACGGTAAAAACAAGCGCAGGGGCTGTATTTAATGTCCCTATATGTAAAGTAAGCCATATAAAAGATGCTATTTACCATCTAAAATCTTCTGAAATAATGATTGTTTCTGCTAATGAGAGGTCTGACAAGACTATATACGATGTGAAATTAAAAAAACCTGTTGCATTGATTATGGGATCAGAAGAAAGAGGTATCGCCACATCTATACTTAAATTATCAGATGAACAGGTTAGACTTCCTATGTTTGGTAAAATTGAGTCATTGAACGTTTCTGTTGCATGTGGTATTTTACTATACGAAGTTGTAAGACAGAGAATATAAACCCGCAATCATATATAGGATTTTAGCTCAGATAAGCAATTAACCGATATAATGTCTTTTTCTGGAGTAATATTATGATAATTAAATAAAATTGCCTTTAGCCCTACATTAATGGCTCCTAATACATCAGCCTGATAACTGTCCCCTATCATAAGAGAACTACTGCTTGTTGTAGCTGCCTTTTTTAAGGCGTGATTAAAAATTATTGGATTTGGCTTCTTATACCCTACCTCTTCAGAAATTGTAATTGTATTAAAATATTTAATGATTTTTGATTTCTCTAATTTCTTCTTCTGAACTTCTTTAAAACCATTAGTAATAATATGCATCTGATATCTATTACTTAAATATTCTAAGAGATCAATTGTTCCAGGAATCATATGGTTGAAACTAGACAGATGATCTATATAGTCGATAGAAAGTTTGTTAATCATCTTATCATCAACCTTTATGCTAAGTTTATTGAATGTATCCGACAAACGATAAAACCTTAATTTTTCTTTTGAAATTTTATTTTCCCTATAAAGACTCCAATAATTATTATTTATAGGGTGATATGCGTTAAGAAAATTCTCAACGCTAATATTTAATTTATTGAGCTGAAAGATTTTGATGAAAGTTAAATTAGAATTCTTGTCAAAATCCCATAGGGTATGATCTAAATCAAAAAATATATCTGATATTTTACTTACATCCATATAAGTTTATTTAATACGTTCCTTTATGAATTCAAAATCAATACCTTCAAATTTTCCTGAACTCATCAATACTAAAGCTAAATTATAAAATTTCAATGATGACAAATAAGTAACTAAATCATCTGAATTATTTATAACTTTTAAATTCTTATGCTTAAAAGCTGCAGAAATTTCATCATTAACAAGAGGTTCCATATTTTTTAATTTAAGCGCCTTTTTTGAATAAAAAATTATAGCCTCATCTGCAGAACCTAATGCATTTTTATATTGCTTAATAAAATCAATGTTTAAGCTACTGTATGTATGAAGTTCAAGGCATGCTATGATTTTCTTGTCGGAATTTTGACTTTTTACTGCAGATGTGGTTGCTTGAACCTTACTTGGTGAGTGTGCAAAATCTTTATATGCGACTGAATTAGAGTTTTTACATATTAATTCTAATCTATTACTTGCTCCATCAAATGATTTTATTGCATTATAGAAATTCTCTTCAGAAACCCCCATATGTTCACAAATAAACTTAGCTCCCATTAAATTGCTAAGGTTATGTTCTCCAAAAATCATTAATGGAATTTTTTTATCATCTAAATCAAGATATGTAATATTATTTTTTACTGAATAATCTGGAATACTATATGGAATAATAGAAATTTGTTTAGTGGATTCATTTACCATACTGGCTAAATCAATATCATCTGTGTTATAAACCAATGTGCCGTTGTCATTAATCGAATCGATAAAAATTCTAAACTGATCTAAGTAAACATCATAAGTTGGGAAAACATTGATATGATCCCACGCAATACCACTTATTAAAGCTAAGTCAGGTTTATACAAATGAAATTTTGGCCTTAAATCTAAAGGAGAAGTTAGATATTCATCCCCTTCTAATACAATAAATTTATTCTCTTCAGTTATTTTAACCATTACTTCAAAGCCTTTTAATTGAGCTCCAACCATATAATCCACATCGATATTATTAAAATTCATGACATGAAGAATCATAGATGTTATGGTAGTCTTACCATGACTCCCTCCAATTACTACTCTAAACTTTTCAGTTGACTGATTGTATATAAACTCAGGATATGAAAATATTTTAATTCCTAATTCCTTGGCTTTTAATAACTCCGGATTATCAGATTTAGCATGCATTCCAAGAATAACAGCATCTAAATCTTTTGAAATATTTTTTGTGTTCCATCCAAATTTTTCAGGCAATAAACCATACTTATATAATCTTGATTTTGAAGGATCATTAATTACATCATCACTTCCTGATACATCGTAGTTTTTGTTTTTTAATGCTATAGCCAAGTTATGCATAGCAGCACCACCTATTGCTATAAAATGAACTCTCATTTATCAAGTTTTTTTTTCAATATTATCATTTCTCTATACACACTTTGATTATCAATTTGATTAGAATTGTAATAAGAAATTGCATTATCTATCTGCACTTTTGCGTTATACAAATCATTGTTGTAATAATATATTTTTGCAAGCAAATAAAATGCTTGATCAGGTGTAGACCTGTCTCTTGAGGTAAAATTTTCTATATAATATTTTAAATATAATATCCCTTTATCTAAATTATATTTGTTTGCTTCACAAAAACTTCCAATACTATAGTTTAAATAATTGTAATCATATTGTGCATTGAAGCTTTCTAGCTTTTCCAGTATTTGCGTGTTGAATATTTTTGACATCTTATTATCATTTTTAAAATCATAAATATATTTCTTAGCAAATAATCCATCTATTAGAGACATCTCTTCTAATTCATTAGCATATTGCAAAGCAATTGATTTACTGCCTCCTAAAAACTGAGGTAATTCTGTAAATATTTGAATTAATGCCCATCTTGCTGGCATATTTTTCTTATCTATCTCAACAGATTTGATTAAATATTTTTTTGCCTTATTAATTAAAGCCAGAGATTTAAATTTGTTAGTGTCATTAGCCTTAGCAGCTAAAGTTCCTCCAAGCTTATAGTTGTATATGGCATTATTATTGTCTATTTCAACCAACTTTTCATATTGCATAATCGCTTTATCCCAATCTCTCATATATCCATAACAATCTCCTAATTTTTTTATTAGTAATTCATCATTTTCGTTTTGTTGTATAGAATTTATAATAGCTTTTTCAGCAGCTATGTAATGCTTATTTTCAATTAAAGAATCTATTTCATATTCTTGAAAATGAAGATTAATTATTAGCAAAAAAAATAGTAAAATCTTGTACAAGCTCATATTAATAATGTTCAACTAATCATTTAGCAAATTCCATAGTCTATCCTTTAACTCAGAAATTCCATTATTAGCTACAGACGATATAAAAATATAATCAATATCAAGGTCCTTGTCTAATTCTAAAGAAATATCACGTCTTAACTCTTCATCTAATAAATCAGATTTAGTAACAGCTATTAGCCTGTCTTTGTCTAGCATTTCTGGATTATATTTTCTTAGTTCATTTAAAAGAATTTTATAGCTGGAATTAATATCATCTGAATCAGAAGGAATTAAAAAAAGTAAAATTGAATTTCTTTCAATATGCCTTAAAAAATAATGACCTAATCCTTTTCCTTCAGCCGCTCCTTCAATAATTCCTGGAATATCAGCCATTACAAATGTTTGATAATCTTTGTATTTAACAATTCCTAAGTTTGGCTTAAGGGTGGTAAATTCATAATCTCCAATTTTTGGCTTAGCATCCGTAATTACAGATAATAATGTTGATTTACCTGCATTCGGAAATCCAACTAAACCAACATCTGCAAGCACCTTTAATTCTAATATTATTTGATTTTCTTCATTTGGCATTCCAGATTGAGCATATCTAGGGGTTTGATTTGTTGAAGATTTAAAATGCCAGTTACCTCTTCCTCCTTTTCCTCCATGACATACAATTTTCTCATCACCATCATTAGTGATTTCAAATAATTTCTTCTGAGTTTTTGACTCTTTAACAACAGTCCCTAATGGGACATCAATATATACATCAGCACCATCTGCTCCAGTACTTGTGCTTTTTCCTCCATCATATCCTTGTTCAGCCTTAAAATGCCTTTTAAACTTTAAGTGATATAATGTCCAATGATTTGGATTTGCTCTAATGATTATATGACCTCCCCTGCCGCCATCTCCACCATCTGGACCTCCTTTAGCAACATATTTTTCTCGTCTTAAATGTACAGAACCCTTTCCTCCTTTTCCAGAAGTAACATTTATTTTTACATAATCGACAAAATTACCTTCTGTCATAGCAATATTATTTTATGTTTAAACTAATTATAAGGAATCTATTAATTCTTTCAGTCTAAAACTGATATCATTTACCTGACCTTCTCCATTAATTTCATAGCATCTATCCTTCTGCTGATAATATTCTTTTAGGATTGCTGTCTTTTTATAATACTCACTTATTCTGTTTTTTATAATTGATTCATCAGAATCGTCAGACCTACCACTAGTTTTTCCTCTTTTTACTAGTCTTGAAATAAGGATATCATCTTCAACTTCAAGAGCTATCATAGCAGATATAACTGTATTATTTGAAGCCATTAACTTATCTAGGGCTATTGCTTGACTGCTAGTTCTTGGAAATCCATCAAATATGAATCCATTGCAGTCCAAATTACTTACAACTTCATTGTTAAGCATTTCTATTGTTACTTCATCTGGAACTAATTCCCCTTTATCCATATACCCTTTAGCAAGTATTCCTAGTGGAGTATTGTTTTTAATGTTATTTCTAAAAACATCGCCAGTAGAAATATGAAATAAATTATAAGAATTTTTAATAATCTCTGCCTGAGTTCCTTTACCAGCTCCTGGAGGCCCAAATAAAACTATATTTTTCATTAATAATCTGTTTATTGTTATGAAGATGATTTATTAAACAAATATAATCAAATCAATAGGTTAATTTCTAATTGATTAAATATTAAAATGTATTTTTGCTCTAGTTAAATTTAATCACAAATGCAGTACTTCTCTACTAATTTTAAACTTGGCATTCTAGGTGGAGGTCAATTAGGTAAAATGCTTCTATCAGAGTGTGCAAAATTTGACATCTATGCAATAGTACTTGATCCCAATAAAGAAGCCCCATGCAGTAATCTAGCATCAGAATTTTTTGTTGGAGATCTTATGGATTATGATACAGTTTTAAATTTTGGAAAAAAAGCAGATATTATTACAATTGAAATTGAGAATGTTAATGCTGATGCTCTAAAAGAATTGGAATCATTAGGGAAAAAAGTTTATCCTTCTTCAAAAAATATAAAAACTATTCAAAACAAGGGTCTGCAAAAATTATTTTACAAAGAAAATAATCTTCCTACCTCAAAGTTTAAAATATACTCCACCATAAAATCTATTGAGCAGGATATAGCATCAAATAGTCTAGCTTTTCCTTTTGTATGGAAAAGTGCTCAATTTGGATATGATGGAAAAGGAGTTAAAATTGTAGAGAATAAAGATGAACTAAGTGAGCTTCCAGATGTAGAGTGCATAGTTGAAGAAAAAATTAAGATCAAAAAAGAACTTTCTGTAATTGTTTCAAGAAATAAATCAAATCAAGAATCAAGCTTTCCAGTCGTTGAAATGGATTTTAATCCTAATTCAAATTTAGTTGAAAGAGTAATTTGTCCTGCTAATATTTCAATGTCAATCGAAGAAAATGCAATTAATATTGCGAAAAATCTATCTAAGTCTCTTAATCATATTGGCCTGTTAGCTATAGAGATGTTTTTAACTCATGATGACAAAATACTTATTAATGAAATTGCTCCAAGACCACATAATTC
>CERV01034469.1_pt1 | contig 15280 bp, 11 predicted proteins | sample 530871 | NCBI WGS metagenome assembly CERV01 (sample SAMEA2621045, study PRJEB7988) | marine metagenome | biome: marine biome (ENVO:00000447); feature: deep chlorophyll maximum layer (ENVO:xxxxxxxx); material: "saline water (ENVO:00002010), including plankton (ENVO:xxxxxxxx)" | depth 50 m
CCTTCACTATATAATTCATCTATATTACTAAGACCACCTCCTAAAACAATTACCTCTGGATCAATGATATTAACTACATTGCTTAATCCTTTCCCAAAATAAGTAATTAACCTTTTAAATGTCTTTTTAGCATGATTATCAATATCTTTTTTAGCATATATTTCTTCAAGTGTTAAATTTTTTCCAGAAATCTTATTATAATAAATTTGTAGTGCTCTACCTGAAATGACAGATTCTACACATCCTTTCTTACCACAATAACATTCATCTCCGTCGTCTGTAACTATAGTATGACCCCATTCACCTCCAATTCCTTGGCTGCCGTATACTGTTTTCCCATCTATTATTACACCACCTCCAACTCCAGTTCCTATAATGATACCAAATACATTTTTGGCATCTGGATATTGATCCTTAACTGAACCAAGTAATGTCTCAGCTAGAGCAAAGCAATTAGCATCATTTTGAATATGAATAATTTTGTCTAAAGTTTTAGCTAAATCTTTTTGAATTGGCATTCCATTGAGACACTGAGAATTAGAATTTTTCAGTAATCCTGTTTCTGGGTCAATTGTGCCAGGAGTTCCAATTCCAAGTCTTTTAAATTTATAGTTTATTTTATTTTCAATATGATTTACTAATGACTTTATATTATTAATTACTTGAGAATATCCTTTTTCTTCTTCAGTATTAATTCTGTGCCTAATTATTTCATCAGGATTTTCTTTAGATTTTAGAACAATCCCTTCAATTTTAGTCCCACCTAAGTCTATACCTAATAACATGTAGAATTATTTTATATTTACCCAGTAAAAATATCAAACTATGGATAAGAAAAAAATATTTAACTGGTCTATAACTGTAGCACTAGCTGGATTTCTCTTTGGTTTTGATACAGTCGTAATTAGTGGAGCAAACCTTCCGATAAAGGAATTATGGAACACTTCTCCAATATTTCATGGAGTCTTTATAATGTCTATGGCACTATGGGGTACAGTTTTAGGGTCATTATTTGGATCCATTCCATGTGATAAAATAGGAAGAAAAAATACATTAATATGGATCGGAATATTGTTTTTTGTCTCAGCATTAGGGTCTGCAATTGCATGGGATCCATACTCATTTTCATTCTTTAGATTTATAGGGGGAGTGGGAGTAGGAGCCTCAACAGTTGCTTCTCCAACTTATATATCAGAAATATCTAATAAAGAGAGTAGGGGAAGACTAGTTGCTCTCTATCAGTTTAATATAGTTTTTGGTATTTTGATAGCCTATTTTTCAAATTATTTATTGCAAGGTTTTGGAGGAGATATAGACTGGAGGTATATGCTTGGAATCGAAGCAATTCCTGCTATTTTTTATATTATTTTTGTTCTTAAAGTTCCAAATAGCCCTAGATGGCTAATATTATATAGAGGAGATACACAAAAAGCAAAAGAAATTTTAAAACAAATCTATCCTGAGACTGAAATTTCAAAAAGAATTGCTCAAATTAAAAGCTCCGCAGATAAGAAAAATAGTTCTATTTTTTCAGGACTATTTAATTTTCAGATAACTCTAGCTTTCCTTATTGCGTTTTTTAATCAGCTTTCAGGAATAAATTTTGTTTTGTATTATGCCCCAGAAATTTTACAAAGTGCTGGTCTTGCTGCTAATGACTCTCTTATGAGTTCCGTTTCAATTGGTTTTGTAAATCTTCTTTTTACAATGTTTGGTCTTAGACTAATTGATAAATATGGAAGGAGATATTTGATGAAAATTGGTTCAATAGGCTATATAATTTCATTAATAAGTATTGGGTTTTGCTTTATTTACTCTTTAAACTCATATGTTCTATTAATATTTATTTTAATTTTTATAGCCTCTCATGCTATTGGACAAGGCACAGTTATCTGGGTATTTATTTCTGAAATTTTTCCTAATAGTGTCAGGGCTAAAGGTCAATCGCTTGGTACAGCAACGCACTGGGTTTTTGCTGCTTTAATTACAGCAATAACTCCTTATGTTATTAATATGCTTGATAATAATCCAGGTATGATTTTTTATTTCTTTGGATTTATGATGATACTTCAACTGGTATTTGTATTAAAAATGATGCCAGAAACCAAAGGTATTTCTTTAGAGGAGATGAAGTTTAATTCGTAGTTTCTTTATTTTTCTTTCCAAAAAGTTTTCTAAATAACATCATAATAGGATCATAAAATCTATCAACAACTCTTTCTTTAAGAGGTATTATTGCATCATCTGTAATTTGAATCTCTTCAGGGCATACTTCAGTACAACATCTAGTGATATTACACATTCCAGATCCATGTACATCTTTTACATCTTCAATTCTGTCTGCTCTATCCATAGGGTGCATTTCTAAACTAGCAAGTCTAGTCATATATCTAGGTCCAGCAAATTTTTCTTTACCTTCGTTATCTCTTACTACATGACACATATTCTGACATAGGTAACATTCAATACATTTTCTAAAGTGTTGGACTCTGTCTACATCTTTTTGTTTCATCACAAAACCTTTTTCCTTATCTTTTTCTGAAGGAGAAAAAGGCTTTATTTTCATATTTTGCTCATAATTCCATGATACGTCTGTAACTATATCTTTTATAACTGGAAATGATTTTAAAGGAGTAATTACTACTGTTTTATCTTCATCTAATTCATTCATTCTGGTCATACAGGCAAGTCTAGGTTTACCATTAATTTCAACACTACAAGACCCACACTTTCCAGCTTTACAGTTCCATCTGCAAGCAAGGTCATTGGCTTGGTCTGCCTGAATCCTATGAATTACATCTAGGACAACCATACCCTCAGAAACATTACACTTATAGCTAACTAATTCACCTCTTTCATCATCACCTCTATAAATTTTAAAGTCTCTCTCTTTCATATGATATTATTTAGTATGATCTAATTTAACTTCTTTTTCTAATTCTTCAATGCTAGAATTTGCAATTCTTTTAAGTTCAGCTTCTGGTTCAGACCTCTTAACTTTTATGGTTTCCATCTTTCCATCTTTCCCTTTCTTATTAATGATATTATATTCTAACCATTCTTTCATCTCTGATGGGAAGTCTTCTCTTGTGTGTGCACCTCTACTTTCTTCTCTCATAAAAGCAGATCTCGAAACTGCCTCAGCAGAAATTAGTAGATTTCTAAGCGCTAGTGCTTCATGCCAACCAGGATTAAATTGACTAGTTCCTGCTGCCTTTACATCTTTAAACTGAGACTTAAGATTATCAATTTCAGATATTCCATCTTTAATCTCATTTTTCGTTCTAATTATTCCGACATTATACTGCATATTTTTCTGGAGATCTTCGTGAATAAGATATGGGTTATTTCCTTTCTCTCTATTCAAGATTGATGTAGCATTTTTGATTATTCTTTTAATGTCCTCATCATTAGATTTTGGCATTGATTTAATTTTTCTAGAATATTTTGAGGCTTCAACTCCTGATAAATTTCCAAATACTAGTAAATCAGAAAGTGAATTGCCACCAAGTCTGTTTGCTCCATGCATTCCACCTGCAGCTTCACCACATGCAAATAGACCATCTACATTAGTCATAGAAGTTTCTGCTTCTACTTTAATTCCTCCCATAAAGTAATGACATGTTGGACCAACTTCCATAGGCTCTTTTGTTATATCTAATTCAGCAAGTACTTTGAACTGATGATACATGGAAGGTAGTTTCCTTTTTATATCTTCAGCAGATCGTTGAGTTGCAATATCAAGGTAAGCACCACCATGAACAGATCCTCTTCCAGCTTTAACTTCGGTATTAATTGCTCTTGCAACAACATCTCTAGTAAGTAGTTCAGGGGGTCTTCTCGCATTTTTATCTCCTTTAAGCCATCTTGCTGCTTCCTCTTCTGAGTCGGCAGTTTCATTAGCAAATTTTTCGGGAATATAGTCAAACATGAATCTTTTACCTTCACTATTTTTTAATATTCCACCTTCTCCTCTCACACCTTCAGTAACTAAAATTCCTTTTACAGATGGAGGCCATACCATTCCTGTTGGATGAAACTGATTAAATTCCATATCAATAAGTTCTGCACCTGCCTCATATGCCATACCATATCCATCTCCTGTATATTCCCAGCTGTTTGAGGTAACTTCCCAAGCTTTCCCAGCACCACCTGTTGCAAAAATTAAAGATTTAGTTTCAAAAACAATAAATTCTCCAGTCTCTCTGTACATACAAACTACACCAGATATTTTGCCTGACTTATCCTTTAATATATCTAGAGCAGTACACTCCATTTGAATATCTATACCCTGATGTATTCCATGATCTTGTAGTGTTCTAATCATCTCAAGGCCTGTTCTATCCCCTACGTGTGCTAGTCTTGGGTAACGGTGTCCACCAAAATTTCTTTGATTAATTAACCCTTCTTTTGTTCTATCAAAAACTGCGCCCCAGTGTTCTAGCTCCCTAACTCTCTCTGGAGCATGTTCGGCATGAATCTGAGCCATTTTCCAATTATTAAGCATTTTGCCACCTCTCATAGTATCTCTGAAATGAATTTTCCAGTCATCTCTGTTATCAACATTTCCAAGTGCAGCTGCCATACCACCTTCAGCCATAACTGTATGGGCTTTTCCTAGTAAAGACTTACATACAAGTCCGACTCTAATATTTTTCTCTTGAGATGCTGCGATTGCTGCAGATAATCCAGCTCCTCCTGCTCCTATTACTAGAACATCAAATTGTAACCTTTTAATTCCTGATATATCTAACATACTATATTCCCCAAGTGTTAATGTCATTAATTATTCCCATAGATACTAGTCTAACATATACGTCAGATAAACCAACCCATACTAAGCTAAGCCATGCAAATAATTGATGTCTTCTATTTAAAAATGTAACAATTTTCCAGTTGCTATGTGTAACTTTTTCATGATATAAACTGCATGAGTAGCAGTCTAAATTTCCTCCAATAAGATGTCTTATAGAGTGGCAACCAAAAGTATAGCATCCTAAGAGAATAGGATTAACTGTGAGAATAAATGTTCCTACTCCGAAACCAAGTTTCCCATCATTAAAAAATGCTAAGAATGCATCATAACTTAATATGAAAATAAAAATAACAGCGAAGTACATAGCATATCTATGAATATTTTGAAATATCAGAAGTCCTCTTTCTCCATCATATCTTTTACCTGAATTGAACGCGTTAATATTACCATTAGTTATTGCCGATACTTTGGACGGTAAGCCCTTAATAGGTTCAACTGCACATGCAGGTGGATTTAATGAAAATGCTCTGTAGTATGCTTTCCTGTAATAATAACAGGTAAATCTAAATGATAAAGGGAAAATGAGGATTAACCATGCAGGAGATTGACCAGGTAGCCAACTCAACCATTCAGGCCAAGATCCAAGTAATGAATGATACATTGGAGGCACTCCAGGTTTAGAAGGGTCTATGTAAACAGTAGGAGAGTAAAAGGGAGATAGATATCCACCAAAACCTTCATTTCCGCCGCTCCACCAAAAGTATTCACCTTGCCAAGCTGCCCAAGTTGAATAAATTACAAAAGATAAAAGTCCTAATAAAACAAGAAGAGGTGATATCCACCATTTGTCATCTCTTAATTTATTAGTTAATAAGTCCTTTTTTAACATATTTTCTTATAAACCTCAACAAATATATACTCCAAAAACTATGAAACAAAAGTTTTAAAAAAATTAAATTTCATAAGTTTTTCCTAACTTAGTATACCTATAAAACATTAACGTTTAGGGCATAATAATGGTTAGGTTTCTTCCTCTTTTTTTTTCTTTTTTCCTATGTAACAATATCTTATTTTCACAAGATACTGTTAGTCTTATATCTTATAATTTATTAAGATTTAATTCTTCTACAGAAAGAAATTTACACTTCAGAAATATTATAGAAAAAATAAAGCCTGATGTACTTATAACACAAGAGATGATAGGTCAGGAAAGTGTGAATAATTTCTTAAATAATATTCTAAAAAACATAAATGAAAAATATAAAGCAGCAGATTTTATAGATGATGAGGATACTGATATAGACCAGGGCTTATTTTATAATTCAGATAAATTTAGTTTTATCTCAACTTCTCAAATAGATGGATACCCTAGGCCAATATATATTTTCACTTTAAAGCACCTGGATACAGGAGAACAATTTGTTGTTTATAATTTACATTTAAAGGCTTCAAAAGGAAGTGAAAACGAATTGGCTAGAAGTGACCAAGTAAAAGAACTTAAAAATTATATATCAGAGACAAATTCTAATTTTTATATAGTTGCAGGTGACTTTAACATTTACTCTACTACAGAAAGTGCATACAAAGATTTGTTTTCTATAACTGAGTCAGGAAAAGGTAATTTACATGATTTGATAAATGTAGTTGGTACATATAATGATCCATCAAATGCAAATATTCATACCCAATCGACAAGGACCTCGCAATTTGGTGGGGGTTCTCATGGTGGACTCGATGACAGATTTGATTTTATATTATTTTCGGATTCTTTAATGTATGGTGATAGGATTTTTGTTATAGACTCAACTTATAAATCATTTGGAAATGATGGAATGCATTATAATTCAGCTTTAAATGTGGGTCCTAATCAAGAAGTATCTATGAATATTGCAAATTCCCTTCATGATGCATCAGACCATTTACCAGTATTTGTAAAGATCATTTTTAGTAATGAGAAGATATATAGAGAAGTATTAAATGTAGAGTCATACTCTGTGTCTGATAAACTATTATTTTATCCAAATCCTACTAAGAATAAACTTTATATTCAATCAGAAGACCATAAGATAAATAAACTAGAGATTTATTCTTTGAATGGAATTAAAGTTTTAGATAAAAATATTAACTCTAACTCATGCACTATAGATGTTTCAAAAATAAATATTGGTAATTACCTTATAATATTGAATTTTAAAGATTTTACTCAAAAAATTAAATTTGTAAAAAAATAATATGAGATATATAGCACTTATTGTTTTACTAAACTTTTATTTTATTGATTTATACTCTCAATATAATAAAAGTGAACTCCATACTCTAGCTTTTTATAACCTTGAAAACTTATTTGATACAATAAACGATGTTTCAATAAATGATGAAGCAAGTCCAATTATGGAAACTTCTATGAATAAAACATCAGTATACTTAAGTAAACTCAAAAATCTTTCTAAAGTTATATCAGAGATAGGTTTTAGTGAGACTGGATCTTTGCCAACACTAGTAGGAATTTGTGAGGTTGAGAATAGATTTGTAGTTGAGGATTTAATTAAAACTGGAAAACTTAAGGATATAAATTATAATATTTCTCATTTTGATTCACCTGACAACAGAGGAATAGATGTAGGGTTAATTTATAATCAAGATTATTTTAAAGTTATTAGGGAGAAGAATATAAAATTAGAATTAATTAATAATGAGGATAGCACCCAAATTTTAACTAGAGATCAACATCTTGTTGAGGGTTTACTTAGTGGGAATAAAATATATATAATTATAAATCATTGGCCCTCAAGATATGGAGGAGAAGAAAGGTCAAAACCTTTTAGAAATAAAGCAGCTGAATTAAATAGATTAATAATTGATTCTATTTTCCAAGTAGACCATAAGGCAAAAATTTTTACTATTGGTGATTTTAATGATGATCCTACAGATGAAAGCATTAAAAAAATTCTAAATACTGTAAAATATGATGATGAACTTAATTCTCCAGTAATGTTTAACCCGTATGAAAAGATGTTTGATGACGGATTTGGTACTTTGAAATATAGAGGTGAGTGGAATATGTTTGATCAAATAATTTTAAGTTCGAACTCTCTTAAAAGTCATAATTTAAATGATTTTTATTTTGATGGTGCGTACATTCATTTAAAACCCTACCTAATAAATCAGAGTGGGAATTATGAGGGATATCCTTTTAGAAGTTTTGCTGGAGGGAATTTTATAGGTGGCTACAGCGATCATCTACCAGTATATATAATACTAAAACGGGAACAATAAGCTTATTATTTAGTATAATATTGTATAAAATATACGTTTAATAAATACATCATAATTATCATATGTTAATTGCTTTTTTAAGGATATGCTTTTTTTCTGTAATAGGATTAATTTTCTCTTTAGATCTTTATTCTACTCACATAAGAGCAGGAGAGATTATAGCTAAAAGAATCTCATCTACAAGTTTAACTTATGAATTTACTATAATTGGATATACTGATACAGGATCTGAGGTAGAGTTTGGTGGAGGAAGTTTTAGTTTTGGAGATGGTAACTCAATTGAGGTATTAGACGAGAGTGCCATATCTTCCCAAAAAATACTATTAGAAAATCAGGTTGCTTTAAATCTTTTTAAGGTTATTCATACATTTCAGGCACCAGGTAGATATGTAGTAAGCTATTTTGAGCAAAATAGAAATGCTGAAATAGTAAATATGGAAAATTCAGTAGATACTCCTTTTTATATAGAGACTGAGATATTGATTGATCCTTTTTTTGGTTTAAATAATACTCCAGTCCTTTTAATTCCTCCTATTGATAATGGCATCCTTGGAATAAGATATATACACAATCCTGGTGCTTTTGATCCCGATGGAGATAGCTTGTCATATGAGTTAGTTATTCCTATGCAAGAAAAAGGATTTCAGGTGACAAATTACAGGTTCCCAAATGTGGAAGAGTTTTATCAAGAATATAATGAAGGAAGTGAAGGTGGATTAGGTCCCCCATCATTTTCATTAGATTCTATAATTGGAGATCTTATTTGGGATGCTCCAGGGTCTGAGGGAGAATATAATTTTGCTTTTAGAGTTGTGGAATGGAGAAAAGTTGGAGATCAGTGGTTTAAGTTAGGACATGTTACAAGAGATATGCAAGTCATAATTGATGACTCTGATAACAAGAGGCCTAATCTAGAGGTTCTAGACCCAATTTGTGTGGAGGCGGGTACTGTTATTAGAGATACAGTAACAGGTGATGATCCTAACTTTAATGATATTCAGATAGAAGCATTTGGTGGCCCATTTGAGTTCTTGTCTTCACCTGCTGTTTATTTTCCAAATCCTGTTCAATATCAGAAATCTCCTGCTTCTTTACAATTTGAATGGGAAACTAATTGTTCTCATATTAGAAAGCGACCATATGATATTCAATTTAAGGTTACTGATAAACCTGCATGGGGACCTAATCTTGTTGAATTTACCAATTGGCAAATTCAGATAGTAGCACCTGCTCCAGAAGGACTAGAACTTACACCTTTACCGTCTCGTTCTGTTCAGATTTCTTGGGATCCGTACAGTTGTGATAATGCGGATGAAATTCAGATATGGAGAAGAATTGGTAGCTTTGATTATGAACCTGATAATTGTGAGGTAGGAATTCCTGAGGGTTCAGGCTATAAATTAATTGGAACGACAGAGGGAGATCAAATAACTATGCTTGATGATAATTTAGGCCAAGGATTAGCACCTGGATCTAAGTACTGTTATAGGATTTTAGCAGAATTTCCGTTACCTGAGGGTGGAACAAGTTATGTGTCAGAAGAAAAATGTATAATTATTAACGCAGATGCTCCTGTTATAACAAGTGTTAGTGTTATGGATACAGATATTTTTGAGGGAAAGGTAGAATTAAGTTGGGTACCCCCTTTTGAGATAGATACTATCTTATTTCCTAAACCTTACTCTTACAGGGTAAATAGACTTGAAGGATTCTCTTCTGATGTTAATTTAACTCAATCAGATATTCTTTTGGATACATTTTACGTTGATACCAAAGTAAATACTTTAGAAAAAGTATATAATTATATAGTAGAGGTTTTTTCAGATTCGGATACGTCTTCTTTTGAATCTTCTCATAATGCTTCAACTGTAAGGTTAGAACTAAGTGGAAAACAAAATAGTATTGAGTTAAATTGGGATTTTGATGTGCCTTGGTCTAATAGTTCATCCTTTTATCCAATGCATTATATCTATAGAAATAATGTTTTTGGAAGTAATGAAGATGAATATATTTTAATTGATTCTGTAAATGTTATTGAGAGTGGGTATAAGTATATTGACACAGGAGAATTTGAAGGAATAGATCTAGATGAGAATAAAATATATTGCTATTATATAATTACATCTGGTACCTATGAAAATAATAAGCTACCATTAAATATTATTTATGATGATTTATTATTAAATAATTCACAAAAAATTTGTGCTCAGACTAATGATCTAATACCTCCATGTCCTCCAAATGAATTTAAAATTTCTGACCAGTATTCTTGTGAATATTATTTTTACGACAAGTCATGTGATATGAAAGATTTCGAAAATAGGATTGAGTGGAACATTGGTGAGGATGATTGTAACTTGGATTCAAAGTTTTTTAATATATACTTTTCAGAAAATGGAACAAATAATTTTAAAAATATTGGCTCAACATCAAATGATTATTTTGTCCATAAAAATCTGTCAAATTTAAAAGGTGCATATTTCATTACAGCTTTAGATAGATCTGGTAATGAGAGTATCCCTACTGATACAATCAGAAGAGATAACTGTCCAAAATATCTTTTGCCTAATGCTTTTAGTCCAAATGATGATGGTAAAAATGATTTTTTTACCCCATTTGTTACTGATGGATCTATACTAAATTTTAATTATGGAAACTGCCCTAGATTTGTAAAATCAGTAAAAATGTCAATAGTTGATAGAACAGGTAAAGAAGTTTTTTCTCATGATTCAGAAATTAACATTGTTGATGGAATTTATATTAATTGGGATGGAAAAAATAAAAGTGGTAAAAATTTACCTTCAGACACATATTATTACAATGCTACAGTTACTTTTGATGTTTTAGATGAAAATGAAAGTATAAAAGAAATTAAAGGATGGGTACAGATATTAAGGTAAATGATAAAATTGTATTTTACGATGGCTTCTGTGTCATGTGTAGTAGGTTTATAAGATTTATAGTTTTTTTAGATAAAAGAAAAACATTTAAATTCAGTGCTATATCATCTGATTTTGCTTCTAAAGTCTTATCTAAAAAATTAGATGAAAAGCAAGTTGGTAAATTCATCGTTTATCTTTCTGAAAATAAAGTTTACAAGAAATCAGATGCTGTAATTCAAATAATGATTGACATAGGTGGAATTTTTAATGTTTTCAAATTATTAAAAATTTTACCTTCTAAGATTAGAGATATATTCTATGATATTTTTGCAAATAATAGATACAAATGGTTTGGTAGGTCTGATGTATGTCATGTTGCTCCCAAAGAAATAAGGGATCAGTTTATTAATGAGTAACTTATTAGCTATTTTTGATAGAAATCAAGATATATGAAAGCAATAATTTTTCCAGGTCAAGGATCTCAGTTTGTTGGAATGGGTAAAGACCTATATGATAGAAATAAAAAAGCTAAAAGTATGTTTTTATTAGCCAATAAAATTTTAGGTTATGATATTACTGATGTTATGTTTAATGGATCTGTCGATGACCTAAAAAAAACAGATATTACACAACCTGCAATTTTTATTCATTCTTGTATAAATTTTTTTCAGAATAAGGTAAATGATATATCGGCTTTTGCTGGACACTCTTTAGGTGAATTCTCTGCTGTGACATGTTCTGGTTCTTTATCATTTGAGGAGGGACTGGAGTTAGTTTTAATTAGAGCAAGAGCCATGCAAAATGCTTGTAAAAATAATGATTCAACTATGGCTGCAATTCTAGCATTATCTGATGATGAGGTAAATACTGTTTGTGAAAAAATAGAAAATGTTGTTCCAGCTAATTATAATTGTCCTGGACAAATTGTTATTTCAGGGGCTAAAGAAGGAATACAAAAGGCTTGTGAAGAGTTTAAAGAAAATGGAGGAAAAGCTATTCCATTATCTGTTGGTGGTGGTTTTCACTCTCCATATATGGAGCCAGCAAGAGTTGAACTTGAAGAAGCTGTAAATAAAGCTAAAATAGAAATTCCAATTGCTCCAATATATCAAAATTATGATGCCAAAGGACATATTGATCCTGATAAAATCAGATTAAATCTTGTTAGTCAATTAACATCTCCTGTTAGATGGACTCAATCAGTAAATAATATGGTTGAAGATAATTTATTTAAGTTTATTGAATGTGGTCCAGGTAGAGTTTTACAAGGATTAGTAAAAAAAATTAATAGAGAATTAGATGTGTCATCACTTTAAAATTGTTTTATGAGAGGAATGCTTAAAGAAAATAGTCTAAAGGATAAGGTTATCCTAGTGACGGGGGGAGGTTCTGGACTTGGTAAGTCAATGGTTGAATATTTTTTAGAATTAGGAGCTAATGTAATTATAACTAGTAGGAGAGAAGAGTTATTGAATGATGTTGCAAAAGAATTTAATTCTCAATATAAATCTGAAGTATTTCCAATTGCGTGTGATGTTAGAAAAATTGAACAAGTAGAAAAAGTGATTTCTGATTCTTTTAAAAAATTTGGTAAAATTGATTGCCTATTAAATAATGCTGCCGGAAATTTTATAAGCCCTACTGAGAGATTATCAACTAGGGCATTTGATGCTGTTATAGATATTGTTCTAAAAGGGACAATAAATTTCTCGCTTACCCTTGGAAAAAAATGGATAAAGGATAATTCGGAAGGTAATATATTAAATATTGTCACTACATATTCATGGACAGGTTCTGGTTATGTTGTTCCTTCGGCTTGTGCTAAGGCAGGTGTTCTGAGTATGACAAGGTCTCTAGCTGTAGAGTGGGCAAAATATAAAATTAGATCTAATGCTATTGCACCAGGTCCCTTTCCAACAAAAGGAGCTTGGGAAAGATTATTACCTGGAGATTTAAAAGATAAATTTGATCCATCAAAAAAGGTCCCAGTTGGTAGAGTAGGTGAGCATCATGAACTTTCAAACTTAGCAGCATATCTACTTTCTGAATATAGTTCATATATAAATGGTGAAGTTATTACTATTGATGGAGCTGAGTGGTTAAAAGGAGCTGGTCAATTTAATCATTTGGATATGGTTTCAGATCAAATGTGGGATATGTTTGATATGATGAGAAAGAAAAAATAATGAGTAAAAAAAGACATCTTGTAACTGCAGCATTAATTTATGCTAATGGTCCGGTTCATATTGGACATTTAGCTGGATGCTATATTCCCTCCGACTTATATGTTAGGTATTTAAGATCAAAAGGTGAGGATGTTAAATTTATCAGTGGTACTGATGAGCATGGAGTTCCAATTACTATTAAGGCTAGGGATGAAAATAAATCACCTCAAGAAATAGTAGATTATTATTATGAACTTATAAATAATTCATTTAAGGAATTTGGAATTAGCTTTGATATTTTCTCGAGAACATCAAAAGACATTCATCATAAAACTAGCTCTGATTTTTTTCTTAATTTATATGAAAAGGGAGTGTTTCAGGAAATCACTTCTTCTCAGTACTATGATAAAAAAGAAAATCAATTTCTTTCTGATAGATACATAACCGGTGAATGCCCATGTGGAAAAAATAAAAATGCATATGGTGATCAGTGTGAAGTTTGTGGAAAAACACTCAGTCCTATGGATTTAAAAAATCCAAAGTCAAGTTTATCTGGTAACTCACCAACTCTAGAAGAGACAAAAAATTGGTATCTGCCAATGGATAAACTTCAAGTTAATATTGAAAAGTATATTAATACTAAAAAAGATTGGAAATCAAATGTCATTGGACAGTGTAAGTCTTGGCTAAATGATGGTCTTAAACCAAGAGCTATGACTAGAGACCTCAACTGGGGAGTTAACGTCCCTTTAAAAGATGCTGATGGCAAGGTATTATATGTTTGGTTTGATGCCCCCATTGGTTATATAACTGCGACCAAAGAATTAGAACCTGACAATTGGGAAAAATACTGGAAAGATGAAGATTCAAGCTTAGTTCACTTTATTGGAAAAGATAATATTGTATTTCATACAATTATATTTCCTATGATGCTTATGGAACATGGAGAGTATATTTTACCTGAAAATGTTCCAGCAAATGAGTTTATGAATTTAGAAGGTGAAAAAATTTCAACTTCTAGAAATTGGGCAGTATGGTTACACGAATATCTTAAGGATTTTCCTGATATGCAGGATGAGTTAAGGTACTGTTTGATTACTAATTTACCAGAGAGTAAGGATAGTGACTTTTCCTGGAAAGATTTTCAACAGAAAAATAATAATGAGTTAGTAGCGATACTTGGAAACTACATAAATCGTGTTTTTGTATTATGCGATAAGTTTTTTGATAAAAAAGTTCCCCATTTATCTAATAATGATGTAGACAAAGAAATTTTTTCTGATCTAAAGGAGTTAAAAGAAAAGATAGAGAAATCAATGCAAAATTTTAAATTTCGCGAGGCAATGAGCTATGTTATTGATGTTGCAAGGCTTGGCAATAAATATCTTACTGATACTGAACCATGGAAAATATTTAAAGATGATCCCGATAGAGTTAAAGATATAATTCATAACTCAATTCAGATAGTAGGTAATATTTCAATTTTATGTGAACCATTTCTTCCATTTACATCAAATAAAATAAGAGATCATTTAAATATTAGTGATCTTTCATGGGATGATATAGGCTCAAGTGTTATGCTCCCAGATCATATAATTTCTGGAAAAGCTCATATTTTCTCAAAAATTGAAGATAAAACAATCGAAGATCAAATAAAAAAACTTAAATTAAATAATGAAAATGACAATGTTATGCCTCAAAAAAACACAATAGAGTTTGATGATTTCACTAAAGTTGATATTAGAGTAGGTACTGTAATTGAAGCTGAAAATGTACCAAAATCTGATAAATTATTAAAGCTGAAAGTTGATACCGGGCTAGATAAAAGAACAATATTAAGTGGTATTTCTAAATACTATACCCCTGAGAAAATTCTTAATAAAAAGGTGATGGTTCTAATTAATTTAAAACCAAGAAAAATGATGGGATTTGAGAGTCAGGGGATGTTATTGCTTGCAGATGACGGAGTTGGTAATTTGAGCTTAATGCAACCAGATTCTAATATTTCAGACGGATCTGTAGTAGCTTAATTATATTTATTCATTGTCCTATCAACACCAATGTGGCAAAAGTTTAGAACAATTTCTGTGCTTAATACGATATTGTCCATTAAGTTTTTTTGTTCTTCTTTGCTAAAATCTCCAAGTACATAATCCGACTGATACCCAGGTCTAAAATTATTATCAATACCAAATCTTAAT
>CERV01045983.1_pt1 | contig 15071 bp, 12 predicted proteins | sample 530871 | NCBI WGS metagenome assembly CERV01 (sample SAMEA2621045, study PRJEB7988) | marine metagenome | biome: marine biome (ENVO:00000447); feature: deep chlorophyll maximum layer (ENVO:xxxxxxxx); material: "saline water (ENVO:00002010), including plankton (ENVO:xxxxxxxx)" | depth 50 m
CGGGAGCCTCACTTAGATGAACCCTCACTTCGCCTCAAACCTGCTTGCACACTTAGGGCACCTTGCTGGCCTGGTCACCCTCCTCCTTTCCCATGTGTGGCCGCACTTGCCGCAGATCCATTGTCCCTCGGGAAGTCCTTCGAGAACCTGCTCGCGCAGCCTCATCAGTACTGGCGAGTCCCTGAGTTTGGGCGCAGGTGCAACCTTGCCAACTATCCGTGCGTGCAAATCATCATGGTCTAGCAAACCAGCAGCATGTAGCAGCTCGTGGGCTAGTGTGTGGCGGAAAAGTGCAGGGTCATCTTTCAGAATTGGATTCAGGGCTATGGTCACCGGTCCGGGGGGTACTCCAAGTCTACGCCTTCGGTATATCTCGTTGTGGTCGCATTCGAATCTTGTGAATCCCAACCTCGACTCGCCTTCATCGGACCACTTCAGTTCCAAGTCTCTTTCCATACTATTGGCGAATGGGGCGTCCTCTCCCTGCAACTCCCCGGACAGCTCTTCCATTAGCCCGTCTGGAATCTGGGGGGTGCTTCCCCCCCTGCCCTCGGATGACACATCAACCCCTCCTCACGTCCCCCTTAAATGGGCGTCGCAGTTCGTTAGGTCACTGGGCGTGTGGCGCAGCTTGGAAGCGCGCTTCCTTGGCATGGAAGAGGCCCCGAGTTCAAATCTCGGCACGTCCACCATCTCAAATACGATTATCAAAATCGAATACTGTGATTATTAAAATTAATCATTTTTCTCCTCAAAACGGCCAAATTGGCAGTTTTTTAGGGTGATACTAAATATGCAATATATTCTCAATGGCATGATGAAGGCTAAAGCGAATGCTCTTCTATTATGCACACTGATGATTGCATCAGCCCTGGCGGGATGCGCTGGGGAGGATGTGGAAAGGACGCTGACACAAGCTGACTGCGACGCAATCGGAGACGGTTACACGCTAGACAGCGGCAACAACGCATGCGTCACAACCGAAACCGTGACCGAGACCGTGACCGAGACCGTGACTGAGACCGTGATACAGACTCTGCAACCAGGGTGCACAGACCCCGGTGCAAACAATCATGACACCGCCGCGGAAATTGACGACGGTTCGTGCGACTACGGTCAAGCACCGGCTGACATTATGGCAGCATATGAGGCTTCAATGGCATCTGATCCGGACAACGCATCCGTGCATCATGAGACTGCCTGGTACGCCATGAAGGACTCCAGAAAGTGCCGAGAGCAAGGATCCAACAATCCATGCGAATTGGTCGAGATGTCCATTGGCGATGCTGATACTCACGATCCTGCTGACGCATACGACAGCGCTTCTGGGAATATTATCGAGAACATCTACGATACTCTTTACCGATACGAGGGTCGTGGAGATGGAGGTTCACATATCGTACCTAGACTTGCCACTGGACACACCGTGTCTACAGATGGTCTGACTTACACCTTCACGCTAAGAGATGACGTTTACTTCAGCAACGGTGACAAGTTGGAGGCAAAGGACGTCGTATACTCTTGGTGTAGAGTTCTTGGCTTTGGAAGCCCCAACTCCGGAGTAGAGTGGATCCTGACTCAGTCATTCAACTGCAACGATGCCAATGGTGACCACGATGATATGGGCGGGGACAACCTAACCGTGATTGACGCAACATCATTCTCCGTCAACATCTTTGAGCCATCTGCGGCTTTCGTAGCCACAATCGCATACACAGTCGCTGCAGTGATCAACTCCGATCTCTGTGAGGAAAATAGGATTATCGAGACTGACGAGGACGGCAACGTCACTTCTGATGACTACTGCAACGGTTTCATGGACGAAGCACCATTCGGTGCCGGTACCAACGCATTTATCGTAACTCAGTGGGCAAGAGAGACAAGAACGGTACTCGAGCCTAACTGGTTGTACTGGGAGTCAGGAGACTTCAACATTAACAGGTATGTCTACGAAACTGTTGACGAGACTCAGACCAGGGTCCTAGCACTTCAGGACAAGGAAGTTGACTTGGCCTACATCCCTCCAGCACAGAAGGAGGAGTTCTGCGATAACCTAGAGGACAAGCCTAACGCTGTAGGAAAGGATGGCTTCAGGTGCACTTTCAGGTCTAGCTACGTCTACGTTTTGGTACCTTACAACGTCCACCCCAAGGTCGACGATGGTGCAGGAACTTTCGTCGATCTGATTAACCATGATTGCGATGGCGACGGAGTCGATGACTGCAACGTTATGACTACTTCAGAGGTCAGAATGGCGCTCAGTTACACGTTTGACTATGACAAGATTCGAACCGAGGCCTACGACAACGAGCTAAGCCCTGCTTTCGGACCTATCCCACAGGGATTCCCGTACGACGACACAGCTAGCGAGACGTTCACCTACGACCTACCATACGCTGAGCAGTTATTGGACGATGCAGGGTTTGTCAGGCAGTACGACTGTACTTCCATCACTCAGACAGGCGCACCAACTGTTGTCCCAGTAGCAGACAGGGATGGCGATGAGTGCAGGCTTCCGAACACGATCCGAATTCTTTCGAACACAGGAAACGATCCAAGGATTGCTTCAGCAGGAATTCTAGGAACTGCACTTGAGTCCATAGGAATCGCTAACGATGCTACAGACAAGCCATGGGCAGTCGTACTTGACAGCTACGTCACTGGAGCATGGGACCTCTGGATTATTGGCTGGGGCCCTGATTACCTAGACCCTGACAACTATTGGTCTCCATTCGCTGGAAGTACTGACATTGGGGGCGACGCGTACCACACGCATTACCACAACGACGCACTGGACCAGATCCTTCTAGACGCAAGGAGCGAGATTGATGAAACTGCTAGGCACCAGCTATACGTGGATGCATTCGCTCTTTGGGTCCAGGATCCAAATATGGCCTTCCTTGGCCAATCCGCAGGAGTAGGTGTTGGTTCCGACCACGTATGCCCACCAGCATACGATCCAATAGGCGGGGACCACTGGTTCGACTGGGACAAGCTCCCACTAGTCAACGGCCAGTACCAAGGCTCTTGCTCATAGATACTGATCTGTGAAAAAGGGACTACGAAAATCCCGTGCCGGGTAATTTGACCCGGCACGGGACCCAATATTTTTTCGAAATAATCTAGAGTTTCTATTCCGAACTTTATCCTCGAACAGGAAATACTACATCGAAGGTTCCCTGAGTTGCGATAGGGGGGTCTAAGGGTGAAGACACACGAATTTGTTGTTCGGAGAATACTCCTCTTAGTTCCCGTAATGATCGGGGTAACTGTGTTCACTTTCGGAATTTCCCAGATCATTCCTGCAGATCCAGCAGCCATACTATGCGGGGAGAGGTGCGGCCTCGTTGATCCTACTACTGGAATGACGTTACTGGAGCTTCAGAGGGAGAGACTCGGTCTGAACAAGCCCATAATCGAACAGTTTGCAATTTATTTGCAAAACCTATTGGAGGGTGATTGGGGCGAGTCTACAGCCTATCATAGGCCAACTTCAGAGGTAGTAAAGGACGCAGCTCCGATAACTCTAGAAATGTCGTTTTTCGCACTATTCATAGGTTACCCGATAGGAATCACTTTGGGAATCCTTAGTGCTGTTTGGCAGGACAGTGTGTTCGATCACATCTCTAGGTTCATGGCAATAGCATTCGTATCCCTGCCAATCTTTTGGCTCGCAATGATGTTGCAGCTACTTTTCTCAACAGGTCCCGATGTTGGAGGAATTTGCGACCCATTATTCGGAACCCAAGGGGGGTGTCTACCGATCTATGGGAGGCACGATGTAGCCCTTACATTCCCAGACTACACTTCTATTACATGCTCGGAGATTTCGTGTTACCCATGGTACTACCCGTCCGGAGGAACAGGATTTCACCTAGTAGATAGCTGGTTCGTCACCGATGATGCACTTTCTACTCTGCATCCTGATTATTCGACAAATAGGGCCCTGTTCAACGATAGCCTATCTCATCTTTTCCTCCCATCCTTCACACTTGGTATCGCATCAGCCGGATCCTTACTTAGGTACATGAGAGCAAGTCTACTAGAGGTTTTGAATGAAGATTATGTCAGAACAGCCAGAGCAAAAGGAGTATCTGAGCGAAGAGTCATTTTGGTTCACGCTTGTAGAAACGCTCTAGTGCCAATATTGACTATTCTAGGTTTTTCGATAGGCGGGGCAATAGGGGGGGCCGTCCTAACAGAATCGATCTTTTCTTTCAACGGCATGGGAAGAGTTGCAGTCCAGGCAATCACTGTGCTCGACTTCTCGGTGATTATGGGAGTGACATTAATCACTGCCGTTATATTTTTGATTGCAAACCTGATTGTTGACATTTTGTACGCGGTAATCGACCCAAGGGTGAGGCTAGAATGAGTTGGAAAGAAGGCGAAGAGGACAGGGAAGAGAGCCTCAGAAGAATCAATGAGAGGCTATCCCAAATCAGGATAGACGCTTCAAGAAGTTGGAAGGTATTCAGGAGATCAATCCTTGCTATTACCGGACTAGCCATGGTAGTCTCAGTGACCTTGATTTCTATTTTCGCCGATGACATCGCTGTGGAACATCCTTCCCGTGATCTTTTGGATACTAGGGATACATGGGTGAATGATTACGAGCCAAAGAGAGTCGCTCCATTTTCGGAGGAGTGTGACTGGCACAAGCAGACCATTTCTCTCACCACCCTCCGAAGATGGGATGCTAATTGGACAACTGCTCTTAGCCATGAAAAAGTGAATCCCGACGATAGAACATTCTACAGGGATACTCTAGAAGTAATCGAGCTAGTCTCTCTTGAGGATAATCTGGGATATGATATCGATTTAAGCCTAGTATCAGTAGATGAGGATAACTCGTCATTAATTTGGATTTCTGATCAGCTAATTAGTAATACAAGTTATACTACAATCAGACTAACCTATGTTTTCAATAATGAGGAGATGCACCATTCTTGGCTTCCAGATGGTTACGATGTGTGCATCTTTGGGACAAATACCGAGGGACAGGACCTCTTCAGCAAGGTACTCTATGGCTCTAGGGTATCTCTGAAAATAGGATTCACAGTTGCCTCCTTGACGGTAATCATTGGGACTGTGGTGGGGAGTGTAAGTGGATACTATGGCGGTAGGGTAGATGAGGTAATGATGCGGGTGACAGATGTCTTCTTCGCAGTTCCCGGATTAATTCTTGCGATGGCATTCGTTGCAGCGTTGCAAGCAGTTGAGAGCTTTACCATGCCCCTATGGCTGGCAATATTGGTTCCTACATCGTTCCTTGCCATATCCGCAAGATCACTAGTCGCAGACTCCATTCTCCCTTCAAGCGAAAAGAAGTCACTGGCGAGTTCTGATTCAATCTATTCGTACTTCAAGCAACCAGTAATTGTCCTCTCTGTCATTATGTTTCTAATTCTAGCCGGACCCTGGGAAGGCCTCTTCGAGGTCACAGACTCGTGGCTATGGAGGGTGCTTTCTTCTCTGATTATCATCTTCTTGGTGGTTGGCCTTGTGATCGCAGACAGAGCTATACTCGACAAATCCTCGTTCGATGACTATCTAGGTAGGGCAAGATCGGCCTTAGATTGGCGTAATCCATACCGTTACTTGACTCTGAGGACCCTAGCGATTTTCCTATCGGTGGCGATACTGCATAGGCTCTCTGGCGATACCGATGGGGAAATAACTCTGATTCAGGACTTTGATAGGCTTTGGAAAGTTCAAGTGGCGCTAGTATTCACTGGTTGGCCCGGCTATGCACGTCTCATTCGAGGCCAGGTTCTTTACGTCAAGGAGATGGCTTTCGTAGAAGCCGCCAGAAGCGTTGGAGCACCCCCTGGCAGGATTATGTTCAGGCATATCTTGCCCAATGCTTGGGCACCGTTGTTGGTAGCCTTTACACTAGATATCGGCGGTACCATACTCTCGGCAAGCGGTCTTTCATTCATTGGCCTTGGTGCCGAGCCATATGCTGCAGAGTGGGGGAGGCTTGTGTCCGACGGCAGGACTTACTTTCCACAGGATTGGTGGCTAATCCTCTTCCCTGGTTTGGCCATAGCATTCACAACATTGGGATTCAATCTACTAGGTGACGGAATCAGGGACGTCGTCGACCCGAAGAATAGGAGTTGAGATTCTGAAGGAAATACTACAAATTGAAGGATTAAAGGTCCATTTTGATACTTTGGATGGCCCCATAGAGGCTCTCAATGACGTCTCATTCTCTGTGGGGGAGGGGGAAATTATGGGAGTAGTGGGGGAATCAGGTTGTGGCAAATCGGTCACTTCACTGGTAACTGTTGGTTTAGCATCATGCGAGGTGGATTCTGGTAGTGTCCTATTCGAGGGAAAGCAACTAATCCACAGTATGCCTGAGAAGGTCAAGACCCAAATCCAGGCGGCCAAGAAGGTCTCTTCAACTCTGCTTTTGACTGTCATCTTTGGTGTAATATGGACTCTGTTCGATCCAATAATTGGATCACAGGTAACGACGCTCTCACTGATTTTATTTGCTATATCATCAGTTTTCATTTGGTTCAAAGAGAGGCCAAATAATCACCATGAGTCCTTCATGAGATCAATTCGGGGAAATAGGATAAGTATGATTTTTCAGGAACCTATGACTGCATTGAATCCCCTTTACACCGTGGAAAAACAGATTTGTGAGGTGTTGAAGGAGCATGGAAAAACGCATGAGGCAGAGAAGACACGTTCCATTCGGATTCTTGATGCACTTATCTACCCGTTCTCTTTGATTTACCAATCGTCCAGAGGAAATCAACTGAATTTTTCTATTTTCGTGCTTGCAAGTATTGCAATTATGTCACTACACCTGGGTGGTCTTGCCTCCACATTCGACATTTATTCATTCGTACTAATGCCTTCAATACCACTCGTTGTTTTCCTCCTCTCTCATTACAAATTTTCCTCTAGTTCAGATAATGAAAGGATCACTTCGCCACTTGACGATGCTTACGCGTCAATTCCCTTGGCATTCGTAATCCCGATCGTTTTATTCATTATACTGTGGATTCCTTTCAGCGCTCTGATTAGCGTTATCCTGATTTGTTCTATGCTAGCCATTCCCCCTCTCCAAGCCTCAAGTTATTTCCAACTAGATCCTGCTCACAGGAAGCAGGTAATTGAGATTCTCGGCGAAGTTAAGATACCCAACCCAGAGACTGTTGCTCGTATGTACCCTCATGAACTTTCAGGAGGTATGAGGCAAAGGGTGATGATTGCAATGATGATGGCGTGTGAACCTAAGCTACTCATTGCGGATGAGCCGACCACAGCTCTTGATGTAACCATTCAAGCTCAGATCCTTAAGCTAATGAGGGATCTGAGAGACAGGGAGGGTACTTCCATAATGCTCATCACTCATGATTTGGGAGTAATTGCAGAGATGTGCGATTCTGTCACAGTTATGTATGCTGGTCGAGTAGTTGAAAGGGCTCCAATCTCCGACCTATTCTCAAATCCACGTCATGCGTACACAAGAGGGCTAATTTCCTGTACCCCGAGTCTCTCCTCGGATAGGAAATCAACACTTCCAGCAATTCCGGGGCAAGTAGCAATCCCTTCAGAATTCGTCTCTGGGTGCAGGTTCTGTCAGAGAATGGAAAGGATGGGAGAAACACTTTCCTCCCCTCCAGACCTTAGGGAGGTTAAACCGGGACACTGGGTAGATATGTGCCCAATATGCACGGATATTGAGCAGGACAATTGGGGTTGAAAATATGATTGAAGAACTTGAAGACAATCCCAATGATATGCCAGAGAGGGACACTCCACTTATCGAGGTAAAGGAACTAAGGAAGTACTTCCCAGTAAAATCAGGAATGTTTTCTAAAGTTCAATCACACGTTAAGGCGGTCGATGGTGTAGATTTCTCAATCAGGAAAGGAGAGGTTTTCGGCATAGTAGGCGAGTCTGGCTGTGGGAAAACAACTCTGGGAAGGGTGTTATTAGGACTCATCCCAATCACATCTGGATCGGTAAGCTATGGGGGGGACGACATCAGAGAAATCAACGACAGGGAACTAAGGAGAAAAATGCAGATAGTTTTCCAAGACCCCGGGGGTTCAATGAATCCGAGGTTTTCAGTCCGCTCTATAGTTGGTGAGCCACTAATCGTCAATGGCCTCACTGATGGCGCGGAGCTCACAAAGAAAGTAGGGGAGTTGCTTGCTTCTGTAGGGCTCAAGGATAGTCACATGACTCGATTCCCTCATGAATTTTCAGGAGGACAAAAGCAGAGGATAGCATTGGCAAGGGCATTGTCACTGGATCCCGAATTCATTCTATTGGATGAGCCAACGAGTGCTCTTGATGTGTCAGTACAAGCCCAGGTCCTGAACCTACTAATCGACATTCAGAAAGAACGAGATTTGACCTTTGTCTTCATTGCTCATGATCTGGCAGTAGTTCGCCATATTTCGGACAGGGTAGCGGTTATGTATCTAGGGAAGATTGTCGAAATGGCCGATGCCGAGGACATATACAAAAATCCAATCCATGCATACACCAAAGCTCTGATTTCCGCAATCCCTACTCCAGATCCTAACGATGAGAGAAGCGAAGAGCTTCTCGAGGGAGACGTACCGTCCCCAATCGACCCCCCGCCCGGTTGCTCTTTCGGACATAGACTGAACCACCCAAAGTGGGAGGAGAGTACGAGGGTAGATCTTACTCTGAAGGAGATTTCACCGGGTCATTGGGTCCAGCCATGCCCCTGTTGCACCGAGGGACTCTGATGGGAGAGGATACTTCTCAAAAAAATGAATTCATCGATAAAAAGGAGGAGTCTGAGGCCTCATTCAGGAGATTGAAGAAGGCATTCGATAAATGGAGAGAGAATAGGGTAAATGGAATACTGGCTCAGGAGGGAGAGTCTATTTGGCTGACATTAGGGAGGCCCCTGTTTCTGTCCGGATGCATTCTTTTTGACGGGCCAGTTATGCTTGAGATAGTTCGACTGGGAGATAGGTCAGCATGGGCTTGGATCGCTTACTTTACCGCTCTGTACTTTGTAGTTAGCTTTCAGAAGAAAACCTACGATCAGATATTTTCTGTCGATACCAGTCAATTTTCATTTAATTCGGAACAATAGGGAAACTATCCGAATCGACCCTCTCAAACCTCCTAAAGGATGGGACGATTAATCCAGCCATTGTAGTTAGAACCATGAAAGAGACTGCAACTGAGAATGTCGTGAGGACGTTAGTCTCCTCAATCATCCAACCACCCATTAGCGGGGCTAGAGGGATGAAAATCAGAGAACCTATTGCGTCAAGGGAGTTAACTCGCCCCCTTAGGTGCTGGTCTACGCTATCGGACATCGTGGTCCGCCATATTACCCCAAGAGTACCGCCAAGCACGCCCTCTAGAAGTACGAAAACAAGAATCAATAGGAAAGGGATAGGCATTGCCCACATCAGCATGCACCATGCTATCCCCCCAATTAGTACATAGAAAACTAGGCCTCTAATTTCCTTCGGAACTGGTCTTATTCCGCCAATGACGGAACCGATCATAGCACCAGCCGCTCCCACGGCCCCGAAGACTCCGAACTCTTTGGCACCAAGGCCATTGTTCTCGATGATGAAGGGGACTCCAATTTCGATAGCGGAGTCGCCGATATGCCAAATCATGAACATCGCTATTCCTGCGAAAAGCCATGGCTGGGTCTTCACGAACGACCACGCCTCCGTGACCTCTTCGCGAAGATTACCACCCTCTTCTCTGTTGACTGGGACCTCAGGAATAGTCCAGAGGACCAACGCACTGAAACCGAATGTTATGACATCGAGAATAAGGCATACTTCGATCCCCCAAGTAGCAACTGAGAAACCTCCAATCAAGGGCCCTAGCATCCATGCACTAGTCATTGCCACGCCTCTTATGGCATTGGCTTGAGGCAGCAAATCCTCTTCGACAAGGTCTGGAACCAGGGCCCCAATGGCTGGGATTGAGAATGCCCCCGCACCCCCTGTGAAGAAAGCGACAACAAGAAGAGTCTCGATTTCCCCAAAACCCAGTACTAGAAATATCACAGCTATTGATACCAATACTGCTTGGGCGATATCAGCCACCAGGGCAACCGTTCTTCTGGGCATCCTATCGACTACCATGCCACCATATAGTAGCAGAGGGAGATGGCCGAGGAAATACGATGTGAAAATCAAACCGTATTCCTTGGGACCTCCGATTTGCGCCACCGTCCACCCCATCCCAATGAAGAAAATTGCAGTCCCAAGCATGTTGATTCCGTTGCCAATGACAAGCCTCCTGAAATCGGCCACCCTCCATGCCTCTGACATTCCCATGGGGACTCTTCCACGAACCATCCTATTCAATGCCATTCGTTCTATTTGGAGGAAAACTGAACTTTACGAGATGTTCAATTGAGCGGAAATAAACAACATCTAATTAGATTCAATAGTCAAATGTAAAATTTTTATTATAAATATGAAACATTTGACTAATTAGTAGATAATGTGTAAATAAAATAATCATATTATTACTAATTTAATGTTCAATCGTTCAGACTATAAACTACCTTTTCCCGGCTGGGGGATATGGCAACTAAGTCGAAATTAGAGTACATATGGCTGGACGGTTTTGAACCAACACAGAGTCTGAGGAGCAAGACAATGATAGAGACGGATTTCTCGGGAAATCTCGAAGACTGCAAGATGTGGTCATTCGATGGTAGCTCGACCCTCCAAGCAGAGGGAGGAGCATCAGACTGCCTTCTGAAGCCCGTTGCGATCTATCCCGATCCAGATAGGATGAACGGATATCTTGTGATGTGTGAGGTTAACAATGCGGATGGAACTCCACACGACACAAATGGCCGTGCAACCATCGATGAGGATGATGATGACTTCTGGTTCGGCTACGAGCAGGAGTACTTCCTTTGGGATCCGGAGACCGACCTCCCTCTAGGGTTTCCACGTGACGCAACTCCCCAGGGCCAGTTCTACTGCTCTGTCGGCGCTGAGAATGCATACGGGAGGGAGGTAATCGAGACTCACCTGGACATGTGCCTAGAGGCTGGAATAAACGTCGAGGGAATAAACGCGGAAGTGGCTGTTGGACAATGGGAATTCCAGATTTTCGCCAAGGGTGCAAAGAATGCAGGAGACGAGGTATGGGTGGCAAGGTACCTAGCGGAGAGGAATGCCGAGAAGTATGGCCTAGCAATAGAGTGGCACCCAAAGCCTCTGGGTGCAACCGACTGGAACGGATCGGGGATGCACGTTAACTTCTCAGATACGACACTCAGGACCTGTGGTGACGAGGCTATTTTCAACAAGGTCTGCGATGAATTCGGAAAGAACATCAAGAAACATATGGACGTCTATGGTGCTCATAATGAGCAACGCCTCACCGGTCTTCATGAGACTCAGTCGATTCACGAATTCTCGTATGGGGTGTCTGACAGGGGCGCTTCTATCAGGATTCCAATCGGCACGGTCGAAGACGGATGGTGCGGGAGGTTGGAAGACAGAAGGCCGTCTTCGAACGGAGATCCGTACAAGATCGGTGCTGTGGTTATTTCCACTACTAAGGCTGCATACTAGTTAGTCCAGCTTTCCAGAAATCCCCCATCGCGAGTCATGGCCCACACTAATGCGAATGCTGGTGAGAATTCCTCGCGCTTGTTATTGAGGAGGCGCGATAGGTCCTTTCCTGCAAACCATCCAATCTCTGAGATTTCATCCTCGTTAACCTGGAAGGGGCCATCGTGGAAGGTCCTGTAGACCCATGTGAACTCTTGTGCCGTTTCTTCGCATGCGTCTATCTTGAACAGTCTCTCCGGAGTCTCAAAAAGGTCAATCCCAATCTCCTCACTGGCCTCCCTTACTACACACTGGTCATACGATTCTCCACTATCGACATGCCCCGAAACAGATGAATCCCACCTTCCCGGAAAGGTGTCTTTCTGGATAGATCTCTTCTGCAGCAGGACTCTGCCACCGGAATCGAATACAAGTAAGTGAGTAGACCTGTGGCGGTGTCCAGATCTGTGCACTTCGTCTCTGCTAGCTCTTCCTACAACTACGTCCGAATCATCCACTATATCGAAAATCTCCTCTGACATCAGGATTCCTTTCTAGTCCCAGCAATTGAAACCACTTCATCTGCGCATCCCCATGACAAAGTCACCCCTGCACCTCCGTGGCCATAGTTGTGAATGACCCTAGTATCGCCGATAAACTCCTCTTCAAGACGAACTTCAGTTCGAGATGGCCTCAGGCCCACAGTCCCCCCTACGATCTTGCTTCTATCCAAGTCGGGCCAAATCGCCTCTACCTTGCTTAGAATCAGATCATTGTCCTCGTCTCTAATTTCCAATCCCCAATCACCAACCTGGGCCGTCCCTCCGAGAACTGTGACATTAGTCCTGGGAATCGTATATGTCAACGTCTCCGGCTGTTGATCAAAATGACCAATTCCAGGATCCTGCTCGATGAAGATGATCTGACCTCTCGCTGGTTTGACTTCTTGATCGTCGCAGAGATCTCTTGCTCCCAAGCCTACGCAATTTACCACTACGTCGCCCCCCAGGGTTCCAAGATCTTCTACGAATCCTTCCTCGAACGTTCCCCCGAGATCTTCGAACCTGTTCTTTAGCCATGGCATGTAGTAATGCATGTCGATCGCCGGTGCCCTGAATTCCCATCCGAACACATAACCATCAGGAATCTCACTGCTCTCCAGAATTCTGAATGCTGCTATGTCGTCACTCCAAGGGGGCGGGTCAACATCGCTCCTCAGGTACTCTCTCCCGTCTATCATTTTCACACCTGCTTCGGGATCGCTATCACAAAGTGACTCGAGAACATCGTAAGTCACAATGCCCCATGTGTCTGCCCTATCTGCAGGCTTCACAAGGAATGGATACCAAATCGCTGCAGCCACATCAGATACAGTCTCTGGACTGAATTTGTCCGAAACGATGCGAGCGTCATGACCACTCTCAAGAAGTCTAATCCCGGAAGAAAGACCAGATACCCCTGCCCCTACTATTGTACATCGCATGACCCGATACGCGTCTGGCTTATGATTAAACTCCAGAAATACACTCTATTCGTAATCAGTCAAACTCTTCAGTTAGGACCCCTTTCCAAGGGTATGCCCAAGGTCAGACGCCCGAAGAAGGGTTGGGTCGTCCCAAAGTCTCGTAGACCAAGACCGGCGAGAACAAAAGACCCAAGGAAAAGACGACTCCCCAGGTGTCCGTCTTGTGGTCAATGGAGCATGAAGAGGGACGAATCCAGAAGTGAGTCTTTCTGTACCTCATGCGGAGTAATATCCTAATGGCAAACCCCAATATCGTACCCCTACTTCCGTGAAACGCCACAGTGATGAGGAACCGCACCGGGTGCTTCGGGCACCGCGAGTGATGGGCGATCTGAGTGGCACCGGGTGAGTTAATGGAAGACCAGAGGGTGTACGTCGATGAGATTGGACGGATGTACCGAATCAAGGAACCAATCCCACTTAGTGAACCGCCAAAGGGCCTCAGGATTGCAAGAACTAGCAAACCATGGTCGACCTATCTCAGGATGCTAGGTACCGTAATTCCCGCCTTCTTCTTGATGTATGTCCTACTTTTCCTGGTAATTGGTTTGATCAGTCTCGAACCCGTAACTGTCCTAATGTCCGGCCTCTGTAGTGTCCCTCTGGTAATCTTCATTTTGAGCCTACACAAGCCGCGGCTCGTTCACGTTCAACTAGCAGTTCCGGATGAAATGGGCTCTGAAGCTCATGCCATATCCCCCGGGGTTTCTCTCAGGACTCCTATGAAGACCAAGTTCTCACGATTCCTGGTTAAGGACGACTCGATATTGGACGTCCCCCCCAATGGACAACTTTGGGGTATCTTCTCGGTAGTTATCTTGGTGGGCGCCTCACTAAGCGCAATGCTATATTCAGAAGTCGAGTCTCTGGAAATTATTGCTGTGCTAGCATTCATCCTAGCGGGCATACCAATTTGGTTCGTCGGTTTCTCCCTCCCTGTTCTCGCATGGTGGGGGACCTCGAACAAGTTGTTAGGTCTGGCAACGAGGAGGAGAGATGCCGAGGCCTGGCTTATGGCAGGGATGGCCTCCGCATTCCCAGCATTCATATTCAATTCACTAATAGCCCCCGAACTCATACCGTTCGACTCCGAATACTGGACTGAGTTCTCACTTCTGGCAGTAGGGGCGCCCCTCTGTGAGGAGATTTTCAAAGCAATGGCAGTTGCTCTTTTTCTACCGTACATCAAAGGGCCCAAGCACGGATTCCAAGTTGGTTTCACAGTGGGATTGGGCTTCGCATTGATTGAGAACTTCCAATACATTGGATTCTCACTACTCGGAGGTCCTGTTGGCTTGAGTTTCACGATCCTGGTCAGAGGGATAGGATCAATCCCCGGACATGCGGTTTGGACAGGAATTTCTGGAATTGCCATTGGTTGGGCGGCCACAGACAAGGAACTCAAGGCAAAACTATCCTGGAAGGCCAGATCGGTGGCAATTTCTGCAATCGATATTGCCGAGGGGATCGGCATCGATACTGACGGGGACGGAGATCTCTCGGGCTTTGATGGTCTCCGGCCCACTATGAACGAGGCGATGAGCCATGCATCCAAAGTAAAAGACGAAAGCAAGCCTTGGTTGATCCTTGGACAGGAAGAATACGGGGGAAAACCAACTGAATCGGAATTAGTGGCTGACAACTTCTCTCTAACCTATGAGAAACTCATCCACGAAAACCGCTCTGGTTTCCGCACTCCCCGGGGGATTGCCCCAGCATTGGCACTCTCGATAGCCGGGCACTCTTTCTGGAATGGCAGCTCATTCTTGTCCCTATCCGCGGCTGAGTTACTTGGACTGGGGGAGGCGGGATCTACTTTGGCAGTCTTCTCTTGGATATTCTTCCTGATTTGCTCAGTCCTCTTAGTAGCCCGAGGCGTAATCAGGGGCGTAAATTCCCTCGAGTAGTGTAATCGCTAGAAAATTCACCCCCGTCCCACGACTGTTCCGAATCTTTCATGACCGCAGTTGTGAACGACGTCCTGT
>CERV01002444.1_pt1 | contig 15008 bp, 14 predicted proteins | sample 530871 | NCBI WGS metagenome assembly CERV01 (sample SAMEA2621045, study PRJEB7988) | marine metagenome | biome: marine biome (ENVO:00000447); feature: deep chlorophyll maximum layer (ENVO:xxxxxxxx); material: "saline water (ENVO:00002010), including plankton (ENVO:xxxxxxxx)" | depth 50 m
CCTAATATATTTTTAAAAACACAAAAATAAACAAATAAAGCAATTCTTTTTTATATACAGGTTATCCACAGAAAATTCTAACCTTTATCCTGTAGATATCTTGTTAATTTTTTAATAGACTATCTAACTTAATAGGAGATAATATTGGAACTTTGGAATAAGTGCTCAGAAAAGCTAGAAAATAAACTATCGCAAGAGGACTTTAACACTTGGATCAGACCATTAAAAGCAACCCAAGAAGAAAACACGCTAGAACTTTTAGCTCCAAATGATTTCATTTTAAACTATATAGAAAAAAATTTTTCTGAAGAAATACAACAATTAGTTAAAGCAAACACGAAAAAGAACATAAGTCTAGTTTTTAAAACCCTTACAAAAGAAACATTTGTTGATAAATATAAAAATAATAGCAAAAACTCTGAAATTAAACTTGTAGAAAATTATACTTTTGATAGTTTTGTAGAAGGCAAGTCTAACCATCTTGCTCTAGCTGCAGCCAAGCAAGTCGCAGCAAATCCAAAGGGTGACTATAACCCACTCTTTATTTATGGGGGTGTGGGCCTTGGTAAAACCCATTTAATGCATGCGGTAGGCAATCAGATTTTAAACAATGAGCCCAACAAGAGAATTGTTTATGTTCACTCTGAAAAGTTTGTATCTGACATGGTAAAAGCACTTCAACTAGGAGCTATGAACGAGTTTAAATCTTATTACAGAAATGCAGATGCTTTATTAATAGATGATATTCAGTTTTTTGCTGGTAAAGAGCAGTCACAAGAAGAATTCTTCCATACTTTTAATGCTCTTCTAGACAGAAACAATCAAATGATATTAACCTGTGATAAATACCCAAAAGAAATAGACGGCTTAGAAGAACGACTAAAATCAAGACTTGGTTGGGGCCTACCTGTTGTAATCGATCCACCAGAGCTTGAAACAAGAGCAGCTGTTTTGTTAAATAAAGCAAACAGAATGGGTGTAATACTTCCAAATGACTGCGCTATTTATATTGCTCAAAGAATTAGATCAAACATAAGAGAATTAGAAGGTGCTCTAAAAAGGGTTGTTGCAAATGCAAGATTTACAAATCAAGAAATAGATTTAGCTCTTGTTAAAGACGCACTTAAAGATCTTTTTGTTATTTCAGCAAAAATGGTTAGTGTTGAAAATATTCAGAAAACTGTTGCGGAATATTACAATATTAAACTTTCTGATTTATTGTCCAAAAGAAGAAGTCGCTCAATCACAAGACCAAGACAAATGGCGATGGCATTAACTAAAGAACTTACTAATCATAGCCTTCCTGAAATTGGAGAGGCATTTAATGGCAGAGACCACACAACAGTCCTACATGCTTGTAAAAAAATAAAAGATCTACGAAAAGAAAATCCATCTCATGAAGAGGATTATAGAAATCTCAACAGGGCACTTACAAATTAATGGATTTTTATATTTTAAAAGAAGAGGTTGTTAAGTCTCTTAATTTAACACTCGGCGTTGTTGAAAAAAGACAAACACTTCCAATACTATCAAACGTTCTTATAGAGGTTGACGAATCATCGCTTAAGCTAACAGCGACTGACCTAGAAAGTGAAATTTCAACCACATCAACAATTTCAAACTTTAAAAGTGGGGGTAAAACAACAGCTCCAGCAAGAAAGCTAAGCGACCTTTGCAGACTTCTTCCTGATTTAACTGAAATCCATTTTTTTCTTGATGGTGATAATCTAAAAATTGAAACTAGCTCAGGTAAATATAATTTATCAACACTACCAAGTGATGACTTCCCCATATTTGAAACAGAAGACACACAATCACAGGTAAATATATCATCAGAAAATCTTAAAACACTGATATCTAAAACCGCTTTTGCAATGGGAAATCAAGATTGGAGACACTACCTTAATGGCCTTTTCCTTTCTATTGATGACAAAAACATTACATCTGTAGCGACCGATGCACACAGGCTTGCTCTCGCATCAGCTTCTCTAAACGAAGCCGCAGCAGAAACAACGAGCGGGATTGTTCCAAGAAAATCTATAAATGAAATAGGAAAGCTTGTTGGCGATAATACGGACAATGTTGTAATGAAAATATCTCAATCATCAGTTTTGGTTGAGCTAGGAGGCACTAAATTTGTAAGCAAACTGATCGAAGGAAAATTCCCTGACTATCAACAAGTCATCCCTTCAGGAGAAAGCTCACTTCTTCAAATCAACAAAAAATTATTTTCAGAGAGCTTAAGCAGGGTTAGTGTTTTATCAAGCGAGAAATATAAAGGCGTAAGGATTGTCACCAAAGGTAATCTACTTCATATTTCTGCTAATAACCCTGAGAAAGAGCAAGGCGAAGAGAATATAGACTGCAAGTATTCAGGGGAAGATGTAGACATTGCTTTCAATGTTAACTATTTACAAGAAATACTTTCTACCTTGGACTGTGAACAAGTTGAAGTTAACTTTTTTGGTTCAGATAAGAGTTGCTTAATTACTGATACAGATAACAGCAACCTTAAATATGTAGTGATGCCGCTTTTAATTTAGTTATATAAAGTGTCATTTTCCAAGATTTCTATCAAAAGATTTAGATGTTTTGAGGAACTAAGTTTAGACCTGTCCCCAGGCGTAAATTTTTTTTATGGTGCTAATGGTTCTGGCAAGACAAGCATCCTCGAATCAATATTTATTTTCTCAAGCGGAAAGTCATTTAAAAGCTCTAACATATCGTCCTTAATAAACTTTAAATTTGATAACTTTAACCTTAAAGCATTTGATTCCGAAAGGGGCTATATAGCAGAAATTAAAAAAGATATTAATAAACCCATATCTGTTCAGCTGAATAACTCTAAGATTACTACAAGCAAACTCATAAGAGAATTCCCATGTTCGCCAATACATAACAATACTTTTTCTTTTGCTGATGCATCTCCAGACTTTAGAAGAAAGCTTCTTGACCGATCAATATTTATTGCTGATGATGGTTTTTCAAGTTCATGGTTTTCATTTTATAGGTCTTTAAAGCAACGTAATAGCCTATTGAAAAAAGGAGCTACGACACAAATCTCAGCTTGGAATGATGCCTTTATTAAAGAGGGAAATGCTATCTCAGCTTTAAGAGCTAATTTCTTTAAGCTCACCTTATTGGAATTTAATAACTTTCTAGACTTATTAAAACCTAGTAACGTTTTTAATTTTTTTAATGATATTAACATTTCATTTTTTGCTGGATGGGATGCTGATAGCAATCTTCAAGAAACGCTAGAGAAAAATTTTCAAATTGATACAAATAGAAAAACCACAACAAAAGGCCCCCATAAAGCAGATATAAAATTTTTAATTAATAATATTGATGCGCGTCAACTTTTATCTAGAGGTGAGCAAAAGTTTTTCTCAATATTGTGGTCTTGTTCACAACACGAAGTTCTAAAAAAACATTATGACCTTAGGCCTACACTAATAATAGATGATATTAAATCAGAGCTCGATGATAGGGTGTTCGAATTATTTATAGACTTACTAAAATACAATGAAAATCAGGTAATCTTTTCCTGTATAGATGATCATTTTAGTAGTAAAATAGAGCCTGAATTCAATGATTTTAAAAAGTTCCACGTGGAACAATTAGGATAAAAAATGGCAAAAAAATCAAGTGACGCCAAGTATGATTCATCCAACATTCAAGTTCTAAAAGGCCTAGAGGCAGTAAAGAAAAGACCGGGCATGTATATTGGTGATACAGATGATGGCTCTGGTCTGCATCATATGGTTTTTGAAGTTTTAGATAATTGTATTGATGAGGCTATGGCAGGCCATTGTTCAGACATCAATGTAATAATTAATAAGGATGGTTCTGTTACTGTTCAAGACAATGGAAGGGGTATTCCTGTTGATGTTCACAAAAAAGAAGGAATATCTGCTGCACAATTGATTTTAACCACCCTTCATTCAGGAGGTAAGTTTGATGATAATAGTTACAAAGTCTCAGGAGGCCTGCATGGCGTTGGCGTTTCGGTTGTAAACGCCTTATCAAAAAAACTTTTGCTTGAGGTCCACAGAGATGGCGGTGAATATTTTCAAGAGTATAAAGAGGGAAAGCCAACAGCAAAGCTAAAGAAACTTAAAAAATCTGATAAAACAGGAACTAAAATTACATTTTTTCCTTCGGATAAGATCTTTACATCAATAGATTTTGAAATAGAAAGAATATATAAAAGAATTCAAGAACTTTCCTTTCTTAATGCAGGTGTATCCATAAATGTAGAAGATAAAAGAACCGGGAAAAGTAAAAAATTTAAAAATAATGGTGGCCTGTCTAGCTACGTAACTCATTTAAGAGGGAGAAAACAACAACTTTCGGACATTTTTGAATGCTCTGCTACAGAGAATGATGTTGGTGTTGAAATATCTCTTCAGTGGACTGATTCGTACTCTGAAAATGTACTATGTTATACAAACAATATTCCTCAAAAAGATGGTGGAACTCATTTGGCTGGTTTTAGAGGAAGTTTAACTAGAGTTCTCAAAGCATTTATAAAAAAAGAAAATGCCAAAAAAACACCTACAGACCTTCTGGGGGAAGATGTAAGAGAAGGCCTTACTGCAATTATTTCAGTCAAGGTTCCAGATCCAAAGTTTTCATCACAAACAAAAGAAAAATTAGTATCTTCAGAGGTTGAGAGTGTTGTTAGCACAGTGTTTAGTAAGCATTTTAACGATTTTTTATTAGAGAATCCTAAAGATGCCATGAGTATTGTTTCTAAAGTCTCAGAAGCTGCACTTGCCAGAGAGGCAGCAAGAAAAGCCAGAGAGATGACTAGAAGAAAAGGGGTTTTAGAAATTGCTGGTTTGCCAGGTAAATTAGCAGATTGTCAGGAGAAAGACCCTTCATTGTCAGAAATTTACATTGTAGAGGGCGATTCTGCTGGCGGATCAGCAAAGCAAGGCAGAAATAGAAAAAATCAAGCCATTCTTCCTCTTAAAGGAAAAATCATAAATGTTGAAAAAGCAAGAATTGATAAAGTTTTAGGATCTCAGGAAGTGGGCACTCTTATAAAGGCATTAGGATGTGGAATTGGAAAGGATGATTTTGACATTAATAATCTTAGATACCATAGAATAATTATTATGACAGATGCTGATGTTGATGGTTCTCACATAAGAACCCTATTACTCACGTTTTTTTATAGGCAAATGTATGAGATTGTTGATAACGGCCATATATATATCGCATTACCTCCTCTTTATAAGATTACCAAAGGCAAAGAGTTTATATATGCATCAGATGAAAAAGAGAAAGATGATGCAATTAAATTATTTTCAAAAAATGGTACAAGAGGACTAGAAGTACAAAGATATAAAGGTCTTGGAGAAATGAATCCGGAGCAACTTTGGACAACAACCATGGATCCTTCAAACAGAAGAATGATGAGAGTTGACATAAAAGATATCCAGGATGCTAACGAGTCATTTGAAATTCTTATGGGCGATGATGTAGAGCCAAGAAGAGAATTTATTGATGCAAATGCACTTTCTATCAAAGAGTTAGATATTTAGTGTATTTTATTAAAGTTCTCTTTTATCCAGCTATATGCCCTGTTTGTTAGTTCTTTAGGGTCTTTTCCATACATTTCGTTCCCAATTCTTACTATAACCGTACCTGGGTACTTTATAAAACGCTTATTTTGCCAATAGAGGCCAGAATTATGACAAATTGGAATTATAGGCACGTTATTATTTACAGATAATGAGCCGCAACTATTTGAAAACTTTCTTAAACCTTCATGAGGTTTAGCTCTTGTACCTTCAGGAAATATTATAATTGAAAACCCATTCTTTAACTTTCTAGAGCCAGATGAAAGAACTTTTTTTAAGCTGCGAATCTTATTTTTTCTCCTAAGATGAATCGGCTTCATGCAGGCCAAAGCCCAGCCAAAAAATGGAATATATAAAAGATCCTTTTTAATAATGCTTGCTGATGGTATTCGAAGTGTTTGAAGATAAAAGGATTCCCAAGCACTTTGGTGGTTTGAAACCAGTATGAATGGTCCATCTGGAAGATTTTCAATGCCTTCTATTTGCCATTTAACACCGCATATAACCCTAAGACTCCATAAAATAAACATTATCCAACTTGATGCAATTTTTTGAATATACGTTGTTGCAAAAAACGGGTATAGAAATATTATTAAAAGGGAAACAGGTATTAAGGATGAATAAAGTAATGTATTAAAAACTAAGCTTCTTAAGATTAGCAATTTTATCTAATCTTATTGATAAAAAAGTTAGGGAGCTCACTAATTTTTAACCTAGTTTGGTCCATAGTGTCCCTGTCTCTAATGGTTACAGTGTTATCCTCTAATGAGTCAAAGTCTACAGTAATACAAATAGGCGTACCTATTTCATCTTGCCTTCTATATCCCTTACCAATATTGCCTGTATTTTCAAGCATAACTCTTCCCAGGCCAAGATCTTGAAGTAAGTTTTTGGTACTCTTAGATAACGCAACAATTTCTTCATTATTCTTCTTTAGTGGGATTATTGCTGCTTTGACAGGAGCTAAATGTGGCTTGAGCTTCAAAACAGTTCTTGTTTTTCCATCATCTAGATCTTCTTCTACAAATGCTTCATTAAGTATTGCAAGAAAACCTCTTTCTACTCCAGCAGATGGTTCTATAACATACGGTACATACCAATCACCATGTTCATTTTGTACAGCAAGCTTAGAGTTCGAATTCCTATTATTTTTTACTTGAGATTTTATGCCTAATTCTTCTTGCTTTTTTGAATGGGACCCAAGATCAAAATCAGTTCTATTAGCAATACCCTCAAGCTCTTCCAAGCCATGTGGAAAATTATACATTAAATCTACTGTTCTTTTAGAGTAATGGGCTAGTTCATCTTTAGGAACTTCATATAGCTCAATACTTTCTGTGGGTACACCTTGTTTTTCCCACCACTCTATTCTTTTTTGTACCCATGAATTAATACATTCCTCATCTTTCCCAGGCTCAACAAAATACTCTAGCTCCATTTGTTCAAATTCTCTTACTCTAAAAATGAAATTTCTTGGCGTAATCTCGTTTCTAAATGCTTTACCAACTTGTGCTATACCAAAAGGAATGCTTTTAGATGTTGAATCCACAACGTTTTTAAAGTTAGTAAAAATTTGTTGTGCTGTTTCTGGTCTAAGATATGCAAAATTTTCACCGTCATCCACCGGACCAACATTTGTTTTAAACATTAAATTAAACATTCTAGGCTCTGTAAGATCCTCTGGTTTACATTCTTTTGGAATTTGATCAGCTCTAAACCTTTGATTGCATGATTTACAGTCAACCATTGGATCTGAAAATGTTTCCTCGTGACCTGAATACTTTAATACTAGTGGGTTTGTTAATATTGAAGAGTCTAGCCCCTCAATATTGTCATTCTCATAGACCATACTACTCCACCACGCATTTTTTATATTATTTTTTAGTTCAACACCCAATGGACCATAGTCATATAAGCCCTGCAAGCCACCATATATTTCACCAGATTGAAAAATAAAGCCTCTTCTTTTACAAAGAGCTACCAAATCATCCATATTTTTTGCTGTCAAACTAAATCCTATGATAAATTAGACATTTGTCCACTTAAATGTCAATAAAACCAAACATTAATATAATATTAGTCACCCTTTTATAAAAAGAATATATATTCTATGATTATAAAAGTATTATCTAAAAATTACGATGAAAATTCTTTTTTATTTTGTTTCTCTTGTTCCTAAGTCATTCTTTATAGCATTAGTTGATATCTACATGTTTTTGAGAGTCTATAAATACTTACTTAGTTATAAAGTGACCCTAGAGAATATTAAAATAGCTTATCCAAAAAGAAATAAAAGTGATTTAGAGCTGCTTTCAAAACTTAGCATTAGGGAGTCCATTATCTCTGGTTTTGAATCAATATACACATGGGGTAGAAGTGACCATGAAGTAAATAACAAGATCTTGAGAATAGAAAATAACTTTTTAGTAAATAACCTTAAAGCAAATGGATTGATAACTGTGTCTTTCCACAACAGAAGTGTTGATATGTTGTTGTCCTGGATGAACTCTCAACAAACAACTCATAGTCTATATAAAAAAGTTAAAAACAAAGCGTTAAATCATTTTATAAAAAGTAGAAGAGAGTCTGGAAATTCAAAATGTTATGAAACAACAATTGGTGGCGTAAGACAAATATTTAAAGCTTTAAAAAATAAAAATATAATATGTTTTGCAGCTGATCAAGTTCCACAAAGAGGCTTAGGTGAACACATTAATTTTTTTAATACAGCAGCTTACACCACTACTTTGGTGCAATCACTAGCCGTAAAGACCTTATCTCCTGTCATATATTTTTATATCCAAAATAATCAGGACAATAAATTATGTATTAATTTAAAACACTGTTCTGAAAGTATATATGATGATAGTAAGCACAAACTATTAGTAAACCAAGACATTGAGAATTTTATTAATAATAGGCCTTCAGATTATTCTTGGGAGTATAAAAGGTTTAAAAGAAGTAGCGGACTTATTAAAGACCCCTATAAGGGATTGTAGTTATTTGCTCCAGAACATTGGAGTTAAGATAACTAACAAGGTAAAGATTTCTAATCTTCCGAGCAACATTGCAAAAGCTAAAATACCTTTACTCGCTGAATTGATATTTGCATAATTTTCAGAAACTATTCCTAGTCCAGGACCTAGGTTATTAAGGCATGCGCCAACTGCTGAAAAAGCTGACTCAAAATCAACCCCTGTTACAAGGACAAACAATAAAAGAATAATAAACGAGATAATGTATATTGAGAAAAAGCCCCAAACAGATGTTGCAACTTCATCATTTACATTCTTTGTGCCTATCTTTAGCGATATAACTGAATTTGGATGAATAATTCTCATTAAGTTTTTGTGAGCATGGTTAATCATTATTAGGACTCGCCATGATTTAACTCCACCCCCCACTGAGCCAGCACAGGCACCTATAAATGCACCAATTAAAAGAATAAATGATATTGAGAAAGGCCATTCAGAGGAATTTGATATTGAAAAGCCTGTTGTTGTGAGCATTGAAACACTATGAAAAGCTAATTCTCTTAAATTTGGACCATAATTGCTTATATTTGAAATCATTGCACATATTATGAAAATAATAGCCAAAATACTCATAAAGAATCTAATCTCAGGATCGTAAAAGTATTTAAGAGGTTTTTTCTTAAATACTGCAAAGTAATGTAATGTGAAACTAAAAGCAGACAAAAGCATGAAAGCAATACATATTGTTTCTATAGCAATGCTATTAAAATGACCAATGCTATCGTTATGTGTAGAAAAGCCACCAATCGCAACAGTAGACATTGCATGCGATACAGCATCAAAAGAGCCCATTCCACCGAGGTAGTAAAGAATGGCACATAATACTGTCAGCCCTAAGTATATTAGCCATAGAACTTGAGCTGTTTCTTTAATTCTCGGCGTTAATTTTTGCTCACCCATTGCCCCTGGAATTTCTGTCTTATATATTTGTCCCCCACCGATACCAAGCAGAGGCATTACAGCAATTGCCAAAACAATAAGGCCCATGCCACCCATCCACTGAAGAAGTTGTCTGTAAAATAATAAAGATTCAGGAAGCGTATCTAAATTTGATATTACTGTAGCACCTGTAGTGGTTATTCCCGACATTGACTCAAATATCGAATCAATTGCATTCATACCACTTAAATAGAAAGGAATTGATCCCGCAAAACATAAGACAACCCAAAACAATACAATAATTACAAATCCATCTTTTTGAGACAGCTCATTATCTACCTTTCTTGTTGCAAGAAGACCAACTAAACCAATTAAACCTACACCCAGCAAGGTATATATAAATAATTCAGTAGCCCCATCATCAAATATCAATGAAATAATAATGGGAAAAATATATGAAAGGCTAAAAAATAAAACCAATATACTGAATAAGTTAACTATAGACTTTAGATTCATTGATTTGTTTTAAATAAAACCTCAACCTCAGACATCATATCCTTGTTAGCTAAAAATATTATGAGATGATCATTTAGGCATAGTTCTACATCAGATTCAGGCATTATTAATTCTCCATGCCTTATAACAGCTCCTATTGAGGAGCCCTCTGGCAGATTAATCTCTTTAATCGACTTACCAAATAAAGGTGAAGTGTATTCATTAGCATGAACAATACCTTCTATTGCTTCAGCCCCAGTATCCATTTTTAGCATAACGTCTTGGGCAACATCACTATCTCTTAAGTCTTGCAGCACAGACGATACGGTTAGCCTATATGGAGCAATATATATATCTATAAAACCAGGAACTAGACCTAGGTATGATGGATTATTAAGAATGATCATTGTTTTCTTTGCACCCATTTTTTTTGCAAGGAGAGAGGACATCAGATTTGTCTCATCATCATCAGTTAAGGCACAAAAAATATCTATATTAGATATGTTCTCACTTTTTAAAAGACTTTCATCAGTGGCTGATCCATGAAGAACAATTGTCTTATCTAATTTTTTGGATAAGTTTGAGCATCTTTCTTTATCTGATTCAATTAACTTTGTTTTATATTCATTTTCAATTTCTTTTGCCAGCGAAAAGCCAATTTTTCCTCCGCCAACAATCATTACCCTTGAATAACTCTCCTCATGATCTCTAAACTCATCAACTATTTGATTTGTATTTTCTTCTGATGAAATGAAATAGACTTCATCATTTTCTTTAATAACAGTTTCGCCTGAAGGAATGAATGGTTTGCCTTTTCTATATATGGATGCTACAAATGCATTAGTTTCTGGCATATCATCTTTAATTCCTTTAAGCTCCCGGCCAACAAGCTTGCCTTTTTTTTTGGCTTTAACACTTACTAAATTTACCTTCCCATCAGCAAATTTTTCAATTTGATCCGCACCAGGATGAATGATTAGATCTTTAAGATGATTTTTAACCTCATTTTCAGGACTAATAATAATATCTATTGTATTTTCAGTGAAGACATCTATGTCATCACCATAAGAAGAATCAGTAATTCTACAGATAGTCTTTTTTACATTAAATAATTTTTTAGCAACCTGACAAGCTATTATATTAACCTCATCATTGGAGGTTACTGCTATTACTGTAGTAGATTCGTCTGCTCCAGACTTTTTAATCGATAGTGGGTGTGAGGCATGACCTTCAATTGTCATGATATCTAGTTTTTCTTCAAGCACTCCCAAGGCATTTTTATCCTGATCAATCAGAGCAACATCGTAATTATTATTTACAAGAGCTCTCGCAAGATTTCCCCCTACACGACCAGCACCTAAAATTAGTACTTTCATATTGTGTAAATTAAACCTCTTTTGAATGAATTAAAAGACTTATGGATAAATTTTTTTTATGAGAAAAATTCTTTGTAGGAGTTAAAAACATCAACCGCTGAGATTATTTTCTTATTTGGAAATTGTAAGTTAGTAATTACTATCATTTTATCACATGTATTTATGTATATCCCAGTCTTATCAAGTAAAGAAATAGTGCCTGGCACACCCCCACTTTGTTTATCAGATATATACATATCATGGATTTTTATTAATATTTTCTTATACTCAAATGTTGATTGTGGCCATTCTTTATACGCTCTAAAAGTATTAAAAATTAATTGGCTGGATTGATTAAAATTTATTAATCCATCAATTTTTTTTATTTTTTTACAATAGGATGCCTTGCTTTCATCTTGATGATTAAGGCTAATGTTATTTGACTTCACATTACCTAAAACTTCGTTAAGTTTTTCGATCGATATTTTAGTTAATTTTTTTTCAAGCGAAATTTTATTATCATTTATTGATATATCACATTTAAAACTATCAATAATTTCGCCAGCATCTAAATCAGCACTCATCTTTATAAAAGTAACACCAGAGACAATATCACCATTTATCAATGAAGATTGAATAGGAGAGGCACCCCTATACTTTGGCAACAATGAAAAATGTATGTTTATGGGCATTAATTTCGGCTTTGATAAGAGCCAGTTAGGCAAGATCTTTCCATACGCCACTACAAGCAATATATCAATGTCTAAATCAGCAATACCATCCTTAAAATGTTTTGTATTTAAATCATCTTCTTTAAAAGTAGGTATTAATGATTCTTTTGCCACCTTAGATACGAATGACTCAACAACTTCAGAGCCTCTTTTACCCCTTTTATCAGACTGAGAAATAACGCCCTTAACATGAATATCTTCCAGATCTATTAATGATTTTAAAATTTGTGAAGAATTTTCAGGAGTTCCAGCAAATAATATATTCATTTTTAATTTAAATCTTTTATTTTCTGTTAAAATCTTTTAAAAGTCGGCTTCTTACTCTATCTCTTTTTAAAGCACTGACATAATCCACCATCAACTTACCTTCAAGATGGTCTATTTCATGTTGAATACATATAGTTAGCATTCCCTCTGGAGTAGTTGTATGCTCAATTCCGTCTAAATCTTGCCATTTAAGCTCAATACTATCCGGTCTTGTTATATTTTGATTAAATCCAGGTATTGAGAGACAACCCTCCTCAAACTCTATTAAATTATGATCTTTATTTACGTTATATTCTGGATTCACAAACACCATAGGCTCATTTCTTTCTTCCGAGAGATCCATTACAACTAGTCTTATATGTTTATCTACCTGTGTTGCAGCAAGCCCAATCCCATTTGCATCATACATTGTGAAAAGCATGTCTTCAGAAAGGTTTTTTAAACTTTTGTCGAATTTATCAACTTTTTTGGCTACAGTACGTAGTTTTGGATCAGGAAAAATTAAAATTTTTAATTTCTTAGACATAAATGACTATTTTTTATTATAATTTCGTGATTATAATCTAGTTAAATATTAAGAGTACAACAATATGACAAATTCAACCACACAAGTAGCTATAATAATGGGTTCTGACAGCGATTTACCTATTGTTGAGGCCAGTTTTGCAGTTCTAGACTCATTTGGAGTCAAATATACAAAAAACGTTATGTCAGCGCACAGAACACCGCATGCTGTAATGGAGTTAATTAAAAACTCAGAAAATAACGGGTGTAAGGTATTTATTGCCGCAGCAGGCATGGCAGCTCACCTTGCAGGGGCTGTTGCTGCGCATTCAACAAGACCAGTTATTGGCATTCCTATTGAATCAGGTGGCATGGGGGGCATTGATTCTCTTTTATCTACAGCTATGATGCCTCCTGGAGTTCCTGTAGCGACTGTAGCAGTTGGTAAAAGTGGCGCTAAAAACAGTGCAATTCTTGCTGTACAAATACTAGCAACATCAGATGAGGATCTTGCACAAAAGCTAGTTGATTATAAAGAAAATATGAGAAAAGAAGTTCTTGAAAAAGATAAAAAACTTAACTCATAATTGAATAAAAATTCTTTAGATATTTCTTCATCAATTAGTTGGCTGGAATCTGGAAAAATACTCATTCATCCAACCGAATCAATATGGGGATTGGGTTGCGATGCATTTAATGAACTAGCAATTGAAAAGATCTTTTCTATCAAAAAAAGAAAGCATAATAAAAGCTTTATTTTACTATGCAAGTCTTTAGATTTTTTAAATTATTATGTTGATGAAATTAATAGAGAAGACGAAATTTTATTAAAAAATAACTGGCCTGGACCAGTCACCTTTTTAATTAGATATAATAAAAATTTACCCGAACATCTGCATTCAGAAAATGGTAAAATTGCAGTTAGAGTAAGTAATCACTTACCGATTAAAGCACTATTTAAAGGTTTTAATAATTTTATTGTATCAACTTCTGCAAACCTTTCTGGAAAAAAAGTTTTAGATAATCCTCTTGAGATTTTAGATTTTTTTGAATCAGATGAACTTGCATACTATGATGGTGAGCTTGGCCATAACAAAAGACCATCGAAAATAATAGACCTTGATTCTAAATCTATAATTCGTGATTAAACTATGATAAAAAAAACTGAAAAAAGTTTCCTTAATATTCAATCAGATATTATTGATAATTTCAGTTCACTTGAGGATAAAGAACATGCAGATATTTCTTTTGATGAATGGACGCGTGATGAAGGTGGCGGTGGAATAACTTATGTTATTGAGAATGGAAAATTCTTTGATAATTGTGCTGTAAATTTTTCATCTATTAGTGGTGAAAAGCTTCCTAAAACTGCTTTGGCAAATAATCTCAAAAAAGAGGTAAAGTTTGGCTTCAGAGCAATGGGTGTTTCAGTAATATCTCATCCAAATAATCCCAACGTCCCAACAAGCCACATGAATGTCCGATTGTTTGGGATTCTTGATAAAAATAAAGATATTTGTGATTGGTGGATTGGAGGTGGATATGATTTAACACCCTATATCCCCATTGAAGAGGATATTTTAAGCTGGCATGCAGAGGCTAAAGAATGTTTAAGTTTAATAAATCCTGATTTTTACAGTATTTTTTCAGAAAACTGCAATAATTATTTCAAAATACCTCATAGAAATGAAAAAAGAGGGGTAGGTGGCATATTTTTTGATAACATTACTGATTTTTCCCTAGAAGATAGCGTCAAAATGCTTGAGTCTGTTGCTAACTCATACTTAAATTCATACAAAAACATTATTGAAAAACGAAAAAACCTTCATTTTGATGAATTTCAGAAAGATTTTCAGTTAATTAGAAGGGGCAGATACGTTGAATTTAACCTAATTTATGACAGAGGGACTTTATTTGGACTCCAATCCAAGGGCAGAATTGAATCAATTTTAGCGTCTCTTCCATCAAAAACTAAATGGGCATACAAGAAAACTGATAGTTACAAAAAAATGGAAAAAGAGCTTTTGCGCGCCATAAACAAGGATTGGAATGTCTAAGATATTCAAGCTAGGCGTTGTTGGGGACCCAATAGAGCATTCTCTATCCCCATTTATTCATTCAAGATTTTCAAGACAAACAAATATAAATATT
>CERV01031241.1_pt1 | contig 14959 bp, 11 predicted proteins | sample 530871 | NCBI WGS metagenome assembly CERV01 (sample SAMEA2621045, study PRJEB7988) | marine metagenome | biome: marine biome (ENVO:00000447); feature: deep chlorophyll maximum layer (ENVO:xxxxxxxx); material: "saline water (ENVO:00002010), including plankton (ENVO:xxxxxxxx)" | depth 50 m
TGATTTTATAGCTAGGTTTCAAGGAGGCCCAAATGCAGGTCATACATTAGAGTTTGATGGCATAAAACATGTTTTACACCAAATACCTTCTGGTATTTTTAGAAAAGATAAATTAAATATAATAGGAAATGGAGTTGTGCTTGATCCCGTTATATTTATGAAAGAAATCACTCAAATACAGGAGAAATTCGGTATGGATTTAAAAGATATTTTAACAATTTCTACTAGAGCACAATTAATATCACCTGTTCATAGGTTACTTGATAAAGTTCTTGAAGAAAATAAGGGTGAAAAAAAAATAGGATCTACACTAAAAGGGATTGGGCCAACTTATCAAGATAAAATTGGTAGACACGGACTAAGGGTGGGGGATGTTTTATCTGAAACATTTCGAGATAAGTACAAACTTCAAAAGTCTTATCATGATTATTTTTTAGATGGGTATTATAATCAACAATTTAAAAAAGATGAAACTAAGTTTTTTGATTCAATTGAATTTCTTAAACAGTTTAATATTACTGACACAGAGTATTTAATTAACAAAAATGTAGAAAGTGATAAAAAAATTTTAGCAGAAGGAGCTCAGGGAACATTACTTGATATAGATTTTGGTAGTTATCCATTTGTGACTTCTTCAAATACTACAACTGCAGGAGCATGTATTGGTTTAGGAATATCTCCAAAGAAAATTAATGATGTCTTTGGAATATTTAAAGCTTATTGTACTCGAGTTGGAGCTGGACCTTTTCCTACTGAACTTTTTGATGAGGTTGGAAAAAAAATTGGTGTTTGTGGTAATGAATTTGGTTCAACAACAGGAAGACCAAGAAGATGCGGATGGTTAGATATTCCAGCACTAAAATATTCAATTATGTTAAATGGAGTTACTAAACTTTATATGATGAAAGCAGATGTTTTATCTGATTTTAAAGATGTTAAGGTTTGTGTTGGATATCATTATAAAGGTAAAGAAATAGACTACTTTCCATCTTCAATAGATTCAGATGATATAGTACCAATATATAAAACTTTTAAAGGTTGGTCTTCATCAACTAACAATTGTAAAGATTTTGATTCACTTGATAAAAATTTTAAAGACTATGTGAGCTTTATTGAAGATAGAGTAGGTGTTAAAATTAAGTTAATATCTTTAGGTCCTGATAGAGAACAAACAATATACATTAATTAATCTTATTAGTATATTGATAATATTTTAGTTTTATCTAAATTTGCTTTTAATGTCTTTGTTGCTAAACTCTTTAGTTGTTTCAGATCCAACATCAAAATATCATAATTTATTAGTTAATATTCTTATTTCCTCGGAAGGAATTATTAAGAAAATTTCTAAAAATAAAATTAAGGATAAGGTAAGAGAAGTAATTGATTGTAAATCAAGTAGAATATCAAGGGGTTGGATTGATCTTAATGCCAATTTTTGTGATCCTGGATATGAATTTAAAGAAGATTTGAAATCTGGTATTAATTTAGCATCTAGATCTGGTTTCACAGATATTGTCTTAAGTCCCGATACAAATCCAGTTGTTCAGACAAAAAATGATATTTCATATGTAATGAATAATTCAAAAAATGAATTATGTAAGGTATACCCATGTGCTTCTGTAACAAAAAATGCTGAGGGAAAAGAAATGAATGACCTAATGGATTTACATAATGAGGGTGCTATTGCCTTTTCTGACCCAAAAATTGAAGACACAGAGTTAATTTTAAATACACTATTATATCTTAAACAATTTGATGGTCTTTATATTTCAAAACCTAGAGAAAAGTATTTATCAAAGGGTCTTATAAATGATGGATTAAACAGTAATATTTTAGGTATAAAAGCTCTTCCACACATATCAGAAACAATAGCAATAAATAGAGATTTATCTATATTAGAGTACACAAAAGGTAAAATTCATTTTTCTGGAATTTCTTGTAAAGAATCTGTTAATCTTATAAGGGAAGCTAAAAAAAGAGGGCTTTCAGTAACCTGCGATGTTCCTATTTATAATTTTTTATTGGATGATTCAAAAATTCTTGACTTTGATACTAATTATAAAGTTTTTCCTCCATTAAGATCAAATGAAGATATCAAAGAATTAATTAAAGGGTTAGAAGATGATACTATTGATGTAATAACATCTAACCATCAGCCTCAAGACTTTGATTCTAAAAATTGTGAATTTGAAAAAGCAAGTTTTGGAATAATTTCATTACAAACTTTTTACTCTAATATGTTAGAACTTTCAGGGAAAATTTCTTTCGAAAAAATAATTGAAAAAGTCTCAATTAATCCACGGAAAATATTAGGAATTAATTGTCCAAAAATTGGAATTGGAGAAAGAGCATTATTTACAATTTTTGATGAAAATGGCTCATGGGATTTTAATGAAAAAACTAATTTGTCAAAATCTTCAAATTCGCCATGGATGAATTGGTCACTTAGAGGTAAAGTAAACGGAGTTGTAGTAGGGAGTAAAACAAATCTTGAGTAAATGAAAAAAATTAATTTATCTATAGTAATACCTTCATATAATGAAGAAGAGTCATTACCAATTTTGATAAAATCTATTCATGATAAATTAAAAAATAAAGGTATTATTTTTGAAATTATAATTATTGATGATGGAAGTTCTGATAAAACATGGAATGAAATTAAAATCCTTACCAAAAAATTTACTAATATTTTCCCTATAAAGTTTATAAAAAATTACGGGAAATCGGATGCCTTAGATGCTGGTTTTAAGAGTTCTAGAGGTAATTATGTTTTGACGATGGATGCTGATTTACAAGATGATCCTGAAGAGATATATAAATTATATCAAGTTATAACTGAAAAAGATTTTGACCTTGTATCTGGATGGAAAAAAAAGAGGAATGATCCATTGTCAAAGACTATTCCATCAAAATTTTTCAATATGGTAACTAGAGTTTTTTCTGGGATAAAATTAAATGATTTTAATTGTGGTATTAAAATTTATAAGAAAAAGGTTATTGATTCAATTAATTTGTATGGTGAGATGCACAGGTATATTCCTTTAATTGCTAAATGGAATGGATACAATAATATTGGAGAGAAGGAAGTTAATCATAATAAACGTAAATTTGGAAAAACAAAATTTGGAATGGAGAGATATATTAGAGGTTTTTTAGATTTATTATCGGTTAGCTTTGTTTATAGGTTTAGGAAAAGACCAATGCATTTTTTTGGAACTTTTGGAGTATTGTTTTTTATAATAGGCTTCACTTCTGTAGGATGGATTGTCTACGAAAAAATTTCAAAAATTTCAGAAAATATACCATTAGATTTAATTAGACCAGTTACAGACCAGCCATTATTTTATATAGCATTAGTATCCATTATTATAGGAGTTCAATTATTTTTAGTTGGTTTTCTTTCTGAATTGGTAATTCAAATTAATTCTGACAGGAAGGGTTATAAAATAGAAAAGACAGATCATGTCAAAAAAAGTTAAGTACTCAGTAGTTGTTGCAGTTTACAACAGACCTGAGGAAATGATTGAACTTTTAAAAAGTATTGCTGATCAAACTTTTAGAGATTTGGAGATTATAATAGTTGATGATGGGTCAGATAGATCATCTAGGTTAGCTTTTCAAAAGTTTAAGAGTAAATTAAATTTATCATATTTTTTTACGGAAAATCAAGGACCTGCTTTAGCAAGAAATTTTGGTGTAAAAAAATCTGAAGGTGAATGGGTAATATTTTTTGATTCAGACTGTACTATTCCAAAAAATTATTTTTTTGTAGTAGAAAAGTTTCTTGCAGAAAATAATGTGAGTTTATATGGAGGTCCTGACATGATGGACGAAAGTTTTTCATATCTCCAAAAGTCTATAAATTTTTCTATGACATCGCTTTTAACAACAGGTGGGATTAGGGGTAATAAAATATCTATAGATAAATTTCTTCCAAGATCATTTAATATGGGAATAAAAAGAGAAGCTTTTGATGAAGTTGATGGGTTCTCTAATATAAGGCAGTATGGAGAAGATTTAGACTTATCATATAAATTAATTTTCTCAGGTAAAAAATCTTCACTTATACCTGAAGCAAAGGTTTTTCATAAGCGAAGAACAAATTTATTAAATTTTTTTAATCAAATGTACAAATCTGGTAAGGGTAGGCACTTATTAAATATTAAGTACAAGAATACATTTAAACTGTTTCACCTTTTTCCTTCTCTCTTTATTTTCATTTTTATTCTAAGTCAAATTTTATTTGTATTTTTTGAAAATAAATTAGGAATGATAATTCAGGTTGGATACGGAATCTATTTTTGTCTGATATTTTTTAGTTCTTCCACTATTAATAAAAATCCCATTATTGGGTTATTATCTATTATAACGACATTAACACAATTCCTTGGATATGGAATAGGTTATATTATAGGATTATTAAAAAAATAAAATTATTTACTTATAATATAAAGATCTTCAGATCTAATTATACAATATTTTTTCATTTCTGAATCTGTAAGGAATAAATTAGGTTTTTTTACTTTAACATTAAGACCAGTTGATTCTAATCTTTTTTTGTAGTCATAACCATATTTCCTAACATGATCTGATTGACCATATAATAGTTCTCTTTCTTTTTTAGAAACAACAGATTTATCTTCAATTGTATTTTCAGGAATAGGATGATAAAATGGTACTTGAACTATTCCTTTTGCATTTTTTTTAAGAACTCTTTTAATTTCTTTTAAAGCTTTAATATCATTTTCTACATGCTCTAGAACATGATTACATAAAATAAAGTCAAATGAATTTTTTTTAAATGGCATTTTATGAATATCCATCTTAATTTCAGCAAGGGGTGAATTAAGGTCAGCAGTAATATATTCTATACTTTTTGAATTTTTAAAAATATTAATTAAACACTCTTCAGGTGCTATGTGTAATAATTTAATTTTTTTTTTAAAAATAGGAGTTTCTTTTTCTAAATAAAGAAATATTAATCTATGTCTTTCAAGTGAAAGGCAATTAGTGCATAATGCATTACTTCTAGTTTCCCTTCCATAAGGAAAAAATTTCCTAAGAGAATTTTTACAAATTGGACATTTTACATTATTCCCATAATAAAAAACAGAAATTAATTTGAAAATAGGTCTGCTGATTCTCTGAAGAAGAGTTCTAGGTAATTTTCTTAATAAAAAACCTATTAATGATTTTAACATTTTCTTGCATTTCCTAAGTAATTACTAGGTGTAATTGATAATAATTCTTTTTTAACAGATTCATTTATAGGTAATTTTTTAATAAAGTTTTTTAATGATTTTTTAGTTATATCACTATTTCCTCTAGTTAAATCCTTTAAAATTTCATAGGGATTTTGCACTTTTTCTCTCCTTAAAATAGTTTGGATAGCCTCAGATACTACTGCCCAATTTTTATCTAAATCTTTTGATATAACTTCTTTATTTACGTCTATTTTTTTTAAACCTATAATTAGAGATTCAAGAGAAATTTTTGTGTGAGCAAAAGGAACTCCAATATTTCTTGACACAGTCGAATCTGTTAGGTCTCTTTGAAGTCTTGAAATAGGTAATTTTTCTGCTAGAAAAATAAACTGTGAATTTGCAAACATTAAATTACCTTCAGCATTTTCAAAGTCAATTGGATTTACTTTATGAGGCATAGCAGAAGATCCAACTTCTTTTTTATTAACTTTTTGAATTAAATAATTAATTGAAATATAATGCCATACATCTCTACATAGATCTATTAAAATTGTATTTATTCTGCATATATTATGAAATATAGCAGACATATTGTCGTAATGTTCGATCTGAGTTGTAGGCTTACTTCTATTAAGGCCAATGGATTTTAAAAATTTATCTGAAAAACTATCCCAATCTATATCTGGATATGAAATATAATGAGCATTTAAATTACCAGAAGCTCCACCGAATTTTCCATTATTTGGAATATTTTTTAACATTTCTAACTGTTTAAGAAGTCTCTCTTCAAATACCATAAACTCTTTACCAAAAGTGGTTGGAGTAGCTGGTTGCCCATGAGTTCTTGCAATCATAGCAATATCTTTCATTAAAGTAGATTTTTTATGAATTTCTTTAATAATATTTTTGAAGGTAGGTAAGATAACTTTATCTAAAGAATCTCTAATCATTAAAGGAAGAGCTGTATTGTTTATATCCTGTGATGTAAGTCCAAAATGAATAAATTCTTTATAATCTTTCAGTCCTAATTTATCAAATTCCTCCTTAATAAAATATTCTACAGCTTTAACGTCATGATTTATAGTTTTTTCAATCTTTTTAATTCTTTCAGCATCATCAACATTGAAGTTTTCAATGATTTTTTCAATATTTTTTAATTTATTTTCAGAAATTTCATTGAGTGGTTTTATTTTATGTTTTGCTAGCTCAATAAAATATTTAATTTCAACATAAACTCTATAACGTATAAGTGCATATTCAGAAAAATAATTTTGCAATAATGATGTCTTATTTGAATATCTACCATCAATTGGAGATATTGAAAGTAGACTTTTTGAGAATGAATTCATTTGCAAATTTAGATAAATATTGTAACAGATCATATATATTCACGTTATTAAGGTAAATTTTCATGATGAAAGAAAGTACTGTTGTAAAAATTAAGATGGATGGTGATGAATTTGAATTTAAAATGCAGAAATCAGAAACAGTTCTAGATTCTGCTTTAGAGAATGATATAGACTTACCTTATTCTTGTCAAAGTGGAGTTTGCACAGCATGTCAGGGTAAATTAATTTCAGGTAAAGTCCAAATGGAAGTTAGTGATGGGTTATCTGATGAAGAAATATCTGAGGGATATATATTATGTTGTCAATCAAGACCTAATACAGATGAAATTGAAGTTGAGATAGATTAAAGTGGAATTTACTACCGTTATTGGCCTTTTTCTTTGAAAAATTTAAAATAATATAATACATTTGCAAATAATTTTTTCTGATAAAAACTCATGAGACAGCTTAAAATAACTCAATCAATTACTAATAGAAGGGAAAGTCACACTTTAGAAAAATATTTTACTGAGGTAAGTGGTGTTCCTATGATCACACCTGAAGAAGAGGTGAGATTAGCAAAAGAAATTAAAAAAGATAATCAGGATGCTTTAGATAAATTAGTTAGAGCAAATTTGAGATTTGTTGTATCAGTTGCTAAACAATATCAGAATAGAAGTCTTCCTTTAAATGACTTAATTAATGAAGGTAATCTTGGTCTAATTAAGGCAGCTAAAAAGTTTGACGAAACTAAAGGTTTTAAATTTATTTCATATGCTGTTTGGTGGATTCGACAGTCTATCATGCAAGCTCTTGCTGAACAATCTAGAATAGTTAGACTACCTATGAATAAATCTGGGGCAATAAATCAAATTCGAAGAGCATACGCTGAATTAGAACAAAAATATGAACGTGAACCTACAGAAGAGGAAATTGCTGAGAATCTGGATATGAAAACAACTGAAGTTAGAAGTACTCTAGGTGCAGAAGTAAAACAAATGTCTATGGATGCTCCATTTGGAGAAGATGATTCTGGTTCTTTGCTTGATGTTTTAGAAAATGACTCTGAAGGTCCTACTGATACTGGATTAGTATTCAATCATTCACTTAAAATAGAGACTATGAGAGCATTATCTACTCTTACACCTCGTGAAAGAGATGTTGTTCTTATGAGTTTTGGAATAGGTTTTGATAATCCATATACTCTAGAAGAAATAGGTGATGTTATGGGTTTAACTAGAGAAAGAGTTAGACAGATAAGAGAAAAAGCTCTTCAAAAATTGAGAGAACCTGGTAAGAATAGAAGGTTAAAGGAATTCTGCGCTAATTAATATTGCACTTATTCATTATATAAAAGCTTAACTTGTTAGATTAATTAACAAAACTTATATTACGTAATAATACAATATGTTAAATTCTGTCTTTTTTAAAATATGAAATTTTTAAATTTTAATCTTCTATTATTTTTGGTTCTTTTTTCTTGTAGTAAAATAGAAAATAATCAATCTATATCATTAAAAAATAAAGCTAAAAAATCTATTATAGTTGGTGATGCAAAGTATGATGGACCTGAGAAATATATGTATTATCATGCCGCAATTAAACATGGTGATATTGATGTTAATCAACCCTCTAGATTTAATTCTTATAAACCTGATTATAAAAGAGTAGAGTTAGAAAAAGCATTAAAAAGACTTAATAATAATTATTCAAGATCAAGTGGTAATCCAAACCCTACATATTCGACATATGCTAAAGATAATGCTGTTTTTATTGAAAGAGGACCTTATAATGCACCAGGAAGAACTAGAGCATTATTAGTAGATGCTAGTGATTCATCTAAAGACACATGGATTGCAGGAAGTGTGGGTGGTGGAGTATGGAAAACTACAGACGGAGGAACCTCATGGATAAATATTTCAAATGATATGGATAATATAGCTATTTCATGGTTAGGTCAATCTAAGTCTAATACTGATATATTATATGCTGCAACTGGTGAAAACTGGATAGGTAGTCTTGGAGATATTACAGGTGCTGGTGTTTATAAATCTGTAAATGGTGGAGCTAACTGGACTAATGTATCTTTAAAAGATAATGCGGGTTATGTTGATGCTAGATTTTCAAATGTTAGTAGATTAATAGTTGATCCAAATGACTCAGGTATAGTTGTAATTAGTACAGTTGGTGGGGGAAGTAGCTTTATATTTAAAACTGTAGATGGAGGAATATCTTGGACAAAAGTTTCAGAGTCTTCAGCAAGAATTCAGCAAATTATTGCGGCCCCTTCAGATTTTAATATTCAGTATGGTGTTCAAAGAGGTGTGGGAGTTATTAGATCAATAGATGCTGGTTCTTCATGGGCTAACCCAGGTGGAATCGGTTTAGGAGGAACAGTTTCATATAATAATGATGGAGGTATTATAGGTGGAGGAGGAGGAGGAGCTTTTGGGAGACTGGAACTTGCCGTTTCTCATCAAGACCCTAACATCGTATTTGCTGGGATTGATGGTGATGCAGCTTCATACCTAAGAGTTTCATATGATGGAGGAACAACTTGGAATTTATTAAAAAATGAAGATAATACGGATGACGACTGGTTATATCCACAAGGATGGTTTGATAATACTTTGACAGTTAACCCGTTTAACGATAGTATTGTTTATTATGCAGGTAGAGATGCTAGTAAGGCTACTATTCTATCTGATGCTGGAACAACATTCTCTGGCTCTACAACTAAAGTAACATTAGATAATACAACATCTCACATGAATTTAGTTAATATTTGGGGTGGATCCGCTCTTGGTTCAGGTACAGAATGGGAAGATAATTCAGATAATCCAGATCTAGTAGATATTGAGATTAGATTTGGCCCAGGGAAAAGACAAAAAGCTTATAGATTTTCAGTTCCTGAGGGTTCAACATCTGGCGTAGCTCATGATAAATATAATTATGAAGGTATTGTAGAGGTTCCATTTGAAGTATGGAATACTTCTGCAGACCCTGAAGAACAACTTACTGTTTCTTTTAGAGATAATACAAACGATGGAGAATTTAATCTTCTCGCTGCTCAAGGTGATAGTAGAGAATACATTTTTCCTCAGTCTCTTCCTTATGACCCTGACATGAATCAGCCTGAGATTATAGGTGATGGAACTCCTGGTAATATCAATTCAGTTTACGGACAATTACATAAATCTTTATTTCTAATATGGCCATTTTTAGCTGATGGTGTATCTTGGGATCCTCAAAATATTCCTGAATCAAAAATAAAAATTGAATTTATTGATGCTACTTATAAAACATTAAAAAAATCTGTAGAATATATGACCAATCAGTATGATAATGGTGGAGCATTTGATATAAATGAAAATGTTCATGTTGATCATCATAATTTAGGAACAATTATTGATTCAGAAGTTGATAGTACTTTTAGAATATACCTTACAACGGATGGTGGAATTTATTATACTATTTCAGATAAAGATCCAGGTGCTAAGGATGATCATTTTAAAAGAGCTGGATTAATTTCTGATTTCATGTGGGCTCCTGCAGGAGGTTACAATACTACCCAATTCTATGGAGCTGATAAAATCGCTGGGTTTGATCAGTATATTGCTGGTGCTCAGGATAATGGAACATTTTTCTCCCCAAGAAATCAAGATGCAAGTGATACAACTAATTATTTTCATCCAATTGGAGGTGATGGTTTCGAAGTGATTGCTCACTTTACTGACCCTGATAAGATGTTTGGTGGTTACCAAGGAAATAATTTGTTTTATTCACATAATGGTGGAGCCAATTGGAATTATATTGGAGGTCTGTTGACTGGTAGTGGTCCTTTTATTAATAGGGCATCAACTTCTTACCAAGATCCTGATGTTTTGTATACAATTTCTTCATCAGGTGTAGATAAATCTTCTGATTTTGGAGTTTCCTGGGATCATACTCAGATTGGTGGAACTTGGGGTAATAGCTTCTGGAGTGGTGCAGATGTTGAGGTATCTCTTGCTAATCCTAGATTTGTTTATGCTGGGGGTGTAATGGGCAATTCAGCTGATATATTTATATCTAAAGATTGGGGTGCTACATTTGATCCTGTATCAAAATTTGCAAATTTAGGTACGATATCGGGTTTATATTCACATCCAACTGAAGATTCCACTGCATATATATTATTTGGTATAGCAGGTGAAGCAAAAATAATAGAAACTAAAAATTTAGGTGCATCATGGAATGACCTCTCAGGCTTCCATTTGAATGTTTCAGGTAAGTCTTCAAATGGCTTCCCAGATGTTGCTGTATATAGTCTTTTAGTAATGCCTCATAATTCAGATATAATATGGGCTGGAACTGAGATTGGGTTATTTGAATCTATAGATAGAGGTGTTTCTTGGCATAAAGTTGTTGGAGATTTACCTAATGTTACTATTTGGGACATGAAAATTAAAGATGAAGGACAAGTTGTATTTGCTACTCATGGTAGAGGTATATGGACTGCTACTCTAGAAGATTTAAAAACTTTTGTTCCTAAACCCACTACTCTTGCTCCTAATCTATTAGAAGGAAATCAGACTGATAACGATGAAAAGTATGAGATAAAGACTAAAGTTGAATTAAGATCAATATATGATTCTCTTGAGATTAAAGCAAATAGTGTTCTTAGATCAACTTATTATGATACAGACTCGATTATGATCAAAGAATATACCTTTGAAGTTGATGATAAAGGTGATTTTAGTTTACAAGCTTTTGCATATAAGGATGGTGTTATGTATCCATCTAATATTTTAGAGATTGCTGTAAATCCTATTTTAGATGCAAGAACACAGTTTAAAACTACATTTAGTGATCTTGTTGGAGATGAATTTTATCTAGATAGATTCAGGATAGGTGTTCAAGGTGGATTTGATGGAAGGCAATTACATACTGAACATCCTTATGAATCTGGAGTTGATGGAGGTTATACAGATGGTTATAGTGTTCATGCTATGCTTAACATACCTATAATAGTTACAGATTTTACCCCATCTATAAAGTTTCAAGAAATAGTTATTGTGGAACCAGGTGAACCAGGTACTTCATATGGTGATGCCCAGTTTTGGGATTATGTGATTGTTGAAGCTTCGAAGGATGGAATATCATGGAAAGCTTTATTAGATGGATATGATTCAGATTCAGATCCGGCATGGAAGTCAGCTTATTCCACAAATCAGTTTGGTAATCCTGATTTATTAAGAAGTAAAGAAGCTAACTTTAAGCCCCATTTTAATGAAGGCGATACGGTTAAAGTTAGATTTAGAATGTTTTCTGATGACTTGACAGTAGGATGGGGATGGATGGTAGATGATCTTTATATTCAAATTGAAACTCCGGTTGTTCAAGGTATAGAATTTACCAAATTAGATAAGAACATATCAATATATCCAAATCCAACGAAAGGCATAGTTAATATAAAGTTTAATGATACCTGGAGAGGGGATGTTAATTTTGAAATTACTGATATATTTGGTAGATCTATTAATGAAAGAATATTAGATAATAAAAGTGCTTCTTCATCTCATAGTATAGATATATCTAATTCTAATGACGGGTTATATATAATACAATTAGTCCAGGGAGATAAGAAGACTATGCATAAAGTGATAAAAGAATAATTATTTTTTAATTTTTATCCTTTTTAAACTCACTCGTCTAAATCTTATATTTAATAATTCAACACCTAATGTAAAGAATAGGGCAAAATAAATAAACCCTTTTGGTACTTCATAATGTGCTGCTTCAAGAATAAGAGTAAATCCTATTAGAATTAAAAAGCATAAAGCCAATATCTCAAGAGAAGGATATCTGTCAATAATATCACTTATTTTAGATGAGTAGAAAATCATAAAAAGAATAGATACTATAACAGCAATAACCATTAATAATAAAACATCTGTTAATCCTATTGCAGTTAGAATAGAATCAACTGAAAAAACAAAATCTACAGCAACAATTTGCCAAATTACAGACTTAAATGATAATGCTTTGTTAGTAGTGATTTTTTCATCAAAATTAACATTTATTTTATGTGATATCTCTAATGCACTTTTAATTATTAAAAAGCCTCCTCCAATAAGTAAAATTAAATCTTTAATACTAAAATTAAAGAATATTGGCTTGGTTAAACCTATAAACCATGTCAACCCAAATAACATTATTATTCGTAAAACAAGAGCTAATAAAAGCCCAATTACTCTAGCTTTTTGTCTCTCTTCTCTTTTTACTTTATTTGTTATAATTGAGATAAATATAATATTATCTATACCTAATATAATTTCAATAATAGTTAAAGTGAACAATGCAACATAAGTCTCTAACTGAAAAAATATTTCCATTTGATTATTAATTAATATATCTTAAAATAATAAGAGCAATTTTGTTTACTTTGGCATCTAATTTACTAAGCGAAATTAAAATATTAAAATGAAAAATATTATTGAAGTTAAAGATATTTCAAGACACTATTATGTTGGAAAGCAAACGGTTAAAGCTCTTGATACAATCACAGTTGATATAAAACAAAATGAATATGTTTCATTTATGGGTGCATCAGGATCTGGAAAATCAACTTTAATGAATATAATTGGATGCTTAGATTCCCCAACTGGTGGAAAATATAAATTAAATAGTAAGGATGTTAGTAACATGACAGAGAATGAACTTGCTGATATAAGAAACAAAGAAATAGGATTTGTTTTTCAGACATTTAACTTACTTCCTAGAGCATCTGCTTTAGATAATGTGTCTCTACCTTTAGTTTATGCTGGTTATTCATCTAGTGAAAGAAAAGACATGGCTATGGAAGCTCTGAAAGATGTTGATTTAGTAGACAGAGCAACACATAACCCAAATGAATTATCAGGAGGACAGAGGCAAAGGGTAGCTATTGCCAGGGCATTAGTTAACAATCCTAGTATAATTTTAGCTGATGAGCCTACAGGTAATCTAGATAGTAAAACATCACATAGTATAATGGATCTATTTTCAATTTTACATGATAGAGGAAATACTATTATTATGGTTACGCATGAAGAAGACATTGCTAAATACTCAAAGAGAATAGTAAGATTAAAAGATGGTTTGATTTCTTCGGATAAAAAAAATTAATTTTAACTTATGAATATTAATGTAGAGAAAGTTAGAGAATCAAATCTTAATAAAGTTGATTTTTCTGATCTTGGGTTTTGTAAATACTATACTGATCATATGTTTACTTCTGATTATGAAGATGGAAAGTGGTCAAATTTTAGAATAAGTCCACATAAGGATTTAATATTATCTCCAGCTTGTACAACTCTGCATTATGGTCAGACAATATTTGAAGGTTTAAAAGCATATAAAAATAAAGATGGAGAAGTTCTTATTTTTCGACCAAATAAAAATGCAGAAAGATTTAATAAAAGCGCAGAAAGAATGTGCATGCCTAATTTTCCTGAAAAATATTTTATTCAATCAATATCTAAATTATTAAAAATAGATAAAAAATGGGTTCCTAATCTTGAAAATAGTTCATTATATATACGGCCTTTCATGTTTGCTATTGATCCATATATTGGAATTAAACCAGCTGACAAATATAAATTTATAATTATTTGTGGATTAGCTGGAGGATATTACTCTGAACCAGTTAATGTTAAAATCGAGACTAAATATACTCGTGCTGTTTCAGGTGGTGTTGGTTTTTCAAAAACAGCTGCTAATTATGCTGCGGCTCTTTATCCTGCAGTGATAGCGCAAAAAGATGGTTATCATCAATTAATATGGACAGATGGTATAGAACACAAATATGTTGAGGAGTCAGGAACTATGAACTTATTTTTTGTTATAGATAATAAACTAATAACACCTCCTTTAGGAGATACTGTTTTAGATGGAGTTACAAGAGATAGTATAATTTTACTTAGCAAGTTTCTTGATATTGATATTGATATAAGAAAAATTTCAGTAAAAGAAATAATTAGTTCCTTAGATAATAACTTGATTACTGAAGCTTTTGGTGCTGGTACAGCTGCTACAATTGCACCAATTAAGACTATTGGTTATAAAAATAAAAAATATAATATATCTCAAAAATCTGAAAAATCTATTTCATCTACTCTTTTAAAAACATTAAATTCAATAAAATATGGAGAATCTGATGATAAATTTGATTGGGTATATAAATTAAATTAATGAATATAGACCAAGTAAATAATTTAACTAAGCGTGCCTCAGCTCTAAGAGGCTATCTTTGACTATGATAAAAGAAAGGAAATAATTTCTCTGAAGGAAAAAGTATCTCTTGAACCTGATTTTTGGAATAATAGGCAAAAAGCTGAAAAAATTTTGAAAGAAATATCTTCAAATAAAGTTTGGGTAGTTGCATATGATAATATTATCTCTTCT
>CERV01016402.1_pt1 | contig 14752 bp, 13 predicted proteins | sample 530871 | NCBI WGS metagenome assembly CERV01 (sample SAMEA2621045, study PRJEB7988) | marine metagenome | biome: marine biome (ENVO:00000447); feature: deep chlorophyll maximum layer (ENVO:xxxxxxxx); material: "saline water (ENVO:00002010), including plankton (ENVO:xxxxxxxx)" | depth 50 m
ATTTGTATTTGATTTAGTCCTTATAGCATCTTCAATTAAAAGAGAGTTGTTGGAGAAAATAATGATATTTTCAATAGAGCATAAAGTATAATTATTTTCCCCTTTTTTGAATTCATAAATAATTTGATTATTGAATTTTCTTTCACTTACATCATATCCATTTTCTTTAATTTTTCTAAATATAAAATCTAGATCTAATGTTCCTTTGTACGTTATATACATTGGTTCTAGTCGAAAATTTGAAATTTTAAAATAGGATATAATTAACTTATTATCTTTTAAAAAACTCTCTAAATTATTATTTAAGAAAAAATTAAATTCTTCAAATTGATTCTTAATTTCAAATGCACTGTTTTTAATAATAGATGATTCAAGCATTTTATTATACTGAATTATAGGCTCTTCTAATTCTAAAATAATTGAAGATTTTGATGGAATAAAATCCCACAAATCATTACTTGATTTTGAGAATTTAAAATGATAAAAAAAGTAAAATGATATAAGTAGAGTTAAGATAAAAAAGACTATTCGAGTTTTCATAAGAGATCAAGTCTAACTATATTATCAATTAATCATTAAAAAGTTTAGCATTTTGTTTTTACTTTTTAAATTTACTGAAATTAAATGAAGCAATACCATAATTTATTACGAACAATACTCGAGAAGGGTGAAAAAAAATCTGATAGAACTGGAACGGGTACTATTAGTATTTTTGGTCATCAAATGCGATTTGATCTTAATGAAGGATTTCCATGTATAACTACTAAAAAACTTCATTTAAAATCTATAATTCATGAGTTATTATGGTTTTTAAATGGAGACAATAATGTTAAATATCTAAATGATAATGGAGTTAGGATATGGGATGAGTGGGCAGATAAGAATGGAAATTTAGGACCTGTATATGGGGTCCAATGGAGAAGATGGGAAGGTAAAGAAGGCGATACACATGATCAGATAAAAAAATTATTAGATGATTTAAAAAATAACCCTCATTCCAGAAGACATATTATTAGTGCCTGGAATGTTCCTTTTATTGACTCTATGGCACTTCCACCATGTCACACAATTTTCCAATTTTATGTTTTAAATGGTAAGTTATCCTGTCAGCTTTATCAAAGGAGTGCAGATGTATTTTTAGGTGTTCCTTTTAATATTGCTTCCTATGCCTTACTCACGATGATGGTGGCTCAAGTATGTAACCTAAAACTTGGAGATTTCATTCATACTTTTGGAGATGCACATATTTACCTCAATCATATAGATCAAGTTAAATTACAATTAGAAAGAAAGTTTTTTAGTTTGCCAAAAATGGAGATTAATAAAGAAGTTAAAGATTTATTTACTTTTAAATACGATGACTTCAAATTATTAGATTATAAAGCCCACCCACATATCAAAGGAGAGGTTTCTGTGTAATTGTTTTTTCATTCCCTAGTAAATTATATATTTGCATCGCTTTTAAAGCAAGAAATAATATCTAAAGACATCAAATTTATATATGGCAAAATTCATATTAGTATTTTTTATCTCTTTTACAGTTCATGCTCAATCATCTAAATATCTTGAGCTTGATTTAGAACAATGTCTTCAAATTGCTTTAGAAAATAATTTACAGTTAAAAAGAAGTCTAATAAATGAGCAACTTCAAAAGGTTGGTTACACACAGTCTATTTTACAACAGGCTCCCACTATAAATTTATTTTCTAACTATGGAAATAATTATGGAAGATCTATTGATCCTACAACTAATACTTTCATTTCAAATAACTCTAGTTTCTCTGGAATTAGTGCCTCATCTAACTTTAATATCTTTTCTGGTTTTTCAGTTAGAAATAATATAAAAAAATCAAAAATTTTATTAGAAAAAAGTGTTTTTGATTTAGAAAATACTAGAAATAATGTAATGCTAAGTGTAGTAAGTTCTTATCTTAATGTCTTATTAAATACAGATAGATTAGATAATGCTAGATTTCAATTACAATCAACTCAAGAGCAACTTAATAGGACAGCTAAGTTAGTTGATGCAGGTTCTATTCCAGTCACTAATAAATTAAATTTAGAAGCTCAATTAGCAGGTGATGAGCTTAGTCTAATACAACAAGAAAATAATTACAGGTTATCAGTTTTACAGCTAAAACAGATTCTGTTACTTGAAACTAATAAAGAGATTAAGATAGTCAAACCTGTTGTGGAATTATCTCCATCTACTGTTATTGAATCAAATCCTAATGATATATTTGATGTGGCAGTAAATCTCCTTCCTGAGATTAAAAGCGCTGAAAAAAATGCTAAATCAAGTCTTTATGATCTAAAGATTTCAAGAAGTGGAAGATTTCCGACTGTTAGTGTATCATCTAACTTTAGTTCAAACTATTCTAGCTTTGCCAATAGACAAAGAGAGTTTTATGATGGATTTACTATGCAACCGACTACCATAGGATATCTAACTAACAATCCACTTCAAACTGTTTCATCTTTATCATTAGTTCCTAATGTTATAGGTTCAGATAAGGACTTTACATTAATTGAACAATGGAAAGATTACTTAAGTAAGTCACTCTCATTTTCAATTTCAATTCCAATATTTAATAGATACCAGACATCTTCTAATATTAAGAGAGCTAAGCTTAACAAAGAACTTGCAGATATTAATGTCATTGAGGCAAGAAATCAAGTAAGACAGACTATTGAGACATCATATAACGACGCATTGGCCGCATCAAAATCTTATTCAGCATCTTTAAAGCAGGTTAGAGCTCTGGAGGAATCATTTAGAATAATTAAAAGTCAGTATAATTTAGGTTCCGTAAATTACACTGAATATCAGATTTCAAACAATAACTTAGTTAGAGCTTCAAATGATTTACTATCTTCAAAATATGATTATATATTTAAATTAAAAGTTTTGGACTTTTATCAAGGTAAAAAATTAACATTTTAGGACATGAGAAATAAAAAAACATTATTAATAATCGGATCAATTGTAGTAATAGGTATCATATTAATCACAGTTGGACAAAGATTAGGATGGATAGGAGGGGTAAAACCTACTGATGTACAGGTAATGACAGCTAAAAAAGGTAAAATAGTTGAATTAGTAACTGCATCTGGTGAAATTCAACCTGAGGTTGAAGTTAGAGTAAGTCCTGAAGTTCCTGGAGAAATTATTGAACTTACAATTATGGAAGGAGACTATGTTGATGAAGGAAAGCTCCTTGTCAAAATTAGACCTGATAATTTTATTAATGCTCTAGAAAGGGCAAAAGCTAATTATAATCAAGTAAGAGCTAATCTCTTAAGTTCTAGATCTAATCTGTCTAGATCTGAAGCTCAATATCTAAGATCTCAACTTGAGTTTAATAGACAAAAATCATTGTTTGACCAAAATGTTATTTCAGACTCTGAATATGAAATTGCTGAAACAAATTTTAAGGTATCCACTCAGGATCTTGAGTCTAGTAAGCAAAGTGTTAAAGCTAGTGAATATAATGTAAAAGGTGCAAAAGCTACTGTTGATGAATCTGAAGAAAATCTTAGAAAAACTAGCATAGTTGCTCCTATGACAGGAACAGTTTCTCTTCTTAGTGTTGAGCTTGGAGAGAGAGTAGTAGGTACTTCGCAGATGGCTGGAACAGAACTTCTCAGGATTGCAGATCTATCAATAATGGAAGTTAGGGTAGATGTTAATGAAAATGATATAGTTAGGGTAAAAATTGGAGACACAACAAACATTGATGTAGATGCATATAATACTTATGAACAAGTTTTTAAAGGAATAGTCACTGAAATAGCCAGCACAGCTAATCCTAAACCATCACCTGATGCTGTTACTGAATTTAAAGTAAAAATCAGAGTTATAAATGAATCATATAGAAACTTAACTATTGAGGAAGGAATAAAAAATCCATTTAAACCTGGTATGACAGCAAGTGTTGAGATAATTACACAAGTAAAAGATGAGATATTACTTATTCCAATTTCTTCAGTTACAACCAAAAATGAAAAAGATAGTCTTGGAAATGAGTCTATAAAACAAATAGTTTTTGTAAATGATAATGGCAAAGCAAAAATGGTCGAGGTTACAACTGGAATAAGTGATTTTGAAAATATTGAAGTTCTTTCTGGACTTAACGAAAATGATCAAGTTATAAGTGGTCCATATATCGCTATTTCTCAAAAACTTAAAAATGATTCAAAGGTTAATGTAACTAAAGTTGATGATAAGAAAGTTGATGGTTCTGAAAATGGAGATGAGGGAGTTTCTGTAAGTGTTAGAATTGGTAATTAAAACATTTACTTTCTTTTTATAAAATTTATTCTTTAGTTATTATTTTTGCCAAAATATTAACGATACAGACTTATGGATTTATTTGAAAAGATTCTTAAAGATAAAGGTCCCTTAGGAGCATATTCTCATATTGATGATAATTATTATATGTTTCCAATGTTGGAAGGTGAAATTGGACCTAGAATGAAATTCAAGGGAAAAGATGTACTTAATTGGAGTCTTAATAATTATTTAGGACTCGCAAATCATCCTGAAGTAAGAGAAGCAGATGCCCAAGCAGCTAAAGATTGGGGGTTATCATATCCTATGGGTGCTAGGATGATGTCTGGAAATTCTGTACATCATGAGAAATTAGAAAAAGAATTATCACATTTCGTTAAAAAAGAGGATACTATACTTTTAAATTATGGGTATCAGGGTGTTTTATCAATAGTTGATGCACTTCTAGATAGAAAAGATGTTGTTGTGTATGATTCAGAGTGTCATGCATGTATAATTGATGGTTTGAGAATGCATATAGGTAAGAGGTTTGTCTACCCACATAATGATATTGATAATTTAAAGAGTCAGTTAGATAGGGCAAAAAAAATAGTCAAGGATACAGGAGGTGGAATATTAGTTATAACTGAGGGTGTATTTGGAATGTCTGGAAATATGGGTGATCTCTCTTCAATAGTTTCACTAAAGAATGATTATAATTTTAGACTTTTAGTTGATGATGCTCACGGTTTTGGTACAATGGGAGAAACTGGTGCTGGAAGTGGTGAAGAACAAGGTGTACAAGATGGTATTGATTTATTTTTCTCAACATTTGCTAAATCAATGGCGAGTATTGGCGCTTTTGTTTCAGGTGATGCAGATATTATAGATAATTTAAGATATAAGTTAAGATCACAAATTTTTGCAAAATCCTTACCAATGCCTCTCGTAATTGGAAACTTAAAGAGGCTTGAGTTAATCAGATCAAATCCTGGATTTAAAAATAAGCTTTGGGAGATAGTTAATTCAATTCAAGAAGGTCTAAAAGAAAATGGTTTTAATATTGGAACTACGCAATCACCTGTTACTCCTATTATACTTAAGGGAGATGTATATGAATGTACTAATCTCATAAGAGATTTAAGGTCTGAATATAGTATTTTTTGTTCAGGAGTTATATACCCAGTTGTACCAAAAGGTGTGATAATGTTAAGAATTATTCCAACCGCATCTCATACTTTAGATGATGTTAAGCAAACAATTGATACATTTAAAGAGGTTAAAAAGAAGCTTGATAAGGGTATTTATCAAGAAATGGGTGAAAAAGGAGCTGTTTTATCATAATATCTTTAAAAAACGCCCTTATCTAGTAGAATTATTACGTTTTTTTACTTAAATTGGTGTCAGTACTATTTTTAATTTAAATTTTATATAAGATGAGTAGATACGATGAATTATCTAACCTAGTAAATGATTTAGGTCCTGATTTTGCTAAATTCTATGATAAAGGAAACAAAGCAGCTGGAACTAGAGTAAGAAAAGGAATGCAAGCTCTTAAAGTTTGGGCTCAAGATGTTAGAAAAGAAGTTCAAGCTAAGAAAAACGCTTCTTAATTACTAAAAGAAAGAGTTTTTAAATTAAAGGTGGTTATTTATTTAGCCACCTTTTTTTATTTTAGTTTTTTTAGATATTTATAAAGTTTATTTAGTCTATGATCAATATCAAATTCCAAATCGGATTTTAAAATTAGTTCGAATAAATTAGTTTTATTTTCAATAAACCCTATTCTGCATTTTGAGTATGAATTAATCAAAATATTTTCCATTTCATGATTTAGTTTTAGGTCTGGATATATTATGAAATCATACTGTTGATAAATAAATAAATTAACATTATTGTTTTTCCATTTACCAAATGTATTGATTTCATCAATTTTGAATGTTTTGAAATACCTGTTGTCAGCATTTCTTTTTGTTATTGCTGGTAATAAGTCGACCCTCTTACCATCTTTCTTTAGTTTTTTCACTAATTCATTTATGGCTTTTTGTTTATTTTCATCAATATATGAATAAACAATTCCAATATGATTAGATTTTGGGAAGCTAATAGATGCTCTATTTATCTTTAATCTCTTGTTTGTTATTTTATTAATAGTAGGAAGCAGTATTTTCATATCATTGAGATAAATTCATCTTCATTTATAATTTTTATTTCTAGATCCTCTGCTTTAATTTTTTTCTTTGGCCCCATGTTTTCTCCTGCAATTAAGAAGTTTGTTTTTGAAGATAAAGATTTTGAAACTTTACCACCATTATTTTTTATTTCAATTTGTAAACTATCTCTTGAAAATTTTAAAAACTTACCAGATATAACAAAGTTAACCCCACTTAATTTATTAGATTTTTGAGTACTATTATTTTTTTCTTTTAGATTTAATCCAATACTTTTTAGATTATTTATTAACTCTTTATTTTCTTCTAAAGAAAAATATTTTATTATACTTTCTGCAATCTTATCTCCAATCTCATCTACTTGAATAATCATATCAAAACTTGCCTCCATTAACTTATCTATATCTTTAAAATGAGCAGTTAATTTTTCTGCAGTAGTTTTTCCAACATATCTAATTCCAAGAGCAAAAAGTATATTTGAAAATGGTTTTTTCTTTGATTTTTCAATACTATTCAAAATATTTTCACAAGATTTTCTTTTGAGTGATCTCGTCTTTTCTTCCTCATTTAAATTAAATTCTAAATTGATTATATCATTGTATTCTATTCTATACAAGTCGTAAGGATTATTTATAATATTTTTATTAATAAGTCCTTTTATTGTTTCAGGTCCTAAATTTTCTATATCCATTGCATTTTTACTAATAAAATGCTCGATTTTACCTGATACTTGTGGCATACATAAAGTATCATTTTTACAATAATGTATTGCCTGATTTTTTTCTATAATTAGTTCACTATTACAATGTGGACAATGTTTTATGTAATTAAATTTCGTTGATTCAGGTTTTCTTTTATCTATTACAACAGATGTTATTTTTGGAATTATTTCACCTCCTTTCTCAATATTAACATAATCTCCTATCCTAATATCTAATCTTTCTATTTCATTAGCATTATGTAGAGAGGCTCTTCTTACTATTGATCCTCCTATATGTACTGGTTCAAGTATAGCAACAGGAGTTATTGCTCCAGTTCTTCCAACTTGGAATTGGATGTCTTTTACTTTTGTCTCTTTACTTTCAGCCTTATACTTATATGCAATTGCCCACCTTGGACTCTTAGAAGTATTACCTAGTTTTTTTTGATAATCTAGATTATTAATTTTTATTACTATACCATCTGTCTCAACATCAAGGTCATGCCTTCTTGATTCCCAATAATTTATGTATTCTTTTACTTCATCAATATCTACACACTTCTTAAAAGTATTAGGTACATTAAACCCTATTTTTTTTAAAAATTGTAAGCTTTCTTCTTGAGTCTCAATATCATCAATATCTGTATTTAAAGAGTAAATAAAGCAGTTTATTTTTCTTCTAGCTACCTGTGATGAATCTTGTAATTTTAGTGAACCAGAAGCGGTATTTCTTGGATTTGAGAATAATTGTTCATTTCTATCCTCCTTCCTTTCATTTAACTTATTAAAATCACTTTTGGATATAAATGCCTCACCTCTAACTTCAATACTAGTAAAATTATTTTCATCTAATTTAATTGGTAATGTTTTTATGGTTATTGCATTATTAGATACATCATCACCATAATTACCGTCTCCTCTTGTAAGGGCTCTTTTGAATTTACCATTTTCATATAAAATACTTAATGCTACTCCATCATATTTTAGTTCACATGAGTATTCAACATTTTTAACATTAAGATTTTTTTTGACTCTTTTATCATATTCTTCTAAATCTTGATTGGTATATGTATTAGAGAGCGATAACATTTGATTGGAATGTTTATATGTATCAAATTCTTTTGTTATTTTACCTCCAACCTTTACAGTGGGTGATGATGGAGATTTATATTCTGGGTATTTTATTTCAAGATTGATGAGCTCGCTCATTTTTTTATCATACTCATAATCTGAAATTACATTTCTGTTCTCATCATAATATAATTTATTATGATACTCTATCTCTTCTCTAAGTTTTTTAATTTCATTTTTAACTAAATTTTTATCCATTTTTTAAGAAATAGTAAAATTAAAATTTGACATTTAAAGATAAATTAATCTCGATTTTTTTCTTGAATGTATCTTACAAGATTTGTTGAAGTTGATCTTGGTAAGATTCTTCCTAAGAAAACAACAAATTTATTAATTAGTCCTGGAACTGATACAGTAATATTATTTTTAAGAGCTCTATAGCCATATCTTGCTACTTTTACTGGGCATCCAGTATTAAAATTAATTTTATTTTTTTTAGATGATACGTGTTGTTGAAAATTTGTCTTTGTTTGTCCAGGGCATAATACTGATATACTAATATTTTTACCTTTAACTTCATTAGATATAGCTTCTGTAAAATGTAAAATAAACGCTTTTGTCGCATAATATAAAGACATTAAGGGGCCAGGCTGAAAGGCTGCTACTGACGCAATATTTAAGATTTTGCCTTCATTTTTCCTAACCATATCTTTCAAAAATAATTTTGTTAGGTGAGTTGTATTAAGAACATGAAGGTTAATCATCTGTCTCTCTTTTTCCCATTTTGTTTTATAAAATTTTCCAAATGTTCCAAAACCAGCATTATTAATTAACACATGAATATTTTTATTTTTAAGCATATCATAAATCTTCTGAGGAGATTTAGTTTTACTCATATCTTGGTGGATACTCTCAAAGTTTTTTGATTCTAGTTTCTTCGTAAGACCTTTTAAATTTTTTTTATTATTATCTATAATAAACACCTTATACCCATCTTCTAATAGAAGTTTTACAAACTCTAATCCAATTCCACTTGCTCCACCTGTTACTATAGATGCTTTCATTATAAATTAATTAATTCATCACAAAGAAGCTCAAAAACTTCTTTAGAATGTGTTGGAAAGTTAGCAATTCTAATTTGATTTGAAGCAGAGCCATATCCTTTTCCTATAATAAGCCCCTTTTCTTTTAGTTTATTGATATAATGGATGTTTTCTCTTTTTGTATTTGCTACTGCTACAGTTTTAGATTGAATGTTTTTATTTTTTATAAATGTAGTTAAGTCTTTATGTTTATTAATAGTATCATAAATTAATGATGATTTGTAATTTGTATCCCTAACTATCATATCTATTCCAATATTATTCATATCTTCTAATACTTTTGAAAGTACATATATAGCAAGTACATTTGGTGTTTCTGGTGTCTGATTTTTTATAGACATTTTATGCAATTTCTCAAGGGAATGGTACGTGCCTGTTATTTTTTTTTCTTTAATATTATAATGTTTATCAAGACATTTGTTGTTATAAACCCATACACCTAATCCTGAGGGTAAACCAAAACATTTTTGAACAGAAAAGTAGAAAGTATCAACATCTGAGATATTAAATGGTATAGATGGTAACCCACTTACACAGTCTAATGAAATTAAGGAATTGGTTACTTTTGATCTTATATCTGAAATTTTATTTTTATCGCACATTATTCCTGTACTAGTTTCATTTAATGTAAGAGATAATAATTCATGAGATGGACTCAAATTATCTGTAGAATATTCATTTTTATCAAATAAGTAAGATTTTGCATTAATTTTATTAAGTACAGCAAATTCATAAAACTTCTTAGAAAATGCCCCATTAACGAAATGTCCAGAATCTTTTAATACTAGATTTTGAATTAATCTTTCCCAAATTTCATTTGCTGAAGATAAAAATGATACATGGTAATCATCGGGGATATTTATTAATTCTTTGAGGTTATTAACACAACTCTCATAAATTATTTTAAATTCATTGCTTCTGTGAGAAATAGAAAATATATTTTTCCTAAGGCCATTTTTAATATGTTCCTCTACTGTAAAAAATAATTCTGATGGTCCTGGTGTAAAAAAGATTTGTTTCATTATATCAGTATAAAACCCTTAATCTTATTGTATGAGATATACTTTTTAATTTTTTTACAACATCTTTGTTATATTCTCTATCTATATCAGTAATAACATACCCTATATTCTCAAGAGTTTTCAAGTATTGTCCCTTAATATTTATATTAAAACTTGAAATAATTTTATTTATTTCCAATAATACTCCGGGCTCATTTCTGTGAATATGAATTAATCTATGTGAATCTTTCTGCTCTGGAAGTGATAATTCAGGGAAATTAACACAGTTAGATGTATCTCCAGTATTAATAAAATCAATAATCTTATCAGGTACATATGTGCCAATATTTTTTTGAGCTTCCTTTGTGCTTCCTCCGATATGTGGTGATAATATTAAATTTTTAATTCCTTTTAGCGTGGATTCAAATTTTTCTTTATTATTAAGAGGTTCCTTTGGAAAAACATCAATTGCTGCTCCCATCAATTTATTATTTATTAAATTTTCTTTTAATGCTTTTGTATCAACAATATTTCCTCTACTATAATTAATAAGAATAGAATTCTTTTTCATTAACTCAATTTCTTTTTTACCAATCAGATTTGTATTTTCCTCTCTGCCATCAACATGTAGAGAAATAATATCGGATACTTTTAGTAATGATTCTAAAGTGTCATATTTTTTTGCATTTCCAATTGATAGTTTATCAACTATATCATAGTATATAACCCTCATACCTAAAGATTCACAAATTACAGAAAGTTGGGAGCCAATATTTCCATATCCTATAATTCCAATAACCTTATTTCTTATCTCATAGGAATTTATAGAATCTTTTCTCCATGTACCTTCATGTAAATCATTTGATTTTTCAACTACACTTCTCATTAAATTAATTATTTGTCCTATAACTATTTCAACTACAGATCTTGTGTTACTATATGGAGCATTAAAAACAGTTATTCCTGCTTTTTCACATTCTTCTAGATTGATTTGGTTTGTTCCTATACAAAAAGCACCTATACTTAAGAGTCTATCTGCAGAGTCGATAACTTTTTTTGATATATAAGTTTTAGACCTTATTCCTAGAATAGATATATTCTTAATTTTAGAAATTAATTCTTCCTCGTTTAAACTACCATCATAGGTTTCAACATTATATCCTTCTTTTACAAAAATGTCTTTTGCTGATTTATCAAGTTTTTCTAGTAATAAAACTTTTATTTTAGACTTAGGAAAAGATAATTTCTTCATTTATATATTTTAATAAATTCGTCTAGCGATTTTAGTAAATAATCTGCACTTTTTACAATAGAATCTCTCTTTATGTTCTCAGTATATAGATAAAAGTATTTTGCATATCCCTCTTTCTTAATTTCGAAATCCGTGAACCCATCACCAATAACATGAGTATCTCCTGTTAATTTTAAATTTTTAATAATATTTACCTTTCCTTTTGACCTAGAAAGAGGATTATTTTTATCAAAACCAATTATTTTATCATTATTAAAAGTAAAATTATTAGCATAAATATTTTGTCTTTCAATGCCAAACTCTTCTACAACTGGATTAATTAATTCATGAAACCCACTAGACACTACAAATATTTTTTTATGATTTTTTTTTATAAACTTTTTGTTTGACAAAAATGATTTACTAATATTCTTCTTAAGAAAGGAAACTGTTTTTTGAATATCATTTTTATCAGAGTTGATTAATTTTATTCTTTTTTGAAGAGATTCAGTAAAAGAAATTTTTCCTTCCATACCTAAACTTGTTATATTTCTAATTTTATTTTCAACTTTAGTATTATTGTTTTTTGAAAGTTTTGATAACTCATCTAATGACTCAAGTTTTATAAAAGTTGAGTCATAATCAATTATTATATTACTCATGACTTTTGATATTTATCTAATATCTTTTTAACTAAGCTATGTCTTAGAACATCAGAACTATCTAAAAAGGTGAATCCAACACCTTCTATATTATTTAATTTCTTTTGTGCATCAACTAATCCAGATGTCTGATTTTTTCTTAAATCTATTTGAGAAACATCTCCTGTGACTATCATCTTAGAATTTTGACCTAATCTTGTGAGAAACATCTTTAATTGAGATTCAGTAGTATTTTGAGCTTCATCTAATAAAATAAAAGCATTTTTAAGAGTTCTCCCTCTCATATATGCCAAAGGAGCAATTTCAATGGTTTTATTTTCTAAAAACTTCTTCATCTTAGATATAGGAATCATATCTTCAAGAGCATCATATATTGGTTTGAGGTAAGGATCAATTTTATCTTGTAGATCTCCAGGTAAAAAACCAAGATTTTCTCCAGCTTCTACTACTGGTCTTGTTATAATTATTTTTTTTATTTTTTTCTCTTTTAGAGCTCTAACACCTAACGCAACACTCACATAAGTTTTTCCGGTTCCTGCAGGACCCACAACAAATAGTAAGTCGTTTTTTGAGTAGAGTTCTACAATTTTCTTTTGATTTATAGTTTTAGCTAATATTTTATTTCCTTTCGAGCCATACAGAATAGACTCATTTTCTTCATTACTTTGGCCATTATTAATGTGATTCAATACTATCTTATTATCCAACTTCCCAAATTTTTCAAAATGAATTATAAGTGAATTTATTATACTTTCAACCTCGAGTATTTGGGATTTATTTCCCTTTATTGAAATTTTATTTCCTCTTGAAATAATTTTTGTCTTAGGAAAGGCCGTTTCAAGTTCTTGTATATTTTTATTTTTTACTCCTAAAAAACCAACTAACTCAATATTATCTAGATCTATTATTTTTTCTACCAAAATTTATTATATCTTTTTTTGATGCAAATTTAAAAATTATTCAATTTGCTTATGTCAATAATTACCTTTATTTCTGACTTTGGTACTACAGATCATTATGTTGCTTCTGTTAAAGCTTCAATACTTAAGTATAATCCAAATAATCAGGTAATTGATTTGTCTCATGAAATCAAAAAATATGATATATCTCATGCGGCATATGTTTTTAAAAATGTATTTAGTGAGTTCCCTTTAAACTCTGTTCATATTATAGCTGTTAATAACTCTGATAATGAGTCTGAAATAATTTTATTTCAATTAAATAACCAGTTTATAATTACATACGATTCTGGTATAATAAGTTTAATAGATTCAAATGAAAATATAAGTGCTATTAAGTTAGATGGAAAGGTCCATTCTTCTTTCCCAGAAAAATTTATGGGAGAGGTTGCTTCAAAATTGGCATCAGGAATAAACTATACTACTTTAGGTAGCCCATTTAAAGGTTTTAGGCAATATTTAGATAGAGAGGTCAGAATTCAAAGAAGTCAGATTATAGGACATTCTATCAGAATAGATAATTATGGAAATATTATAACTAATATATCAAAATCTGATTTTTATAATACTTTATCTAAAAGCAATGGAAATTTTGAAATAAACTTAGGTGTAGATAAGATATTAAATATTTCTGAATCTTATAATGATGTTGGAATAGCAGACTTGTTTGCTCTTTTTAATTATAATGATAATCTAGAAATTGGAATGAATAAGGGTAATGCCTCTAATTTGTTAGGCATTAAAAATCACACTCCAATCACCATAAATTTTTTATAGTAATAATGTATTTTTGCTTCCACTTGCCAAAGTGGCGGAACTGGTAGACGCGCACGATTCAAAATCGTGTTCCTTCGGGAGTGTGGGTTCGATTCCCACCTTTGGTACAAATAAAGAAATGGAAAAGACAGTAATTGTTGGCCTAGTAAATAGAAACCAGAATCAAAAAAAATCCCAAGAGTATCTTGATGAACTTGAGTTTTTGTCTATAACTGCTGGGGGGGTAGTAGAGAAGAGGTTTACACAAAGGATAGAGACTCCGAATCCAAGTACATTAATAGGGAAGGGAAAAATGGATGAGATAGGTATTTATGTGAAAGCTAAAAATATTCAGACTATAGTGTTTGATGATGAGTTATCTCCAGCACAGGAGAAAAACATCAGTAAGATTTTAAAAATTAAAGTTTTAGACAGAACCAATTTAATCCTAGATATTTTTGCTCAAAGGGCAAAGACTAGCTATGCAAGAACTCAAGTTGAGCTGGCCCAGTGTCAATATCTTTTACCAAGATTGAGAGGAATGTGGACCCACCTTGAGAGACAAAAAGGAGGAATTGGAATGAGAGGCCCAGGAGAAACTGAGATAGAAACTGATAGAAGAATTGTTAGAGATAAGATTGCTTTGTTGAAGTCAAAAATTAAAACCATAGATAAGCAGATGTCTGTACAAAGGGGTAATAGGGGCAAGCTGATAAGGGTTGCTCTTGTTGGATATACTAATGTTGGTAAGTCAACACTAATGAATTCAATAAGTAAGTCAAGTGTATTTGCTGAAGATAAACTTTTTGCAACATTAGACACTACAAC
>CERV01002265.1_pt1 | contig 14630 bp, 13 predicted proteins | sample 530871 | NCBI WGS metagenome assembly CERV01 (sample SAMEA2621045, study PRJEB7988) | marine metagenome | biome: marine biome (ENVO:00000447); feature: deep chlorophyll maximum layer (ENVO:xxxxxxxx); material: "saline water (ENVO:00002010), including plankton (ENVO:xxxxxxxx)" | depth 50 m
CCATCACAATGAAAAAACTATTAAAGCATCCTCATATCTTGCCGACCATCTAGAAGAAGTTCCTGTTCTTGTTCTTGCAACTATCTACGGGAAACACGACGGAAGTGGACGTCCCGGTCTATTCGACTCCGTAATCCAAGCTGCTTGGAGTTTCTGTCTAGCCTTGCGTTCAAGAGGCCTGGGAAGTGCATGGACAACGATGCATTTGGGTAACGCAGAAAAAATTGCTGAACTTCTGGACATACCAGAAGGGGTGACTCAGATAGTTCTACTCCCCGTGGCTCATACGCTAGGGGATGAATTCTCACCAGTCTCCCGTGATTCTGCTCGTGAAATAACCTGGTTTGAAGGGTGGGGCAAAACAACCAGAAAACCGACAAATGGTTTGCCGTCTTTTAAGGACGGACCTGGACTGACTTTAGAAACTGACATCAAGTCCACACCTGAAAAACTTTGGGACCTCATCTCAGATATTAACATTTCGAGTAATTTCAGTAATGAGTTTGAAGGTGCCGACTGGATAGATGAAACCCCTCAAAAAGGTGCCAGATTCAAAGGACGGAACAAAAACGAGAAAATCGGTGAATGGGAAGTGACCTGTTACGTGACCGCCTATGAACCCAACAAAGTTTTCGCATGGGCAGCTGGCGATATGGAAAAACCTGCAGCCACTTGGGAGTTCCGTCTAATACCATTAGCTGGGGCCACTCGACTCAGGTTCGCAATGTCTCTAGGTCCTGGGCCTTCAGGTTTGACGAGAATAATCGAACAAATGCCCGATTCAGAAAAGAAAATCATTTCAAATCGCCAAAAAGATCAAACAGTGAACATGCGCGAAACAATTGAGGGAATAAAAAAACTAGCTGAACAGAATTAAGCTCTTATTATCCTCCGAGAACAACTTTTTCTTCAGCAAAAAAACAGACAGATCTTTCCCAGTCGACAAAATTCTTTTCATCTTCCAGAAAAGACTCAAAGGCTTTTTTCCCTTCTCCTGTTTTCCATTTTGTGGTGAAATTTTCAAGGTCATCAATCCAAATTTCCGCTACTCCATCGAACTCCTCTGCCCCATTGCGGATTTCTTTCACCTGTTTGTTTTCTTCTTCAGAAATGGGGAAAACCTGTACATATTTCCTGATGCCTAAAAGCTCAGCGGAATTCGGGGAAGCTGAAAGAGGGTGTTTATGCTCCCAGTAATTTTGGAACTCCTCACGTGTCAGGTGCGGTAAACGGTACATACAAAAGGTTAATTTCAGCATCTGTATAACTTTAGTTGGAGCTATTTGCTTGGTGCACATCAAAAGGTACTATCGTCACTTTTATGGAAAAACTTAACCTCTCTGCTGATGAGCTTCTTTCAACCACTCGTTCTGTCAGGAAACGTTTGGATTTTGACCGCTCTGTCGATGAAAAACTGATAACCGAGTGCCTCGAGTTGGCCGTTCAAGCACCAACTGGTTCCAATAGCCAAAATTGGCACTTCCTTGTGATCACAGACCCCGAGAAACGTTCGGCTATCGCTGATATCTACAGAAAAGGTTTCGAGGTTTATGCAAATATGGTGGGTAGCGCAGGTCAATTAGCTGAAGTGGCAGAAAACGAAGAAAGAGCCGCCCAGCAGATGAGAGTTACAGAATCGGCAACTTATTTGGCTGAAAACATGCATCGTGTTCCTGTAATGATGATCCCTTGCCTACCGGGAAGAGTTGACCAAATGCCGGGTCTAGCTGGTGCTTCTCTTTACGGTTCTATAATTCCTTCGGCTTGGAGTTTCATGCTTGCAGCACGCGAGCGTGACCTTGGTACCTGTTGGACAACAATTCATCTAATTTTCGAACAGGAAGCTTCAGAAGTTCTGGGAATACCATTTGAAGAAGTGACTCAGGTTGCTCTCATAACTGTCGCTCACACCCTTGGATCCGATTTCAAGCCAGCGAAACGCATACCTATGGAAGAAGTTGTTTCCTGGAACGACTGGAAATTTTAAATCAGTCGCTGCTTTCTGAAACTCTTCCATCACGTAATGAAGTAAGTAGAACTCCTGCGGATATAGCCGCTGTTTCTGACCTTAAAATCGACTTTCCCAGAGAACAGCATTCTCTGCCATCTGTCTCCTCTTCAGTCCAGCCTCCTTCTGGGCCTACGACCAGAAAAGAATGTTTGAGAGTCAGTTTTTTACCCCCTGGATGAGCCAACGTTACATTTTCCTTGCCACGCAGATCCGAGAACGACTGGGTTTCCATAACTTCTGGAATATACACCTGTCTCGATTGCATGGCAGCTTCTCTTGCTATCCGACTAAGACGTATTTGATTTTCGACAATTTTTTTATCACTCCATTGGACTACAGAACGTTGAGTTAATGTCGGAACAATTTTGTTAACACCTAATTCTGTTAATTTCTGAACTATCAATTCAGGTTTCCCTTTTTTCACAAGAGCAAAACCGATTGTTATTTCAATCTCTGGCTTTGGTTGAAAAAAAATTTCTCCTACTACCTCAAGAGTTGATCCATAAAGGCATTCTCGCCAATTGCCTTCTCCATCTGAAACAGTTATTCGATCTCCATGCCTAAGACGTAACACCTTACCGAAATGGTGACTGTCCTCTTCTCCTAGTTGGGGATTTTCGATCTCATTCACAAATACATGAGGAACATTCAATTCAATCAGAGGTGAACCTGAGGAACTCAATTGAATGCCGATCGGATTTTTCCAACAATTCCCTTATCCGGAGGGTTGACTTGATCGTTTCTGGATCCCGCAAAGTCTCTTATTAACTTTTCCTCCGCTGGCGTTAGATCTTTGGGGGTTTCCACCACAACTTCGATAAGTAGATCACCTCTTCCCCGGCCTTGCAAGTGGGGAACTCCCCGTCCACGGATCCTCATGACTTGCCCACTTTTTACACCTTTTGGGATAACGATGGTCTCTGAACCGTCAAGGGTTTCGATTTCCATTTCAACTCCGAGGATCGCCTGAGTCATTTGCACCGGAAGTCTTCGTAACAGGTCATAACCGCTTCGCTCGAAGTGTTTATGCTCTCCGACTCTTATCTGAACGTAAAGGTCGCCAGCAGGACCTCCCCACGGTCCGACCGCTCCTCTTCCTGTGAGCCTCAATGTCGTTCCATCATCAACACCAGCAGTGACTTGAACTGAGAATGAATCCTGCACAACATTTCTTCCTTCCCCTCCGCATTCTTCGCAGGGAACTGGTATCACCCAACCCATTCCACCACAGGCATTACATGCAGCAGAGGTCATCATCTGACCTAAGAGCGATTGCCTAACTTGTTGCACCTGACCACTACCGTTACAAGAGCCACAAGTGTCGCGGCTAGAACCTTCAGATGCACCTGTTGCTTCGCAAACGCTGCAAGCTAAAGCAGTTTTGATCTCCAGTTCCTTTTCGCAACCAAAAACTGCTTCGGCGAAGTCTAGATGTAGCGAAGTTTCCAGATCCTGACCTTGTATCGGCCCTGTTCTTCGAGACTGAGTAAAACCTGAACCGAAAAAAGATTCGAAAATATCGCCGATTCCGCCAAAGGGGTCTCCCGTAGATGAACGACTTCCAGCGTCCCCGAATCGGTCATAACGGGATCTCTTCTCAGGATCTGAAAGTATTTCATAAGCAAACGCGACCTCTTTAAACTTCTCCTCAGCGTCTGGGTCATCTGGGTTTGCGTCAGGATGAAACTCGCGCGCCAGTCTACGGTAGGACTTTTTTATCTCTTCCGTTGAGGCATTTCGCTGTACTTGAAGCACTTCATATGGGTCACTCGACATTTTTTAACCCTCAGTTAAATGGTCACCTAAACTCCGGCCGACAATTCCGACTGTCGCTAGTGCTTGGGTATAGTCCATTCTGGTTGGACCCAGAATACCAATTGAACCGGCTGCTTCTCCGTCTATCTCATACGGAGCTACAACAAGCGAACATTCAGCTAAGTGATCAACACCTGTTTCGGTTCCTATAACAACGCTGAGACCTCGGTCTATAACACCCCGAATCAAACTAACCACAATCATTTGACGTTCTAACAAGTCCAAAACTTTTCTAATACCTTCAGGTTCTGAAAGGGACCCAGCAAGCACTGATGTGCCACCTACGTAAACAGTTTCCTTTGACTGGACCAATGAGCTGAGTGTTTTCTCAACTTCTCTTACTAGTGAATCGACATTGGGGTTGCCACTCATTGGGACTTCCGGCAACGATCCCAGTCGAAAACCTTTGAGATGTTTTGAAAGATAGTGATTTGCTTCATCCAGTTCAGTTTGATTTATAGATATTTCTTTCGAAATATCTAATGAATGTTTCTCCACTACGCCATTGGAAGTGACCAAAACAAGCAGAATTTGATCGATTGAAAGGTCTACTAAATGAACCGATCTTACGGTTTGGTGATCAGAGTCAGGCGAAAGCACAACACCGGCACTTCCAGTTAGAGAAGCTAAAAAATTACTGGTCTCCTGCAACATTTGTTCAATCTCAATATGGGATCGATCAAAAAAAGACTTGATTTGCTGATTTTCAACTCTGTCAAGTCTCACGGGACCCAATAAATTATCAACAAAGAAACGATATGCCTTTTCTGTGGGAATCCGACCAGCAGAGGTGTGGGGCTGATCTAGATAACCTTCTGACTCTAAAAGCGCCATTTCGTTTCTGACAGTTGAAGAAGAAACATCTACGGACCCAGATCGCGCAACTAAACTCGAACCAACTGGTTGAGCGGTTTCTATATACGCCTCAACTACAGCTCCTAAAATTCCTGCTTTTCTTTCGTCTAACATCTTTCGGAGGTTACCTCCATCGCCACTATTTTAGGATTATATATTTATTGTTTCTACTCTTCGAGACTCAGAGCGGATACAAAAGCCTCTTGGGGGACGTCAACACGACCAATTGATTTCATTTTTCTTTTACCTTGCTTCTGCTTTTCCAGCAACTTTCGCTTTCTTGTGATGTCTCCTCCGTAGAGTTTTGCCGTTACGTCTTTTCGATATGCCCTGACGGTCTCACGCGCTATTATGCGGCCACCGATCGTGGCCTGTATCGGAACTTCGAATTGCTGGCGTGGAATCAATTCTTTCAGTCTCTCAGCCATTTTTCGACCATATTCATAAGAGGCGTCACGATGCACTACTGCACTGAAGGCATCGACAGATTCTCCTTGCAACAATATGTCTACCCGCACAAGGTCAGACTTCATGTAGCCTGCAGGTTCATAGTCGAGACTTGCGTAACCCTGAGTTCTGCTTTTTAATTGGTCGAAGAAATTTAGAACAACCTCTGCGAGAGGAAGTCGGTATTTTAGTTCTATACGTTCAGGAGACAGGTAGGACAACTTGTCCAACTCGCCTCTTCGACCTTGACAAAGTTCCATCAGAGTTCCTGTGTACTCCGCTGGGGATATCAAAGTAGTCGCAAGCCACGGCTCTTCTATCGCCGAGATTTCACCTGCCGACGGAAGATCGCATGGATTATCTATTTCCTCCACTTTTCCACTCGCGTGAACAACACGGTATTTAACTGAAGGTGCAGTAGTTATTAAATTAAGATCAAATTCTCTCTCGAGACGTTCTCGAACTATCTCCATGTGTAACAATCCTAAAAATCCGCATCTGAATCCAAAACCCAGAGCGGACGAGGTGTCTGGTTCAAAGGTGAAACTTGAATCGTTCAGTCTGAGCTTTTCCAACGCATCTCTCAAGTCTCCGAAATCATCTCCGTCTATCGGGTATAAGCCACTAAACACCATGGGCTTGGGTTCTTGGTAGCCGGCTAATGCTGACTCGCTTCCACCATTCGTTGTCGTTATTGTTTCACCTGATCTAGCTTCACCAACATCTTTTATTCCGGCGAGAACGTAACCCACTTCACCCGGTCCGAGACTTTTGACCGGAGTCATTTCTGGACGCCAAACTCCAACTTCGTCAAGTTGGTGATTTGTTCCAGCTTGCATGAATTTGATGGACATCCCGGTATCCAAACGACCTTGCATTATCCGAACTGAAGACACGACACCGCGATACTGGTCGAAATGACTGTCGAAGACCAAAGCTTGAAGAGGTAGATCTTCATTCGCTTCAGGAGAAGGCGTTTTTTCTACAACTGCATCAAGAAGTTCTGGGACCCCTTCACCTGTTTTTGCACTAATTCGAAAAATCTCATCCGTTGGGATTCCTAAGGCTTTTTCTATTTCATCTGCATACCGATCAGGTTCCGAGGCTGGGAGGTCTATCTTGTTTAACACCGCTACTATTTCAAGGTCATGTTCGAGAGCTTGATAACAGTTGGCCAAAGTTTGCGCTTCTATTCCTTGTGCTGCGTCAACGACCAGTATCACCCCTTCGCATGCCGCTAGAGAGCGGCTCACTTCGTAACCAAAATCTACGTGCCCTGGTGTATCTATGAGGTTGATTACTGAATCTTTCCAGTCGAGGCGCACGCTTTGAAGCTTTATAGTAATACCCCTTTCACGCTCCAAATCCATAGAGTCGAGATATTGAGCCCGCATATTTCTTTCATCCACAGCTCCGCAGAGCTCCAGCATGCGATCAGCCAGTGTTGACTTTCCATGATCTATATGGGCAATGATCGACGTATTACACATCTTTTTATTAGTCATCTCTGCCGACCGTACATTCTAACGGGCATAATTACATGAATTAAATTGGATTCTTTGCTTTCTTATGCTGTCGTGTATCTCTCTTCACACGCTAAGATTGACCTCTGCTAAAAGAAAAGGTTGTATTACCCGTGGCAAATATTAAGAGTGCAATAAAACGTAATCGTCAGAACGAAGTACGACGTTCAAGGAATCGTTCTTTTCGTTCAGAGATGCGCACCCTTGTGAAAACCGCAAGAGATTCAGGCACACCTGAAGATACATCTGCAGCTATCAAAAAGATAGACAGAGCTGCAGCAAAAGGCATCATTCATGCCAATAAAGCATCACGCGAAAAATCTCGACTTCAGAAAATTTTAAACAGCAATAGTTAGCTATTACCGCATAGCCGCTAATCGAGCCACAAGAACCTCGACAACCAATTCAGGCGGCCACCCTTTTTTTCCTTTTAAATCAAGGTCAGCTTCGGCTATAAGCCCTATAGCTCTAAAAATATTCTTTTTTCCCAATCTTCGGGATGAGGAAAGAACTTTTTTTGCAGGATACGCACTGATTGAAAGTGCTTCCGCTACTGCTTTTTCCTCTTTTAGATTCGAACCTTCAATTCGCAACATTTTTTCATAGTGAGAGTGAAGCAGAGCTAGCACCCCCAACGGGTGCCGACCGTCCGCTCTCAACATCCTGTTAAGTCGTTCCAGTGCTTCAGGGATTTTCCCAGAGTCGATAGAGTCAGTTAAATCCCAAGGCATCACTGACCCTGCATTCCCCAAATATGGCTCTACATCTCCAAGTTCTAAGATTTCATTACCGTCATACACTGCAGCTAAAACCTCCAAAAGAGCGAAAACTTTCGTGCGATCTTCCCCAAAGTGTTCGGATAAGTGTTTTCGTGCCTCTCGAGTAAGTTCGACGGGTGCTTTGTCCAGCAATTCTGATAGCCATTTTTCGGCCTGTTTACCTTTTCCGGTACTCAACTTCTCTATAGTTCCACCAGAATTTTCAATCGCTTCAGCAAGAACCTTCGGCACAGGTGATAGTCGCTGCTGTTGAGGGTTGCTTCCTTTCTCCCAGACAAGTATCAGCGAGGTGGTTTCTAAGGGGGAATCCAGATAATCAAGTAAAGGCTCAAGATCATCTTTCTTACTGAAGCGACCCATATGTCGCCCCACTACCACTCTGTTTCGTGTCAAGAAGGGGGCAGTTTGCGCAGAGTCAACCAATTTGCTTATGTTGAACTGTTCCGAGGAAAGATAATTTGCTTCAGTCAATTCCTCCAAAGCAAGGGTTCTGTCTTCATCTCCTAAAGCTCTTCCTATGTGCTCATTTAGGGATCTGGAAATCAACACATCGTCGTCTCCGGATATTAGTACAACTGGAATCTTATTCATTCAGAACTCTGTTATTTTAGATTTACACAAATTCCATGACCCCGTCTTCGAGTGAGGTGTTTCGCGAGAGCATTTTCTTGTCTTTATAAAAATCCTGAGTATTAAGCCAGGGTTCGCGGTCACCCTGTTTTGGCATTTCCGACATGGACCTTTTCATATAACCTGACGAGAATCCTTCTATCCAGTCTCTCTGAGGCATACCCATGTCACTTTCCCTAAGTTTCGGGGTGGCTTTTTTTGTTCCGGTTTTTCTCATATGGTTCAAAAGACGACACGCATAAGAACTATTGATATCAGCTCTTAATGTCCATGAAGCATTGATGTAACCGAAAGTTGAAATTAAATTCGGTACGCCTGAATATGCCAGACCTTTGTATATCCAGGTTTCCGAGAAATCGACCGGACTGCCGTCTATCCTGAATTCGACTTCACCTAAAGTTACAAGATTCAAACCAGTTGCCGTGACGATAATGTCAGCTTTCAATTCTTCGCCTGTCTTCAACAAAATTCCTTCTGGGGTAAACCGGTCGATATTTTCAGTCACTACTGAAACTTTCCCTTTTCGAATAGATTTGAACAAATCTCCGTTGGGGACCAAGCACAGCCTTTCATCCCAAGGGTTGTATGAAGGTGTGAAATGACGTTCTACATCAAAATCCGAATCCAGAGACATGCGAACACCTTCAAGTATCTTTTCTTTTACTTTTTCCGGATCTTTTCTGGTTAATTTGTAAATATAGTTCTGACCGAAAATATTTTTCTTTCTCGTCAAATAGTACGCAACTTTTTCCGGCAATATTTTCCTTAACATTGCTGCAAAGGGGTCGTGGTCGGGACGCGCTACAACATAGGTAGGCGACCTCTGGAGCATGACTACGTGCTCAGCGCTTTCTGCCATAGCGGGAACAAGTGTCACTGCAGTTGCACCAGACCCTATAACGACGACCTTCTTAGCCTCATAGTCAATGTCTTCCGGCCATTTTTGTGGATGAACTATTTGACCAGAAAAAGTTTCTACCCCTTCGAAATCAGGCGTATATCCAGATTTATAGCTGTAATAACCAGAACACATCAAGAGAAAGTTGCATGTATATTCGGAAGTCTCCCCTGTTTCACTGTTCGAAACTCTCAAAGTCCAACAGTCTTTTTCATTTGACCATTCTGCTGCAGATACCTGATGGTTGAATTTGATTTTTTTTCTAATCTCGAATTCATCAACTGTTTCCTCGAGATATTCAAGAATAGCTGGACCATCAGCGATAGATTTTGCCGCCTTCCAGGGTTTGAAGCTAAAACCCAAAGTATGCATGTCACTGTCTGAGCGAATTCCCGGATATCTGAATAGATCCCACGTACCGCCCAAATTTGGTCGCCCTTCAAGTATCACAAAGGAGCGATCAGGGCATTCTTTCTGAAGACGGTAAGCAGAACCAATGCCGGAAATACCTGCTCCCACCACTATGACGTCAAAATTATTTTCTTCTGTCATTACTTTCTCAACTATCCTCGTTGTTACTTATTGTAGATGCGAAATTCATCGCAGTATTCCACCACCATCAATTACGACTGATTGTCCGTTAACTTTTGCTGATCCAGCAGAAGAGAGCCATATCACAGTCTCAGCGATCTGTTCAGGTTTTATAAGTTCCCCAGATGGAGAAATCCTCTCAAGGGTCCTCTTTGCTCGCTCCGTTAGTTCTCCATTTTCGTCTCTAATCATCGGAGTGTCGACCAAACCGGGAAGAATTGAATTGCAACGAATTCCAAACTTGCCATATTCAGCTGCAACTGATTTAGTCAACCCGACAACCCCGTGTTTAGCTGCTGTGTAATGTGCCTGTCCCGGTGCAGGCACTATTCCTGCTCCGGAAGAAGTATTTACTATCACCCCACCGGTATCAGATTCAAGCATGTGCTTGATTTCGTGCTTGATGCAGATGAAAACTGAAGTTAAGTTAGTTTCAATCATCTCCTTCCAGTCCTCTAATTCAAGTTCGTGGAACTTGCTACTTGGATGATTGATACCGGCATTATTGAAAGCAATGTCTAGACTTCCGTACTCGTCAACGATTTCATTCAATGTTCCTTCAACTGAATCCTCTTCAGTCACGTCTATACAATGCTTAGAAAAACCGGTTTTTAAACTTTCAACCATCTCGGAAGTTGACTGAATTCCCTGTTCATCTAAATCAATAAGAGCTATGTGTGAAACACCTTCTTTCGCAAAAGCTTCTGCTGTCGAACGACCAATACCACTAGCCGCTCCAGTCACTAGAGCTATTTTCCCTTCCAACACCCCCATTAGTTTCCTTCCTTATTAAACATTCCGAGACCTCTTGCTTCATTTTTCCATTGAAATATGTAAGATGCCGAATTGATGACAATTAACATCTTTGTCTACCGTCAGAGTTAACTTTAAATGGAGGATTTATGACTGTCTCATCTTGGGATGACTACCCAGTTCATCAAACGGCCCAATTCATTTCTCATCCGGCTACTAGTGATAGAAATTTTTATGATCGTTACTACTTCAATCTTCATCCCTGTTCTGACGAACTGTTTGCCATTTTTGGACTCGGACAATACCCAAATCTGGGCGTAACCGATGCCTTCATAGATGTCAGGCATAAAGACAAACAACACATTGTTAGATCTTCAACGGAATTAGTCGACCGTTCAGACGTGAGAGTCGGACCAATATTCATAGAAGTCCTGGAGCCTCTGCAAAAACTACGTGTCGTGTGCGAACCCACGGAACACACCGTGGCTATGGACGTCACGTGGGAGGCTTCTATGGCAGCCCACGCAGAGCCACATCAGTACATAAGAAACAAAGGGAGAGTCGTGTTTGACACTCAACGGTTTGCTCAAAACGGCAGATGGAGTGGCGAAATTACTGTCGCGGGTGAAACTTACAACGTATCTTCTGAAAACTGGTGGGGAGCAAGAGATCGTTCTTGGGGTATTCGACCTGTTGGCGAACCCGAGGGCGATGGAATTCGACAAGGAACCAATGTCATGAGTGGAATGTGGAACTATTTTCCTATGCAATTTGATGACCATTCCATTCTCTACATGTGCCATGAACAAGAAGATGGAACTCGACTTCTGGAAGAAGCAGTAAGAATTTGGAATGACGGTAAAAACTCGGAATGGTTGGGACGACCAGAATGGAACCACGAGATGATCTCCGGAACAAGATTACTTGAAAAGTCAACAATTTCTTTTAATGAAGCCCCAGGGTCACCTTTTGAAATCGAATGTGAATCCCTTCTGCCTAATTGGGTGTCGATAGGTACCGGCTATGGCATTGACTCAGATTGGCGTCACGGCATGCATCAAGGCCAAGAAGTGGTCCAAGGTTTAGTTCTCGACGTTGATGAGATAAGACCGTTAGCCCAGTATGGAATTGTCGACCATGTAGGAAAATTCTCCTACAACGAAAACATTGGCTATGGCCTATATGAACACGGTTTTTTTGGGCCGTTTTCTCCTATGGGCTTAGAAGATCGAGGGTCCTTGGCACCTTGATCAAAATTGTTGACAATTGCGGCAAGTATTAATTATCGAAAAGATGTATATAAATTTTCTCCATTAATTGCAGATAAGGGACAAGTGGAAGTACTTTCATTTAATGCATGACAACGATCTCAAAACCGCCATTCCGAATGAAGAATCTTTCCGCGCCGCGGTGCTGGAATTCCTAAAAGAAAACTGTGAACAAATTAATGAATCCGAATCAACTCAAGGAGACGACCCTGACCGCGTTAGAGAATGCAGGAATTTTCAAAAAGAACTATTCAAAGCGGGATTAGCTGCCCTTTCCTATTCTAAAGAACACGGAGGAGCCGGACTCACCTCGAAGCATCAAGAACTTTTTGATGAAATAGCACGCGACTGGCGTCTTCCTAACGGACCTTTGTACATCTCACACGGAATGTGCCTACCCATGCTGGACCAGTACGGAACGGAGGAGCAAAAAAACACCTTCATGAAAGATTGCATTTCGGGAGAAAAAATATGGTGCCAATTATTTTCTGAACCAGGTGCTGGATCAGATGTTGCGAGTTTATCAACACGCGCGAATAGAGATGGTGACGAATGGGTTATCACAGGGCAGAAAGTTTGGACATCTGGGGCACACTATGCCGACCTAGGATTAGTTGTCGCTAGAACTGACCCGTCACTCCCTAAACACAAAGGGCTTTCGATGTTCATTGTCGACTTCAATGACCCAACAGTAGAGGTCAAACCGCTAAAACAGATTTCTGGTGGCAGTGGTTTTAATGAAGTATTTTTTAACGAGACAAGGGTCTCTTCAGACCGATTACTCGGTGATCTTAATCAAGGCTGGAACCTTGCCGTTTCTATGCTCATGTTTGAACGCGTCTCAATAGGTGCAGGTGGAGGATCTTTGACTGCAGACCGCACTCCGACACTTATTGAATTAGCAAAAACCTTAAATAAAAACTCTGATCCTTGCATAAGACAGATACTCGCCGATCTATGGATGAGGGAAAAAATCCGCCGATTCATCGGACAAAGAGTGCGCGATTCCGTAGCCGCAGGACGCGTGCCGGGACCTGAAGGATCAATTGCTAAACTCAATGGGTCCTTACTGGCTCGACTCTTCCGGGATGCTTCAATGAAAATCGTCGGCACTAGTGGGCAAGCTTGGGAAGTTGGAGATGAAGATGCTGAAAAATGGTCTGTGGGCTGTTTAGCGGCATCTGGAGTGAGTATCGCAGGTGGAACAGATGAAGTGCAACGCAATATAATTGGGGAAAGAGTTCTTGGCCTTCCTAAAGAACCAGATCTCTACAAGGGAGCTTCCTGGGATTCTGTTCCGCGAAACTGATTTTTCGTTGCATAATTAATGGCTAGTGATCTGAAAGGTCTTAATGTTTATCGATTTAACTGAAGAGCAAGAATCGCTTCGCAAGGAGCTTGAGTCCTACTTCAGTGAGCTTATGACTCCCAAAGTCAGAGCTGAAGTCAAGAGCGCAGACTTTGCGGAAAATAAACCTTATAAAGATTTAATCCGGAAAATAGGAAAAGATGGCTGGTTGGGCGTTGGATGGCCAGTTGAACATGGTGGGAAGGGCTTCACACCTATTGAGCAATACATATTTTTTAATGAGTCTCAGGCAGCATCGTGCCCGATCCCTTTTCTGACAACTAATACAGTGGGTCCAACTATCAGGGAATTCGGAACTCAGGAACAGAAAGACTTTTTCCTTAAAAAAGTTTTAGCTGGGGAAGTCCATTTTTCGATTGGCTATTCAGAACCAGAAGCTGGGACTGATCTTGCTTCCCTGAAGACACGAGCAATACAAGATGGAGATGACTGGGTAATTAACGGTCAGAAGTTGTATACAAGTCTCGCCTATAATGCAGACTATATTTGGCTCGCTGCTAGAACTGATACTGAAGCGCCCGGTCATAAGGGAATCACTCTTTTCCTAGTTGATACAAAAGATCCAGGATTTTCCATACAGCCTTTTGAAACTTTTGGTGCCGCCGATACAACCGCAACTTTCTACGACAATGTCAGGGTTCCGGACAGTATGCGAGTAGGGGAAATTAATGGAGGCTGGAATTTAATCACCAGCCAACTAAATCATGAAAGAGTCTCCCTTTTCGCTGCCGGACGCATGGTTCGGCTTGTGGAAGACGCAATTGACTGGGCAAGTGAACATTTACTACATGATGGAAGAAGAGTTATAGACCAGGAATGGGTTCAAGTGAAACTAGCCGAGTGTCGTTCCCTTGTTCGTTATCTTGATCTTCTCAACTGGGAAGTTGCTTACGCAAATACCAAGGGGAAACTGGGTCCTGCGGATGCATCGGCGATAAAGGTCCACGGTTCTGAATCGATGCATCGAATCTACACACAACTCACTGAAGTTATTGGTGCCACGGGCCATTTGATTGAAGGCGACTCCGGATCAGACCTAGCGTCGCAGATAGAGAACGGATACAGGTCCGTCTGGGTTCTTACTTTTGGCGGGGGGACTAATGAAATACAAAGAGACATCATCGGAATGGCCGGGCTTGGCTTACCGAGAGAAAAAAGACGGAGATGAGGTTTGAATAATGGACTTTGACCTCCCAGAAGAACATCATGAAATCACTGAATTGGCTGACCGTATTCTCCAAGACCACATAGATATAGGGGTTTTAAGAGAAATAGAAGCATCGTCGGAATGGTTCGACAAAGAACTCTGGGGCAAGTTTGCTTCTTCAGGACTGATAGGGGCAATGCTTAAAGAAGATGTTGGGGGTGCCGGCTTAGATATAGTCGCTCTGGTCTGTTTACTCCGCTCACAGGGACAATATGTAGCACCCATCCCCCTACTGCCGACATTGGTTTCTGCTGTGACCTTGGACAAATTTGGCACAGAAGCTAAACGCAACTCTTTATTGCCTAAAGTGGCTGATGGCTCGAAAATACTGACTTTCGCATCTCAGGAATTCTTAAATGATCAATTTATGGAACCTAACACTTCTTGTGAAAACGGTTTTATAACAGGGACGAAGATTGTTGTCGAATATGCAAACCACGCTGATTCAGCTTTAGTGACGGCCATGGACGATGACGAACCTTCT
>CERV01045255.1_pt1 | contig 14601 bp, 7 predicted proteins | sample 530871 | NCBI WGS metagenome assembly CERV01 (sample SAMEA2621045, study PRJEB7988) | marine metagenome | biome: marine biome (ENVO:00000447); feature: deep chlorophyll maximum layer (ENVO:xxxxxxxx); material: "saline water (ENVO:00002010), including plankton (ENVO:xxxxxxxx)" | depth 50 m
AATTGGTCAGTAAATGATCAGATAGATTGGCATATTGTAAGAGCTGAAATGAATGGGTATGACTTTAATTATAGAGTATTAAGGCCCTGGGAGAGAGATCCAGCTTACTATCAGACATTATGGATGTATCAGAGTGACGTTCCAGCTCACGAGGGACCAACAAACCATGGAGTTCTTGAATTTTGGATGTATGACATACCTCTAGACTCAGAATCTGAACAAAAGATGATTAAAGAATTAAAATCAATTCCTCCATTTTTAAATCAGGCTAAAATAAACTTGACAGGTAATGCTAAAGAACTTTGGGAAGCCGGCATTGAAAACTTAAGACAGCAGAGAGATAACTTAATAGTCGTGAGATCTAAATTAAATTTATCATCTGAGCATGAAATCAATAAAGAAATTAAAAATGCAATAAATTCTACTGAAGAATTTATTAAATGGTTAGAAAATGAATCATCAAAAAAAACAGGTCCATCTGGTATCGGGAAAGAAAACTATACCTGGTACCAACAAAATGTACACCTACTACCAATGACTTGGGAGGATGAGGTAAGCCTCTTACAAAGAGAACTTGACAGAGCTTGGTCTTCTTTAAAGTTGGAAGAACATAATAACAGAAATCTTCCTGAACTTTCTCCTGCAAACTCACCTGAAGATTTTGAAAGATTAACTGAAGAGGGAGTAAAAAGGTTTATGGACTTTATTAAGAATAAAGATATCATGCCTTTCAAAGAAAATATGGAACCAGCTCTAAGAGAACACATGGGAAAATATGTTCCTGAGAACGAAAGGAATTTTTTTAATATAGGTCTTCATCTTGACCCTTTACCCCTGTATTCTCATTTTGTTCATTGGTTTGATTTAGCTGAGATGAGAGATAATCCTCATCCAAGTCCTATCAGAAGAGGAGCTCTCCTTTATAATATTTTTGACACAAAAAATGAGGGAATTGCAACAGGAGTTGAAGAAATGTTTATGCATGCTGGTCTATATAATGATAGTCCTAGGTCAAGAGAAATTGTCTGGATAATGATTGCACAGAGAGCTGCAAGAGGACTTGGTTCATTATATGCTCATGCCAATGAGATGACAATGGAAGAAGCAGGAGGGGTTCATGTTAAGTGGACACCTAGGAGATGGATGAATAGAGAACCACACCTTCTTAAATTTGAACAACATCTATATTTAAGACAACCTGGTTACGGAACTTCATACATAACAGGGAAATATATGGCAGAAAAAATTTTAACAGAGTATGCAGAAAAGCTTGAGAAAGAAAATAAAGAGTTTACTCTTAAGGATTTTTTCAAAAAATTTAATGAATCTGGAAATATACCTATTGATTTAGTAAAATTCGAGATTTTAGATGAGGTACCTTATCAATAAGCTATTCTTTTTCAAGAATGACTACATCATCTAAAAAAAACGTTGGTAAAATTGGGTCAAGCTGAGGCTTATAAAAAACAAGTTTAGAAAGAGAAACGGAATCAGGTACGGTAAACTCTAGTTTAGTCTCAGTCCACTCATTAGATTTTGGTATTTCATAATCAAGAAATTTAAATTTATTCCCATTCTCTTCATTTCTAATAACAACATTAAATGTATTTGATGGTTCTGATTTCCACCTACTAAAGAATGATAATTCATATTTTTTATTAATTTCTAAATCAAAAATTTGAAAAATCGAGCCATCATGAGGTTCAATTCTAGCAAGAAAATTACCAGTATTTGGCTCCTGAGCAGAGGAAGCAATAACTGCATTTTTAAATCCTCCCCAAGGTGTAATATCTCCAGATTCAAAAGTGCCATTCTGTAAAAAATTGCCTGGCACTTCTTGAACTACCTCAATAACAGGGTCAGATCCTGATCCACTTAATAAATTGGGTTTGTAATTAGCATAATATTCTCCGAGCTCTGTTAAATTATCATCTTCATCGTATAAAATTGACGATGCCAATCTTGGAAAATTTGGAGAGTCTTTAGTTCCATTAAACCAAGCAAATCTTTTGACGTATTGTCTATTATAAAGTTCTGGTAATAAAACCCTCATAGTTCCTAGAACTTCAGAAAAAGTGAGCTTATTATCTTCTACTGTAGAGGCACTTTTATCAACTACTGCCATTTCTGTTATCCAAATAGGTTTATTATATTTTTGAAAAATATAATCTACTTTATCTAGAAATAAGACTGGATTATTACCTAAATATAGGTGAAGACAAATGAAATCTATTCTTAGATTTTCATCTTCAGCTCTCGACATAAATTCATCTAACCAACCATTATTTAAACCAGCTGGAGCAGGACTTCCAAGAGGAACTCCTATTTCTTCAAGTTTTGGCCATAAGGCTATAGCCTCATCAACAGTAAGGTCTGATTGAGTTTCCAAATCAGGTTCATTAAATCCCAATACATTTTTAACATATCCTGCACTTACAAGATCTTTAATTTTATTAATTTCAGAATCGTTAACACTTGAAGTTCCCCAAAACATAGGTACAAATTCAACATTTTCAGGAATTTCATCCTTAAGGTCTCTATTCCAAGAGTAGTGCCAAAATGGTTTTAATCTACCAATTCTTTTAGACCAAGTTTGATTCTTATAAGACATTCCTATACCCTTCTTATCTAAAATTTCTGTTTCATTACCTGAAAATGGTGAGGCATTAATAGCCCTTTCGTATCTTGAAAAATTTAACTCATCATCAATACATCCAAATAGTAATAATATAAATAAGAAATTAGTTATTTGTATATATTTCATTCTAATATCCTGGGTTTTCAATAAGGTTAGGGTTATCAGCAAGTCTCTTTAAACCTAAAGCATAATAATAATTTCTTTCAGGGTGGAGTCTCAACCCTCCTAAATCACCATCGGCCATTTCAATCGAATATGTCCCATCATTTGCATTAAAATTGTAATGTAATCTGTGTCTCCTTTTATTATCTAATTCTTCAACAGCTATTCTCCATCTTCTCAAGTCCCAGAATAGATGGTTTTCGAATGCTAGTTCACATCTTCTCTCTTGTCTAATTTTGTTTTCTGTTAGTTGAGATGATAATAAGTCAGGCATACCAGCCCTATCTCTTAATTCATTTATTACACTTAACATATCACCATTAGGGTCACCAAGATAAAAGGCAGCCTCAACATAATTTAATAAAATTTCACCTAGCCTATAAACAATAAAATCAGTACTTGACCTTGTAGCATCAGGTGTTCCTGGATTGACTCTTTTTCTAATTAATAAGCCTGTGGCCATACTACCAGTTAATTTAGAATGACCTTTTTTAGGCCATCCCTCTAAATTTCCGGTCATATTCCTGTGAAAAAATACCGTACTTCCTTTAAACTTAGATCCTGGATAAAATATCGAGGCTCTCATCCTTGGGTCTCTCATTTCAAAATACCAATTTGGATCAATTGGTGTAGATCCATCATAATTTATTCTATCAACTTTTCCTGAAGTCCCATCTACAAAATCAAACTGTTCTAAAGTCTCTAAATACACAGTATAATTTGAACTCCAGTTGAAACCAAAACCTGCTGGCTGAGCAAGTGCATCCCACTGATGGCTTTTTCCAGCTTCGTAATCATATTTCTCACTAAAAATAAGTTCAGAATTTTTATCTTCATCAATAAATAGATTACCAAAATTTTCAACTGGATCAGAGTATTCCTTATAAAGAGAAAAAACACCAGAATTTAGAATTTCTCTAGATGCATCTAATGATTTCTGATAATATAAATTTGCCTCTCCTGATGGAAAGCCTAATATCCCATCTAGTTGCTCGTAACCAAAATTAGCTATACTAGCAGCATAAAGCATTGCTCTACTTTTTAGAGATAAAGCAACCCATTTTGTTATTCTTCCATCTTCAACAGGAAAAGGAGGTAAAATTTCAGAAATTTCATCCATCTCATCAGAAATAAAATCATAAATTTCTTTCTCAGAATTTCTCTCTCTATATATTTCAGTTTTGGTTCCTTGAACAGGAAGGACATCTGTTATAAGTGGAACTCCCCCATATCTTTTTACCATCTCAAAATAAGCGTGTGCTCTAATAAAACGAGCTTCAGCAACTCGAGAACTTATAAAATATTGGCTCAAATTATTTGAAAGAGGTAATCTATTAATAAGTTGATTACATTCTCTAATCAGAGAATAATCATAATAATCTATCACTTTACCAATAAGTCCATTTTCATTATAATCTACATCTATTACTTGTGTGTATGGGGCTTGCCATGAAACACCATAATTTCTTGATTCACCTCCGTAAGAACTTATAAGACCCATATTTAGATTGCCATTTCCTGATTTTATATGGAACTGAGCCCTATCATAAAGATCAAATAGAAAGGCATCAGCTAATGTTGGATTATCAAATACCATCTCATCAGATATAATATCATTTCTTGTAAGGTCAAAAGGATCGTAACAACCCATTAATGATATTATCAAAAATAAAATATATGTTTTTTTAATGTTTTTCATTTTTTTAAAATAATAATCTTAGTCCAACTGTATATGATCTTGTAATTGGATACCTTCTAGTAGCTTGAGTTCCAGGATCAAATTCAGGATCGAAAGTGTTTTTATATATTCCTAAGTTATTCCAAGTTTTAAGATTTTCAGATGAAATATAAATCTGGGAAGACTTTAATCCAATTTTAGATAAAACTCTTTGTGGAATATTATATGATAAATTAATATTTTTAATTCTTAAGTACCTTACATCTCTTAACCAGAAATCAGATATTTTAGAGTTATTACTATTTGAAGATAAACTAGCTGCTGGTAGTATAGCATCTGGATTAATGTTTTCTGCAGGATTATTTGGGTGAGGTTGCCAAGCATAATCATAATGATAAGATAATGGTATTGACCCATTACTAAACATATTTGCAGCAGGGCCATTGACATATATACTAAATTTAGAGGCACCTTGTAGAATTGAAGATAATTGTAAATTCTTGTATTTAATCTTAATATCCATTCCAAAAGATATTTCTGGCATATTAGAAGAGTAACCAATAAGATCCTGATCTCTAAAGTTAATGGTATCATTACTGTCAATGTCTCTATATTTGATATCGCCTGGCCTTAAAGTTAAATTCCCATTACCATCTTGAATTATTTTATGATTATTAATTTCATCTTGACTCATAAAAATTCCATCAGACAAATAACCAAATCTTCTATTTACCCACTGACCTTCTCTACCATATATCCTTATATAATCTGGATCTATAAAATCTTCTAAGTCTTTTCTAACAATGTATTTTTCTTTAGCATATGCAAAATTAGGAGCAAATTCGAAATTAAAATCTCCTATTTTTTGTTTGAAATTAGCATATAACTCAATACCTCTATCATCACTTTTATTAACATTTGTCAAGGGCAAGTCAAATCCACCTTCTTCTGGAACTGATTTCAAATCATTACTAAGTATATTTTTTCTCTCTCTATAAAAATAGTCTAGCTCAAATTGAATTTGACCTTCTAAAAATGAAGTCTCTAACCCAAAATTGTACATAGTCATTATCTCCCATGAAAGAAATGGGTTAACCTCTCCCAATGTCCTTATAGTAGTCTGAGCATCATTATTACCAAATAAATATATATTCTGTGATTGGTACCCTGCCAAATAATCAAAACCATTTATACCATTAGCAGAATCATCTCCTAGCTGAGAGTATGACCCTCTTACCTTTAAACTTATATTATCTCCAGATGAGAAGAAAGGTTCTTCAGAAGTTATCCAACCAAATGAAAAACTAGGGAAATATCCCCATCTGCTAACAGGTGCAAATAAGACATTGCCGTCAGCTCTAATTGTAGATTCAAATAAATATCTGTCTTTAAATCTATAATTTATCCTAGCAACCACACTCTTTCTTCCAATATCTGAACCTGAATACCCATCATTTGTCTGTTCATTTTCTGATCCTATAAATAGCTCAGGTATTGAAGTTGTAAACAAATTTTTTCTAGTTGCAGAGAACCTACTATAACTTCTTCTTGTCTGCTCTGCTACAAATAATACTTTTAAATCATGAGACCCAATATTTTTTATGTACTCAGCAGAAACTAATGGATATAGTAATGTCCTTCTAAATTGAGAGTCAGAAATTGATGAAATACTGTTTCCAACACCTTCTAAAGTTAGAGTATCGTTTAACTTAACGTATCTATATACATTGTAAGGATTCCTAAAAGATTTCTCTGACCTATCTAGAACTTGAATATTCATATCAGCCTTAAGAGTAAGACCATCTACACCCGGAATATTATACTTAAATCCAACTTTACCCCTAAATGTGTTATCTAACCTGTCGTAGGTTCCGAAAATATTTCTACTTGACCTAGCTATTGGGTTTCTATTTCCTGTGGTAGATCCAGAGTATGATACATATGGTTTTGTAGGATCTGGTATTATTTGTCCATCTGGAATAGAGGTCGGGTATATCGGTTGTGCAGTAGATAGATCAATCCATATATTAGACAAAGCATCTCTTGAAGGTCTCTCTCTGATATCTTGACGGTACGACAAGTCAACACCAAAACTTAAATTTTTATTGAGTCTAATATCTAAATTTGATCTTGTGCTATATCTTTTATAATCAAAATCTCTAGATCTAAAAAAACTTTCTTGATCAATATATCCAAAAGAGGTAAAATACTTTACATTTTCATTGCCACCTGATACATTAAGATTATATTGTTGCATAGGCGCATTATTTTCTATAAGTGCATTAACCCAGTCACCACCTTCGTAACCTTCTACCTTATCTCTATATTTTAATATATCATCTTCTGTAAATGTGGCATTAGCATCAAAAAAATCATTAAGATTAGCTTCCCTTACTAACTCAACATACTGGGATGGAGTCACATGTTCTAAAAAAGCTGTTGCAGACTGAGTAGTATAATTTGAGCTAAAAGAAATTTTTGGAGCACCATCTTCTCCACGTTTTGTTGTGACAAGTATAACTCCATTTCCAGCTCTTGCCCCATAAACAGCTGCAGATGCATCCTTAAGAACACTTATATTAGCAATATCATTTTGATCAATTCTTGAAAAGTCCATTGGAACACCATCAACTAACACTAAAGGGGACTCACTAAAACTTCTAATTCTTATCTGAGTGTTCTCTCCACCTGGTAAGCCTGAGTTTTGTCTAGTCATAATTCCTGGCACCTTTCCAGCAATTAAATTTGAGGTATTAGCCACAGGAACAGAAATTAAGTCTTCCTGTTTAATTGTTGCTACAGAACCAGTTACATTTATTTTCTCTTGTGAACCATAACCAATAACTAAAACCTCACTCAAAGTTTCGACATCTGGTTCTAAATAGATATTTAGGGAATCATTATTCTCTATATTAATTTCTCTTTTGATATAACCAGAATATGAAATTTCAATTACGGAATTAATTGGTACACGAATTGTAAAGAAACCATCAATATCTGTTATTGTTCCATTTGTAGTTCCTTTAATAATTACAGTGGCACCTGGAAGACCATCAGCATTCTCATCTAGCACTCTACCGCTCAAAGAAAAGTCCTGCGCATAAATTGAAAAATGAGAAAATAATAAAAAAAAGTAGAAATAGAATTTCATGATTTTATAAAATAATTTATTTTCTCAAATTGAATTATTATGAAATATAAATATCAAAATTTAAAAAAAAACAATATTTATTAAAGTTATGTTAAGGAATCGTAAAATTTTTAAAGAAATAAGATTCAAAATTAACATATTATTTTTTTTTTATTTAGATTCATTACAAATTACTTACAAAATATTATTACGCATGAAAAAAATCAATATATTATTTTTGATATTAACTGTATTTATAACTTTCTCTTGTGGAGAAGAAGGAGGTGATGGTGTAACCCCTAACCCCAACCCAACAGATCCTCTTGATGTTCAAGCTGAACTTTTAAACGGAACCTGGACTGTAAAAGCTAGTTCTGTCACTAAGGATGGAACAATTGTAGACGTTTTTAATAATATGACCTTGACTCTTTCCGGAGCCACAAAAAGTGGTGGAAACTTTTCAACAAGCCACAATGAAGATAGCGGTACCGAGGTATGGCCTAACTCTGGTTCTTGGACATTTCAGAATGGAGATAAAAATAAACTACAAAGAAATGACGGTGTTGTAGTAAGTATTTCTGCAACAGAAACTACTCTTAGAACCTCTTTCTCAGTTTCAGGTGGAATTAAAGATGGAAACTGGGTTTTTGAATTTACCAAATAGAATTACTAATTAAACAACTATGAAATCATTTAAATTTTTACTTATACTTTCTTTAATATTTTCCTCCTCAATTGTTTTCGGACAAAGATATTTTAACAATAATACAGGGAACAACTTATGGATGGATGCTGGAAACTGGTCAAACGGAAACATTGGTAATGGATCTGGACATAAAGTAGTTATTAAAAAAGGAAATCCAATCATTGACGGGACAAACGTTCAAGTAGCCCAAATCAAAATTGGTACTGCTGCTACTCTCGAAGCAGTAACTACTATAACCGCACTAAACGGAGGAACTCTGAAATTAACTGGAGTCAATGTAACAGCAGTTGTTGTAAATGCAAATACTCAAGCTCAAGGTGGTAAAGACATTAAGTTTGACTTACCATTAACTGTTAATTCTAGCCAAGCAACTGAAGCATTTCAGATATTAGCTGCAAATAATGCTGCTCAGGGTGAAGCAAAAATTATTTTTGGTTCAAATGGAAGTTTAACAGTCTCAAGTGCGACTGATATAAAGACAGCTAATGTTACTGGAAACAAAAGAATTGAATTTAATAACGCACTTACTTCTACTAAAAAACTAATTATTAATTCAGCTGGTCAAGTAGTTTTTGGACCCTCATTTGACGGGACTAACCATTCAGGCATTATAGAAGTTTTAGGAAATAACGCTAAGATTACATCTAATACTTCTGATGATGGGACGTTTGTTGCTTCTGGAAATAAAATATCAACCGAAGCGAATTCTGAAGGTGTAGAAGTGACAGTTAATGGAGCTAATACCTTTAAAGGTGATATTGAAACTAAAACTAAAGCGATAACATATAATTTTAATAAAAACCAGTCAAGTGTAGGTGGTGTTACTCTAGGGGCTGGTAACTTAAACTTGTCTATAGACGCAAGTGTAACAAATCTTGCTTTTGCAAATAGTTCCTCAAATACATGGACTGGAAAAATAGTTACTACTGGATTTCAAGATGGCGTTATCAGCTTTGGTACTGATGCTAATGGCTTAACATCAGGTCAGTTAGCTAATATTGATATTGGAGGTACAGCAGTAGTAATTGATGCATCAGGAAAAATTAATGCAGAAGCTCCGCCAGAGGTTTCAGTATCTTCATTCACAAATGGCGGAGGTGATAACCTATGGTCAAATGTTGCAAACTGGGATAATGGAATTCCTAATGTTCCTACTGCAAAAGTAACCTTGAAAGCAAATTTAATTATTGACTCTGATGTTACTTTAGGTCAAATAAAACTTGCAGGTGGATTTGGAAATGTATCAGTAACAAGTTCAAATAATAATACTTTAACACTTACCGGACAGGGAGTAACTCAACCTCTTCAAAATAACGGTAAAGATGTAGACCTTAATTTTCAGGTGGATGTAGTACTTAACTCTACAGATGCAATTGAAACATTTCAATTAAGTGGCGGTGGAGTTTGTTCTGTCACATTCTCTGAAGATTTAACTTTAAATATTCCTACCAAATTTGTTGCCCAACAAAATAGAGTTTTTAATATGAATGGTAAACTAAAGGGATCAGGCCAATTACAAGTAGGTGCTGCTTCTGATGTTGTTTTCGGATCATCTTCTGATAATAGTGATTTTACTGGAGGATTTAAGATGCTTGGAAATAATGGTAAATTAATAGCAAACACATCTGATGATTCATGTTTCCTACCTGTAGGATCAACGATTGAACCCGATGCAACCTCTACAGGTCATGTGATAACTATTAATGGTAAAAATATTTTTAAAGGAAATATCAAGACAACTGCTAATGCTTTAACACTTAAATTAACAAAAGATCAATCTAGTGCGGGACTAATAACTTTGGGTGCAGGTAACTTAAACCTTAATGTTTCAGGTCTAACTAGTGTTGCATTTGCGGATAATTCAAGTTCTGTTTGGGGAGCTGGTAAACTAGTTGTTGTCGGATTCAAAGATGATGTTATTAGCTTTGGTACTGATGCTAATGGATTAACCTCAGATCAGTTAGCTAAAATTGATATAGGAGGAACTGATGTCGAGATAAGTGCTACTGGAAAAATTAGTGGTAAAGAGGTATCTTCATCAACATTTAATAATTCGTCAGGAGATCAATTGTGGTCAAATAAAAATAATTGGTCAAATGGCATACCTAATGTAAATACCGCAAAAGTAACTCTATTAGATACTATCAGAATTGACGAAGATATTGAAATTGCACAAATTAAATTAGGAAATAATGCTCCTAATGCAGCAGTTATCTCTACTTCAAATACATTAAAAATAAATGGAACAGGAGTAACACAGCCTATTCAAAATAATGCTAAAGACGCTCAGTTAACTTTTGATATTGATGTAGTTCTAGAATCATCAGATGCAGTTGAGACTATAATGGCAACTGCTGGAGGGGCTTGTGTAATTACATTTAATTCTGATTTAACTCTTAAAGATTCTACTTCTGTAAAGTTTGTTGCTCAGGCAAGTAGAAGCATAAATATAAACTCTAAACTTAAGGGAGAAGCTTCATTCCAAGTAGGAGCAGCTTCAACAATTAACTTTGGGGTTGGATCAGATAATTCAGACTTTACTGGAAGTCTTAGGATGTTAGGAAATAATGGAAGGTTAACAGCTAATACTGCTGATGATGGAAATTTCCTTGCTTCTGGTTCAACTATTGAACCAGACGCTACCTCAACGGGTCATGTGATAACTATTAATGGCAAGAATATTTTTAAAGGAAATATTAAAACTACAGCTAGCACTCTAGTTTTAAATGTTCTTAAAGACCAGTCAAGTGTTGGTACTATCACGATGGGTCAAGGAAACCTTAATCTTATTATTGATACCGCATCAGTATCTAAGATAGCATTTGCGGATAACTCTTCAGCAAATTGGGGAACAGGTTTACTTGTCATGAATAATTTTAAAGATAATGTGGTCAGTTTCGGTACTAATGCTAATGGAATAACTGAATCTCAATTACAACAAATATATTTATTTGGTGGAGCTGAAGTAAGTATTACATCAGACGGAAGTCTTATACTCATAAAAGATACAGATGGAGATGGAGTCACAGATGATATTGATCAGTGTCCAAATACTCCTTCTGGAGCTTTAGTTGGAGCTGATGGATGTCAAATACCATTATTTATTGAGTCAATTACGTTAATTGATAATATCTTCCCTAATCCAGTTAAAACTGAATTAAGAGTAAGTGTTAAGGATAATATTAAAGTGAGAGAAATATATTTCAATGATTTATCAGGAAAAATAATTAAACCTAATAGTATAAATCAGAAAAATAGAGATTATCATATTAATGTCTCTAATATTGAAAATGGGTTATATATTCTGAATGTAATTGGAACTGATAATAAATTTAATAGAGTTAAGGTTATAATTAAGAGATAGATTATAGCATCAGTAGTGTGAAGTCATATAATCTTCATCTTTAAGTGTACCCTCTATATATACTGGAATTTTATTCCAAGGTGAAATTTTATCTAGAGGGTGACGTGTTGCTTTTATAAGTGGAACTAAACCATCTCCTACAAAGTCTTTTTGCTTTATCATCCAGTTTCTTAACACAGATTCCAAATGACTCTTGATTTCATTGTATTTTTCATTACTAGCTATATTGTTTTTTTCAAATGGATCTACTTCGAGATCATATAACTCCATATAAGGGATATTAGGTTCTGAAAAGGCTCCTTTCTCAATAAAATAATTTACTGCAGAATTTTTGGTTAAATTTTTTTTATAAACATCTATAGAATTAAAATTTAATATAAACTTATATCTATTATCTCTCACTGATCTAGAAGGAAAAACCTTGGGATCTCTAACATTTTGTCTTGTAGAAATTCCAAAAATATATTTATTAATTTCATTTTTATTTCCCATCAAGGTTTTCAAAAAACTTTTACCATCAAGGTGATCTGGAATTTCAGCTCCAGCTATTTCTAATATTGTAGGCATTATGTCTACTATATTTATTAAAACTTCCGATTTAGAGCTTGCCTTAATGACATCTGGCCACCTTACAACTAGAGGAATCTTTAAACCATTTTCACGAATACCCCACTTCCCAGATATTCCATGATCAGAAATATAAAATAAAACTGTATTATTTTTATCTACTGAGTCTACAGTCTCTATAATTTCTGAGAGTTGTTCGTTATCTACTTTAACATTTGAATAATAGCCTACCTTAGATTCCGAAATAGAATCTTCATAAGGGAGTTTTAATATGTCATCTATAGTATAATCATCATTCTCAATGTAAGGTAAATGCGGAAATGTTGATGCTATAAATAAACAATAAGGTTTTGTTGAGTCTCTTATTAAATTCTTAATTTTTCCCATTTGGAAATATCTTCTGTTTTTCAATGGAAAATAATGTGTCCAATCAAAAACTGAATCAGGTTTAATATGACTTTTACCTGATAAATATACATCATAACCTACTTCTTTTAAATATTTAGAAATACCAGCAACTGTAGATTTTACTGGAAGATGGTTAGCATAACTACCATTCTTAATAGGATTTAATCCAGTAAATAGTTGTGATCTACTTGGAGAGCAAATTGCCTGAGATGTATAAGCATTAGTAAAAACCATACCATCTTCAGCAATTTTAGATACACCAGAAGACTCTATTAAACTATTCCCATATACTTTATAATCCAAAAAATCTTGATCATCAGAAATATAAAAAATAAAATTAGGCCTTTGATACTCATTGTATTTAGTCTCACAAGAAATGAAGAGAAATGTCAGAAATAAAATAAAAATAAATCTCATATTATATATTTTGTACAATAATGATAAAAGTAAATAATTTAAAAAAACTTAAAATTATCATTTTAGGGAATTAGATAAATTATTTTAATGTAATTTGAAAAAAAAAGAATTATAAAATATTTATGAATAGTGTAATAATAATTAAAAAAAAATCAATTTCTCTTCTAGACTCAAAAACGAATAGTATAAAATGGACAATTGAAGAGTCTAATACTATTCTTGGCACATATAGATTAGATGGGTATATATTTCTTTATACATTTAATGGTTGGACAACAAATTATACATCTTTAATTGATTTAAAAACTGGAAAATTTCATTGGAGAGATAAAAATTTAGATATAGTGAGTAACTGTATTGCAATTGATAATAAATTATTTTTCGTAAATAAAAAATTTAAAATTATTTCAATTGAAATTGAATCTGGAAATCAAATTTTTGAGGAAAAATTTCCCTATAAGAAATGGTACTCAACAGTATATCCTCAGCTTGTAGTTTATGATGGAAAGATTTTAGCCTACACAAAAAAAAATATTGTTAAAGTAGATATGCATGCAGAAAAATTAATTGACTTTAATTTCAAAAATATAGATTTAAAAGATATTGTGTCAATGAATGATAAATATAATATTTCTGTAAATAGATATAATTCATCAGGGTCTGGAGGTGATGCATTTGTTTATGGAGCATATGCGGGTGATGCTGGAGGTGGAGGTGGTGATGCTGGAGGTGGAGGAGATGGAGGCGGAGGTTAGAAATCCTTCTCTACCCCTAATCCAAACAAAGAAAAGTCATATTTAACTGGATCTTCTGGATCAAATGATCTCAAACTTTTATCTAGTTCATTTAGAGTTAATAAATCATTAGTTTTTCTTTTTACTAATCTTAATTTCTGTGACATCCTTAATGAATGAGTATCCAGAGGACAAGATAGTTTAGAGGTAGGAATATTTTTCCATAAACCTAAATCAACATTACAGTCCCTAACCATCCATCTAAGAAACATATTAATCCTTTTACAGGATGATTTTTTTAATGGATTTGATATATGTTTCAATGTTCTTTTCGGGAATTCTATAGAAAAAAATATATTCCTAAATCGACTTATAGATTCAAACATTTTGTCTTCGTTTTCTTCCAATAAGAAAACCCTTTCTAATCCTCCATGATTTAAATAAATATTTTTCAAAGAATAAATAAAAAATCTCAAATCATAAGAATTAAATGTCCTGTGAACAAATGAAATTCTTTCAATTTGTTTTCCGTTAGCATTAATTATAAAATCATAAGGACTATTCCCCATAATTGTCATCATCTTATTTGCATTATTAATTATCATTTTTCTATTACCCCAAGAGATTATAGATGTAAGAAATGCTGAAATCTCAATATCTTCCTTTAAAGAAAATTTATGAGGAATTTGAATAGGATCTTTCTCTATAAATAATTTCTTATTGTACTTAATGTACATATCATCTAAAAAAATTTTTAAATCATTTTTTGAATTAAAACGTTTCATAAGTGATGCTAA
>CERV01025672.1_pt1 | contig 14407 bp, 14 predicted proteins | sample 530871 | NCBI WGS metagenome assembly CERV01 (sample SAMEA2621045, study PRJEB7988) | marine metagenome | biome: marine biome (ENVO:00000447); feature: deep chlorophyll maximum layer (ENVO:xxxxxxxx); material: "saline water (ENVO:00002010), including plankton (ENVO:xxxxxxxx)" | depth 50 m
GCTGGAAACCCCAAAAGTGGCAATCTGGGGGTTTTACCTCTAGTAATGCAGCTTCATTTTGACCGATTTCTATCGAACCCATGCCATATGAAAGACCACCATGACCACCCCAATCACTTTCTTTCGGATTTAAAAATGTGACTGTGTTTGGTTCTTTCATAAAAGTACGTATTACTTCATCCCAAAATGTTCCAGCCTCGTCAAGCCATTTAATTAAAAGCTCTGCCTTGTCAACTATGACTTCAGGTTTTTCAGGTGGGGGTGGGTATTTCGCATCGATTTTTTCAATTGATAGTTCTGCTTTCTGTTCATTTTCCCAGTCATAAAAAAACTGTCTTACACAGACTGACTCAGCATCTGGAGTTAGTTGAATCCAATTGAATTTCTTATCTTCTGGAGGTGGTTCTGGACTAAGAACTATTTCCACGCTTCCATCTAGTTCGGTATATATGTCGACAAATCCTAAGTTCCCAGTTCTTAGATAATTTGGGGCATTTGCAAAATGAGGCGAATGAACCTCAATGTCGAATTGATGTGCAGTGCCTCTCTTTCCGAAAATGCGATACGTCGAGTCACCTCTAATGCACGCAAACGAATACAAACCGTCTGGGGAATCAATTCCCCAAGAGTACGACCGATCCGCCCAACGATCGAAATATGGATAGTCAGGGTCATTTAGCTCCATTGCTAGTGTTGCTCCTGCTGTCAGATAATGGGTCATATACAACAGGCCTGTAGCCCTTTCTAATGAATCAGGATCCGTTGCTGCGTCGTTATAAACAAGTCGACCTAATCTTTTCCAAGCCTGAATTAGATCTTCAAAAATATCCCCATTTCTTAATCGTTCTAATTTATTTTCGATTTTCATCACCAGCCCGTGCGTTGGCTTCGGCGGCAATCATGGGGTTCAGGTATTCTTTAACCCCACAAATTTTGCCTTCCCTAAATCTCCACAATCCTATATAGGAGTTTTGATAAGGCTTATGAGTGATAGTGGATCTCCCTTCACTCACATATTCTGCGATTAACAAATTAGGATCAAGGCACTCAAAGATTTCTGTGAGTGAAAGAGTAAATTCAAGTTTGCCCATTTGCGGTTTTAAATAAGCCAAAATTTCAGTTATACCCGTCAAAACTTTGGGGGGCTCACTATATGGAAGTTCAAGAACCCAGTCATCTGTGTAAAGACTTGAAAATATTTCATTGTTTCCGGTTCCAATAGAAGAGATTGCAGTTTTTAAAACTTCTATATTTTGTTCTCGAACTTCTTTTTCATTCAATAATCTCACCGCTTTCCAACCAAACTCTTTCACTTTTAGAAAGTTTTATGTCAGCGGCAGCTACGTTATGAAAAGCCTCTGTCTTGCTACGTGAAGCACATAGCGCATGTGTTGGAAAATCTGCATGCAGAACCCAAGAAACTGCTATCTGTTCAAGTGTGCAGTCCTTCTTTACAGCTAACTCTGTCGCACGTTCACGTCTCAACCAGTTCACCTCTGAGTGGTAACAACGAGCTGTCTCCGCCATTAAAAGGGAATTTGGATTCTGTATGGATTCAGAGTCTATTGAAGAGGTTAAATAGCCACCTGCTAAAGTTGACCACGCCAAAACTGGAATCTGATTCTCTTTTAACCATTCCCTGTCATCTTCTGCTCTATTTCCCGCAATACTCGTCACAGCTTCCCATGGGGGTTGTTCCTGAGTAACCAAAGATAAGTGAGGACTGAAAGCTTCTGGTTTCACCCAAGAATTTTTCTCTGACGCTTCTATAGCATTTGAAAATCGTTTAATACTCCAGTTGGAGACTCCCCATGCATCGATTAAACCAGCTGAAACTTGCTTGTCTACTGCGTCCACAAGTTCATCGAGTGGGACTTCTTCATTATCACGATGAAAAAGCCAAAGATCCAAACGGTCAGTTCCCATACGGTCCAATGTTTTTTCTATATCTACTCCAACACATTCTGGTAAAACACGAGACTTTTCCCAATTAGGGGGCGCAGGATGGCACCCTTTACCAATGACAATGACTTTGTCGCGAACATTGCGAGCATTAATCCATCTTCCCAACCGTTCATCACAAGTACCATCCTGATCTGCGTACACAAGACCTGTATCGAAAGAATTAATTCCTGAGGCCATCACATCATCAAGCAAATTTTCCCAATGAGAAACAGTTTCATCACCGAAAAGAGTTGTGGCGCCTTGAATGATTTGCGATAAGGGAATTCGAATTCCCGGTATCTCCCTATACTCCATCATGCCCTTCTCTATCTACTGGATAAATAACACCAATTTGAGAACGGATGTTATCCATTAATTGCATCATCGAAAGGGAACACTCCCAGGAAACTTTTGGACTCTGCATCAACCTTTCTGATAAGCATCTATCCACTTCGCGGATTTGATATTCGAATCCATTTATATCATGAGGACTAAGACTTTCTCTTTTCGCCGAGCCTTGTGAAACAAAAGCTTTCTGCGCGCACCAAAAATCAGGTATTTCGATAAAACCTGATTCTCCTAAAATAAATGCACTGTTGGGTAGAGATAGATTGATGGCAGATCCAAGTTTTGCTAGAGCCGAATTTTGATATTGCAATGACATAGATACATGCGCATCTACACCGTCTGGCGAGAGTTCAGCTAATGCAGAAATGTTTTCTGGATTATTTTCATATATCAAATGTGCAAGGGTTAGTGGATAAATACCGACATCTAAGAGACTTCCTCCGGCAAGTTGTGGGTTCCATAAACGTGATTCTGGTTCATAGGGCGCATTGAAACCCAACGAAGCGTCAATAAGTTTTGGTTCACCGATTAGACCCTTCTTAATCCAATCAATGATTTCTTCATAAATTGGTAGGTGCCTAGTCCACATTGCTTCCATCAGAAAAGTATTGCTTTCTTTCGCTGCATTAACCATCTGTTCGACTTGTCTGAGATTTACAGCCAAAGGTTTCTCACAAAGAACAGGCACCCCGTTGTCTAGAAGAGTTATAGCTCCGTTGCAGTGTTCAGTGTGAGGTGTTGCTATATACGCAGCATCCACTCCTTCTGACAGAAGAAGCAAATCTTCTCCAGATTTCTCTATTTCATTTTTGTTTGCATATATTGAAACTCTTTCAACATTTCTTCCTGCAACAGCGACAATCTCATGACCTATTCCGCGCGCGGCCTCTATAAAATTCGCAGTTATCTTTCCATGACCAACAATTAACCAACGCACTTTGATTTATGACTACAGTATGACCACAGAACGAAGAACCTCTCCACGTTCCATTTTGTGAAAAGCTTCTTCTACTTCGTTCAAACTAATTGTTTCTGAAACAAAAAGATCAAGCTCAAGACGTCCTTGCAAGTAAAGATCGATAAGCATAGGAAAATCTCGTGAAGGTAGGCAATCTCCATACCAAGAAGATTTTAAAGTTCCGCCTCTACCAAAAATTTCAATCATAGGAAGTTCAATTTTCATTTCGGGATTTGGAACCCCAACTAATACGACTGTTCCAGCAAGGTCACGAGAATAAAAAGCTTGTTCATAAGTAACAGGGAGACCGATAGCTTCTATTGCTACATCAACTCCATTGCCATCTGTTATTTCTCTAATAGCATCAACTGGATCAACTTTTGATGAATCAATAACATGCGTAGCCCCAAATTTTTTAGCCCACTCAAGTTTTGTCGGATCTATATCAACCGCAATTATGGTGTGAGCTCCGGCTAAACGCGAACCTTCAATTGCTGCATCACCAACACCTCCGCAACCAAAAACCGCAACTGAATCTCCACGACTAACTTGCCCAGTATTCATAGCGGCTCCTAAACCAGCCATCACTCCGCAACCTATAAGCCCAGCGACTTCCGGTTTAGCTTCAGGATTCACCTTTGTAGCTTGTCCTGCCGCAACAAGAGTTTTCTCCGCAAACGCTCCAATCCCTAAAGCCGGGGAGAGTTCTTTGCCATCAAATTTCATTTTCTGTGTTGCATTATGAGTTGCAAAACAGTTCCATGGTCGCCCCCTTCGACAAGATCTGCAATGCCCACATACAGCTCGCCAGTTTAAAATTACAAAGTCTCCTGAAGTTAAGTCATCAACACCTTCACCAACTTCTTCTACAAATCCGGCGGCTTCATGACCCAACAGAAAAGGGAAGTCATCATTGATAGCTCCTTCTCGATAATGCAAATCCGTATGACATACTCCGCAAGCTTTTACGTCAATCAACACCTCTCCTGGGCCCGGATTTGGAACCTCAATCATCTCAATTGAAACAGGTTCCCCTTTCTTTCCAGCGATAACCCCTTTTACTTGATGTGCCATCACGCAGCCCCTTAATAATTCCCTTCACAAAAACTACACCCACTGGCACAAAGCTTCCCAAGTCAGCTAATTGAAAAAATCTTAAGATTTTCTTTATATTTCAAATCTGTAGATATTTGTTTCTCTTTGAATGAAACCCAAACGATTATAAAGACGATTTGCAGATTGACGAGATGGACGCGAAGTCAAATCCACGGTTTTAACACCACGCTGTCGAGCAATGTTTATTGCATCTTTATTTAAAACTTCTCCAACCCCTTTATTTCGACATTTTTCGTCAACAACAACGTCTTCAATCCAAGCCCTTTTACCAGTTGGAATACTAAAAATAACCAAAGTTAATGAACCAACAATTTCTCCATCAATAAAAGCAGCCAACAGTATTGAAGAATCAGAAGCAACTATCCCTTCCAAAGCAAAACGATCTGGAGGGGAGCTAGAGTTTGATAGCTGCGGGACCAACCGTTTCATAGCCTCAATAAGTTTGTCGTCAACTTTCGCTATTTCTTTTACTTCAATATTTTTTTCAATCATCCGATACAAGTTTAGATTACAAATCTTGGGTCGCGCGCGAGCGCATATCCGATAGCATCCGTTTGAATGGCTTCAAAATTTATCAAATGGACTAACAAAGAACTTCTAAACGAACTAAACAACCCCGTGATAATAACTGCGTTCGAAGGTTGGAACGACGCAGGTGAAGCTGCCACAACTGCAGTGAAATACTTCCAAGATCGTTTTAGCGCAATAAAAGTAGGAGCAATTGAGTCAGAGGAGTTTTTTGACTTCACTATTTCTCGTCCTGTAATAGAAATACCCGATGAACATCGCGAAATAATCTGGCCAGCGACAGAAATACTTATAGCTAAAATGTTTGACTCCAAACACGATCTGGTAATCATTGTCGGACATGAACCACAACTTCGCTGGCGGACATTTACAGAACAAGTGATAGAGGTTACTTCGCTAATCGAAAGTCACATGGTGGTAACTCTAGGTTCACTCCTAACTGATATTCCCCATAGCAGACCTGTGAAAGTTTTTGGATCTTCCGATGATTCTGAATTAGCAAAGAGACTAAATCTTCCTCCCTCCACATACGAAGGACCAACAGGGATAGTCGGAGTTATAAATAGTGTTCTACGTGAAAAAGAAATTCCTAGTATGTCACTATGGGCTGGCGTTCCTTCCTATGTTTCAGGAGCCCACTCCCCGAAAGCTGCCCTTGCATTGGTTGAAAGACTAGCGGATGTCCTTGAAATAGGAATTTCCTGCACCGATTTAGAAATAGCATCTGCAGCCTACGAAAGACAAATAAATGAGCTGGTCGCAGAAGACATGGATACGGCTGAATATGTAAATCAACTTGAAGAAGATTTTGACCACAACTCAGAAGTCAACGAGGAAGACAGCAACCCTGAGCTTCTAGTTAGCGAAGTTGAGGATTTTCTTAGAAATCAGACCGGACAGATATAGGTATCAGAAGCTAGAGATCGGTTTGATCTAACCAAACAGGCTCACGTGGCCTATCGAACATTACTTCCACGTTTTCGCCTCGAATCGCCGCGAATGCGTGGGATGCCCAACGTTGAGGAGAAACTGTTCCTTCAGGCAGTGACTCCTCACTGAAAAACCCAACATCTTTACACTCCAGTGGATGGGGTTTTAAGGTTCCTCCAGTCTTTCGACAAAGAAAAACAAGTGAATAGAGAGGTATTCCAGTGAAGCCCAGCCTCATACCATCAAGGATAGAAATAGGTTTAATAACTTCACATTCGATACCGGTCTCTTCTGCCACTTCCTTAACAACTACCTCCGAAGCTGAATATCCGACATCAGCCCAACCGGTTGGGTAAAGCCACCTTCCTGAATCTGCTCTTTGAATCAGCAATATTTCTCCGTCATCATTTCCAACAACAGCACCAACAGTCACTTTTGGTGTCACATAACCTGGTGTTCCTTCAATTACCGAATCACGCCAACTTTCATATAATTCATCAGAGACTAAACCGTCACCTTCAGCACGTTGCTTCATATCTGCAGCTACTTTTAAAATCTCTTCGTATCGTTCTTGCTCGTACAACACTTCAGTGAATCCAAGTCCTGTTCGAGCAATACCTGCAATGGTTTCCGCCCATCTCAATAGATCCTGTTTGCTAACTATTTCTGGAGGTGTTTCAGGCATACAACTAAGGTAGGGCAATAAGAGCAATTCGTCACATTAAAAATTTATAAATCAGTCGTTATCCACCGCAAAACTGCTAATTCAATTTCACTGAGGTGATCTGGGTCTTCGATTTTTCTACCATTCGCGTCAAGTACATAAAATGCGTCGACAACATCTGAACCAAGAGTCTGAACTCGAGCTCTAACTATGTTTAAATCAAGCTCAGCGAAAGCTCGTGTAATACGATAGAGAATCCCAACTCCATCAGGACAACTTACTTCTAAAACTGTTGCGAAATCGGACGTGAAATTATCTACTTCAACTCTCGGTTCAAAGGGTCTTGCATTAGTAGAAACCGAAGTATAAATCCTCGAACGTTCACCAATCCGAGCTGCTAAAGCCAGTCGACCTTCTAGTGCAAGTTGCACTTGTTGTGAAATCTCTTCCCATTTTGGAAGCTCATAGGATTTTTCAGCCACTGAAAAAATAGATAAAGCTCTCCCGGAATCAGAGTAGGCATCTGCTCCTATTACATCCAGTCCATTTAGTGCCAAAACTCCTGCAATTTTTGAGAATACACCAGGTCGATCATTGGTGATCACTGTTAATTCAAATTGGTTACCTGAGAAAACTTCCTTTCCAGAAAGCATCTCATCAATTTGTTTTTGATTAGGGAAAGTGACTTCAACCACATCATCGACATCACCACCAGCTAGAACATGACGCACACGCGCCACGAGTTCTCTAACAAGTCCAGCTTTCCAAGCACTCCAGGCGGAAGATCCTGTCGAAATAGAATCAGCTTCGGTTAGTGCATCTAAAAGAGAAAGAAGAGAAAGGTTTTTTACGGCTCTTGCAACAGATTTAATTGTTCCATCATCATCAAGATCGCGCCTCGTAGCTACATCTGGTAAAAGAAGGTGATGTTCGACCATACCAACCAATAATTCCACATCTTTATTTTCATAGCCCATCCTTTCAGTAATGCTCTGCACTAACTCCATTCCCACTTCCGTATGGTCACCTGGGTAACCCTTTCCAATGTCATGGAGTAAAGCACCCAGAACTAGTAGGTCTGGTCGAGCTACAGATTCTGTTAATCCCGCAGCCACTGAAACTGTTTCTAGCAGATGCCTATCAACTGTGAACATGTGATAGGCATTTCGCTGAGGTTTTGAACGGCAAGACTCCCACTCTGGAATAAGGCGTGCAAATAATCCGTATTGATCCAAATCCTCGATTATCGAAACTGCTTCAGGACCAGACATCAAAAGTTCAATAAATAACTCTCTTGCTTCTTTGGGCCATTTCTTGGGCATTTCAGTTTTGTTTTCTGCCAACTTTTCCAAAGAGGCCCTTTCCAAATAGGCGCCACATTTTGTCGCCGAAACAGCAGCTCTTAAAGGTAAAAATGGATCTGTTGTATCAGCTTTTTGTGTCAGTCCCAAACGACCTCTGTCTAAATCAAGATCTGAAGCAATCTCGATATTCCGCAACCTACTTAGCGACTTCCTTATGGGACTTGACTGTTTAATCCTTTCAATGCGTCTTTGAGCACCATCTCCTGTCCACGTAATTACTCTCGCTGCATTTGCCACGGCACCCATCAATTCATCAGCATCTTCATATTTAAGTTGTTCAGCTACATCATCTTGGAGTTCCAACAAAAGCCGATCTGAACGTTTTCCGGTCAATCTGTGTAATTCCACGCGAATTGATAAGAGAGTTTCTACCGCATCTAGCAAAACTGTTGATTCGGAAGTAATCAAGATTGGTTCTGCAATCTCTATCCATTGCAAAATGTGAGCATCTCTTAGCCCTCCCCGCCCTTGCTTCAATTCGGGTTCTAAAAGAAAAGCAACTTCCCCATATTGGGTGTAACGATCTTCAACTGTTGATCCAAGCTCTTTCAAATATTTTTGGAATCTTTCCACCCATTGTTCTTGGGCTTTTTCAGCCAATGCACTAACAATCTCATCGTCACCAGCGACAAATCGCGAAGATAACAAACTTGTTGCCGTTTCAAGACTGGATTCTGCAAGATTAAGAATCTCCTCTTGTGTGCCTACTTGGTGCCCTAGCTTCAATCCAGCATCCCACAACGGATACCAAATTTTTTCGGCTATCGGCAGAATATCAACCGCTGCATCATGTATTAACAGGACGTCAATATCACTACCGGGACAAAGTTCTTTTCTTCCATAGCCTCCTAAAGCGCAGACAGCTACCTCCGATGGATAACCTGCAACTTCAAAGATCTCTTCTATAAATCGATCGACCCGCTTAGTTAAATCTGCACAAAAGACTGATCCAGTAGTAGAGCCATCCAAAAGCAGGTCATCAATAATGAGACCTTTCATTTTTTAAAAGTTCTAATCGTTGTAAGCCGATTCTGCATGTAAAGCTCGATCCAAACCAGTTTGTTCAATCTCACTTTCAACTCTAAGCCCAATTGTGGCATCAATGATTTTTACTATTACCAAAGTAACAATAAAGGAGAAACCGACCACTGATAACATCGCAACTATCTGATCAAGGAGTAGCTCTACACCCCCACCGAAGAACAATCCGTCATCGAAATCTCCACCCGAAATTGAACTCGAGTCTGCAAAAAATCCAAGCAGGAGTCCCCCTGTCAACCCTCCTACACCATGAATACCAACCACATCGAGACTGTCATCATAACCAAAACGGGTTTTCAGTGAGATAGCAAAATAACAAACCGCTCCGGCAACAAGACCAAAAACTATACTCGTCAATCCCCCTACGAATCCCGCGGCAGGTGTAATGGCTACTAGTCCAGCGACGACCCCTGATGCCATACCTAAAGAAGTGGCATGTCCACCCTTTAATTTTTCTACTGCGAGCCAGCCGATCAGCCCCGCCGATGCTGCAACAAATGTATTTAAAAGAGCTTGAACAGCTTGCCCATTTGCAGCTCCTGCTGAACCTGCATTAAATCCGAACCATCCCAACCAGAGAATCGCTGTTCCAATTAATACCATTGGCATATTGTGTGGTGGGGAAGCTTCTTTAGGCCACCCTTTTCTTTTTCCTAGAACTAGTACGAAAGCTAGAGCTGCTACTCCAGAATTCAAATGGATTGCCGTACCTCCGGCAAAATCAAGTGCCCCGTTTCCATCATGCCAACCGTTGTAAACCCAATAAGTTGCAGGACAGTAAACGAGTAATAACCAAATCGGAACGAAAACCACCCAAGCTGAAAATTTTAAACGGTCTGCAACTGCTCCGGATATTAAAGCTGGTGTTATTGCAGCGAACGTCATTAAAAAGGCAACAAAAATAAGACTCTCAGGGTCACCACTAAGACCCTCTAAACCGATGAAGTCGAAATTACCTATCCACTCGCCTCCAAAGAAACCGCTTCCGTCAGGACTGTTTCCTATTGAATAACCGAGAAGTACCCAGACGATAGGAACTATACCCACACAGTACATGTTCATCATGAACATGTTCAGAACATTTTTGCTCCTTGTCATACCTCCATAAAAAAGTGCTAAACCGGGAATCATGAATACGACTAAGGCGGTTGATATCAACATCCATGAGAAATCTCCAGAATCCATTTGTGACCTCCTTTTTCACCAAAAACCAGTAAAAAAAGAATACTTCGAACTTGTCAGTTCAAATCTAAAAAAACCCGTTTTAATACAGTGTTATTTCAGTTTTAATACGCCGTTAACAAGAGAGTCGAAATCGCGGAAAAACTTCGATCTAGGCGATACGTTTTCACAACCAGCTTGTTTAGCTTTAGCAATAATTTCTTTATCAACATGCGACGCAAAAGCTAAAATCTCAGAATCGATTTTGGGTATAGCATCTAAAACTTCTGGTTTTGATAAGTCAATAATAACAAGATCAACATCTATATCAATGAGCTCAGATACCTCCTTGACAAAGCAAATATCTGGCATTTCCAAACGTAATTTGGATTGATCCATCAGGTCTGGGACGAAAGCGATAACTGAGACGGGATTTAACGTCATTTCAAAATTTCGCATCTAGCAAAATCTTTATTCATGCTTTAAACGATTCAAAGCAGTGTCTATATCAGTAACTATCCCAGTATAAAAAGGACCAAAATCGGCGTAGATTGCAGAAGCTTCGTCGAATCTCATCGTGTAGACAACTTCTTTGAGATCATCGGGATTTTCTGCAAACAACGTTACTCCCCACTCGTAGTCATCAACACCGGTCGATCCGGTCACTACCTGCAAAACACGCCCGGCGAAATTTCTTCCGGAACGTCCGTGTTCATGCATTTGAGCTGAGCGCTGCTCGTAAGGAAGCGTGTACCAGTTGGCCTCAGGGTCACGACGTTTAGACATCGGATAAAAACACAAAGCAGTTTTGTTTTCGGGGGGAAGATCTGGGTAAAGACGAGCCTGCTTCATTTCTTCTGGAACACCCGCTGCATATTCGGAAATTTCTGTTAACGAAAAATAGCTATCTACGACCTTTAAGCCAGCAGAATCTATTGAGCTTTGGAAATCTCGTAAATCCCAAAGATCTTCCCCTAAGACCATTAACCCTAAATCAGCTTTATGACCTAACATCACTGCAACAACAACCTGAATTCCTCGATCGAGACTTTCGGAAACAGTTTTTTTAACTTTTTCAGAATCTACTGAACTTTGATACTTGCAAAAAAGATGTAAGACCCCAAGTCCTTCTGATGGTTTCAGTGATAAGTCCATTCTTAGAGTCTACGGAACCTTGTTGTATCTAACTCTAAGAATAAAGATTGATCCGGTTCCCACGAGCAAAACCACCCAGTTGTAATCCTGCAGTTTTAGCCGTTTCTACCGCTAGTGCTGATGGTCCACTTACAGCAATCAAACAAGCAAAGCCAGCCGCCCAAGCTTTCTGAACCATTTCAAAAGATGCTCTACCGCTAACCCAAAGACCCATATCATTTGCTGGTAGAGAGTCCTCCAAATACAGGTTCCCTACAATCTTGTCAACGGCGTTATGCCGACCTATATCTTCGCGAACAACAATGTTTCTACCAGATCGATCAAAAGCCATAGCAGCATGAACGGCGCCAGTCATCCCAAAAAGATCCTGTTCTTTTTGGATGTGATCAGCGACAGAAGTAAGAGTATTCACCTCAAAAGCTTCTAAATCCAAAGGTTCTAAAAACTTCAATAGATTTTCAATGGCTTCGACTCCACAAATTCCGCACGAAGAAGAAGCAGGTCCAAGTCTCGCAGTTGGTTTTGGAGCAAGTCCATCCGTATCTACCGTTACATCATTAAATTCTGACTCTGATGCACTCGACTGACCGCAATATCGAATTGACTTAATCTTTGCTTTGTTAAGCAATCCTTCGGTGAGGCAAAATCCTGCTGCAAGTTCGAAATCATTTCCCGGAGTACGCATAGTAGTGCCTATAAGTTCCCCATCAAGTCGAATAGAAATCGGCTCTTCAACAATCACTTCATCTGGAACCCGCTCTCTTTCCCCAGATTCTATTTTTTCGGTAAAAACTTTGACAGTTCTCCCACGAGCGGTCATGTTTTCCTCCAAATAAATAGCAATGTTTAAATAAACACTATTGTCAAAACAACCATAAAATTACTTTTTTATACTTCTTTGATCTACAAAAGACCACGTTTCGAAGCTATTCTCTAGCAAATTACTCATATTCTTTTTTAAGCTAAAAGTCGCAACACAGAGGGGGGGGAATGAATAAAAATGTAATCATCACATGCGCAATTACCGGTGCAGGAGAAACAGCCGACAAGAGTGAACATGTGCCAGTTACTCCTGAACAAATCGCAAATTCTGCACTCGAGGCTGCAAAAGCAGGTGCCGCGATTGTCCATTGTCATGTTAGGGAACCAAAAACTGGAAAAGGTTCGCGAAATCCGGATTACTACGAAGAAGTAGTTGACAGAATAAGGGAAAAAAATAGTCAAGTAATCATTAATTTAACTGCTGGAATGGGCGGAGATTTAGTTATAGGCCCTGACAGCGACCCAATGAATTTTGGAGAAGGAACAGATCTTGTAGGAGCGCTTGAAAGACTGCGACATGTTGAAAGAATAAGACCTGATATCTGTTCACTGGACTGCGGCTCACTGAACTTTGGCGATACTAATGAGGTTTATATCTCAACTCCAGAAATGCTGAGGGAAATGACCCAAAAAGTTAGGAATCTGGGTGTCCGTCCTGAACTAGAGATTTTTGATACCGGAAATCTTTGGTTTGCTGAAACTATGATCACAGAAGGTTTACTTGATCCTCCTTTTTGGATTCAGCTATGTCTCTCTATCCCTTACGGGGCACCTATGGATATTGGCATTCTCTATGCAATGGTTAATCGACTACCGGAAGGCGCAGAATTTACTTCTTTTGGTTTAGGAGCTATGCAAATGCCGATGGTCGCCCAATCAGTAATGCTCGGGGGTCATGTCAGAGTTGGACTTGAAGACAACTTATACCTCGAAAGAGGTGTACTGGCCACAAATGCCGATTTGGTTAAGAAAGCCGTAGACATAATCGAACTAATGGGAGCTTCCATCCAATCACCAAACGAAGCTAGAAAAACACTAAACCTGAAATGATGAATCTTTCATTTTCAAAAGGTTCAGATGGTTGACTCAATTGCCTGTATTGGCATGGGTGTTATTGGCTGTGGTTGGGCCTCACATTTTTCGAGTCAAGGAATCGAAGTTCATGCTTGGGATCCTGATTCAAAATCAGAAGAGCTATTCAAAAGAACAATTGAACAAGCTTGGCCTTCGATGGAAAAACTAGGTCTAGCAAGCGGTGCTTCCCCTGATCTTGTAGTTTTTCATAAAAAAATTGAAGAAGCTCTTGAGACTTGTTCACTGGTTCAAGAAAGTTCTCCCGAACGACTTGAATTGAAGCAGGAACTTCTTTCTACTATCGATAGAGCCTGCGACACTGATTGTGTCATAGCGTCATCAACCTCAGGTTATTTAGTAAGTGATCTAGCTTTACATTGTTTAGTCGCACCGGAACGTATAGTGGTTGGGCACCCATTTAATCCTGTTTATCTACTGCCACTCGTGGAACTTGTGGCAGGACCCCAAACTTCATCAGCGGCAATGGATAGAGCTGAAGATATTTATTCAAATTCTGGGAAAACAGTTTTACGTCTTGAAAAAGAAATTGATGGTTTTATAGCGGATCGACTTCAAGAAGCTATGTGGCGCGAAGCCCTGCATATGGTAGCTAACGGAGAAGCAACGGTAGAGCAATTAGATCTGTCTATTACTGCCGGACCAGGTCTGAGGTGGGCGCTAATGGGGCCAATGCTCACATTTCATCTAGCGGGAGGTGAAGGTGGAATGGCCCATATGCTTGACCACTTCGGGCCGTCTCTTGAGTCGCCTTGGACGAGATTAAAAGCCCCAAAATTAACTGAGTCTCTAAGAAATGCAGTGGTAGATGGTTGTTCTGAAGAAGCCGACGGTAGATCTGTAGCGGACTTAGTGCTTGAACGTGATAAGGGACTTACGGCCATCATCCAAACTCTCAATGATCTCAAGATTGAAACTTCAAAGAAAGACAAAAATAATGAAGGAAGTGATTAGTACAGGAGATTTCGATTCTTACCCCGTGGAACATCACATAATTGATTCTTCTACTGATGGCAAAAAAGTCGAAATTAAATGGAGCGATGGTCATCGAAGTAAATTTCACTTTCTTTGGCTAAGAGACAACTGCCCATGTTGTGTTCATCCCGATACACGAGAACCTATCTTTAACGTAGTTTCAATACCTGATGATCTACTGATTTCCTCAGTGTCTGCAACTCAAAAAAATTCCTTAAAGGTAGTTTGGTCTGGAGAGCCACATACGAGTCATTTTCACTCTGGTTGGCTTCGATCCCATTGCGTAGATTTAAAAAAAAGGCCTTTCCC
>CERV01021234.1_pt1 | contig 14282 bp, 14 predicted proteins | sample 530871 | NCBI WGS metagenome assembly CERV01 (sample SAMEA2621045, study PRJEB7988) | marine metagenome | biome: marine biome (ENVO:00000447); feature: deep chlorophyll maximum layer (ENVO:xxxxxxxx); material: "saline water (ENVO:00002010), including plankton (ENVO:xxxxxxxx)" | depth 50 m
CTTCTGATTTCTTATCTCAAGTAAATTCAACAAGGCAGGTCCAAAATATTCTCAATGAAATGTCCATAAAGGAAAAGTTGGTTCTTTCTGGAGAAAACCTTATCGGGCATTACGGATGTTACTCATGCCATAATATTGACGGTTTTGAAGATAGAAAGCCAATAGGTATTTCTCTTAATTATGAAGGAAGTAAGCTTATATCAAAACTTGATTTTGGCTTTTGGCATGACAAAATAGATCATACAAAATGGGCTTGGTTTTATAACAAGCTAGATCAGCCTGAAAAGTTTGATTTAATTCCGAATGATGATGGAACTATTTCGGTCAAACAATTGAAACCATTAGAAAAATCAAGGATGCCTCATTACGGACTGGAAGATAAAGAGATCAAATCTTTAGTTACACTAATTATGGGCCTTGTAAAAGATGAAATACCTCCTACGAAGCTACCAGAAAAAACTCCAAAATATTTAGCGGTTACACAAGGTGAGCAATTTATTCATACAAATAACTGTATGGGTTGTCATAAAATAGATGATAATGGTGGTGCAATATGGCCTTCAACTGCTGACTGGTTGAGGCAAGTTGCTGATAATACAAATGCGGAAGACATGAGTCTAGTTCAAAGTTTTAGTCCTCCTATACTAAATACTCAGGGTAGAAAAACTCAGCCTCAATGGCTTCTAAATTGGTTTAAAAATATTTCTATGGTTAGACCACATTTACAGGCGAGAATGCCTAGCTTCGATTATACTGATGAAGAATGGAATACTGTTATTTCGTATTTCCAGAGGAAAGATGATCTTCCTCTAGCTTATGAAAACCCTCATGATTTTGTAAAAAATTCCTCTTCTTACAAAGCAGGTGAAAGAATTGCTGAAATGGGTGCTTGTAATAATTGTCATTTTTATGGAGAAGAAAAGCCAAAACAAGCTGCACTTACATGGGCTCCTAATTTAGTATTAACAAAAGAGCGTTTAAGACCAGAATGGCTTGTGGAATGGTTTACTAATCCCCAAGATATTATGCCTGGAACAAAAATGCCAGCACCTTATATTCCCACTGAAGAGCCAGTTAATTCTATAGTTGAAGTTTGGGGTAAGGATGTCGCGAGAATTAGTACAGATAGTACAAAACTATATAAAGCTCTAAATGACTGGATGTGGGGAATGGATGGTCCAAAAGATGTTTCCACAATTGTTAGAAGACATATTGAAACTAATGGATATGGATTTATAATTGAGGAAGAAGATGATTGGGGTGATGACTGGGATTAATTTGCTTTGTATTAGCTAGATTCTAATTTTTTATTTCTAAGGGCTTTTTTTTCCCAACTTTCTAAACTGTTAAGTACTTCTTTTCTTATCTTACTAGAATGACCGCTATGCCTATTAGTGTATGGGCACATAAGGCAACCATTTCCACAACATTTACCTTGCTTGATTAAAAAAACTCTTGAAAGCATACCTGGATTTTAAGAGAATATTCTTTTTTAATTTAGATTCTTTTTTGATTTATTTTGAAAAAGCTCAATTATATTTATTTAAATGATTTTATATTAGGTTTGATAAGTTAAAATCAAAATGTTTGACTATAATATTTAAAAATTAGCGAGATTTACTTTGAAACGAATTATTTCTATTGATGTTTTTAGAGGAATCACCATGTTTCTAATGATTTGGGTTAATGATTTTTGGAGACTTGAAGATATTCCTAAATGGTTGAAACATGCTGGAGCTGGAGAAGATTATCTTGGCTTTTCTGATTTGATTTTTCCGTGGTTCTTATTTGTTTTAGGGATGTCTATCCCATTTGCAATTGATAATCGATTGAATAAAGGAGAGATTAAAATTGAAATTTTAAAACATATATTTCTTCGTGCTTTTGCCCTAATAATTATGGGGCTTTTTCATATGAACTTTGAAACCTTTAATCATGAAGTTTCAATTTTACCAAAGTCAATTTTTGTTATTATTTCAACAACAGCATTCTTTATGATTTGGAATCAACCCAATAAAAATTTATTTAAGAAGAAGATTACCCCAATGCTTCTACCAATGGTAGGAACTATAATTTTATGTACCATGCTTTTAATCTATAAAGGTATGAATGGTGATGGAGAAACCATAGGCTTTGGTATTCATTGGTGGGGTATACTTGGACTAATCGGATGGGTTTATTTAGTGACCTCTTCAATATATTTATTTTTTACTAAATCTATTTTTGCAGCGTTTACTATGTTTACACTAAACATAATAATAAACTTTATTTTGCATTTTGACCTTCCTTTGGATCTTTATTTAATTACAGGAACTGGTAGTTTGCAATCATTCGCTTTTGCAGGAATTATAATTTCATTATTATTGATGAATAAAAAATATTCAAGTAACATCTCAAGTTTTTATAAAATAATATTTATTTTTGGTATAAGTACTTTATTCTTTGGAGTTTTAGCTAATAATTATTTTATTATAAATAAACCATTAGCAACATTACCATGGACATTGATTTCACTATCTTCAGCTTTATTTCTTTTTGCTTTTTTACATTGGATTGTTCAAGTAAAAAATAAAATAAGATGGTATAACCCAATAAAAATTGCAGGTACTGCAACTTTAACATGCTATCTAATTCCATATTATTATTACAGTCTTATTGAAATTATAGGATTTGAACTTCCAACTATATTAAATACTGGTTTTATTGGCTTGATTAAATCAATGATTTATACATTCATAATTATAGGAATTGTTTTAATTCTTAATAAAAGGAAGATTAATATAATAATATGAAACACAAACTTATTTTATTTTGGATATTAATTCTTCTTTCCTTTTCTTGTAAAAAGCCAGGAATAGTAATTAATAATGGATTTGCAATTAAAAATATTACAATAATTGATCCAATTGACGGCGTATCTGAAAATATGACCATTATAATTAAGGATAATAAAATTGTAAATATAGATAAGTCAAAAAACATTAATATTTCTCCAAAAAGTATTATTTATGATGGCACAGATAAATATATAATTCCAGGTCTATGGGATTTTCATGTTCATTTTGCATTTATTGAAGAATTAGCACCCTCAATGTTTAATTTATTTTTAGGTTATGGTATAACAAGTGTTAGAGATACAGGTGGAGAGTTAAAGTTTGTTAAGCAATGGAAAGACAACTCTCTTAAAAGTCCAAACATCTCTCCTAGGGTGAAAATTGCAGGCCCTCTAATAGATGGGAAGATGAACGTTTATGATGGTAGTTCTAAATCATACCCTAAGTTATCTATTCGAAATAAGAATAAGGATGAAATCCTAGAAAACTTAGAACTTTTATATAAGTCTGGAGTAGACTTTTTTAAAGCTTATGAAATGTTAAGTCCGGAGCAGTTTTTGCTTATAACAAATTACGCTAAGGAAAAGAATATGAAAGTTGCGGGTCATGTTCCATTAAGCATGGATGTTAACTCTGCTGTAGATGCAGGTTTGAATAGTATGGAGCATCTAAGGAATTTAGAATTATCTATTTCTAAAAATTCGGATGATCTATTTAATCAAAGGAAAACCTTATTATGCTGTTCAAATATATCAAAAGGTTCTGAATTAAGAAGTAAAATACATAATCTTCAACGAATGGTAGCTGTTAGTAATTTAGATACAAATAAAATGAAGTCAGTTTTTTCTAAATTAGCAAAAAATAAGGTTTCTCAAACGCCAACACTAAATCTTTATGATGGATTTAGTAATTATAAATTTTTAGATGATAATTGGACTAAAAGTTTCGATTACTTACCTTTAAAAATTTCAAATAAATGGAAATCAGAGATTAGTAATTTTGAATCTTTAGAGCCTAATGAAAACAGCAAAGCATTTTCAAAATTAATGATGAAAATAGTTTATGAAATGAAAAAATATAATATTGAATTTATTTCTGGAACTGATACTCCCATTGGTTACCAAACTCCTGGATATAGTTTACATGATGAACTATCTTTATTGAGTAAAGCAGGGTTTTCAAATTTAGATGTTATTTATTCTGCAACATTTGCTCCAGCAAAATATTTTGGAATGGAAGATACTCTAGGTTCTATTAAGCCGAATAGAATTGCAGATTTGATAATACTTAATAAAAACCCAATTGAAAATATAGATAACACTAAAGATATTTGGTCTGTAATCAAAAATGGAAATTATCTTGATAGATCAGAATTAGATTCTTTACTTATGAATTAATATTTAAAAATGACGTTTAGAATAATAAAAAAATTGATATTTATAACTATGATTATAAATTTTAATATTCTTTACAGTAGTAATTTAACCCAAGTAAAAAAGATGAATAAAAATGTAACATTTGGAACATGGATGCGATACTCCAGTAAGACTGAAATTGATTGGATTAATTTCTTTAATAAATATAAGAAAGCAGGAATAACTGATTATTTCATTCAAGGTAATCCATCTCAATTAAAAGAGTTAATCAACCTGACAAAAAAACTAGAAATTAATATTCATGCTTGGGTTTGGACTTTAAACAGGCCTAATGATAAAGAGGCAATGAAGAATAAAAAGTGGTATTCAGTAAATAAATTGGGACAAAACAGTTATGACTCTCGTCCTTATGTTGATTATTACCAGTGGTTAAGCCCTTTTAGTCAAGGTGCAAGGGGGCATATTAAACAGCTAATAAATAAACTTAGTAAAATTGAAGGTTTAGCATCTGTGCATTTAGATTATGTTCGTTATTGTGATGTTATTCTACCAATAAAATTGCAACCAAAGTATGGATTAGATCAAAGTTATGAAATGCCCGAATATGATTTTGGGTACCATCCAGTTGCGCGTGAAATATTTAAAAAAGAATATGGTGTTGACCCTATTGAATTAAAAAATGATGATTTTAAAGATGAGTGGTTAAAATTTAGATTGGATGCAGTTACAAGTTTGGTGAACGAACTAGCACAAATTGCTCACAGCAATGGTACCAAAATATCTGCAGCGGTTTTTCCTTATCCTGAGATGGCTCGTACAATGGTTCGTCAAGATTGGGCATCTTGGAATGTTGATATAGTATGCCCTATGAATTATCATCATTTCTATAATGAAGATACAGATTGGATTAATTTTAGTGTTGATAATGGGATTAATGAGACAGAAGGAAGATTCGATTATTATTCAGGTATTTTTGTTGGAGCTCTAAATCCACAAAAATTTAAAAAAGCAATCGTTGGATCAATTGATGCTGGAGCAAATGGTGTAGTATTTTTTAGTGTTAATAATCTATCTAAAGAACATTTAGATATATTATATGATATAACAAAAAACCCTCAGTAAAATGAGGGTTTTTTGTTATTAAGATGAAATCTAAAACTATTTCTTTTTTGGTCTTTCAAAGTTAAAATTTAATTCAGCAACCCCACCTTTTACTGTTACACTCTGCGTTAATTTATTTTTATCTCCTAGCCTTTCCTGCCAAGCAACAGCTTCATAAGTTCCGTCAGGTACATTTGGTATACTAAAAGAACCATCAGTGCCACTTACGGCAAAGTAAGGATGATCAAAAACTTGAGTGTAGCTTTTCATCCATGGGTGAACATCACATTTTATTACAAAAACATCTTCTGATTTGTCAAATACTATAGATTTCTCTTTTAAAGATTTTGGCATACCAAAGTTAAACTCTTTATTTACTTTAGGTAATCCATGAATATTATGCATTGTAGCATCACTATTAAGTATCTTAACTGGTTGTCCAGCTTGAACACCTAAAACATGTGGTGAATAAACGCAGCCTTTCTGATCAATTATTACTTCATTTGAAGGAGCTTTTCCATCGTATTTTACCCCTTTTAAATAAACTATTACATTTGCCAAATTACCATTAGCATCAACGATAAATGATTCAGCTCTAGCGGCTTCCTTGTGTGAAGCTGCACATACCGGATCAGCATCCATTCTGATTCGTTTTGCCTTTGGTCCTTTACCAATAAATTTGACACGGCCTTTGATTTCCCCTGCTGTTATTGCACCAATTGAAAATACAGCAATCAATCCCATGCTTATAATTTTATGCATTTTAATCTCCTAAGATTTTTAAAATTATATTAATAATACAACACCAAAATTTACTGCGATTTTATTAATCATAACAAGACAAGAAACTCACTGATTACTATAAAAATATAAAAAGCTTATATGAAATTTTAGTAAAAATAATCTCAATATATTTTGCTCAATTTGCCTCAAGTAGATTAAATTCACCACTTACTTAAAACAGAATAATTAATTATTACATTTTTTAATCAGGAATCATTAATGAGCACTGACCAACATAATCAAAGTTTTTGGACCAAGTATATTTGGTCCACGGATCATAAAATAATTGGTATTCAATATGGCATAACATCTCTCGTCTGGTTGCTTTTTGGTTTTGGCCTAATGATGATTATGAGATACCAATTAGCTTATCCAGATACTCCAGTACCTATTGTTGGTGCACTTTTAGGTGACGGAGGTCTATTACCACCTGAAATGTATAACTCATTAGGTGCAATGCATGGGACAATTATGATCTTTTTAGGAGTGGTCCCATTAGCCTTTGGAGCATTTGGAAACTATTTTGTACCTTTACAGATTGGCGCTATTGATATGGCATTTCCTAAACTTAATGCTGCTTCATATTGGACTTATTTTGCTGGATCTGTTATTATGGCTGCAGGCTTTTTTGTTCCAGGTGGTGCAGCTAATTCAGGTTGGACATCTTATCCACCTCTTGCTGAAATAGCAACTATGGGCCAAACTGTATGGTTAATTGGAATGGTAATGCTAATTACTTCATCTTTGCTTGGATCAGTTAATATTTTAGTTACTGTTATTCAGCTTCGGACTGATGGTATGACTTGGATGAAGTTGCCTATTTTTGTTTGGACTCAGTTTATTACAGCATTTCTTCTTTTATTAGCTTTTCCCCCTCTAGAAGCTGCGGGTGTTTTACAGTTAATGGATAGATTAGCTGGAACAAGTTTTTTCATGCCGAGTGGTTTAGTGGTTACTGGTGAAGTTATGACCAATGCGGGTGGAGGAAGTCCACTACTATGGCAACATTTATTCTGGTTTTTAGCACACCCAGAAGTTTATGTTCTGATTCTTCCTGCATTTGGTATTGTAGCTGAAGTTATTGCTAATAATACTAGAAAACCTTTAGCAGGATATAAAGCATTGGTATATGCAATGGTCTTCCTAGGTTTCATGTCTTTTATTGTTTGGGCACACCACATGTACATAACCGGTATGGGAACCACAATGGGTGCTTTCTTCCAAACAACTACAATGATAATATCCATTCCATCAGTTGTAATTCTGACAGCTTTATTACTTTCTTTATGGGGAGGTTCAATTCGTTTTAATACTCCGATGCTCTTTGCTTTGGGTTTTATTCCAATGTTCGGTATTGGTGGATTAACAGGGTTGCCTCTCGGACTTGCAGCAGCAGACATTCATTTACATGATACATATTATGTAATAGGTCACTTTCATTATGTTGTCGCCCCTGGAACTATTTTTGCGTTATTTGCCGGAATTTATTACTGGTTTCCAAAAATGACAGGTAAAAGAACAAACGAATTACTTGGTAAGTTACATTTTTACTTTTCTTTGATATTTATGAATGGTGTATTTATGCCGATGTTTATTCAAGGTTTAGCAGGTGTATCAAGAAGACTAGCGGATGGTGGACAAACCTATGCTCATGCTGCTGATGTAATTTATCTCAATGAAGTAATGTCTTATTCTGCTTGGCTTCTTGGCCTTGCCCAAATTTTCTTTATAGTTAATATGATTATAAGTCTTTTTGGTAAAAAAACAGGTGAAAAAAACCCATGGGGTGCAACAACCTTAGATTGGACTGACACAACCTCACCTCCTTTGGGTCATGGTAATTTTGAGATAGTCCCCAAGGTTTATCGTGGTCCTTACGAATATAGTGTTCCTGGTGATGAAGAAGATTTTACACCACAAAGTAAGAAAGTTTAAAATTTATGGATATCCCTTATACCGTTAAAAACCGCCCTGATACAGGACTATACAATGGAAAGCTTGGTGTTTGGCTATTTTTAGCTTCTGAAGTAATGTTGTTTGGCGGTCTTTTCTCAGCATATATTTTTCTTAGAACTGGTGTAGATAGTTGGCCTTTAGGCACTGAATATTTAGATGTTCCATTAGCAACACTAAATACACTTTTTCTAATAACTTCATCTGTTACTATGGTGATGAGTTGGGCCTCCTTAAAGTTAAATGACTTTAAAAAGTTTAAGTTATATTCAGGAGTAACATTATTTTTAGCGCTAGCTTTCTTAGTAGTAAAATATTTTGAATACACACATAAATTTCATGTTGGTTATCTTCCATCAACTAATAATTTTTTAGGAATTTATTTTACAATGACTGGTCTCCATGTACTACATATCATTGGTGGTATGATTGTTATCTTTTATTATTGGATGCCAGGTGCAAAAATGTGGGAGGTAGATCCTGAACGTTTTACAAATCGTATAGAAATAGTTGGCCTTTACTGGCACTTTGTAGATTTAGTGTGGATATTTCTATTTCCAGTACTCTACTTATTATAGGATAAAATATGTCTGAATTAACTCCAGAAGAAGTAAAGCATCATATAAAAACATATGTATTGGTCTTTGTAGCCTTAGCTTTTTTAACTGTGGTCACAGTTGGAATTTCTTATTTGGATCTCGGACATGTTGGTGGAATTGTTTTAGCTTTAATTGTTGCAAGTATCAAAGGTACACTAGTGGCTTGTTATTTTATGCATTTATTAGATGAAAAGGTTACAATTTATTGGACTCTTATAGCGACTGTTGTTGCTTTTTTAATACTTATCTTTGTCCCATTGGGAAACATGTTAGCTCAGGCTAAAATCTAGAATAATGTCAATAAAATCATTCCATATAATTTTCATTTTATTTTCCGTTGGTATCACTATTTGGTTAGGTTTTTGGGGTTTAAATCAATCAATATATATTTCAATTGCTTCCTTTTTATTTGGAGTTGCATTAATATTTTATGGTTTTAGTGTACTTAAAAAATTCAAAACAATCTCATAATGAAAAATAAAATTTTCATACTATTTATTTTAAGTATTGCTCTTTTTCCGGAGATAATTTTCGCATGTTCAACATGTTATGGTGATCCAAATGCAGCAGCAACAAAAGGAATGAATAAAGCTATTTTAGCGATGCTTGGAATTACTGGTGGTGTGTTGGGTGGCATTGGTTCTTCAATTATTGTTTTACACCGCCGTGCTAAAAAATATGCTAATTCACTTAAAGATAAAAAGAATTAATTTGGAGGATATGTTCTGTGTTAGAACTACTTAGAAGTTTAGGTCTGCCATCCGTATCTGCATCAACGCAGGGACCGCAAATTGATAATATTATCTCAATAGTACATTGGTTAATGCTTGTTTTATTTGTTGGATGGGGAGCATACTTTATTTTTACACTAATAAAATTTAGAGCTTCTAAGAACCCCAAAGCAGATTACAAAGGAGTGAGAAATCATTATTCCTCATATATTGAAGGTCTAGTGGCTGTAATTGAGGTTGCTCTTTTATTCGGTTTTGCTTTTCCTATTTGGGCAAGTCGAGTTAATGATGTTCCAAAAGGTAATGAAGTTGTTCAGATAAGAGTTATTGGTCAGCAGTATTTATGGAATTTTCACTATCCAGGTCCTGATGGTGTATTTGGTAAAACATCTGTAAACTTAGTTGATGAAGCGGAGAATCCTATTGGTTTAGATCGAGATGATTCATTTGCTAAAGATGATGTTTATGTACCGCAAATGCACATACCTGTTAATACACCAATAAATGTTTCACTCTCAACAAAAGATGTTATTCATAATTTTAAACTTCCCGAATTGAGAGTATCTCAAGATGCTATACCTGGTATGACTATTCCTGTCTGGTTTGAAGCGACAATGACTTCAGAAGAATTTTTAAAGACTACGGTTGGAACTAAAAGGGAAGGAAGAGGTTTTGAAATTGCATGTGCTCAATTATGTGGCCTAGGTCATTCAAAGATGAGAGGCTATTTAAATGTATATGATGCAGAAGGTTATGCTGCTTGGCAAGCCAGTGAACAAGAATATTTACTAGAACAGGAAGATGACGATGATTGGGGAGATGATGATTGGTAAAGTCTAAATAATTAATATTATTATTAAACCCCTATAAATCATTTTCATAGGGGTTTTTTTTTGATTTATAAATGAACAATCTAATTTAATTTGTAAATTCTATAGTTGATTTATGGGGGAAATTTAAATCATGAAATATCAATCCAATACTTGGCTAAGGCGACTTTCAAAACTAACTGTTATTTCAACATTATTTTTAATATTTGTAGGAGCATTAGTGAAAAGTCATGAAGTTGGTTTGTCTGTTCCAGATTGGCCAACAACTTATGGAAAACAAATGTTTTCTTTTCCTCTTTCTGATATGGTTGGTGGAATATTTTATGAACATGGTCATCGAATGTTAGCAACCATCATAGGTTTTTTTACTTTACTGCAAGCTATTTGGATTAGTTTTTCAGATCTACCTTTTTGGCTCAAGAGACTAGGGTTTATAGCCTTAGCAACGGTTATTTTGCAAGGAATGTTTGGTGGAATAACTGTTCTATTTTATCTACCTCCAGCTGTATCAATGATTCATGGAGTATTGGCTCAAACTTTCTTCATTATTACAATAATTATTGCTTATAGTCTTTCAAATGAAAGATATAAACGAGAAGATATGGGATATAACAAGAATATTAGAAAAGGCTCACTTCTTTTAATTAGTTTTGTATACATACAGTTAATCCTTGGAGCATTAATGCGCCACACTGCTTCTGGCTTGGCTATTCCAGATTTTCCAACAATGGGTGGTTTATGGTTTCCAACTTTTTCTGAATCAATGATAAATAATATTAATGTTGAACTATTTGATATGGACTGGGAGTTAGTTTCTAAAACTCAAGTAGTTATTCACTTTATCCATAGATTAGGAGCACTGATTGTATCAGCCTTCATCGGGTATTTCTTTTTTAAAAATAAATTAGTAATTAAAAAGAATAAGACTTTGAATAGAACTAAATGGTCAATTATACTTATTTTGGTTATTCAAGTTTCTTTGGGAGTATTAACAATATTAAGCGAAAAAGAACCATTTATAGCAAGCTTTCACGTCGTGAACGGCGCTGCTTTATTGGGGATTAGTATTCTACTTGTATTAAGAGTTCATCCACTAGAATTTTCAAAATGGATTAAATGAAATTTAAAAAAGAAAGAGCTAAGTCGATTTTTCGTGTATATTTAGAATTAAGTAAACTCAATATTCTATCTCTCGTATTAGTATCTACATTTTTAGGTTATTATTTAGGCAATAATGGTATTGGTGAATTATCTAGAGTTATTTACACTCTTTTAGGTACATCTCTAACAGCTGCTGGATCAGGAGCTCTAAATCATTATTTAGAACGTAACTCAGATAGTCTCATGGAAAGGACAAAAAATAGACCATTACCAGCAGGTCTTATCTCACCCTTAAATGTAATAATTTTTGGTGTAATTATGATAATAGGTGGTAGTCTTTTATTAGTATTTAAAATCAATTTACTTACAGGATTTTTATCTCTTTTAACTGCATTTCTATACGTAGTTGTATATACACCTTTAAAACGTATTACCTGGCTAAACACTTCAGTAGGGTCTGTACCTGGAGCTATGCCAATAATCGGTGGTTGGACAGCAGCAACTGGAGAGATTGGAACTATGGCTTGGATTCTTTTTGCATTAATGTATCTTTGGCAACACCCTCATTTTTATTCAATTGCATGGATGTGTAAAGAAGATTATGCTGCTGCTAGTTTCAAAATGTTACCAGTTATTGAGAGTGATGGTAGTAGGACCATGAGACAAATATTTTGGCATTTATTACTAATGATACCTGTTTCATTACTTCCTGTAATTGAGGGGTCTCTAGGTTATTTTTATTTATTTAGTGTAACAATTATTTCTTGTGCCTTTTTCTTATCAGCAATTCCTTTGGCAAAAAATAAATCAAGAAAAAGTGCGCTTCTTTTATTAAAATCTTCTGTGTTATACTTGCCAGTTTTATTAATTATAATTATCATTGACTTGAAAGTTTAAAAATGAATCAAAAAATACGTTTTATTATATATGGTATAGTTGCAGTTATGCTTCTAGTAACGTTCTTATTTAAAGAGTCGATTACATTAGATGATCTACCTATCAGTGGTTCTGTGCCAGACTTTGAATTTACAGATAGTAATGGTGAAACTATTACTCGTGAAGATATGGAGGGCAAAGTCTGGGTTGCAGATTTTATATTTACTACTTGTACGATGGCTTGTCCAATTATGACCGGAAATATGAATTTAATACATAAGTCTTTTAAAGATGATAATAACGTTAGAATTATTTCAATTTCTGTTTATCCAGAATATGATACTCCAGAAGTTTTAAAAGAATATGCATCTAGATATAATGCCAATACAGATAGATGGCATTTTCTCACAGGCCCTGAGGAATCAGTTAAAAATATTATTAAAACAGGTTTTAAGATTGGAGACTATGAAGATATTATTTTTCATAGCGAGAAGTTTGCATTGGTTGATGTAAGAGGAAATATTCGTGGATATTATAGTGGAATGGAAACTGAAGATATGTCAAAACTAAAAAAAGATATCAAAAGGTTATTAAGAGAGAGTTAATGGTAAACCAAGATCAATTTTGGTTAAAAATTATATATATTGTATCAATCATCATATCAGGTGCTGTTGCATTCTTGATACTAGGTCCAAGACCAGAAGGTATGGAAGGTGCTTTAGATGTATCAAGTCTACCAATTCTTAATGCAACACTAAATGGGATTACTACACTTTTATTAATATATGGATACATACTAATTCGCCAAAAAAAGCGACAAAAACATAAATCAATTATGCTGACTGCATTTGCGACATCTGGAGCATTTTTAGTAAGCTATATTATTTATCACTGGTTTAAAGCAGGTCCCAAGCAATACGTAGGTGATTATAATGAAATATATTTATTTATTCTTTTAACTCATATTGTACTTGCATCAATAATAATTCCATTGGCATTAATTACTCTTTACAGAGGATGGACTGATAATTTATCAAAACATAGAAAGATAGCTAAGATCACACTTCCATTATGGCTTTATGTATCTGTAACAGGAGTTATGATTTATTATATGCTTTATTAAAGTTTTTTTACAAGACCGCCAAACTTTTGATTTATTTGAAATCCTAGTTTGTAAAATAGTCCAGATTGAAAAAATCCAACCGTTAGATATTTAATTTTCTTAATTCTAAGTCGTAGAAAAAGTTCTTGAATTAATTTAGTACTCAAATTTTTACTTCTATAATTTTCAGTTAAAACAATTTTTTCTAAATGTGCAATGCCTGAACCTGTAGATTTCCAAAAAACTCCACCAACTAAATGATTTTTTTTATTAAAAATTAGAAGGAACTCATGATTTGATTCAAATTGAACTTCTAATTTTGCTTCAACAAGCTCAGTATGAAATTTAGCAACTTCTTTAGGGTGATAAGGTGGTCTAATTTTATAAATTTCACTGAATTTATCTTCAACCAGTACCACTAAATCAAGTTTAGTTTTTTCTCCAATATCACGAGATATTAGTTCAGCATAATCTGCTGCATCAACATGCTCAAATACAAGTCGAGTAAGAAAATACTTCTCAGAATCAGTAAGCTCAATTTCATCATGGATTTGATGAAGCTTTGAGTCTAAACTTTCATCGGAAACTGATTCAAATCTCATTTCATTCATTAATACATTTAATTTTTTTAGTAGTTCAGGATTTGTATCTTTAAATGCTGTCATCAGAAAGAAACGCATTCTTGTTTCCGGGTATTTTTGACTTAATAATTCAAGTTTATAATCTTTATATAAATCTTGAATTATAACTCCTTTTGCTTTGTGTGTTGCATTAGGGTTTAAATCAAGCCAGCGTTGATATCTAAGTGATGCAAAAACTACTGATTTTCTTAAAAGTCCAAATTCATCTATATCTTTTAAAAATAATGAAATTCTATTTTTATTAAGCCCTGTAGCTTTATCTCCTTTCTTAATATTTTTTAATAGTCTTGTACCTTTTTTAGTACCAAAAACTTCTAATACAATTGTAAAAATAATTTCCCATTCAGCCATTTTC
>CERV01025271.1_pt1 | contig 14270 bp, 14 predicted proteins | sample 530871 | NCBI WGS metagenome assembly CERV01 (sample SAMEA2621045, study PRJEB7988) | marine metagenome | biome: marine biome (ENVO:00000447); feature: deep chlorophyll maximum layer (ENVO:xxxxxxxx); material: "saline water (ENVO:00002010), including plankton (ENVO:xxxxxxxx)" | depth 50 m
CTCTAGCAAACCATTTTTAACTTCTTCACTCCACATAACACCACTTGATATGATTACTTTTACAGAACTCAAGTCATAAGGTTTCCCTTGACTACTTGCATTATTAAGCGCATCTAACATTGGTTTTGCAAATGCATCTCCAACAATAACAATATTAGAAGTCTGTGTATCTTCTACTTGAGTCCATATTTGATCAGCATCAAAACCAAGATTTCTTGATGTTATAGCTGTACCACCCAGTAGAAGTGGAAGAAATGCTCCAAGCCACATTCCTGTTCCATGCATTAAAGGACAACCAATTAAGCTTCTTATAAAGGTATCATCTTTCTTGAAATTATGAATTTGTTCTTCTAAGTTATTTATATCTTCCGGGACATCGTATCCCATTGCCTTCAGGGTTCTGAAAAGAAAAACTAAGAATTCACCTTGCTTATACATTACTCCTTTTGGCATGCCAGTAGTACCGCCGGTATAAAGCATATAAATTGTTTCAGGATCTCTATAAATCCTATCCATTGGCGACGATGATTCTAACAATTCCTCATACTTTAATGCATCAGGAAAATAAGATTCAGTTCCATCAGATACTTCTATCCATGCTTTTATATTTGGCAGAGAACTGGCTATTTCTTTGATTCTATTGCTATAACATGCATGATAAAAAACTGCCTCAGAATCAGAATTATCTAAAAGATAGATTAGCTCTTCAGCAACGTATCTGTAATTAACATTTATTGGGATGCCGCCAATCTTAAAAATTGCATTTTGTGCAATTAGATATTCATTTGAATTATTTAAATAAAGCCCAGCTTTTGAGTTAGCTTGTAGACCTGCAGCTGTTAGTGCGGTTGCAATTTTACTAGATTTTTCGTCATATTCTTTCCAAGTAACAACCTCATCTCCACATATTAAAGCATCATTATCTGGAACAATATCAGATATCATTTCCCATACAGAAGCAAAATCAAGATTCATAAACTCTCCCTTCGTTAAATAAATATTTTAAAAAATATAATCAAAATATTTGTGTCGCATAAATTGCTAATCTAATAGTAAAATATCGCAAGTACATAATAAAGAAAATTTATGAATGATTCTAATAAATTATTTGAACAAATATCTAACGAATTTACTCAAAAAGGACAATTATTCGAAATAAGGGAATACACAGATTCCTTTGGTTTAAAAAATAAAGAATTTGCAACTTTCTCTGATAGTTTAAGAAAATATTTTGATTTTGCTGCAATGCATGGCGACAAAGACTTTTTAGTCTTTGAAGATGAAAGGTATTCCTTTGCTGATGCATTTAAGATTTCTGCCAAAGTTGGAAACGCTCTTGTTGATGCTGGGATACAAAAAGGTGACCGAGTTTCTATATGTATGCAAAATAATCCTGAATTTATATTTGCATATATGGGAATAGTTGGAATTGGCGCGGTCTGTGTGCCTCTTAATTCCTGGTGGGTTCCAAGCGAAGTCATTTATGGTCTAGAGCATTCTCAATCCAAACTAATCTTTGGAGATCAAAAAAGACTTCAAGGCCTTGAATCGATAGATATTACTAAAATCATTACTAGTTATACTCCTGATGATAATTTTTTAGATTTTAAACAATTTATAGAGGGTAAGTCTGAAACATGGCCTGATATAGAGATAGGCAGAGATGATGACGCAACAATATATTACACATCAGGTTCTACTGGAAAACCAAAGGGTGTCCTCTCATCTCAAAGAGGTCTTTTATCTTCAATGTTTAGTTGGGCTTTTATGGGAGCCTTGCTAAGTGAGAGAGAAAAAAGGCTAGGAAATGATAGTACTTCATTAATAGAAACAGATTCTTCAATATTACTTTGTGTTCCTTTGTTTCATGCAACTGGCAGTCATGTTGCTTTTCTTCTTTCAATTTTGGTAGGTAGAAAAGTTGTAATGATGAAAAAATGGGATGCTGGAGAAGCTCTTGCTTTAATTAGCGAAGAATCAATAACAGACATAACCGGAGTACCAACTCAAACATGGGAACTATTAAATCATCCTGATCGTGATAATTATGATTTATCTTCTTTAAAAACACTTGGTGGCGGAGGAGGTCCTAGACCAGCAGAACATGTAAAATTATTAGATAAAAACTTTAAAGGTAGGCCTGGCATTGGATATGGGCTAACCGAGACTAATGCACTTGGCACTTTGGGTAGTGGTGATGAATACATTGACCACCCATCATCAGCGGGAAGAGTAGTTCCACCTTTAACTCAAATAAAAATTATTGATAAAGATTGGAATGAATTACCTGAGGGTAATATTGGTGAAATTGCCATAAAGTCGCAATCAAACATGAAAGGTTATTGGAGAAATGAATCTGCAACTACAGAGTGCATAAATGATGAGGGTTGGTTTAAATCTGGCGATTTAGGGAAATTTGATGGACCATTTTTATATATATTGGATAGGCTAAAAGATATGGTTATACGAGGGGGGGAGAATATTGCATGCCCAGAGGTTGAAGGTGCGATATATGAACACCCTGATGTTTTAGAAGCATCTGTTTTTGGTATTCCAGATGAAAGGTTGGGAGAGCTTTTGTGTACTGCAATTTATTTAAGGAAAGAATCCAAGGCATCTGAAGATTCAATACGTGAATTTTTATCAACTAAGCTTGCAGCATTTAAAATACCAGCTGTGATTGAATTTGTTTCAGAGCCATTACCAAAACTAGCTTCGGGAAAATTCGATAAGCCAACCCTTAGAGAAATATTTGAAAATAAATAATCCTTTTACTTTCAAAAAATCAAAAAAAGAGTAAGAATATGATGTTTAATTTAATTCTGTTGTGAAAATTTTAATTATAGAAGACGAGCCGGATATTCGAAGAAATCTTGAATATAATCTCTCAAGAGAGGGCTTCTCAATTTCAACAGCTGCTTCTATTTCAGAAGCCAACACCTTGCTAGCCTCAACAGATTACAATTTAATCCTTTTAGATTTAATGTTACCTGATGGTTCTGGTCTAGATCTCTGCAAAAGTATTAAATCTAATAGCGATACTGAATCAATTCCTATAATAATTCTCACAGCAAAAGATGATGAAGTTGATAAAGTTGTTGGCTTTGAACTTGGAGCGGATGATTATGTTACTAAACCTTTTAGTGTAAGAGAGTTAATCTTGAGAGTTAAAGCTGTCCTTAAAAGAGGCTCAAAAAAGAAAGAAATTGTCGAGGTTGTTAGGCAGTTTGGAGACCTTAAGATTGATGTCGACTCTCACGAGGTTCATGTTGACGATACAAAAATTAATTTAACAGCTTTAGAATTCAGGTTACTTAGGCAGCTCGTTGATACTAGAGGTAGAGTCCAATCAAGAGATCAATTACTTTCAGATGTTTGGGGATATAGCGCTGAAGTTACAACAAGAACTGTTGATACTCATGTCAAAAGACTCAGAGAAAAGCTGGGTCCAATGGGTAAGTATGTCCATACAATTAGAGGCGTAGGCTACAAATTCGCAAGATCCCCAGACTAAAAAATGGGATATAAATTAAGAATATTTTTAATTGTGTCTATTTCAGTCGGAATAGGCATTCTTTTCTCAAATATCATCTTAGTTAATTCAGATATCTCATTAGTGTTAGTAGCATTTTCTCTATTTATTATTACTACAATCGCATCAATCCTTTTTGCAAACTTTTCTTACAAAAGCATTTCTAACTTGGAGACATTAGCGTCAAAAATTGCTGAAGGTAGAACTAAAAAAAGATATATAAAAGCATTAAAACAAAATTCAGGAGATTTTGGAGAGGTAGCCTTGAGCATTTCAAAAATTTCTGAAAATCTTAAAGATAAGATAAATCAAATTGCAAAACAAAGAGATCAATTCGGCTCAGTGCTTGATGACCTTGGTGAGGGGATTGTTGTTACAGACAAAAATGGGAACATTACATTTGAAAATGATCAATTTTCACAAATTCTCAACTTAAAAAATGTTAACGGCGAAAATATAAAAGACTTGGGAATTAAGTCACTTGGATACCTTTTTAGAAGATCAAAAAAAAGACAAAGAGCTGATATTGAATTTGAGATTGAGCTTAATGATAATTCTAATAGATGGGTTTTAGCCACTATAAATCAAAGTAAAACAACCAAAGAATACATATTGGTTGTTCATGACATTACTCAGCTAAGAAGTCTCGACTCAATGAGACGAGATTTCATTTCAAATTTATCACACGAGCTTAGAACTCCAGTAAGTGTTATTAGAGCAAATTCTGAAACTCTTATTGATAGTGCTTTGGATGATAAGAAACAGGCTAAAATTTTTGCTAGTGCTATTTTGCATAATGCAGAAAGGCTAACGGATATGGTTTCATCATTATTAGATTTATCAAGAATTGAATACGGTGAACTTAAATTAAATTTTGAAGAATTAGATTTGGATAATTTTTTTGATAAATATGTTCAATCAATAACAACTTTAGCAAAGAAAAAAAATATTGATATTGTCTACAAACCTGACCATCAAGGAAATATTATTGCTGACCATCAAGCCTTTGAAAGAATTATGAATAATCTAATTGATAACGCTATTAAGTATTCTGATAAAAATTCTAAAATAACGGTTTCAACCTTTAATGAGGCCGATGAGTATATAAAAATTTTAGTTGAAGATAGTGGGGAGGGCATTTCTCCAGAGGATAAGAATCATATTTTCAGCAGATTTTATAGGACGGCCTCTGCTAGAGCTACTGACAATCAAGGAAGTGGGCTAGGACTTGCAATTGTAAAACATCTTGTGAATAGTCTTAATGGAGAGGTTGGTGTTCAAAATTCAAAAACAAAAGGTTCTGTGTTTTGGTTCACAATACCCCAGTCATAGGTTTTAGTTTCTTTGTTAACTTTAATATAAAAAATAAGCTAAACTAGAATTCTCGTATATGAACTTATTAAATATAAAAAAAACTATGATTGTAATGATCTCAGCTACTGCATTATCACTGGTGATTTTTACAATTCTACAAGTATTTAATAAACCAGATATAAATGAAATTAATATACCTAATATCAAAGATATAGAACTTACTTCATCAATTGATACATCACCTCAATCTGATTTAAATTCTAATGATAATAGTAATTTCAATTATCAATTAATTGGTTACAGGGCTGGTGAAACTGATTATTCAGTCATATTAAAGAAAGGCAATAAGGAGTTTGTGGTATCAAGCGGGGACAAACTTGAAGGATTATATGAACTTGTTTCAGTTAATGAAGATGAGGTAATATTTAGAAACCAAGGCAAAATGTACAAAATTAAGAATTCTGTCGGAAAATAAAAATGAAATCGTTACAAAAAAAACTAATTCTCTCAATGATCGCTTTTTTTATTGTAAATGCAAATGCACAAGAAACTTTTATTCTTAATTATGAAGATGTTGATATTAAAAAAGTTACTCAAGATATAGCTCAGTTCTCAAAAAAAACAATTATTTTAGATCCAAGGGTAAAAGGTAAAATAACAATCTACTCCAACGCAAATCTTGATAGAGATCAGGTTTGGAATGTTTATTTAAGAACCATTCAAGTGAATGGTTTTAGCACTATTGAAGAAGATGGGTTTCTTAGAGTGGTTCCAGAGAATGAAGCAACTAGAGATGATTCTTTTGGTGATGGGTCAGGTAATTTTGAAACAGCAATAATTCCTCTCAATAACAGGCCTATAGAAGAAATCTTGCCTATGATAAAACCCATTACAGGCAGACAAGCTCATCTTTCAAGCATTGCTTCAATTAATTCAGTTCTACTTGTTGATAGATCTAGTAACGTGGAGCGAATAAAAAATTTACTTCAAGACTTAGACAAAAATAATACAGCAAAAATTAATATTATCAGGCTGAATAATTTGTCTTCAATCGAAGCGGTAAGGATTCTTGAAAGATTAAAAACACAAAATAACCCAACAATTAATCAGTTTGTTGCCATACCATTCACGCCATCAAATTCAGTGATTTTATCTGCAAACGACTTAATAACAAAAAATATCATTTCTACATTAAACACACTTGATATAGATGCTACAGACAATGATTCTACTGATGTTATCTATCTTAAATATGCAAAAGCTTCAGATATTGCGCCTATATTAACCTCAATTGCAGGAACTTTTGTTAGCGATGTTGATGGAAGTAAAACAGTTATCACTCATCATGAAAAAACAAATTCTTTAATAATCTCCTCAGCTGAGGAGAATGTTAGCTCAATTAGAAATATTATTGCTAAATTAGATATTCGACGAGCGCAAGTTTTAGTAGAAGCAATCGTAGTTGATTTATCTGAAAATGCAGCCAGAAGTCTTGGTGTTGAAGCGATTTTTTCTGGCGATGATGAAGAAAGCATTCCTATAGGAATAACTAGATTCTCTGGTTCTGGACCAGATTTATTAGGAATTGCTGGAGCAATTGATGATGCAACAGATGTGACACTAACATCAACAGCAGTTTCATCATTGCTAAATACCCAAGGGTTAGTTGCAGGCTTTGGAGATTTAACAAAAGGTGATGATAACTTTATTGGAATTTTAAATGCAATTGCATCAGACACCGACTCAAATATATTATCCACACCATCAATATTAGCAATGGATAATGAACCAGCTAGATTATTTATTGGTCAAGAAATACCAATTACAACTGGAGAAAGCTTGGGAACAAATAATTCAAACCCGTTCAGAACCACATCAAGACAAGAAGTAGGTATTGAGTTAGAAATTACACCTCAAATCGATGAAGGTTCTTCAGTCATTTTAAATATTAAACAAGGTGTATCAGGTGTAGCAGGTGTTGCGCAAAGTGGCCTTGATTTAATAACTAACAAAAGAGAAATAGAAACAACTGTTCTTGTGGATAACAACCAAATTATTGTTTTAGGAGGCCTTATTGATGAAGATACCCAAGAGGTAATTTCAAAAGTACCTGTTCTTGGCTCAATTCCTTTACTTGGGAGGCTCTTTCAATCCACATCAAGTACAACTAATAAAAAAAATCTGATGGTATTTTTAAAACCAACAATACTTACCGATTCAGATTCTAGTGAAGAAGTTTCACTTGAAAAATATAACTTTATCAGAGCGCAAAAAGAGTTAAACGAAAAATTAGATATTATTGATCTTACAAAATCAAAAGATTAATTATGGCCATTAATATGGAAAATGTCAGGACAGATTTACTTCCCTATGATTTTGTAAGATGTAATGAAGTAATAGTTACACAAGAGGAAGGCAAATATCTAATTATTTCTACAAAAAATCCATCGAAGCAAACCTACCATGAGTTACAAAGACACCTCTGCTCTAGTTTTGAGATTAGAATATGTGACTCAGCTACTTTCAATGAGATATTAACAACATCATTTGCAACGACCAATCATAATAATGACATTTCAGAAGAGTTATCAGATGAGTTTGATATTCAAGATTTTGCAGGAAGTATTAATGCTACTGAAGATCTTCTTAGCGGCAATAATGATACGCCCATCATAAAGCTAATTAATGGAATAATTAGTCAAGCTATCAAGAACAGAGCATCCGATATACATTTTGAACCTTATGAGGATCACATTGTTGTTAGATATAGAATAGATGGAATTTTAAAAGAGATCTTAAAACAAGACAGCAAAATAGCTTCAGTATTGATATCTCGAATAAAAATAATTTCAGGTTTAGATATTTCAGAGAGAAGATTGCCTCAAGATGGCAGAGTATCTCTCTCATTGGGAGATAAAAATATAGATGTTCGAGTATCTACATTGCCTTCTTCATACGGGGAAAGAATTGTTCTCAGAATTCTTGATAAACAATCTGCTCAAATAAATATTGATGATCTAGGATTGCCAGCAGCAATATTATCAAACTACAAATCTTCTTTGAGAGACCCAGAAGGTATTATTTTATTTACCGGCCCAACTGGCTCAGGCAAAACCACTACCTTGTATGCTGGTCTAAGATACTTAAGTGATTCGTCACAAAATATTTTAACTGTTGAGGATCCCATAGAATATACACTAAGCGGTATTGGACAAACTCAAGTTAATACAAAAACTGGCTATACTTTTGCAAAAGGTTTAAGAGCAATACTTAGACAAGATCCAGATGTTGTAATGGTTGGAGAAATGCGTGATGTAGAAACTGCTCAGATTGGAATCCAAGCTAGTTTAACCGGACATTTAGTGCTATCGACTGTCCATACAAATAGTGCTGTTGCAGCTTTAACAAGACTGCGCGATATGGGAATTGAATCATTTTTGTTAGCCTCAAGCGTAAGGACAATAATATCTCAAAGGCTTGTAAGAAGATTATGTACAAATTGTAAAGTTTCTTCTAGCCCTTCTAACGAAGCTGTAGAGATTTTTAAATTAAAAAAGAATGAAACTATTTATGTTGCTGAAGGTTGTGACAGTTGTAGTAATACTGGTTACCAAGGAAGAATAGCTATAGCTGAATGCATTCAGATTGATAAAAATTTGAAGGACTTGATCCACAATAATGCATCAGAAAATGAAATAGCTGAATATGTTTTTAAAGAAAATAAATCTATTGATGAGGCGTCAGTTGACCTTATAAAAGATGGAGTTACGTCTTGTGAAGAGATAATGAGAGTTAATAATATAAAAGAAGATGCCAGCCTATAGCTATATAGCTTTAAATCAAAATGGCTCCAAGAAGAAAGGCATTATAAGCGCCGAATCTGAAAGAGAAGCTAGAAGATTTGTTAAAGATTTAAAATTAACCCCGCTTAAAGTTATTGAATCAAGAGACCTAGGCAAAACATTAAGAATAAAAAATAAAGATGTTGTCTTAATGACAAGACAACTTGCTACACTTTTAGAGGCAAATACACCGCTTGTCGAGTCAATAGAAATAACAGCAAATCAAACCAAAAATCAAAATCTTGTTTACGTCCTATATGGTTTAAAAGAGGAAATTATTCAAGGCAGAAGGCTTGGAAATGCAATGAAAAAATTTCCTGGTGTTTTTTCAGATACATATATTTCTATGGTTTCAGCTGGAGACTCCTCAGGTAATCTTGATACTGTGTTTACTAAATTAGCTAATTATTTGGAAGAGGGCGCTGCTATAAGGCAAAAAGTGATTTCTGCTCTTACTTATCCAATCATTCTTATAGGATTTTCAATTGTAGTAATAATATCTCTATTAGCATTTGTTTTACCAAATGTTGTAAATCAATTTATAAAAGCTGGTGCAGACTTACCCTTAATTACAAAAATATTGTTAGGTATATCAAACAATATCGGAATTATTTTAATAGTTAGCCTCATTGTTTGCTCAGGTATATATTTTCTTTATCTTAATACTATTAAAGATTTAAATAAGAAAATCTCATTGGATAAGAAAGTATTGAATATTCCTTTGATAGGTAATTTCATTCTCAATTCTGAATTAGAGAGATTCTCAAGCACTATGGAATTATTGATTTCTTCTGGAGCGAATCTAGACATAGCATTAGAAGAGTGCTCAAAGGTTTTCAATAATAAATATTTATCTAGCATTGTCTTAAAAGCTAAGAATGACGTGGTTGAAGGTAAAGACTTTATTAAATCTTTGCAACAAGAATCAATATTGCCAGATATTTTTACTCAATTAATTTCGAGTGGTTATAGATCAGGTAATCTAGCAGGAATGTTTAATAAAGTATCTCAGTTTATGAAAGCTGAAATAGAAACCAAACGTTCAGTTTTCTTATCTTTACTTGAACCAATTGTAATTATTTTAATGGGTGGATTTATTATGCTCATTGTTCTAGCTATACTAATACCTATTATGCAAATGAATACTTTAGCAATATGAAAAATAATCGAAAAGGTTTTACTCTCGTAGAGCTAATGGCAGTTCTAGTTATATTAGGAATTTTAGCTACTGTAGTTGTTGTCAGCGTTGAACCAGTATTCCAAAGAGCAAATTTAGAAAAAATAAGGGCGGATATGGCAAACACAGGTAAGGCTCTTGAGATATATAAATTTAATGAGCTAACTTATCCCTTAACATCTCAAGGGTTAGATGCATTAGTAATGCCTCATTCAGAACTTAAAAACCCCTTTTTATATCCAGAAGGTGGTTATATTTCATCTATTCCAAAAGATCCATGGGGAAGAGAGTATATATATGAATATCCACCTAGAAGATCTGCCAAATATGATCTATATACATTTGGAGCAGATGGTATAGAAGGTGGTTCTGGTGAGGATTCTGATATTGGAAACTGGATGCAAAAGTAAAATTCTCTCAAGAGGGTTCACCCTTATTGAGGTATTGGTAGTTATTTTAATAATTGGGATAACTACGACTCTTATAACTCTAAATTTTAGTTCATTAAACTCAATAGAAAAACAGTCAAATACGATTGATAAAAGATTCTCATATTTAACCGAGGAAAGTATCATCACCGGCAAAGTTATTGGATGGTATGCCACAAATAGCAGCCATTATGCTGCATATTTATCAAACAATAATCCTAAGGATGATAGTGAATACTTTTTAGAAACCTCTTGGACTGATAATAGCTCTATAAAGAAAATCTTTAAGTATGCTGATGGTACAAATGTTGAGCTTGGAAACGACAAATCAAACAAACCAATTCTAATTTTTTACCCTTCTGGAGAAAATTCTGGTGGAACTCTGGAGTTACACTATAGTGATTTTATTCAAAAGATCACGATCAAAAATAATGCAAACATACAAAATGAAATCACTACCTATTAATGAAAAAGGATTTAGTTTAATAGAGGTGGTTGTAGCACTATTAATTTTAAGTATATCTGTAATAACTATATACAATCTTATAATTTCTACTTCGGTATCAACTTTTCAATTAGAACAAAAATATCTTGCAAAAGAGGTAGCAAGTAATCGTATTGCACTTATAAACACATTAGAAAAACCCCTAAAACCTATAAATAGAAATGGTGAAATGATTATGGGTGGACAGAAATGGCTTTGGGAAGAAGAAATAAATAAAAATATGAGCAATGAGTTTTATGATTTTACTATTTCAGTAAGGCTAGAAAATAAAGATGAATACGCGTATACAACAAAAGGTTTCATATTTGATGAATAAAGGATTCACATTAATAGAGATCTTAATTTCGCTTGTAATTTTATCTATGATTGCAGTTATATCATCAAATATATTACAGTCATCGCTTGAGCTTGAAAGAACTTCAACATCAAGATTGGCAGATGTCAGAAATCTTAATTTTTCATCTGTGATAATTAGAAGAGATATTAGACAAATTGTTAATACAAATTTACGAGATGGTTTTGGTAACTCAATAGACGGAACATTCTCTGGTAACAACATTACTAAGAAATTTTTCTTTAATACAAAAGTTAATTCTATTTCGAATGAAGTATCGCCTATCAAAAGAGTAGAATACGAATTAATCGATGACAAATTCATAAGAAAACAATATTTTTCATCTAACCCATATAATTTAGATGAATATATTTCATCAAACGTGATTGAGGAAGTTGCAGAACTTGAAATACTTTTTCTTAATGAAAAACAGTGGTACTCAAGCTGGCCAATAGATCAAAATACAAGTAACAAGATCCCTAAATTAATCAAATTAGAATTCACTAAAAATAATAAAGAGTATTTATGGATCATTGAACCAAATATTGATTATGAAGTTCAGAAATAAAGGAGTCGTCTTAATATCAATTTTACTGATAGTGTTATTACTATCAGCTGTAGCAATAACCTTTGGAAATAAATATTTGGTTTCCTTAAAAAGAGCTCAATATATTGAATTTCAGTCATTGTCATTAAATGCATTCAGAAATGTTGAAGCAATGTCTTTAAATAAAATAGATAAATTCTCAAGATTCAATTCTAGTAATTTAACAAAAGTAAATCCTTTGTTAACTGATGAAATATATTTTGAAATAAACGGAGCAACAATTGTTGGATCAATTCATGATGCATCTAACTGTTTTAACATTAATTCTCTTGTTAGGGCTGGCAAAGAAGATTATCAAGAAAATAAAAAAAGTATGAATGTTTTTCGTGAATTAATGTACCTAACAGAAGTAGATAACAATGTAGCAGAAGAAATTATTGATCAAATAATTGATTGGATAGATAAAAATTCAAATCCAAGAGCATATGGACTTGAAGATTATTACTATTCAGGTCCGCTGCATAACCCAAGAGAATTTAGTGGAAGTAGGTTATTAATAGATATAGAAGAGTTAAAAAGCATCCCATCTGTTCGACTAGTGGATTGGAACATTTTCAAAGAGTTGTTTTGTGCTTATCCATATGCCTCGGACTTAAGATTAAACATAAATACATTAGATAAGAACAATATTTTTCTTTTGACATCATTTTTTCCTAAGATTGATTTAAAAGATGCAGAATACATTATTGAAAATATACCCATGAATGGCTTCGAAGACATTAATGCATTTTTACAATCTTTTGAAGCTATTGATTTAAGCTCACCAAACGGAGAAGTTTTATTTACCTCAGACATTTTCAATATTGAAACGGTTATAGACTATGAGGGTTACTCTGCCTCTTCAAAAAGTACTTTAATTTATGGAAAGAATAAAAATGGCTATATTCTTTCAAGAACTTATAATGGAATTTGATGAAAACATACATATTATTTCCTGATAATTTAGAGCTTGAGACACATTCTTTACTGTCTAGTGATGATAAGTTTCTTAAGGCGACTAATGATATATCTTTAAATAAATTAGACTTTATTGAGAGCAAAGATAAATTAATTTACTTGTTACCTTCAACTTTAGTTTCAAGTCATACATTTATTCAGAATGAAAAATTATCTCATTCAAATAATCTTGCCAATTTTATTTCTGAGGTGGATACAGATCTTGCAAATGATGTATCAGAAAATTCATTTTTTATATTTGATAAAAACGGTTTTGTTATTAATAAAAACATGCTGGATGAAATTAATTCACACTTAAGCAAGCTAAAAAGCAAATCGATTGTAATACCTGATTATTTTATAAATCAGACACCTGATCTAGATACCATTTCTCAGTTTAATGATAAGTTCATATTTGCATATAAGGATGGAACAGGCTCATCTATAGAGCTCAATCAAATTGAATATTATTTAACGGTTATTAGAAATGTTATTCCTGATTTTAATCCAACAATTTATGGTACTAGCGAAGATATAAAAAAATTATTTCAAGACAGTGATTCTCATCCAGAAATTAGTTATAAAAATTTTGTTGAAAAGAATTTTGATAAGTTGCCTAACTTCTTCAAATTCAAACCTTCATTGAAAAATATTTCTGCAAAACTTGATATTACCAAGAATGAGATATTCGCATTTGTAGCATCTTGTATTATTATCTTTTCAACACCGCTTGTTCTTATAAATAATAATAATAAAACTGCAAAAGACTATGAGAATGCAACATTTAGTGTCTTTAAAAAAATAGACAATAATATTAAAAGGGTTGTTGCACCAAGAAATCAGATAGATGAAATATTAAAACAACTTCCAAATATAAATACAGAAGTTAATACACAAACACTTCCTGTAAAAAACTTAGATTTTCTAGTCTCAATGGGTGATAAATATCTCGAAAGTGTTAATTTAGACATTGATCAAAATGAAGCAGATATATTATTTAGCAATATGCCAGAAGCACAATTCAAAATTATAAAAGGCCTCAGTGAAAATTTTGATATAGCTATTCTTAATGAGGATGTTGTCATGCTAGACAACAAAGTTTCTGGCGAAATAAAACTAGGTTTTAAATAATGGAATATTTTAACAATCTTAATTCAAGAGAAAAAAAACTATTATTGTTAGCTTTAGCAGCTTTATCAATCGGCCTCATCTTCTTATTAATTAATAATACATTCAATAGTTACGCTCAATCTAAAAAGAAAGCTGACAAGGCAAGGAGTGATTATGAATACGTAATCTCAAAAGCTGAACTGTTAAGCAGTTCGCTTCTCGGACAATCATCCAATACGGTTTCTATTGAAAATTTTATTAGAAGCAATATTTCAGTTCAATCTAATAATCTAAAAGTTTCTAATCAGGATGGATTGATAAAAATATCATTTAGTTCAGATAGTTTGAAAGACTCTATAAATATTACAAATGAAATTTCATCAAAGTTAGGAAAGAATTTAATCAACATTAGTTTTAAAAAAACTCAAGATGGTCAAGTAACAGAAATTTTGATTAATTAGTTCTGAAATAATACTTATATATTA
>CERV01003746.1_pt1 | contig 14134 bp, 15 predicted proteins | sample 530871 | NCBI WGS metagenome assembly CERV01 (sample SAMEA2621045, study PRJEB7988) | marine metagenome | biome: marine biome (ENVO:00000447); feature: deep chlorophyll maximum layer (ENVO:xxxxxxxx); material: "saline water (ENVO:00002010), including plankton (ENVO:xxxxxxxx)" | depth 50 m
ACCGTTGAGCAGTTCTTCTCTGTCTGCCAACTGAAACATTTCTTGTGAATAAGGAGGGGCCATCGTGGTTCCTAATAAAGTCCACTCTCCTGTTGTCTTCGAGCCTTGCCAAACTCCCGGTTCGACAATTACCTGTGGTCGCTGTCCGGAATCAAGATCCAAACCTAGAACCAGTTCTTCGGTCTTTCCAGCAGAATTCAGCAAAAGCATCTGTGCGGGCGCTCCTGCGTAGTAGTGATAAATTTCAGTTGCTTCCAACTTGTGCATTGCAGAAAAATTGTTCTTACTCAACAAATAATAGATGGCTGTAGAATTTTTGTCTTTGAGAGTTTGTGCCCACATGCCGCCTTCCAAGGCCAAAGGTTCAAGACCGAGAATGTCAGATATCTCTTCTGCGGTCTTTTCTTTATCTAGCACCTTCTAATCCTCTGCCAGTCTGAAAGCTCTTTCCTTGACCTCTCTCAAAGCCTTTTCCTCGTCAATTGTTACCAACTCTCCCTCAGAGAGAACTTTAGAGCCACCTACCCATACATCTGTCACTTCCCTACTAGCTCCAGACCAAACTAGATGAGCCAAGGTTTCATTCAAATCAGTCGATGGTGTGAAAGTGCTGTAATTGGTATCAATTCTTATCATGTCCGCTTCCCAACCTGCTTCTAGGCTTCCGACTTGATCTAGGCCAATCGCTTTTGCCGAATTTCGGGTAGCCATTCCCAAGGCTTCCGATGGTGTTATCAAGGTTGCATCGAGGTTATTAACTCTTGCTAAAAGCGCTGCAATTTTAACTTCCTCCCATAAATCGAGCGTGTCGTTAGAAGCAGGTCCATCTGTTCCTAAACCTATTGTTATACCTTTATTAATCATTTTTTCTATAGGTGCTATTCCAGAGCCGAGTTTCATATTACTAACAGGGCAATGAGCGACAGATACATTCGAATCAGCTAAGAGCGAAATGTCGTTATCATTAACCCAAACACAATGGGCAGCTAAAACATTTCCTTCTAATATTCCGTTTTCACTGAGAATTTCAACAATGCTTTTACCATATTCAGATTCAAGTTGGGAGCTTTCTTCCCGAGTTTCTGCAAGGTGGATATGAAACAATAGGTCAAGCGATCTTGCGAACTCAGCTAACTCCATGCATGCTGGTATCCCCAAATCGTAAGCTGAGTGTGGGCCTAAACCTACGGTAATTTTTCCTTCTGGATCATGGTGGAGGTTATAAAAGTCTGTGAAATTTTGAAGTCTTGACTCTGAATATGAAGATTTAAAAACTCCTGGTGTAATAACCAGTCTTGCTTGTGAGATTTTTGCAGCTTGGACTAGAGCTTCCTCAAAAAGATACATTTCGCAACTTGTCGTAACACCAGCACGAAACATTTCGGCAGAGCCTAAAGTCATACCCCAAAAAGCATCTTCTTCATCCATTTTTCCTTCGCGCGGCCACATTGCCTCAGTCAGCCATCTTCCTAATGGAAGTCCATCTCCCGCTCCCCTAACTAAAGTCATCGGTGTATGACAATGGGCGTTAACTAGGCCCGGCATCAGAAGGCCGCCTAGTTGGAGGGTCTGTACATCTGTTGAAATTTCTGCCGATGCGGGGCCCACAAAAGCAATTTTCCCGTCTTCAATATCTATTACACCGGGAGAATAAACATTGTTATGAGCATCACAGGTCACAATCGTGTCGGCGATATAGCGCTGAAACTGCATAAAAAAAGGCTAGTTGAGAAAACAGATTTCCTTACAATTTCGCCAGCATTCGTCTTTTAATCATTTAAGCAGTAATCTTCAAAGACCTAATAAGTAAGGGAAAAATGTCAGCCCACAAAGAAAGTAGCAAAAAGAGTCTTAGCGACAAAGCAAAATGGTGGGACACATTCCCTTGGTGGGGAGTTGCTATAGTCGCCATTCTTTTCTGGATGGGGTACCAGATAGTAACTAAAAACAGCTACGAACTGGCTTGGGACAGAGTGATACCAGGTATAAGTATTACCATCACAGCAACCCTTCAAGCATTTGCTATTGCCCTAGCTTTGGGGTTATTAGCTGGGATGGGCCAGCTCTCTAAAAATGTAATCTTACGGAACTTAGCTAGAACCTACGTTGAATTTATTCGCGGCATCCCCATACTTCCTCTTATATTTACCGTTGCTCTTGTTTTGATTCCTCAACTTCAAAATGCGTTGGGTTTTAAACTTTCATTTCAGATGAGAGCGACTGTGACTCTCGCTTTTATTTACGGTGCATACATGGCAGAAATTTTCAGAGGAGGCATTCAGTCAATCGCCATCGGTCAGGTAGAGGCAGGAAGATCGCTTGGATTAAGCAGGCGTCAGACAATGAATTCAATCGTTCTACCTCAAGCAATGAGAGCAATCATTCCTCCTTTAGGAAACGATTTCATCGCAATACTGAAAGACACATCACTACTTTCTGTTCTAGGGGTTCTTGAAGTCACACAACGAGCAAGACAATTTTCGGCCAGCACCTTCAAATTCCGGGAAGGGTACTTTGTTTTAGCTTTCATTTATCTAATCCTCACACTTGGCCTTAGTCTGCTTCTGGGGGTTCTCGAAAGAAGAATGACACGTGATGACAGAGGTGTCCGAAGCAATAGAGGTATTGACTAATGATCTCGATTAGGAATCTTTCGAAAACCTTTAATAAAAACATTCATGCTGTTAAAAATGTTGACTTGGAAATAGCTGAAGGAGAAGTTGTAGTCATTGTTGGTCCCAGCGGTTCAGGCAAATCCACAGTTCTTAGATGTATTAACAGGCTTGAGATCCCGACTGAAGGATCAATAGCTATCGATGGCGTCGAGTTAACCGACCCAGAATGTGATATCGACACAATAAGAGCTGAAGTGGGCATGGTGTTTCAACAATTCAACTTGTTCCCTCATTTAACAGTGCTGGAAAATGTCTGTTTAGCTCAACGAAAAGTAAGGGGACGTAGCAAAAGTGAAGCTAATGAAATGACAATGAAGCAACTTACGAGAGTAGGAATTCCCGATAAGGCAGATTCATATCCGCGTCAACTGTCAGGTGGACAACAACAAAGGGTGGCTATTGCTAGGTCATTAGCGATGGAACCGAAAATTATGCTTTTTGACGAACCTACTTCAGCATTAGATCCTGAAATGGTAAAAGAAGTTCTAGATGTAATGCTTGAGCTTGCCTCAGAAGGAATGACTATGGCAGTGGTTACACATGAAATGGGTTTTGCGAAAGCAGCTGGTGACCGTTTAGTTTTTATGGACGAAGGAATGGTTGTTGAAATCGGTCCACCTAATCAGGTTTTCGACAGTCCTAATGAACAAAGAACTAAGGATTTCTTCGACAAGATCCTTTATTGACTTCTTTTTTGTTCCATCCAACTAGATAGACTTAGGCATGACTAGTGAAGGTTATGGCTTTGATGAATCTGTTTTTCCTGACCTTGTAGCCAAGGGGCCAAAAGTTCTCTTACATGACCATCTTGATGGCGGCCTTCGTCCTTCTACAGTTATTGATCTTGCTGATATTTCTGGGTACGAAGAACTACCGTCAGACAATGTCGAAAAATTATCTGAATGGTTTCATGAAGGCGCTAACCGCAGAGATCTAAACCTATACCTTGAAACTTTTGCCCACACAGTGGGGGTAATGCAGGATGAATACTCTTGCCATCGCGTTGCTAAAGAATGTGCGGAAGATCTTGCTGAAGATGGTTGCGTATATGCAGAAATAAGATTTGCGCCGTCTCTTTTTACGATGCAGAAACTTTCCGTCCATGAAGTGATAGAAGCAGTTTTATCTGGTTTCTCTGAGGGATCATCAGGTACCAACCTAACTTTAAGAACAATTATTACTGCTATGAGAACCAGCAACGACTCTAAAACAATCGCCGAAGCTGCCGTTGACTTTCGCGATAAGGGAGTCGTTGGTTTTGATATTGCTGGCCGTGAAGTCGGTTATCCTCCAACAGATCATTTAGAGGCGTTTCAATTGCTTCAACGGGAAAATTTCCATTTTACAATCCATGCTGGCGAAGCATTTGGTTTACCTTCCATTTGGGAAGCTGTCCAGTACTGCGGGGCGGAGCGTTTAGGCCATGGAGTGAGAATTATTGATGATATTGAACTAGATGCATCAGGCAACTACATACTTGGAAGTCTGGCTTCGTTCATCAGAGATAGAAGAATACCTCTGGAATTATGCCCAACATCCAACATTCATACCGGTGCAGTCCAATCATTAGAAGAACATCCCATTGGAGTGCTGAAGGACTTGGGTTTTAGAGTTACCGTTAATACTGATAACAGGCTGATGAGCAACGTTTCAATGACTTCTGAGTTGCTTTCGTTGAATAAAACTTTTGGCTGGAACCTAGATGACTTTTCTTGGCTTACAGTTAACGCTATGAAAAGTGCCTTCATTCCCTTTGATGAAAGAATTCACTTAATTGAGAAAGTTATTAAACCGGGCTGGAAAAACCTTTCCTAAACCATCTTATAGTTACGGGAACTGAGATTCATTATGACAACTGCTTCAGAATCAGAATCACGCCAGATAGTCGAAAGTGTAGGAATTCCTGTTTCAAAGTGGAAGATCGCTAATGATATTGATGAAGCCCTAAATGCAGCGAGAGAAATTGGCTTCCCTAATGCAGTGAAATTAAATGGTTCTTCTATTGCTCACAAAACCGAGCAAGGATTTGTGCGACTTAATCTAAAAACGGAGTCTGAGTTTTTAAGCGCTGCTAATGAACTTCTAGAAAATAAAGTCGACAATAGTAATCTGCTTATTACAGAAATGCTCTCGGGATCACGTGAAGTTATTGCGGGTGTAGTCAGGGATCCTCAATTTGGTCCTTGTGTGATGTTTGGATTTGGTGGAGTCCTAGCTGAAGCTATAGCTGATGTTGAATTCAGGATCGCCCCGATTACTCCTTATGATGCTAGGGATTTAATTTCTTCGCTGAAAACAACCGATCTACTGAAAGAATTTCGTGGAGAAGAAGCTCTTGATATTGACGCAACAATTGATTTACTTGTGAAACTGGGTGATCTAGCCGAAAATGACAAAATCTTATCGATTGATTTAAACCCATTAATTCTTGTCAATGGCATTCCTATAGCAGTTGATGCTCTCGTTGAAATAAAAGAGGAATCGGTATGACTTCGGATCTTAAGTACCTTTTTGAGCCGAGAGGAGTGATAGTTACAGGGGTTTCGAGTCATCCCGGGAAATTCGGTTTCGTAGCTCTGCACAATATTCTTTCATGCGGGTATGAGGGTAAAGTTTTCGCTATTGGGCGTGAAGAAGCTACGGTTCTGGAACAAAAAGTAAGTACTTCTCTTGACTCTGTACCTGCTAATGAAGCTGATCTGATGATTTTGTGCACTCCTGTTGAGGTGAACGAAGAGTTGCTTCGTAAAGCATCCGAAAAAGGTGTAAAAGCAGTTTTTTGTGCTGCTGGTGGATACTCAGAAACTGGCGAAGAGGGTTTAAAAGCCGAAAAAAGACTAGTTGCTTTAGCATCGGAATTGGATCTTGTTCTTGCCGGCCCAAATGGCCAAGGAGTAGTGTCTCCACCCGCTGGTCTTTGTGCACAAATTGTTGCACCTTACGCCCCAAAGGGACGCATAGCTGTGGTATCTCAGTCAGGTAATTTTGTTTCAAGTTTTCTTAACTATGCGAATCAGACTGGTATTGGGATAAGTAGATCTGTTTCAGCTGGGAATGCTGCTGCTACAGGAATAATTGACTTCCTTGAATGGTTTTCTGCTGATCCAGCTACCGATGTAGCTCTCTGCTATATAGAGGGTTTGGAAAAAGGTCGAGATTTTTTCGAAAGAATTAAAGCAATAACTAAGAAATTGCCAATTGTGCTCGTAAAGGGTGGGACGACTATGGGGGGCCAAAGAGCAGCTGCTTCTCATACTGGCTCACTCGCAAGCGATTCCAAAATTTTTGAAGGCATGGCGAGACAAGCTGGTATAACGCGTGCTCCCACTATCGAAGCAGCTTTTGAAATTGCTGCTACATTTGCCACACAACCTCTACCTAGCGGTCCACGCGTACTAGTTCTAACAACAGCGGGTGGGTGGGGTGTAGTGACTGCAGATGCAATTAGTCAGAGTTCTGAACTGGTTCTAGCACCCCTTCCAGGTGACTTAAAGGAGGCAATCAACAAATTACTGCCTCCACGTTGGAGTAAAAATAATCCGATCGATTTGGCAGGAGGAGAAACCAGGGACACAATTCCAGAACTTCTCTCAATGGCTTCCAAACATCCAGAGATTGATTCGATAATTCAACTTGGGCTAGGAATACAAGGAAATACCGCAAATCTTGTGCGGACTGGAAAGTTCTACCCTGAACACGGTCTTGAAAGAATCGTTAACTTTCATGAACGTCAGGAAAAAAGGTACGCGGAGGCCGCAATCGAAGCTTCTTTGTCATCAGGTAAACCAATCTTGCTTGCTTCAGAACTTGCCACCACTCAGCCGAATAATCCAATGGTCAGAACTATCCGCAACTCGGGTCAGCTATGTTACGCATCAGCGAACAGAGCAGTATCTGCTCTCAACCATCTTGTCAGATACTCGGGGTGGAGAAATCAAGGCAACTGACTTTTCCAAGAGAAATGTGTTAGCTAAATTGTCTTACAATGATTGACCACGTATTTTCCGATGCAATAGGTGCTTTGAGGGACTCTCTAGAGAGTGCGCGTCTCGAGAGGCAAGATATGGAAGAAAGTTTTTACAACGATCTTTTAATAGGCAATACGTTTTGGAGGGTCAATTATGGATTACCAGGTGAAGGAAAGCCACCACGCATACATTGTGATCTCACACTCGAGTGGCCAACATGGTCGCAGACTTCTTACAGGCAATGGTGTCAAGATGGAGAATTAGGAGAACCGTTAGAAATACTTGTCGGCTTAGTTCTGAGACTTCAACGACTAGCTAGCAAGCCAGACCCACAATTATTCGTTGATAATCTGCCCTCGAGTAATCCAAATTTGGAGAACAGCACGTTTGAAAAATCTGGAACTACTTTAGAAACAATCTACGAAATTGATGATAAAAATAAAATCGATAAACCGGAGTGGGCAATCGAAGTGTCTTACGAGGGAAGTTATGAGTTAAGTTCAGAAGTTCTTGAAGACATTTCTCAGTTAGATCTTCACTTCAGCCAACTCGGAACTTGGGTTTCTAGTTCTTTGGTGACCTTAGGGGACCTAAGTTTCGAATTTTTAAGCGATTAATTATTTTTAAAGTTTTCTTTTCAGATCCCCTCATCCAAGCCCCTGTTAAGTGGCAACAAATCATCAAACTCGGAGGGTCGACTTTCTGCTTTTGCTTGAAAAGCTTCTTTCATATCGGCTGGCTGGAACATACCTGACTGCCAAGTAGCTATGTAATTCAAAGAGTCTGATGTTGAATGGTCTCGTGAATATGTAATCATCTCTTTTGAGCCCCAAATGGCTAATGGTGATTTTGAAGCAATTTCTTCTGCGATCTCCATGACGCCATCCAAAAGAGACGCTTGGTCAGAGAAAACTTCATTTACTAGACCAACTGATTTTGCTTCGTCTGAATGCATTCTCCTTCCCGTGTAAGCAAGTTCCCGGCAGACCCCCTCAGGGATGAGCTTTGGCAGTCTTTGAAGTGTTCCCACATCAGCTGTCATGCCTATATTTATTTCCTGTATGCAAAAGAAGGCATCCTCAGATGCGTATCTCATGTCACATGCTGTAACCATGTCAACTGCGCCCCCTATACACCCACCCTGTATGGCGGCTAATACAGGAATTCGCGCTTTCTCTAAACAGCTAAAAGAATCCTGTAAATGAAGAGCGTTTTCACGGAGGTTGGCTCTAACCCGCCCGACCTCTGCCTGTGCATCACCAGAACCCATTGAAAAAACCGCAAGATCCATGCCGGCTGAAAAATGTTTTCCCGTTGAAGCTAAAATGATTACCCTAGCTTCCCCACTGGAATTGATTTCACCGATAGCTTTTGGCAACTCTGACCAAAAAGCTGGGATCATGGTATTTAGTTTTTCGCCTCTGTTCAAAGTAACAGTTGCGATACCTTTTTCTATTGAGACATCGAAACACTTGTATTCATTCATGAGACCAAGCTAGCTGAGAGTTACGATCATCACGACGATTGAGCGACTATAAGAGGTGTTCCACTATTTTTTTTGGATCTTTTTGAATTCGTGGACCAAAACTAGTGATCACTTCTGAAGCCATCAGTGAACCCATCTCTGCACACTTTTTCAATGGCAACTTTCGGCCCATTCCAAAAATTACGCCACTAGCAAATATGTCGCCTGCACCTGTGCTATCAACAACACCTTCAACTGGCACTGCTTCAACTTGCATTTTTTTAGAGTGTTCTACGACTACTGACCCTCTGGAGCCAAGAGTTATGAATGCTGCATCTACGTTTTTTGAAATTTTTTCGATTGCTTCATCTAGATCATTGGTCATGTAAAGAGCGCAGATTTCGCTTTCGTTGCAAAAAATATAGTCGACAAATTCTTTTAAAAGTTCAAGCCAATCTTCCCTATGTCTCTCTACACAAAAAGTGTCTGATAATGCAAGAGCAACTTTGCGATTTGAAGATTTGGAGATCTTCATCGCTTTGCGTATAGCTTCTTTGGACTCATCGGTGTCCCATAGATATCCCTCGCAATAAAGAAGTTCAGAAGAGGCAACTAATTCTTGGTCTACATCTTCTGCTGAGAGATACGCAGATATGCCTAGGAAGGTATTCATTGTTCGCTGGGCATCAGGAGTTACTTGGATCAAACAACGTGCTGTGGGTAAATCTTCATCAATTCCGCAAGAAAAATTAACTCCAGCTTTCAACATTCCTTCTCTGAATACCTGACCAAGGTAATCTTTTGAAACCTTGCCGATGTAGGCCGCTGATCCACCTAATTGTGCGACACCTACCATTGTGTTTGCCGCCGAACCTCCTGGCATTTCTTTACCTGCTGGCATTGCTTGATGCATTTCAGCGGAACGTTCTGCACTGATCAGACTCATCGAACCTTTGATCAAATTTTGTTCCTCAATGAAAGACTCTTCGACTTCAGTTATTACATCAACTATTGCATTACCCACGCCCACAACATCAATAAGTTGTTCGTTTTCTCTATTTTGCTTCATTTCAACTTTCTAGAAAGGCAGATGATCAGTGTAGAAGTCATAAAGTTTAAAGATCGGTTTTGTTTAGCTTATTATTTCAAACGAACCATACAGGTCAATAATTTTGGCTTGCAAATGGTGAGCCCTGCCGTTCGGATCAATTATTTCACAATCGAAAAGTTCCCCTGGGTGAGCTACTCTAATTTCTGGCGTGCATTTGATTTCATTTTCTATGCCTAAATCATCATCCAGTCTCTTCTTTACTTTTTGAGCTAGTTGGGTACCTTCTATAATTTTTATTCTCGGATTGATATTAAATGAATTTGCAACGTCAGGCCCCGTAGCCGAAACTGAGATCTCTTTTCCGGCAACTTTGAGTGTGCAGAAAACGGTACTCAAGTCTTTATTGACGTATTCAGGGCAACTAACTTCAGTTACCAAATGAGGGTAAGCCGGAAGTAAAACTTCTGGAATGGCTTGCTCGACTATTTTAAATTGCAGATCGTTAGAACTCGAACTGCAATTTGATAAAAGTGCGAGGGTCACAATAATTTTTAATGACCGAATCACAGATTCGCTACCTGATTCCCTTGGCGAAATCCAAAGCTTCTTTCCATGAGGCTTTATTTTCCATCAAAGACTTAAATTGCATCACATGTCTTGGACGGTTGATTCCTAGCACTGCTTTTAGCTTTCCTTCGTTTCCGTATATTGCCGTATACCGCCCCTCTTCGGGAGAGTCGACTATCACCTCGAAGTCATCTTCTGGGTCACTGATACCAGCAAGTTGAATTTTCCTATCGAACTGGTCACTCCAGAACCATGGAATTGGAGCGTATGGAAGTGCTTCGGCTTCGGTCTGTAAAAGTCTTAGTGCAGCATATTTTCCTTGTTCAGCTGCATTATCCCAATGCTCTAGTCTTATGCTCTTGCCGTAACCTTGGTGGTCCCAACGCGCTACGTCGCCTGCTGCCGCAATATTTGGTGCTGCTATGCATGTTCGGTCACAACAAACACCATTTTCAATTGTCAAACCAGAGTTTTCCAACCATTCCGTGTTTGGAAGAGCTCCGATCCCAACAATTACGAGATCTGCTTCTAATAGAGTTCCGTCTTTGAGAAGCACTCCCTCGACTTGGGAATCACCCCTTATTTCTTGTACTTCAACACCGCATTTCATCCGAATACCGTTTTTTACATGTAATTCTGAAATAACTTTTCCCGCTTCCTCTCCTAAAACATGAGAAAGTGGTACATCCTGGGATTCGACGATCGTAACTTCAATACCCAAATTCGAAGCTGTGGCCGCGACTTCACAGCCAATGAAACCACCCCCAACAACCACAACTTTTGGATTCCCTGATTTAAATGACTTGCGTATTTTTATACTGTCGTCGAGACTTCTTAAGGTATGAACACCTTTGATTTTCTCGGTGTTAGGCAATTTTCTTGCTCTTGCTCCCGTCGCAATTATCAGAGCATCAAATTTTTCTACTTCTCCATTTACCTCTAAAGTTCGTGATCCGATGTCGAGATTTGATGCCTTACTATCCGTTCTAACTTCAAGTTCCAATTCATTAATTTTGTCTGGTGTTAATAAGGATAGTTTTTCAGAGGTCATCTCTCCTTCTAAGAAACTCTTTGACAAAGGAGGCCTGTCATAGGGAATATTTGCTTCGTCGCCTAAAAGTTTGATATTCCCCTTGAAACCCTCTGACCTTAGAGCTTCAGCCGCTCTGACCCCAGCTAACGAGGCTCCTACAATTGTTATAGAACTGTGCATCGTCAACTTTCTTTTGTGGTTAGGTCACTCTTCGATCGAAATTGCTTGCTTAGGACACCTCTGGACACTTTCTTCAAGGCTCGATCTACGATCTTCACTGGGTGTTTCTTCCAAGACATAGAGGAAATCATCATCTCTGACTTCAAATATGTCCGGGGCTATTTGCATACATATGGCGTTGCTTTCGCAAAGGTCAAAATCGACTACTACTCTCATTTGAACTCCTTAATTTGGCCAACCGGTAAACCGGCTGCGCCTTCTCTGGGTGACTCCATATTAGGCAATTTTTCGCTCTAAGTCTTGCCGTTAAGGTTTTTCAGCGCCAACTATCCACATAGCGAAGTATTGTGCTCCTCCACCATAGGCATGGCCAAAAGATTTTTTGGCTCCATCAACCTGATGGGCTCCAGCCATGCCTCGAACTTGTAAAGCTGCTTCAGCGAAGCGAATCATGCCGGAAGCTCCAATGGGATTTGAGGAAAGAACTCCTCCTGAGCAATTGACCGGTAATTTACCTCCAGACAGATTTGTTGTACCGTCCTCAACCATTCTCCATCCATGATCAATTTCCGCAAAGCCCAAACTTTCCAACCACATCGGCTCATACCATGAAAAGGGCACATAAATCTCAACAGCATCAATCTCTTTTAGTGGATTCGTTATTCCCGCTTGTCTAAAAACATCCGCTGCACATTGTCTGCTAGCGAGAGGATTCACTTCGTCTCTTCCTGGGAAATTATTGGACTCTGAACGCATGGCCGTGCCGTGTATCCATGCAACCGGGTTTTCTGCTCTATCTCCTGATGTTTCATTGCCTAAGACCATCGCACATGCCCCGTCCGATGAGGGGCATGTTTCTGAATAGCGAATTGGATCCCACAACATCGGAGACTCAACAACTTCTTCAAATGTCAAATCATTTTGATGCAAGTGTGCATAAGGGTTTTTCAACGCATGTTGCCGATCTTTAAAAGCAACCATGCAGCCAATTAATTCTGGCGCTCCGGAGCGACTCATGTACTGCCGGATAATCGGGGAGAAATAACCTCCGGCTCCAGCATTAATTGAAACCGAAAATGGCTGAGGTAAAGAAAGTGCCCAAGTTGCATTAGACTCAGACTGTTTTTCAAATCCGATTGTTAGAACTTTTTCATGTACACGAGATTGTATTAAAGAAGCTGCCACCAAGGCAGTGGAACCACCTACTGAACCAGCTGTGTGAACTCTAAGAATTGGTTTTCCAACCGCTCCGAGAGCCTCTGCCAAATACAACTCTGGCATCATTACTCCTTCAAAAAAATCTGGAGCTGTACCAATAACCACCGCATCTATTTCTTTCCAGTCCAGGTGAGCATCTTCCAAGGCTCTGTATGCTGCTTCGCGGCAAAGTCCTGCGATTGATACATCTCCTCGTGTGGCAGAATATTTTGTTTGACCCACACCTAAAACAGCTGTCAACTCTGCTGACATTATTCACCCTCCAGAATGCATACAAGGTTTTGCTGAAGACAGGGCCCTGAAGTCGCATGTGCTAATCCCCGGTCTGCTTGATCTGAAATAATTCTTCTAGCTACTTCAGAGATACGTATTAATCCTGAAGCCATCATTGTGTCAGAAGCAAGGCAACCACCCGAAGGGTTGATCAGAGTTTCCTCAGTCAAGCCAAACTCTTTTTCTAGGATCAACTCTTGAGTCGAAGTCATTCCGTGAATTTCAGCTAGATCAAGTCGGTCAGCACTCCCTCCTGCATTTTCGGCCGCTAGAAAAGCCGAAGGGGACCTTGTTAAATCTCTTACACCTAATGTGTGTGAATCTACCCTGTGGTCAATTCCCTTTATCCAAGCGGGTCTATCGCAAAGTGATTTTGCTTTATCCCCTGCAGCTAAAATTACCGCGCATCCCCCGTCAGTAATTTCGGCAACATCACTTGCTCTGAGAGGATCCGCTATAGAAGGTTCGTTCATAAGATTTTCGATTGACACATCTTTCGAGCTTCTAACCGCATTCGGATTATCAAGTCCATTCTTTTGGCTTCTCATAGATATTTCGGCCATTTTTTCTAAGGTTATTAAGCCTCTATCAAGTAAAAGCCGTGCCTGAAGAGCTGCTAATGAGAAACAATCAGGCCAGAGTGGAGAAACATAATAGGGATCTAGCTGTGTGGCTAAAACATCAATTACTGATCCAGCTGAAGGTTTTCCATAACTGTAAACAAGCGCTGTATCCACTTCACCCATTTGGAGCTTTACCCATGCTTCGTATAGAGCAAATGCTCCATCCATTTCAACATGACTTTCGGAAATCGGAGGGAAAGCACCAACTGAGTCGAGAGTATGAACAAATGAAAATGCTTGTCCAGCTAAAAAATCACTGCTACCTGAACATGTAAAACCAATCTCTTCCTGTGTTACACCAGCTGAATTTCTGCACTTGCTAATAAGGTCAGCCATTAGCTGAACCTCATTCACTTCACTTAAAGTTTTAGTCTGATGACTGGCGACGGAAACAACTGCTACATCTCGAAAATTATGACTTTCATCCATTTCTTTGATCCCATGCACGATTGCCGGCTTTTTCTACGGGCACTGAAGGTTCTCCAGTTGGTTTCCAATAAAGAATATTCTCAGCGGTATTGCCTAACTCTTCTTCTTTTTTCCATACCGCTTGGACGCGCATTCCTATGTGAACTTCATCATTTTCACAACCAGCTACCAATCCTAAAAACCCCACGTTTGCGCCATCTAGATGTATCCATGCACTGACATAAGGTATATCTAAATCATCTCTACCAGGAATGGGTAGATGTGTTACGCAAAAATTTCCCACATGACCTCTATCTGAAAGTTCCACGCTCTCTTCGATTAAGACACCGTGCCGAGGGTCAACTCCCCGAGGAGGCACAAAGACAGCTCCGTCAACAGGTGAGCGGTGACCTAAAATTTTCTTTTTTGAGTAAGAACGCAAATATTCTTGCACTGGTGGACTTGGGACAAAATCATAAACAAGCTTTATAGGGCTTCGTACTGAACGAACTGCTTCTAACCCACTTATTGATTCAGGAATCTTTACGTCTTCAGATAACGATGCAGGTGGTGAATTTGGATCGGTCATATCAAGAATCAACTTCTTTAGTTTCGGGTGTAAATCCCGCCAGATCTGTTATGTGACCGACACGCTCTTCCCTCCACTTAGCAG
>CERV01010514.1_pt1 | contig 14103 bp, 15 predicted proteins | sample 530871 | NCBI WGS metagenome assembly CERV01 (sample SAMEA2621045, study PRJEB7988) | marine metagenome | biome: marine biome (ENVO:00000447); feature: deep chlorophyll maximum layer (ENVO:xxxxxxxx); material: "saline water (ENVO:00002010), including plankton (ENVO:xxxxxxxx)" | depth 50 m
ACAGAGGCAGCTCTTTCTGAATTTCGTATTCGAGGAGGGGGAACCTTGCTCTATACAGCATCAAGTTCTGGCCTTATGGGATCTGGCTTCAGTCCAGTGTACTCAATGGCAAAATTTGGCGTCGTTGGTTTTGTAAAAGCCCTTGCAAAAAGGGTTGCAAAAGATAATGTCCGTGCGAATGCGATCTGTCCCGGTCCAATTGACACACCGATGCTACGCGTTTTTGTAGCACGCCCCGATCAACAGTCTACAAGTGGGTTGGACAAGGAAGAGTTGGTAAAAAAACGCGGCGGTGCAGGTCCAATGGGGAGACCGGGACAGCCCGATGAGGTTGCTAACGCTGCACTTTTTTTATTATCTGATGAAGCTTCTTTTGTTAATGGTATAGCGATGCCTGTCGATGGCGGCATAACAGCGTAGTTTCCATAACCAAGATAAACACGCATCCAATTAAAATCAGCTAGATTTGAAAATACAGCACATAAGATTTATTGTCGAAGCTAGCCGTCGTGTTCACTTTTGGAAAAGTAATAGCGTGGCGACCTACTTACAAGACTAGAGATAATATCTATAAGCTAAATAGTTCGCGTGCGTTTCCGGTAAGCATCAGTTCCTTATCACGCTCCGAAAACCCAGCTTTGTCAATAACAGACCTTGGCTCTTGATCACCTATGGGAAATGGGTAATCCGATCCCAACATAATTTTTTCCACTCCTACTTTCTTAGACAAAAATTGGAGAATATCGGGCTGAAAAACTATGCTATCAAAATACAACTTGTGGAATTCTTGAACTGGGTCCCCCACAAGATCAGGAAATGCTTTAAAGTTTCGCTCCAATCGGCCCAACATATAAGGCAAAGCTCCCCCCCCGTGGACGCAATTATTTTGAGGCCGTCATATCTTGTTAAATGTCCTTTAAAAAGCATTCGGCTAACGGCCACGGATACATCGCAAACACGTCCAACTGCATTCATCATTTGCATGTCATGTAAACGCGCATCATCCGAACCAAACATCGGGTGAATTATTATTGGGACCTGCAGTTCCGCGGCTGTTTCCCAGAATTCGTCAAGATCAGAGTCATCTAAATTACCATAACTACCATGCGGTTGAGTGCCAATCATTGCACCTGGCATACCCGCCTTTATTGCTTCTTGAAGAACTTTTGCAGCAAGTTTTCCCGATTGCATCGGTACAGTAGCTAAAGGAACCAAGCCATCACGATCCTTGCAATCAGCTAACATTCCTTCATTTAAAAACCGGCTCCAATCGGCACCTTCCTCTGGCTCGATTTCATAACCGAAACTATCCAGCCACCCACCTGATATTTGGAGATCTATTCCATTACTTGAAAGAAATTGTTCTCTTTCCGAAAATATTCGTAATTTTGGCATTATTGGGCGGGTTGGGTTTTTTTCATTAAACGAAAGTTGGTATTTATCTTCGGACTTTATAAGGTTGATCGATGGAAAATTATCACTCTCCATACTAAACGCCTCCAATGTACTTTGAGGTAACATGTGAGCATGTGTATCAATAATCATCCAACGAACTTCCTTTGCCTAAAAATTCAATTTTAAAGAACTAGCGCGACCACATATGTGAAATCGTAAAACACCAGACAGTTAACCGTCTAAAAATTTTCCGTGCCAATTAACGCCTTATAAACTGCATGCGCAACCTCTGATTAACCGTTATCAGGCTCAGATTTAACTTTTTTATTTATACATACTCAAGTTTTTTGCCAAACTTTCATAATCATACTCGGAATAAAGGAAAATTAATCTTCAGCCAAGCGATTACACCTAGCAGTTAATAGTTTCAAAAATTTACCCGATATTACATCAGGCCCAATACTGAACAGTAGTTTTCGCTGCACTGATGTTCGCCATCCTCTTTGTTTTTCCATTTAAAATGGGAATTTATCCAGTTTTTGTGCAGTTTTAGGGAGTTTTTTAGTGAATTTGAGATTTTATACAAGCCTCCGACTTACCAAATAATAGTTTTAAAGCCATTCAATTTTATGGATCTTGAAATAACTAAAATTTCCTCTGGCTAAAAAATTGTATTTAGCCACATTCATTCAAAAAACATTCTTAAATACCTTACAAAAAGTAATTTGTGTCCAGCTATTGAGAAGCAGTCGCATACATATGAGTGTCGGATATAAGCGCTGGATAAGATTAAGCTTCATAAATCGAAGCAGGATATTTCGACATCCGATTAAAAAATGGAAATCCGTACATCTCCTAAAAAACAATAAAGTTTAAAATTACAAAATGTAAAAATGTCTTGACCTAAGGCAAAACTACGCACATATCAGATGGTTGTTGCAAAAGTGTCTAGAGAATACAGAATGATCAGTTGTTTAAGCTCACTCAATTTTTCCCCTGACATTGTTAACAAGACCCCTGGGTATTTCATGTTGAAACGCCCTAGTAAATACGCACGTCCAAGGAGACTATAATGGCGACCGGTACAGTAAAATGGTTCAACCCAACTAAAGGCTATGGCTTTATCCAACCTGATGAAGGCGGGCCTGATGCATTTGTTCACATCACAGCACTTGAACAATCAAACATCGACACACTAAACGAAGGCGCGAAAGTGTCCTTTGAACTTGAGGTTGGTCGTAACGGAAAACAGGCTGCAACTAATTTAAAGCTTATGTAATCCACTGGACGCCGCAGATCATCGGCGTGAATATGTCAGGGTAAGTACGGGTTTAAGAAATCTCTTAAATTCCGTACGCCCAGCTTCCAACTGTAAAACGAGTGTTTAAGTAATTATTTAACGTTTGTTAAAACGATGTTGCCACTTGCACTAAACATTCCACCCACACCATGCACCATAGAGATTTCTGCTCCCTCCACTTGAGCCGGGGCAACGCCTCTCATTTGTCGTACTCCTTCTTGAAGAGCATACATACCGTACATTCCAGAATGCATATAACTTAGCCCTCCTCCGTTTGTGTTTAGTGGAAGGCTTCCACCAGGTCTCGTATTACCGTCAGCGATGAATGCACCACCCTCCCCTCGTTCTACAAACCCTAGGTCTTCCAACCCATAAATAGGAAGATGAGCAAAGGCATCATAAATCATTAAATGATCCACGTCGGAGTGTGTAATACCCGCGGACTCAAATGCATTTGATCCGGCAACACGAAAAGCCGCTGACGACGTAAAATCTGCCATTTGACTAATCATAGGAGTTTCACAACTCTCACCAGTACCACGGATGTAAACTGGTTTTTGCCTTAAATCTTTAGCTCGATCCGCCTTGGTCAATATTAACGCTCCACCCCCATCAGTAACCAAACAACACATCAGTAATCTGAATGGATAACAAATCATTTTAGAATTCAGAACATCATCTACATTAATTGGATCTTTGAAACTGGCTCTGGGGTTTTTGCTAGCCCATTCTCTCTGAATAACAGAGACCATCGCGAGTGTCTCCTCACTTAGTCCATAGTCCTTCATGTATCGGAGGACGGGGATAGTGAACATTGTAGGCGGACGCGTCACACCAAATGGCCGTTCAAATTGTTGCTGGAATAACGACGGGAAAATTGAGGAGCCATGCCTACCAAGATTAGATCGGCCACTCTCACCATGAGTGATTAAAACCGTCTCACACAACCCCTCGTTTATCGCAGCCGCTGCATGTCTCACTAGAAGCATAAAGGAGCAGCCTCCAACAGATGTACCATCCAACCACTTAGGTACAATTCCCAAATAATGAGCAATCTCAACAGCATTATGCCCCCCGGTTGCAACGCCATCGATATCCGATAACTTCAAACCTGCATCTGCTATTGCGTTCAAAGCTGCATCAGCGTGTAGTTGAACCTGAGACATTGTGGGAACCTTACCAAGTTCAGTCGTCTCAGAGGCACCAACGATAGCTACAGAATTACGTTTCATGGAACTATTTCCCCGCTGGTTTAAATTGTGGAAGAGTAATTTCTTCGTTCACTTTTTCAAAGCTAACTTCAAGCGGCATATCTAATACCAAGGCCTCTGGCGTCTGCGCACATTCCACTATATTACACATCATCTTTGGCCCTTCTTCGAGCTTCACAACCGCTATTGCATAGGGCGGAGTGAAGCCAGGAGCTGGAAGATGACTAATTACATAGCTGTGTAATGTTGCGCGCCCTGATGCTTCAATTATTTCAATATCTGTACCCCCGCTCGAAGGGCAAAAGTGTCGCGGCGGAAAATAAACTTCACCGGTCGATTTACATTTCTGAAGTCTAAGCTTTCCCTGTTTTGTCCCATCCCAGAAATGCTGCGTCTCTGGGGTTGGTTTTGGCAACTCTCTTTGATCGTTATCCATAACGAAAATCCATCCTAATATTAAATGAGTTTAAGTATACTACTTATTCATCTTCAACTATCGCAAGTCCGTTATTCAAGACAACAGTATCGCGCTCGATTACTTTAGATCTAAAGGAAATTGAACTACCATCTTTCCATATCTCTGTTCTAATAGTTTCTCCAGGGTAAACTGGGGATGAGAATCTGAGTTGAAGTGATTTAAATCTATTTGCTTCATAATTACAGCACGATTTAAGGATGGCATGACCCGCAACTCCTAATGAGCACAACCCATGTAAAATTGGCTTCGCAAACCCAGCCGCTTTAGCAACAGAGGGACTTGCATGAAGTGGATTATAATCCCCAGATAGCCGGTAAATTAAAGCCGCCCGATCCAATGTGGGGAGATCAGTAACCATATCTGGCTGCCTTTCAGGTAATTTGTGGGGTAGTGGCGCCTCATCGCTAGGCCCCCCGTACCCACCGTTGCCCCGAGCAAATGTTGTTGACGTTAAAGTCGCCAATTTGAGGCCAGAGTCAGCGTCTTTAAGAATACGCTCTGTAAGAATTAGTGCGCCTTTTCCAGCTCCCTTATCCACCAACCCGGTCACTTTTGATTGTGCTTTTATGGTTGCCGAAGTTGGCAGAGGATTGTGCAATTCTAATTTTTGCTCCCCATGTAGTATTTTAACCCAGTCGATACCTGTTTCTGGATCTCTGGACCAAAACCCTGGGCTGCCAAGAACAACCGCCATTGTCGGTAGCGCGGAAAAATTCTCCGCTTCTTCAAAAACATAGGGAAGCTGGGTTTCATCCATTGGATCAGAACCCAAGCCAACACCTAAGGCATAAAGAATAGTATCCCTCGAGGTATAATTTTGGGTTACTTCCTCAAATTTCCAGTTTTTCAGTTTTTCATATTCAAACGTCATAAGTACAATCCAATAGTCAGCCGTATTTAACCTGTTAAATGGGATCCCAACTAAAAACATCCTGTGATCGGTCTAAGGGATAAAAACCTGCCTCCATAGATGGGATAGCATGCTCCAGTACTGTCTCGGGTGTCCATCCTTCACCCCGATGAACCGAACGCGTCGGTCTCGATTGCCCCATTAGGAATATTTCGTTATTTCGAACCCCAAAAATCTGACCTGTAACTTTGGAATCGGGAACTGATAATGCAACCGCCACAGGAGCAATCTTTGCGGTGGTCATAGTCTTGAGTTTCTCGACCCGAGCCCTTTGGGCATCATCACCAATTGGAATGGTGCCTATCATTCGGCTCCAGGCAAATGGAGAAATACAATTGGACCTTACGTTGAACCTGCCCATATCTAGAGCTATCGACTTTGACAACCCAGCAATTCCCAGCTTGGCAGCAGCATAATTTGCCTGGCCAAAGTTACCAATCAACCCCGATGTAGAAGTCATATGCACGAAAGAACCCGACTCTTGTTCCCTAAAAACAGTAGCAGCCGCACGGCTAACATTGAAACTCCCTTTAAGGTGTACTGAAATTACCGAGTCCCAGTCGTCTTCTGTCATTTTATGAAATATGACATCTCGAAGAATTCCAGCGTTATTTACAACGATATCTAAACCCCCTAATTCCTCCACTGCTTGGTTCACCATATCTTGGGCCGCTCCAAAATCAGCAACACTACTGAAATTTACTACCGCTCTGCCTCCCTGATCTTCTATCTCCTTAGCCACTTCCATAGCGGGGATTCGGTCTTCACCCTCTCCTTGCGTGGTACCCCCTAGGTCATTCACTAAAACCTTGGCTCCAGCTGCTGCAAATGCCAATGCGTAGTCACGTCCAATCCCTCTACCCGCACCAGTAATTAGGGCTACTTTGCCCTCTAAAAGCTTATTACCCGTCATAAATAATTACTCCATTAACTTTATGGTTTACCTTTGGCATTATCTCATCCAAGGCTTGTTATAACATTCACATTACCTTTATGATGAAAGCAATACTTCATTCGTAAAATAAATAACAACACGCCTATGATCAATTTAGAAAAGGCGCAAGACTTTATAAGAAAGACCTGCATATGTTGCCAAGGACACTATTTTCGGAAGAGCATGAGATTTTTCGTGAAGCCACAAAAAGGTTCATAGAGGCGGAAATTGTGCCATACCACGATCAGTGGGAAAAGGACGGCATAGTAAGCAGAGACCTGTGGCGAGCCGCAGGCGAACAAGGGTTGTTGTGTTGTACCGTCCCGGAGGAATATGGTGGGCCTGGGGGAGATTTTCTACATAGTGTGATCGTAAATGAGGAGTTGGCCAAAGTGGGGGCAACCGGCCCAGCATTTCCACTCCATTCTGATATTATTGTCCCTTACCTTCAAGCCTATGGATCAGAAGACCAGAAGAACGAATGGTTGCCAAAAGTAGTCTCAGGAGAAACAATTATGGCAATCGGGATGACAGAACCAGTAGCCGGTTCAGATCTGCAAGGTATTAAGACAAGGGCAGACAGAGATGGGAATCACTTTGTCATAAACGGACAGAAAGTCTGGATTTCGAATGGTCAAATAGCCGATCTTTATATTCTGGCTTGCAAAACAGACCCAGATCAAGGCGCTAAAGGCATCAGCCTTATATTGGTCGAGGGAAACCGAGACGGGTTCGAGCGTGGGAAAAACCTGGAAAAAATAGGTTATAAAGCCCAAGACACATCTGAACTTTTTTTTGAGGATGTGCGTGTACCTATAACTAACCTTTTAGGTCAAGAGGGCAGAGGATTTGCCCAACTTATGCAGCAGCTCTCCCAGGAACGTTTGGTAGTAGCAATCCGGTGTGCAACCGCACTGGAAGCATCGCTAGAAGAGACAATTTCCTATACTAGTGAAAGAAAAGTGTTTGGGCGAAGCTTATCTGAGTTTCAAAATACTCGATTTAAATTGGCTGAGGTAAAAACATTAGCAATGGTTACCCGTGCATTTACAGATCAATGCATTGACCTTCATGTAAAAGGAAACTTGACCTCGGAGGACGCAGCAGCAGCAAAATTGCAAACGACAGAGGCTTTGAACAAGGGCGTCGATGAATGTCTTCAATTGCACGGTGGATATGGCTATAGTTGGGAATACCCGATCGCCCGCGCGTGGGCAGATGCTCGAATGTCGCGCATTGCCGGGGGCTCCTCGGAAATAATGAAGGAAATCATAAGTCGTAATATTTTACCATCAAAGAATTAGTACTAATTTGTTTACCCATTTGCCTGTTCATGCTCTTTGATTTTTATATCTGATAATTTTTGGAATACCTTGAATACAGCACTATCATCTTCCCTCCCGAAACCTGAAGACGCTGCAGCTAAAAACTGTTGATGGGCTGCTGCTGTTAATGGAAGCGGAAATCGAAGCTCATGGCCCGTCCCTAGCACAATCCCCAAGTCCTTCACGAAAATATCCACAGCGCTCAATGGAGTGTAGTCCTCATCAAGAATGTGCGGAACACGATTTTGCCACATCCAGGAAGAACCAGCTGACCCAGATATCACATCGTATAGCTCCCTTGCGTTAGCACCAGCGCGAACTCCAAAGGCCATAGCTTCCGCCGCAGCAGCTATGTGAACCCCTGCTAGTAATTGGTTCACCGTTTTGACAGTTGAGCCAATTCCGTGTTCCGTTCCCAGTCGATGAATTTTCCCAGAAATCGCTTCCATCATGTCCGCAACCTGCTCGAAAGCCGAATCTGGGCCTGATGCCATAATCGATAAATTTCCAGATCTTGCCCCAGCTGCACCTCCGCTTACCGGCGCGTCAATCATTTCAAACCCTTGCTTTAATAAACGTTCGCCACAAGTCTTTGCATAAGCTGCAGGGACCGTACTACTTTGAACAACAACGGCACCCGAACTTAAACCCTCTACAGCTCCCTCCTTCCCAAAAAGCACCTCTTCAACCTGCTTGTCATTTACAACTAAAACAATGACGGCAGAACAGCCCTCTACTGCCGCTCTAATAGAGCTCTTTGCAACGCCGCCCGCACTTTCTAAATTTTTCATCGCATTATCGTTTATATCAAAGCCAATTACTTCGAATTGCCTCTGCAAAAGTGATAGGGCTACACCCATTCCCATCGAACCAAGACCTAAAACGCAAATTTTTCGATTAGCGATCATTTTATCACCTAACTTGTTTCGATAATTGATAAATCAATGTGAGTATGGTCGGAAAAACATTGCACACAGAATACAAATTTAGTCCCGCGCAATACACATAGCTACTCCCATGCCCCCACCTATGCAAAGTGTGGTTAACCCTTTTTTAGCATCGCGCTTTTGCATCTCGTAGAGTAGCGTGATCAAAACGCGGGCACCAGAAGCTCCAATGGGGTGCCCCAATGCGATTGCGCCCCCGTTCACATTTACCTTTTCTATATCCCAACCCATGTCCTTATTCACCGCACAGGCCTGGGCAGCGAAAGCTTCGTTGGCTTCTATCAAATCCAGGTCTTTTGCTGACCAACCTGCCTTGTCTAAAGCTGCCCGACTGGCAGGGATAGGTCCCGTGCCCATAATAGCTGGATCTACGCCTTTTGTAGCAAAAGATGCAATCCTGCCCAGCGGTTGAATGCCGCGCTTGTCTGCCTCTGATTTCGTCATCAGTACCACTGCGGCTGCACCATCATTTATACCGGAAGCGTTACCCGCAGTTACCGTGCCATCTTTGGTAAACGCCGGCCTGAGCTTGGAGAGGGCCTCAATAGTTGCGCCATGACGAGGATACTCATCAGCGTCTATAACTGTATCTTCACGCTTTCCCTTTATAGTTACTGGCGTAATTTCATCAGCAAATTTACCCGCCTTTTGGGCCGCCTCTGCCTTATGTTGAGACGATAATGCAAAAGCATCCTGATCATCCCTCGTAATTTGCCACTGATTAGCAACATTCTCAGCTGTGTTACCCATATGATAACCATTAAAATAATCCCATAAACCATCCTTGATCATGGTATCTATGAGTTTCAAATCGCCCATTTTCTGACCCAATCTCAAATTTTGAGCATGTGGCGCCTGACTCATACTTTCCTGACCGCCTGCTACAACAATCTCTGAGTCAGCAGCTTTTATCGCCTGAGCTCCAAGTGCAACTGCCCTAAGACCAGATCCACAAACTTGATTTATGGTTAGGGCCGTACGTTCTTGAGGGATACCAGCCGCGATAGAAGCTTGCCTTGCCGGGTTCATCCCTGTTGCGGCAGTAAGAACTTGGCCCAACACTACCTCATCAACATCATCCCCCGGAACCTTGGCTCTAAGTAAGGCTTCCCGAATCGCAATTTCTCCGAGTTCTGCTCCTGTGAGTGCACTTAAACCACCTCCAAAAGTTCCAATAGCTGTTCTTGCGGCGCTGGCTATCACGACATCATTCATCACATTCTCCTGTAGAAATTATTTATTGTTAATATTTATAATCGTCGGCTTCTAATAGTGGAAAAGCGCTTGCTACGTCCGGAGAACTAACCGGCGCAGCGGGACACAATTGTTGCTTTTCTATTTTTGAATAGTCGGTAGCGCCAAGGAGGCCAAGTGCTAATTTAGTTTCCTCCTCCAATAACTCCAACATGCGTACTACTCCATCTGCTCCACCAGCGGCCAAACCATAACAAAATAGTCGGCCAATACCTATGAGGTCTGCTCCAAGTGCTATTCCCTTTACAATGTCAGTACCTCTTGAAAACCCGCCGTCGACAGCCACTAAACTTCTTCCAGCCACAGCATCTACTACTTCTGGCAATACTGCGAACGAACCTAATCCATGATCGAGTTGACGCCCCCCATGGTTCGAGACGTAGACCATATCGACATCATGTTCGATTGCCATCAGAGCATCTTCCGCCGTTGCTATGCCCTTCAAAATGATAGGCAATTTATATTTTGTTTTATAGCGCTCTACATCTTTCCAACTTAATGCTGCTTGCCAATCTGCACCTGAACCAGTTCGCCATGGTTTAGCAAAACGATTAGCAATATCTCGTTCCCTTCTGGAGTAGTTGGCACTATCAACCGTTAAACAGAATGCATCGTAACCAGAGTCGATGGCTCTACTGACGTATGAATCAAGAAATTCGTCATCCCCTCGTTTATATAGCATGGCAATTTTAAATCCCGGTGCAGCTTTCGCCACATCTTCCATTGGAATAGTACTGACCGAGCTGAGCATCAACGCACACCCAAATTCACTTGCTGCATTCATAGCCGCAACACCACCCTGCGGATCAAAACTTTCAAGCGAACCTATCGGCGCAAGACAAACCGGCAATCGCATCGGGTGACCAAAGATATTTGACCTGGCATCAACATTCCGCATATCTCTGAGTACTCGAGGTCGAAAGGCCACTGAGTCTAGGGCCATTCGGTTTCTTTTCAGGGTAGTCTCCGTTTCCGTACCTCCCCGCAAATAATCCCAGATATTTCTACTGAGTTTACCCCGCGCAGCATCGACAATTTCGTGAAGCGCTTGAAATTTAAATCGTAAATCCTCGTTCACTGGTTTTGTCCTTATTATCCAAACGTTAATTTTTTGGGGCAGTCACATCTCTGCCTAAAATCTTAGTTACTAACTATTAAAATACGATTGTATTTAGTCTTTTGAAATCATTTTTGTAATATATTGATAATTTCGCGCAATTGAGTCCGAGCACGTAAAAGGTAGAAACCGAGAGCCGCTAAATGACTTGGTCCAATGAAACCATCTGGTTTCCCATTCACTACCACCAACGGATCCATACTCGCAGCTTGCTTCAGGGACGCAAGCATCAATAACCAAGACGGTGACAGTTCTTTTGTTTTATTTACACTTTCAAAGTCCTTACCCAAATCCCGTAAGATCAAATAATATGCATAAAGTCGCCCCTTAGCGGAGTAAAAAATATCATCGGCTTTCGTATCGATCCCCCATTGTCCGGCCTTGGCAAGATGATCATCTATAACTGCTGAATTTGACCCTAAATCAGCTGTAAATCTCAATAATGTTCCCTGTAAATTATCTGCTCTGCGCTCAAACTTAGCATCCCCGTTGGCCAAGCGTTGGTTATAGGAAAATAAAGAACGCTGGGCCGCCCGATACTGAGATTCTGAAGATGCTGTCGGTACGATAGATGTAGAAAAGTCGAATATCCAGGTAGTACCTGGATATTTTAGAAGCCCTGATGCCTTATCTAAATCTTTATCAACCTCACTAGAACCTCTGGATCGTCCAATTTGATCCGTCATCTCAAGAGCAAATCTCGATACGGCATAAATAATCCCTTGTTGATAATTAGGCATATTATCCAAAACGTATCCAGGCATAAAGAATGGATCGTTTGCGACCCAACTGTTGCTGTTAACCTCTCGATCGATCAATGCAATAGCCATAGAAACAGCGTGGCTACCACCAACTTTAATTGAGGACGGCTTGAAATCTGGATCATCGTCAACTTTATGCACAATAATCATGCCCAAAACATAATATAGGATTACAAAAGCAAAACTTGTGCATAGGCCAATGACCCCAAGCCGCTTATATCGACCCAAGGGAATTCCTTTGTCTAATTTTTTATCTGTGTCTTTATCAAAATCAGCTTCTTCCACCAGCCCACCAACTCAAAAAAGTTAATAAAATAATCTTCTTCAGCATCCTCATTTTCGTGTCAACGTGTTAATTATCAACCTATAAAAAACAGGAAAAAGGGCCAGAATCCCGAGCCCAGTCAGCCCAAGCATTAATTCGTTTGTAATCAATAATGAGATATCAAAATTGTCGCTATTCAATAATATTTTATCAAGACCCGCCCCCGTGAGGGAAAACGCTACTGCTCCTGGAAACATTCCTATCACGGACGCACAAAAATATATAGAAAACCTAACCTGAAGAAACGCCGGCACCAGATTGACCAAGAAAAACGGGAATACTGGAACTAGTCTCAGGAATAGCATATAGCTAAAACTATTTTTTTTAAAGCCGTCCTGCATGCTCATTATAGCAGAACCAGCACGTGATTTAAGAGAATCACCTAGTGCCGTTCGGGCGGCAAGATAAAGTGAGCATGCGCCGATCGTAGCACCAGTTAGTGAGAACATAGCGCCGAGAGAAACGCCGTAAAGGTAGCCCCCCGTCAAAGAAAGTATTGCTGCGCCCGGGATAGAACAAGCTGTCGTGACGGCGTAAATTAAAATAAATATGCAGACTGAAGTCGCGTATTTAGCTTGGATAAGTTGTTTTAACTCTTCTTTATTTGTTCTAATTGTTTCCAGAGAAATATATTCAGTCCAGCCAAAAAAAAATGCCCCCAAAAGACCTGTCAGCAAAATAGAAATAGGCAGGAAACGATTAAGTTTCATATTCTTCAAAAACTTTTGTTTTGGTATCTTGAGATGAAGCCAAATTAAATCTAATTTTCACGGGAAATCCCAATACTCTAATGTTTTCTTATCTAATTTCATACCTGCTTCAATATAGTTTTTCGGTATATCCTTTTTGGATACTGCGGTTTGCAGCAGAAACAGCCGCACTATCATCGCCCAAGCCTATTTGATCAGTGATAATTTCTCCAAGGGAGGGGAAACTTTGTCTTTCTATTTTATAATCATCTTCCCAGAGTTTGGACCTGATTAGTGCTTTAGCACATTGCAAGTACGCTTCTTTGACCTCTATTTTTAGTGCTGATCTTGGTGCTTTTCCTTGCGCAGATAGCCCTTCTAGAATCTCTTTATCTAATATTATGGTACCTAAACCATTTACTCGAAGTGTTTCATTCATTCCTGGAACTAAGAAGAGCACCCCAAGACCTTTATTATCAATAATGTTGGATAATGTATCCGTTCTGTTATTTCCTAATCTATCTGGTATGAAGATTGTATTTTCATCTTTAACAAGTACAAAACCCGGCGCATCTCCTCTTGGAGAGACATCGCCAAGCCCATCGCTTCCCATTGTGCCGATAACCAAAAATGGCGATAATTCGATGAAAGCACGACAATGCTTATCTATATGGTCTAGCTGTTTTAATACAGCCCTCTCAGAGGGTTTCCCATAATGACTTCCAAGATCATCCTTATTCATGATTTTATTCACTATACCCTCACTTCTCGATATATTTGTATGTTGTCTTTAGGCTATATTGCTCACAATGCGTTATTTTACCGAATAACGCTATACTGTAACTGCGTTAATGAAAAGTTTACCATTCTAACTGCCATTGAATTAAGGCTGATGGGTTTTAAAATGATGAGTGAATACGGTGGTCAAGAGACCTGGCAAGAGGACCTATATAGTTTACTCAGGTCCAACGATGTTGAATTATTTTGTTATGTGCCAGATGGCGGACACAAAACTCTCATAAATAGGTCGATCGAGGATCCAGAGGTGATCTCGGTGCCGCTAACCACGGAAGAAGAAGGAGTAGCAATGTGCGCCGGGGCGCATCTTGGGGGCACTAAGAGTGTTCTTTTAATGCAGTCCAGCGGTGTTGGTAATTGTGTAAATATGTTTGCACTTATTAAAAATGGTCAATTTCCATTTGTCACTGTCGTAACTATGCGAGGCGAATTTGGGGAAATGAACCCCTGGCAAGTGCCAATGGGACAAGGTGTTCAGCCTGTTGTAGAAGCCATGGGGATGCATTGCCTGCGAGCAGAAACACCGGAAGAGGTCTCGCCCACAGTCCAAGCAGCTTTGGATATGGCCTATAAATCCAACCAAAGCGTGGCCGTTTTGCTTACCCAAAAACTAATTGGCGCAAAGCCGTTTTGAAGTAATAGAGAATAGAGAGATGTAC
>CERV01026224.1_pt1 | contig 14088 bp, 10 predicted proteins | sample 530871 | NCBI WGS metagenome assembly CERV01 (sample SAMEA2621045, study PRJEB7988) | marine metagenome | biome: marine biome (ENVO:00000447); feature: deep chlorophyll maximum layer (ENVO:xxxxxxxx); material: "saline water (ENVO:00002010), including plankton (ENVO:xxxxxxxx)" | depth 50 m
TAGTGCGGTGAATACAATCGGTCAAATAAATCATATTTTTCTCATGAAACAGGCAACCTTATCAGCTAGTTGCTCAGCTGTTAATTCTCGCCTAAAGAAGTCAACGAAACCAATTTCTGGTAAAACCAAGTAAGTAAAGGCTGTATGATCTATGAGATAATTCTGCTGATCATCATTATTTTGCTTTTTATAGTAAACCCTATACTTTTTTGTAATCTTTTTTATTTGCTCAACAGAACCAGTCAAAGCAATCATCTTTGGATGCATAAAATCACTGAATTCTTTTAGAACTTCTATTGTATCCCTCTGAGGGTCGAAGGTGACAAAAATAGGTGTAACTGAAAAACCCTTTTTATCCAAAATTCTTACTGCTTCGACATTACGATAAGTATCAAGGGGACATATATCTGGACAAAATGTATATCCAAAATAAAGTAAGGAAGGTTCTTTAATTACATCGATATCTGTTACCACTAATCCATCTTGGTTAATTAATGAAAAAGAACCACCTATATTACCTGCTACCTGTCCACCTCGACATTCAGAATAAATATTTACCTCATTCTTAAATATTAAAACATATACGGTGATGGTGATAAGAGAAATTGCTATCGCTACCAAAACAAGTATGGTATAAAATTTTTGCATCACATTTCCTCCAAATATAAATATTGATTGAACAAACATACACATGTATTCAAGAGATGAAGTCCTTATTGCGACAAGAAGGCTTAATGATGTCTAACACTTCTGTTCATTTTTTCGATTCTGATGCTCGTTCAGACTGGGTTAGGCTTAGGACTTTAATTCTTTTGCGCTGGATGGCAATTATTGGTCAATCTGCTGCAGTTTTAGTAGCAGTATATTTTTTGGCGTTAGATATATCCATCATTTTATGTTTTTCTGTTATTGGAACTTCTGTTGTCGCTAACATTATAGCTATTACCCAATATCCAGAAAACAAAAGACTTACTGATAAAGAGGCTATGTTTACACTTCTTTTTGATCTAACTCAGTTGATCTTTTTACTTTTCTTGACAGGAGGTTTGAACAATCCTTTTGCTCTCTTAATCTTAGCTCCAGTAACAATTTCAGCTACAACTTTAAGACTGCGATCAACTATTTTTTTGGGGATTTGCGCTATAGTAATGGTCACAATCGTCACTAGGTACCATATGCCTTTGAAAGGATTTGATGGAAACATTTATGAACTACCATTATTGTTTACTTTAGGATTTTGGAATGCGCTAATAATTGGAATATTATTTTTAGGCTCTTATGCTCGTAGAGTCAGCGTGGAAGCACACTCTATGAACCAAGCGCTCCTTGCGACACAAATGGCTTTAGATAGAGAGCAGAAACTAACTGATCTTGGTGGAGTTGTTGCTGCCGCTGCTCATGAGTTAGGAACCCCTCTAGCAACAATTAAGCTGGTTAGTACAGAACTGGAAGACGAGCTAGAAAAAATACCCGAACTTAAGGAAGATGCTAAATTAATCCGTGAACAAGCCAATCGATGTAATGAAATACTTAAAAGTATGGGAAGTGCAGGAAAGGAAGATTTACACTTACGCAATGTACCTATTACAGAAATTGTCCGGCAGGCCGCTGAACCCCATCTTAATAGGGGTAAGGAGATAAGTTTCACATTTTATAGTGAAGAATGCGACGACTCCAAGAATGATGAACCCATTGTAGAAAGATCTGCACAGATAATACACGGATTAAGGAATTTGATACAAAATGCAGTCGATTTTTCATTTAAAAACGTTTGGATTGATGTCAATTGGTCGAAAGAAAAAATTACTATTCGTGTCGCGGATGATGGCGACGGATTTTCACTGGATATGCTAGGTCAAATTGGTGAACCCTTTATAACAAGAAGAGATCAAGCAGAGCAAAAAAACCCAAGACCAGAATATGAGGGCATGGGCTTAGGAGTGTTTATTGCTAAAACGTTGTTAGAAAGATCGGGAGCATCTTTATCGTTTTCTAACAACAGTGATAGTTTGGATGTTAAAGACTTCAGAAATAAAGGTGCTATAGTTGAGGTTCATTGGCCAAGCCCAAAAATTGCTTTAAAAGAGGCCGTTGTGTTTGGGGCATTAGGCGAAAACAAACCAATAAATTAACTCCTCAAAGAGCTCCCAATACGACTGATTATCTAGTATGAATAAAAAAGTAAGAACTGTTCTAAACGACAAAAATTTAAATGAGGCATCAAAAATTCTAAAATTGCATGTATCAAATGAAAATCAAATGACGCAGCTTGCTCGCATTTTGGCGCCATTACTTCCTCAAACAGGTGTATTATTAATTAATGGCATTATGGGATCGGGCAAAACATTCTTATGCAGAAATTTTATTCAAGCTAAACAAGAAAATGAAAAAAAATATGTCGAAGATATCCCTTCCCCCACATTTACACTTGTCCAGACCTATAGCTTTGAAAATTCTGAGTTATGGCATTGTGATTTTTACAGGATTAAGACTGCCAGTGAGTTACTTGAACTTGGCTTAGAAGAAGCGTTTGAAAACGCTTTATGTTTGATTGAATGGCCTAAGGGGTTGGATAATTTAGAGATTTTTGATGTTGCTAATCTAGAAATTAAGACAGGTCAAAACATTAGCGAAAGAGAATTAATTTTCTTCAGTAAGAGTGAAAAGTGGAAAGCGTTTGCGAAAAAATTTGAAAGTATAATATTTTGACTAAGAGAGAAGAGCAAATAAAAGAAATTTTACAAAAAAATGATTTACTTTGTGCTCCAACTGAAAAAATCACAAGCGACGCCTCAAATAGAAAATATCAAAGATTAACAAAAGGAAACAAAACTGTAATTTTAATGGATTCAAATCCAGAAGAAAATGAACCAGTAAATAATTTTATTTATTTTACAAACTTTCTCCGAAAACATAATTTTTCAGCTCCAAAAATTTATGACTCAGATATTCCCAATGGTTTATTGCTTTTAGAAGATCTTGGAGCAAGAAATTTTGCAGATATCTTAAAAGTCACACCAAAGGTAGAAACAAATATTTATAAAGAAGCAGTAAATCAATTAATAATGATACAAAGTAAGGGTACACCTAAACAGGCTAAACCTTATTCAACGGAAATATTAGTAGAAGAAGCATTATTGTTTACTGAATGGTATTTGGGGGAGGTAAATTCTTCAAGATTATCAAAACAGTTTACATCTCTTTTGACCCCTCTTTTGAAAAAAATCGATCAAACAAAACCGACATTAGTTTTAAGAGATTTTCATGCTGAGAACCTAATATGGATAAATAGCAGAAAGAACTTTAAAAGAGTCGGATTACTCGACTATCAAGATGCTTTAATCGGTCACCCCGCCTATGATATTGCCTCATTATTAAAGGATGCAAGACGAGACGTATCAATTGAGGTTAGGGATAAAATGACGAACCACTATCTTGAAGAAACTAAGCACAATAAAGATTTATTTCTGAGGGATTACTCAATTTTAAGTGCCCAACGAAATCTAAAAATAATTGGAATATTTTCAAGACTATCTATTCGCGACAAGAAAAATAATTACATAAAATTAATTCCACGTGTTTGGAAAAATCTAGAGAACGACTTTCTACATCCAGACCTGGAAAACTTATCAAAGTTCATAAATTCTGTTGCACCATATCCAAATGTAAACATATTAAAAAACCTATATCAAGAATGATGAAGCCAATAGATACCTCCATAATTTTTGCGGCCGGGTTTGGCACGCGAATGCATCCAATTACAAAAGATATCCCTAAACCATTAGTACGTATTGGTGATAAAACATTACTAGATCATACTTTAGAATTAGCAAAAAATGGCAACGTAAAATACTTTTATCTCAACACACACCATTTAGCAGACCAGATTGAAAGACATGTCGCAAAAAAAAATGATATAAAGTTAAATTTTGAAACGCCAAAGATACTTGATACCGGTGGGGGTTTAAAAGCCATCTCTTACCAACTTAATACTCCTATCATCTTTACAAGCAATGTTGACACCATTTGGCAAGGCTCGAACCCTTTTAATATGTTGCGGGAAAATTGGTGTGATAAAAAAATGGACTGTTTACTCTTACTTATACCACTTAAAAATTCTATAGGACATTCAAAACTTGGTGACTTTGAAAAAGCTCAAAACGGTTTAATAAAGCGAAGCAAAAAGTCTGGTCTAATTTACTCTGGAGTCCAAATAATTAAACATAGCATAACTCAAAAAAACAAAAAAACTATATTTTCTTTAAATGAAACTTGGGATGAATTAATAGAAAAAGAAAGGTTATATGGTATAGTTTACGATGGTAATTGGGCCGACGTTGGTTCTAAGGAAAACCTCTACAAAGCCGAAAAATTGCTGGAGTAAAAATAACTATGGCTGAAGTATCACAAAATATATTTGCCAGTAATGTTGGCTGCAACTTTTCAGATGAATTTGTTGACGGTTTTAACCATCGTTTTAAAAGTTTTCCACCAGAATACATAGCGAATATAACTTTATTTGTTAATACAAAACGCCTTTTAGAAAGCATAAAAAAAAGTTTTTTAATACGCTCTCCTGGTTTTCTACCAAAAATTTTTAGCATAACTGACCTGCGCGCCCTAGCAATTGAACATACCTTACCAGGGCTATTAAACTTACAAAAAGAACAGCTAAATTTAAACGAATTAATCAAGGAATATTTAGCACTTTCGCCAAGTACCTCGCCAATTTCTGCATCATACGAACTTGCCAATGATTTAATGAATTTGAGAAATGAAATGTATTCTGAAAATGTTTCATTAGAAAAATTGCGCTCGCTGTCGAAAGAAAATGTTTCATCACATTGGCAATACAGTCTAGAATTCTTAAACATTATTTTTGGATACTGGAGTCAAGATAGAAGCGATGCCCCAATAGAGGCCATAAATTTAGAAATAATATCAATACTTAGTAAAAAGTGGCGGCTTAATCCTCCAAAATATCCTCTAATCATTGCCGGTTCAACTGGCTCAAGAGGAATAACAAAATCATTTATTAAGCTCGTATCCAAACAACAAAAAGGTCTGGTTGTTCTGCCAGGATTTGATTTTAGTCAGTCAGACAAAGTGTGGGATAGTTTTCAAAAATCAAATGATTTTGAAGATCATCCGCAGTTTAGATATTTTGAATTATTGAATGAACTCTCAATTAACCCAAAAAATATCAAAAACTGGAAAGCTGAAAAAATTTCTCTGACACCAAGAAACCAGTTAGTATCTTTAGCATTAAGACCGGCACCTGTTACTGACCAATGGTTAGAAGAAGGTCCAAAGCTTACAGAATTAAACTCAGCTACCTCAGGTCTGACATTAATTGAAGCGCCCACAAGCCGGGATGAGGCTAATGCAATAGCGCTGTGTATTAGAAAGGCCGTAAAGGACAATAAATCAATATCATTAATAACACCAGATCGAGATCTGTTAAGACAAGTTAATGCGGCACTGGGGCGTTGGAATTTGATACCCGATGATGTTGCTGGAAAATCACTTTCTGTAACACCAACAGGAATATTTTTACGTCAAATTATTAAGTTAATCGGCCAAGAAATAACTGCTGAAAACTTAATTCCTTTGTTAAAAAACCCTCTAACAAATTCAGGCGGTGCTGAGCGCGGTAAGCATATGAATCTAGTCAGAAGCATCGAGTTAAATTTAAGAAAAAAGCAAAATACAAGTGAAGAAATTCACGAATTTTTATCAAAAAAACTTAACGACCCAGAAAACAGCAGCGACTCTTCATGGCTACATTGGATCCAAAATAACTTAGAAAGTCTTCAGACGATGAAAACTGCATCATTGACTGAGTTTTTGGAGGTATTAATTCTTACAAGTGAAAAATTTTCAAACGGCCCCCTGGAAAAAGAAGGTCTTCTTTGGTTGGAAAACAGTGGTGAACACGCTAAAAATGTTTTGAATGACTTATTGAATGCCGGATCAAATATAAAAATATTAGATATTTCAGAATTCAGTAACATATTAAATTTTATCTTAAATAAAGAAGTTGTCCGCGAAACTGTAAACGCACATCCATTAATTAAATTTTGGGGGACTTTGGATGCACGTATTTCAAATACAGAAATTACTATCCTTGGCGGTATGAATGAAGGTATTTGGCCCCAAATAAAGAATACAGATCATTGGCTCAATCGATCAATGAGAAAAGAAGCTGGTTTATTATCACAGGAAAGAAAAGTCGGATTACTGGCACATGATTTCCAACAGGGTATCAACAATAATACTGTGATAATTACTAGAAGCGAAAGAATTGATGATACTCCCTCGATACCTTCCAGGTGGCTTAATAGAATTACAAACCTTTTGAAAGGCTTGGGCTCAGATGGTAGAAATCAATTAGACGAGATGAAAACCAGAGGTAATTTTTGGTTGAATTTAGCAAAAGCTGTTGAAGAGCCTAAACAAAATTTGACTCCTGCAAAAAGACCTTCTCCTGTCCCACCACTTGCGGTAAGGCCCAAAAATCTATCGGTTACTCAGATAGAAACACTCATTAGAGATCCCTATTCTATCTACGCTAGACATGTTTTAAAACTGAAAAAACTCCAGCCATTAAAAAAACAAGCAAACGTTCTCCTAAGAGGAAACGTCATCCATAAAATAATGCAAAATTTTTCGGAGCAAACTAAGAACGACCTAAAACTAATAAACAGTTTAGAATTAATAAAACTATCTGATGACATATTCTCAAAAGAGGTTCCGTGGCCTGCGATCAGATCAGTATGGAAAATCCAATTTAAGAAAACTATTCCATTATTTTTAGAAGCAGAAAAACTTAGAAGACAAAATGCAAGCCCTCTTTTTTTTGAACATCCAGGTTCAACATTCTTAAGTGAGGTTGGCATAACATTAACAGCAATTGCTGATAGAATAGATAAAAATAGGTCAAACGAGTTGTTAATTTATGATTATAAATCAGGCAAACCACCAACGCTGAAGCAATTGGAAATATTTCATAAACAACTTATTTTAGAGGCTCTAATTGCTGAGAATGGTGGATTTAAAAATATCCCTGCTGCTCCTGTAATTTCGATTTGTTACATAAGTTTAAATAATGCCCACCCAAATACTGAAAAGATCATAAAACGTGAAGACATTGAAAAAATCAAGAAAGAAATTGCTCAACTAGTCAGTTATTACAATAGCGATATAACTGGCTTTACAGCGAGACTCAGAATGGAAAAACTAGAAATAGTTTCTGACTATGATCATCTGGCTCGCTATGGCGAATGGGATGAAACAAATTCTCCAGAAAAAATGTTGCTGAAATGAACACTAAATCTTTAGCCAATCAATCGCAGATACTAGCTTCTGAACCTAAGAACTCAACCTGGGTGGGAGCAAATGCTGGGTCTGGGAAGACCAAAGTATTAATTGATCGAGTTACTCGACTGTTACTTAACAGTGCTGCTCCACAACATATTCTATGCTTAACTTACACAAAAGCTGCAGCCTCACATATGCAAAATAAACTTTTTGAAAGGCTTGGAACATGGTCAATGCTTCCGAATACAAGTCTGCGCGATGAACTAAATAATCTTGGGGAAAATAAAATAGATGATGAAAAGCTAGCTCAGGCTAGAAGGTTATTCGCACGAGCGCTAGATACTCCCGGTGGCCTGAAGATACAAACAATTCATTCATTTTGTTCATCGATATTGAGACGCTTTCCAATGGAGGCGGGAGTATCACCACATTTCAGAGAACTCGATGATCGAAATATAAGGTCACTTCAGTCAGAAATACTAGACACTTTAGCCACTGGTAATGATTATGGATTATTTGAAGAGTTCTCTGCTTCTGTGAATTTGGAAGACCCGCACGAGATACTTTCAGAAATATCCAAATATCAGGAATTTTTTTCTACCCGAAAATCCAAACAGCAAATCTATTCTTTATTTGAAGTAAGTCCTGAATTTAAATTAAAAGAAATTGTGGAGTTAGGGTTTTCAAACTATGAACCAAAAATCATCATCAACTCACTAGATCTATTAGAGCAGGGGAGTCCTAACGACAAAAAGATTTTTTATAAACTGAAACAGCTCAATCTTGAAAAATTAAACTTAGAACTCTTTTTAAGTCTCTGTGACATTTTTTTAAGTAGAAATCAGAGCGATGCTACTTATCATGAAAAACCGTTTCCAACTAATGAAACAATAAAAATTGTTGGTTCTGGTTTGGATGAATTCACTGAATTCAAAAAATTATTTTCTTATGACCTGATAAAAGCGAAAACCAATTACCTAAATTTCTTAGCTGCTCAAGAGACTTTTCTACTATATAATTTTTCTCATTTGTATTTAAATTACTATCAAAAAATAAAAATTGAAAAAGGTTATTTGGACTTTGACGATCAGATACTATTGGTAAAGAAACTATTATCTAAAAGCAGTGTGGCTCAATGGGTGATGTATCAACTTGACGATGGTATTGAACATATTCTCATCGATGAGGCTCAGGATACGAGTCCTGACCAATGGGATATCATAAAACTTCTTTCGGATGAATTTAACTCAGGAATAACATCAAACAATAAAAAAAGAACTATTTTTGCCGTGGGTGATGAAAAGCAATCAATATATTCATTCCAAGGAGCCGATCCTTTTGCGTTTGAACAAATGCGCAGTTATTTCTCTGACAGATTAAAAGGCGCTGATGATAAGCTATCAGAACAAAAACTATTATATTCGTTTAGATCTTCTCCAATAATTTTAAAGCTAGTCGATAAAATTTTTAATAAAAAAAATCCGTTATTTAACATTTCGAACCAGCACATTGCATACAAAGCTGATTTGCCTGGACGCATCGACCTCTGGCCCTTCATACCAAAAAGTAAAAATAATTACTCCCATTCGTGGTTTGAGCCTATTGATAGCGTTGAGCAAGATAATCCCAATCTAAAATTAGCGGCAAAAATTGCTTCTGAGGTTAAAGCTATATTAGATAGCAAACAAACCATAGGAGATTCTCAAAAACAAAAAACAGTTACACCTGGCGATTTTTTAATTCTCCTACGGAGTAGGAAGATGTTGTTTCATGCGATTATAAAACAACTAAAACTTGCCGGACTGCCCGTCGCAGGCGCTGATAGGCTAAATATTACCACAGAGCTTGTAGTAAAAGATTTATTATCACTTTTTAATTTTCTAAATACCCCTGATGATGATCTTAACTTTGCTAATCTATTAAAATCACCCTTATGTGGGTTCTCAGAAAAAAAACTTTTCGATCTAGCTCAAAATAGAAATAAATCTTTGTGGCTTACTCTACTTTCCCAAAAGACAGAACATATTGATATCTTGAGTTTCCTTAACGATCTAAGGAGTAATGTAGACTTTCTTCGCCCATATGAAATACTTGAAAGGACCTTGATCAATCATAATAAACGCGCGGCCTTTTCGGCTAGGTTGGGATTGGAAGTGGAAGAAAGTATAAACGCACTATTGGAGCAAGCAAGAAAGTTTGAAAAATCTCATATCCCTGACTTAACATCCTTTATTTTATGGATGGAGACTGATGATGTCTATATTAAAAGAGAATTGGAAACAGAAAGTACTACCATAAGGGTAATGACCATTCATGGTTCAAAAGGCCTAGAATCTCCAATTGTAATTTTACCTGACACATCTAGTAAGATCTTAAGAACGAGTTCCAAATTTGTTAAAATAGATAATAAAGCGATCACACTTAGAGGGATAAAAAATAACCAAAATCAAAAAGTGACCGAGGCTATCAAAAAAGCAAGAGAATTACAAATACAAGAAGAGTTTCGGTTGCTATATGTATCTCTAACTCGTGCCGAAAATTGGTTAATAATATGTGGTGCTGGAAATCGAAGCTCTTCAAAGGACTGTTGGTACGATATTATCGAAAATGAAATTTCATCACTCAACCCAAACTTACTCAAATTAACCAAAAATTCTGGTTATACCGTAAAAAGTGAAAATTGGTCAGATTCTAAACATCAAAATAATGAAGAAAAAACACCAGTATCTATTAATGCTCCCGAATGGGTTAAACAATCTGCACTTGAAGAACAAACTACGCAAAAAAGAATTTCCCCATCAAAATTAATCGGTCTTAAAAGTTTAACAAGTGAAGAAAATTTTGATTCAGATCGAGCAAGAGAGCTTGGATCACAAATTCATACTTTACTTGAGCATTCACCAAATCCAATTTCAGAGAACTGGGAGCAAACAAGTAAAAACATTCTAAAAAATTCTGGGTTTTACGATCTAGAAATAATGAATGAGGCTTTAAATCAAGTGAAAGAAATTCTAACTGATAAAAAATTACATTTTATTTTTTCTGATAATTCTAATGCAGAAGTATCCTTTCAGATGCATCTTCCAAGATTAAATAATCTCTTGTTTTCAGGAATAATTGATCGAATAATCTTCACTGAGACTACGGTAACTGCTATTGATTTCAAATCAAATTTTGTCGTTCCAGATAATGAAAATGAAGTTCCAACTGGCATACTAAAACAAATGGCTATCTATCTAGAAGCTTTAACAATTGTTTATCCAAATAAAGAAATTGAAATTGCGATCTTATGGATCAAAAATTTAAAGTTGATGTATTTAAACAAATTAAATTTAAGAACTCTGCTAGACCAATCCTTAACCCTTGACCTTTCAAACATCGATTCTTAATTATAAATAAAAATATAAGGAAAAGTAAAATGGCAACAATAGCAGTAACAGACGAGACATTCGAATCCGAGGTTACCAAGTCTAACACGCCAGTTGTGGTTGATTTTTGGGCTGAATGGTGTGGACCATGTAAAATGATAGGCCCATCATTAGAAGAACTGTCAGAAGAATATGGTGAGAAAATAAAAATAGTCAAAGTTAATGTAGATGAGAACCCAAACTCTCCATCCCAACTTGGTGTAAGAGGTATTCCAGCTTTATTTTTGTTCAAAGATGGCGCCGTAATCTCAAATAAAACTGGTGCTGCACCTAAGGCTGCTTTGAAGGACTGGATTGACAGTTCCATTTAGTTTTTAGGAATTATTTTTCAAAATATTTCCTGCTAAATATAATGAGCCACAAATGATTATTCTTCCTTTAGAGTATTTCTTTTGTATCTTTTTTATTGCTCCTTGAACGTTTTGCGCGCTGAAAGAAGCTATCCCCACGCTAACTGCAAGGTCAGCTATATTCTTTGGGGAGCTAGTACAATCTTCCCCTGGAACAGGTATTCCACAAACACTCTTAATGGCTCCTCGAAAGGGTTTTAAGAATCCAACTATGTCTTTGGTTTTTAACATACCGCATATTAAGATGTTTTGCTTATCAGGTAACAAATTTAAAGTACTCGAAATAGCTTTTCCTGCTGCTTCATTATGGCCTCCATCTAACCATAATTCAAAATCGTTCGCTATCTCAACAAGAGGGCCCTGTTTTAATCTCTGCATTCGCGCAGGCCATGATACATTCCTCAAACCATATTCAATGGCTTTTTTTGAAAGTTTAAGTTCACGCATAGCTGCAATCGCCGTACCCGCATTCATAACTTGATGATCACCAATCAAGCTAGGCAATGGTAATACTAATTTCCCGAACTCATCTTGATAAACTAAAGTATTCTTTTCTTTTTTCACATGCCAATTCTCATTATAGACCTTTAAGGGACTACCTAGATCGTTAGAAACCATCCTGATAACTGAAAGCGCTTGCTGAGTTTGTGGTCCAACAATGCAAGGGATCCCCTTTTTTATAATGCCAGCCTTTTCTTTGGCAATTGAAGTTATTGTGTCTCCTAAGAATTGTATGTGATCTAAAGAAATAGGAGTAATTATCGTTAATTCTGGGTTTTCAATAACATTTGTTGCATCCAAACGTCCCCCTAGGCCCACTTCTAACAATGTATAATCAGCTGGTATTCTAGAAAAAGCTAAGAATGCTGCACAGGTTGTTATTTCAAAAAAAGTTATAGGTATATTTGCATTTATAACTTGGCACTCTTTCAAAGTTTTGATTAAATCTTTTTCTGTTATCAAATCTCCAGACAATACAATTCTCTCATGAAATTTTGACAAATGTGGCGATGTATAAGCGTGAACAGATTTTCCAAAACCTTCCAATCCTGACCGAATGAGCGCCTGAGTTGATCCTTTACCGTTAGTACCAGCAATATGAATGACTGGTGGCAACTCTTTTTCGGGATTATTCAATTTATTTAACAAACTGGTGACCCTATCGAGGGTCAAATCAATAATTTTTGGATGCAGCGATAATAAATCACTTAATATAGAAGTACTCTTTAATAAATTCATTAAACCATCTTCAATTAGTCTGATTTGATTTATAAAATTTCATTATTCATTATTTTCAGAACTATTTGGTTTTGGCAGGTCGCCTTTTATTGCGGGAGTTAGGCCCATAAGCATTCGTGATAGCATTACTAGCTCTTCTTTGAGATTTTTTCTATGAACCACTCTGTCTAACATCCCATGATCTAATAAATATTCGGCTTTCTGAAAGCCATCTGGTAATTTTTCTCTTATTGTTTGCTCAATAACTCGCGGTCCAGCAAAACATATTAATGCATTAGGCTCAGCGATTTGTATATCACCTAACATAGCGTAAGATGCTGTTACGCCACCAGTTGTTGGGTTGGTTAACACTACAATAAATGGCAAATTAGCTTCTTTTAACAATTGAACCGCTACCGTTGTTCTGGGCATCTGCATTAAGGAAAGAATCCCTTCCTGCATGCGCGCTCCTCCTGCCGCAGAAAACAAAATTAAGGGGCACTTTTTTTCTACAGCTAACTTGCAGGCTACGATAATTGCATTACCCACATACATACCCATTGACCCTCCCATAAAACTAAAGTCTTGGGCTGCAACAATCATTTTTGTTCTACCTATTTCACCTTCTGCTACCAACATAGCCTCATCAGCTTCAGTCTTTTTTTGAGCAGATTTCATTCGATCTGGATACTTCTTTTGATCCTTAAAACCTAAAGGGTCATTAATTGGTTTAGGAATTTCAATTGGTGTAAACTTTCCATTATCAAACAAGGTCAATAATCGATCCCTTGGAGAAATATTCATATGGTGATCACAATTTGGGCATACGTTAGCATTCTGAGAAAGTTCTCTATGAAACAGCATCGTTCCGCATTCTGTGCATTTAGTCCAAAGATTCTCTGGGACATCACGTTTTGAAAAAAGAGAGTTTATTCTGGGACGAACATAATTTGCTATCCAATTCATTCTAAAACTTATCCCTGGTTATCTGATTTTTCAAAATTTATCTTTATTTTTATGTCTCTTTAACCAATTAAACAATATTAAGAAAGTGATTATCTGAAGAGCTGTCTGAAAGAGTATAATATATGTCATATAAATACCAGTTTTATCAAAATACGACTTTACCAATGATAAATCAGATAAGGTATCACCCAATCCAAAAAACAAAACACCAATAATATTGTTAATAAAATGCATGCCTAAAGCGTAACTAATATTATTAGACTGAACCGTCAGAATACTAGCAAGAACCCCAAACACAAAAGCATTTAGCATGTAAATAAAAGTGTTATTTTCAAAAGTGCTAAAGTCATAATGAGCAATGCCAAATAAAAAAGACGGGATAATAGCCCATATCCAATAAGAACAAAATCTAGCCCGCAGTTGTTGCAAGAGATAACCTCTAAACAACACTTCTTCTGCTGATACCTGGATGAATATGACAAAAAGAGCGGGTAAAACCCAAGGAAGCCAATCTTTGATATATGACATTTCAATCCGAGGTAAATAATTCTGTGAAAACAAAATTGATTCAAAGGGAATAATGATTAAACTTACCAGTGAAATCGATATAGTTACGAAAATAGCCAGCAAAAATTGCTTCAAATTGAGCTTTTTTTTCGCTCCAATTAACGAAACATAAGATCTTTTATGCAACAATTTTACAATTATCAACAAAGCTAAATGCCAGGTAATAAAGGATCCAAATAACAAAATAATAGTGATTTTCGGATTATTTAAGAAAGACGAATGGACAAAAATTGACCAGC
>CERV01125777.1_pt1 | contig 14076 bp, 8 predicted proteins | sample 530871 | NCBI WGS metagenome assembly CERV01 (sample SAMEA2621045, study PRJEB7988) | marine metagenome | biome: marine biome (ENVO:00000447); feature: deep chlorophyll maximum layer (ENVO:xxxxxxxx); material: "saline water (ENVO:00002010), including plankton (ENVO:xxxxxxxx)" | depth 50 m
TGCAGACCACCTCGGAGGGATTAGACAGGCGTATCTCCGTAGAATGATGGAAACCGTTGGGGTAGCAAGTCGTTTCATTCTTGTTGCAAGAGCCCCATCGAGCTTAATCGACGCAATCCGATCCAGGACTCAGATGATTCGTATACCATCAACAGAAAGAGAAGTAATCATCGAAACAATGCAATCTATCGCAAACTCCAACTCATTTTCTGTAGATTCGGGGGTACTAGGTGATTTAGCCTATGTCTCAGAGGGCAATTTACGCAAATCACTCTTCACTTTGGAGATGCTACATGCTAGAGGCCTTACTGAAGACCGCTCCGCAGTTCATCGATTGGTTCAGGCAACAACTCTTCAAGCCGGAAGACACCTTCTGGAGTTGGCTTTACGAGGAAGAGTAGTAGAATGGAGATGGGAAAATGTCAGGGGGCGCCGTTCCAAAGTATTAGGCGGGGCGATTGCCGAAATTGATCGTTTAATGAATGACCATGGTCTAGATCCCGATGACATAATTTCTCAACTTCATGATGTCTTAGTTGGAAGACGCCTCTCTATCCCAGATGAATTACGTTGTGAGTTACTTTCTGCATTGGCTGTATGTGACACACAAATTCGTAGCACAATGCATGCAAGGATTCCATTTGAGAACTTCCTTCACAATGCTTCTAACTCTGGTAGGAAGCATGGTTTAGCGTTTGGTTAGTGGCGGGCGCGGCAGGATTCGAACCCGCGGTCCCTGGCTTAGGAGGCCAGTGCATTATCCAGGCTATGCTACACGCCCACTCCGGCGACCGCATCCCCCTCAAGAACTCTAAGGGTGTCAAAATTGCCTCTTTGATACATAAATTGAGCCGAGAGAATCAAGCCATGTTCCATGTCGGACAACCATGGCAGGTGAGCGCAGCCTCCCAACTCCTTACGCCAAGGAGAGCGACCGTCAGGTGCAACAAGAGCAGGCACTAAGCCTTCGAGTCAAAGCCAGAGATGCAGGAAGAAGGTTCTGGGTTAGAATAGCAACAAGCCGCCCTCAACCACAACTACGCACTCTGTTTTCTTTGCTTGCCCCAATAACCACGGCTCTGCTGTTAATCGGATGGGAATTTGCCACCTTTCAAGTCGCAATAGCCGTTCATGCAGCCCTCACTCTCAGCCTTATTCCGGCATTATTCGCCGCAAGCTTCGCGCGTATGTCAGCTAGAGATAGGCTAAGATTACGAGCAGTGGGATTCCGCTCAATGAATTCTTATCCTGGAGTTGAACGCATTTTGAATTCACTTGATGAAAGAAGAATCAGAGAAAGAGTAAGGATAACTTGCAGTATACTTGCAACGACTGCCTTAGCCTCACTTTGGAATTTAGATGCAGGTGAAACCCTGAGCTCCCTAGTACTAGGTTTCTGTATCGCGCTCTCAGTTATCTGTTTTCTAAATACACGACAATTAGAAGTTTCAATCCCTATGCGTTCGAATTCCTTCCCGCTACTCTCTTTACACGCGCCTACTCTTCATGACAGCACACTAGACCGAGTGTTATCCGATCTCTTAGTCGCACACTTAGATCCAGAGACGGCTAGCCATTGGGATATTTGGAAAAAATCTCTAATCAATGACGTTCGGAGTGAACAAACCCCAGATTCAGCAGTCGAACACCTGCTACAAGCAATTCATCTTGAGCACCTCGGATTGCTTGACGATGATGGTTTACTTAGTGAAACACGACGTGTCTTCAAGGTCTCTGCTATAGATGGGCTATTTTCATCAACATCAAAATTCAATATGAAAACACTGAGAAGACTACTGGCTCATACTCGAGCGTGGCAACCCGGCCTTTTTCGCCTTACTGACAGATTACAGGATTCGGTCATTAGAGGAGATCCCAGCTTAACTGAGGAGGCTTGGAGATTGGACGTAGACCTTCCTCCTAGGTGCGGACAAGGCCAAGGCAATCTATTCGTGATGATACACAATCATTCTGGTAAAAATCAATCAATTGAGGTAGACATATTGGCGGCCGAAGGAGAACCTGAACTTCAGACATTGAGAGTATTCGCCAAATCCTCTACTCAACCAAATTCACCAATCTCCATTAGTGAACAAAGAGGCGCAGTAACAGAATCTTTTGGTCGTCTTCTAGCGGACTCCACAGTACTTTGGATAGGCTTGGCATGGCCCGATTCTATATCCGGTCCTCACCCTGTTCAGGTCACTTTAAGGAACGAAAAAGGGGAGACTCTAGAATCGATTGTTGTCACTACTATTCTCTCATCAGGCGTCCAAGCAGAGAGTATGGGACATCGTATGGCTGACGCAGCATCAGAAGTCCGAAGAATAGCATTGGCCCTTGCAGATTGAGGTTATTTTCGGGACGAAGTCCCGAGCGTCATCTTCATGTCGCGAACACGGCTCGCAGGAGTCGAGAACCATGGAGTCCTGGGAGTTAGTCATCGTTGGCTCTGGTCCAGCCGCACTTAGAGCCTCTATTGCCGCGGCTGATGCTGGAACCAATCCATTACTTATCGAGTCATCTGGTATCGGGGCTGGAAGTGCAGGAACTGACCTCGCAGGGCTAGCAGCTTCTATCGATGAAGTCAGTTCATCAGGACATCGCGATGATACAATTTCCGCCGGCGGCGAATCAACAAACAAAATTGCCGCCGCCAGAGTATGCGGAGAAGCAGTGGGAGTTTTAGCAGAACTCGAAAAATGGGGCCTCGTACTTCGTCGCCGAGAAGGCGGCTTACCTCACGCTACACAAGTTGCTGGGCACAATATGCCTAGAATGACCGGTTCTGGAGATGCAACCGGACGAAACATAACTCGCATTCTAGAAGAGCAGGCAATGAAGAGAGGAGTCGTCCGCCGCTCAGATATTCAAGTCATGTCGTTGGTTATGGACGGTAAACAGGTTAGAGGAATTACTGCTTATGACATAAACACTGGAGAAGTAATCGGAATTCAATCCAAGGCCGTTATACTCGCAACTTCCGGACATCAGGGTGTTTGGAGCAGCTCGTCAAATGGATCAGGGCTTGGATCAGCATTAATCGCCTCTGCAGGGATAAAGTTGACAGGAATGGAGAGCAACCCCACACATCCTCTCACCGTTAGAGGAACAGATCTCAACATCAGTCTCGATGTATTGGGGTCTGGAGGCAGAGTCAGGAAATCTAGTGGAGAGGACGTTGACCCCAGCGAAGTCGGCGATGATGATTGTGTGCTAGATCTAAGAGGCCTAGAACCAGATGCTAAGGTTTGGTTCTCTAACACAAGGACTAGAATCAAAGATAGAACCGGCTTAGATATATCTAGAGATGTTGTCCCAATCACAAATAGTATCGCCACAACTACAGGAGGGGCTCCGGTCGACGAATATGGAAGAGTAACCTTCCAGAGGGGCAAAAAGTGGGCGACTGGTATCTACGCAGCAGGGCGTTCAGCAAATAACGGAATGCATGGAGACGGGATTTTGGCAGGAAACCTAATTCTCGATGATTTAGTTGGTGGAAGTAATGCAGGAATGCATGCAGGAGAATGGGTAAAAGACGCCACTTTTGGAGGTTCTAATTTAGTTGAAAAGGCGATATCCAAATCTATCAAGACAATCGATTCACTGAAGAAAGCAAACGGGGTCTCTGTTGGCCAAACATCAGCAACATTGTCGTCAGTGATGTCATCTAGTACCAATGGTTCTAGAGATGAATCATCTCTAAAAGCCGCAGTAAATGCAATTTCCGAGATTAAGAAAACCGGAATCAAAGTAACCGATCAATCAACAGTGATGAACACAGAGATATGCTCAGCTCTGAGACTTCAAGGAATGATCATTCTAGCCGAGCAGATCGCAAAATCCTGAGGAATCACAATGAGTGAAGAACCCACAATCTTCACTCGAATAATTAACGGTGAATTACCTAGTCATAAGGTGTATGAAGACGACCTCATTATTGCATTCCTAGACATCCAACCCCTAACAAGGGGACACACATTGGTTATTCCAAAAGAACCAGCTCCTTCAATAGACCAATTGAGTCTAGATTCAGCCGCGGCTCTTGGCAGGGCTTTACCGATAGTAAGCAGCGCCGTGCTCAAGGCGACTGGAGCTACTGCGTACAACCTAATCCAAAACAACGGACATGAGGCAGGAATGTCAATCGCTCACGTCCATATTCACATCATTCCGCGATATCCAGACTCAACTCACTCCTTCCTCTGGAAATATGGAAAGATAGACCATGAAGATGCAAAAATCCTCGCTGAAAGGATATCAAAGGCTACAGATTAGAATCGGTGGATTATCAACCCCTTGCATCCTCGGAACCTTATGGCCGACTCCCAAAACGCGCCAGAGATACTCCCAGAACTATCTGAGAGCGCGACCCGTTTGAATCGCAAAAAACTCACCCGGGTTCCATTCAATCATGAGGGTAAACACCCCGGGAAAAGATGGGCACACTTGGCAATTAATTTGATGTTTGAATTTGGAAATAAGGCTATTTTTAGAAATAGCAAATCCGATCCTCTACCCGAAACCAAAGGAGGCGTAATCTATGTTGCGACCCATATCAATGGGTTAGTAGACCCCATGGTGATTGCCCGCCTCCAGAGGAATAGAATAATTTCACTTGGCCGTCATGATTTGACCACCCGTCCAGTAATTGGTTGGTGGGCTAGACGTTTTGGTGCTCAACCAGTACTTCGTAAAGCGGAAGTAGAAGCCGGAATAGTTGATGCCGATTATGCAAGATACATCAATCATAGAGGTATGTTGACAGTAGCCTCTTGTCTCGCAACAGGTCATTCTGCGGTAGTAATGCCTGAAGGTAAATCACACCAAGACTCTCAACTACACGCCTTACGTTCAGGCTCTTTTCGAGCCGCTCTTGCAGCATCCGCAATAGCAGACGAGAAAGGACTTCCTGCACCGGTGATTCAACCTGTTGGATTACACTGGAGAACCCATCACTGGCTTCGAACCGATAATTATGTAGAATTTGGTCAGCCATTGGAAATACCCTCAATTTACTCTACCGAAGATAGGGAAAAATTGGCTTCTGGAGAATGGGTTGAACCTAGTTATGAAGACACCAATGACTTGCGAAATCGGGTTTTCGCGGCACTATCTCCAATGACTCCAGATTCTCCTGACTGGGAAACCTATCGAGCCTGGAAACTTTTGGCTCATATTGGTGCAAACAAAACCGATACCCAACTACATTCACTGTCTGAGGAAGTACATGCAACAAGAGATGTGAGAGATAGCATCGGTAGAAATATCAACAATCCCATGATAGATCAAGCAAAGGAAGCCGCCGAAATTCTTCACAAAAATGACCTGTATGCAAACTCATTAAACAAATCAAATCGTTTGCGTGAAAAAACCCTCGGAGAACAACTACGCGGTATTCTTGGCTTGATTTTGATGTTAACAACTCTACCAATCACTCTATCATCCTCTGGTTTTCAATGGATCCTCGCGAAGTACATGGCCGAATCTAGTGACGAAGGATTAGACTCACGAACTACATACTTCATGCTAGCCGGAATGTTTTCTCCGGTATTTTTCTGGCCCCCAGCCGCGTTACTGGGGACATATCTCTACTCAGGTTTATCGATGAATCTAGTGACATTATACACATTCATCCTTCTGAATTTATGCTTCTATCTCGCAGCATCAATTGCATTATCCGGCTATGATTTGTGGATAGATTTAGCCAATGCTAGTAAGCGGGAGAAATTAAGTCGGACAAAAGATGGAGATAGATTCCATGAATTAGTAGATAATATCTCATCTAGACTCGGCGCTCTCAAATAGGACCTCCAATAGCCGACATTGATGGATAGTAAGTCGGCGGCTGATTCAATCAAGACCTGGTTGGCCCGAGAAAAACTCGAATATAGAGAAGTCTCCGACGCTCAAGCACTCATACATCTTCATGTAAAATATCCTCCAACTAAACAGGGTCATGTATTCAACGTTGTAATTCCAAAGAACCGAGATCTCGCGTTGATTTATTCAATAACACGAGTAGATGAAGGACAACAAAAAGAGATGCAGGAACACGGAAAAGAAGATTCGGATTCTTGGGGGGAATGGCTACATGAAACCCGAATACAGTTAACACGTTCAAATCTCGATTGGGTCCTACACGTTGGCAAAGCCAAGAAAGAAGTTCCAGGTCCATTACAAGCGTTCAACCTCTCGAGGCCAATTTGGTTTGACGGACTTACACAAAATGAATTTATGCAAACAATGAGGGGTTTATGGCTAGCTAAATTAGAATTAATCCATCAAATAAAATATGCATATGGAAAAGGCATTGGTAAGCCTGGAAAGGTCGACGATTGGGATGCAAAAAAGACAAAACAACAAACCTCTAAAACTCCAAAAAAGGATTCAAGAAGTCACCCAATTGATACCGACGAAACCGGTGGTTTTGGTAGTGAATTTGACCCTGCTGATTGGGTCTAAGTTTACAATGAAATTTTTGTTAAATTATATTAGTTGTGAAATCTAACTCATGACGCGTGAGCGTGTAGGTTAAGTATCCAAAGAGAACCAACGAAGCGTCGTAGCAGCGACGCTGGAGGGAATGAGATGGAGACTAGGAAAGTAAGGAGTAGCATAACATTAGTTTTGATTATGGTAATGAGCCTATTCGCAACATTGGAATTCTCGGAAAAAGTCGAAGGAAGCGAGATTGTTTTAACGGATGCTATTCAAGTTGTTAACGGAGGAACTCATGTAGACAGAATGGTCGCAATGGACGCCGACTCTATGGGCAATACTCATTTTGTTTGGAGTAGGAATACTCAACACCTCTACTATAAAATGCTCAATACAAAAGGCGAGGTATTAATAGACGAAACCCAAATTTCTAACCCCGGTTCTCACCGAGCATTCCATCCCGATATAGATGTAGATAGTGCCGACAACGTCCACATAGTTTGGACCGATCAAGCAGGTCAATGGGAAATCATGTACACGCTATTAGATCCTTCTCAAGACGATCAAGATGGAGGTTCAGGATCTGATGGAGTCCTCTCAATAATCAATGACGAGGTAATTGCCGTCCAACCTCAGAATAGAGACTGGCCAGCAGTGGCTGTAGATTCACAAAACAATCCACATATTGTTTGGGAAGATTCTTTTGATGAACTCGACAAATATTACCAACAATCTCAGATATACTATACTATGTTGGAAATTGACGTTCCAGGTAGACAAGCAATTACTGCAATTGGTAACACACTTTTGACTCCAATAATTGGCTACAAAGGTCACCCCGATATTGCAATTGACGTTGACGACTTCGTTCAGATTGTTTGGGACGATACACGAGGGGGAAAAGTGGAGATGGTCGTGCCAATCGATACCTCTGGTTCCATGAGTGCTGAATGGGCAGACATGTGTGCGGTATTCTATGGCGGGACCTTCACTAGTGGCAGTTCTTTCATTGGACTAAAACCAATGTTGGAAGATGCTAATATGACCGTATTCGAAACCCTCTATGCATTGGCAGGTCAAGGCGGATTACCATCCGCAACAACTGGGCCTACCTGCGCAGCAGCAGTACAGACAGGCGGAAATGGAAATCAAGGCCCACGCGCAACTCATTTGGGACAAAACCCAAGTGATACCTCAGGAGGCATACGCTGGATAGAAAACGCAATTTTCGATGGCCAATCCATTCCATTGCCTCCTGGAGGTGGCGGAACAAATGACGGCAGTGAAGACTGGGGTCCGGGAACTGCTTGGGCTTGTCTTTCTTGGAGGGACGCTCAGGGACGTTTGGGTAATGCAGCAAACCCTCCAACTGCTGCGGACCATAGGTGGAATCCAAACGCAACAAGGATAGTTATCCCAATTTCGGACGAGGGCCCGAAAAATGGAGAACCTTCACAACAAACAGACGACTATGCAACAATAAATGAGGCCCACGATGCCTGTGTGTTAGCCGAGGTAACTCCAGTCCCTCTTCTTTCAACCGGATCCTTTTCGGGTTCTGATCCTGTAGGTTCACACATGATGGATCTTGCTCAATGTCCTAATGGAGCTACAAATCTCGCCCAGAGAACCTGTCCTGGAAGTACCCTAAGAAACACTGATGCTGGAGGAATGATGTATCAATTCCCTACCTCTACTTCAGGCCAAGCACAAATGACGGTAATGGTAGAAGCATTGGTGGCACTCGCAACTAACAATTCTCGTGAGATCTTCATGACTGTTTTAGATCCATATTCGGTTTTGGATAATCCACCACCTGGCTGGACTAAAGGCACTCCAGGAACTAAGGTTGACACACAAACCGGACAATATGTAGAGGATATCGGGCCTTCTTCTGACTCTTTAGGACGAGGACATTTAGTCGTAGTAAATGACACCAGAATCACCCTCCAAGACGCCTACAGCTTGCATCCATCAATTGCAATAGATAATTCAGGAAACACACACATCGCATGGATGGACGGCCGACCCTATGGATTTGCTTTGGATGTAAATTACGAGATTTACTATGCCAGATTAAGACTCCGAGGAGCTGCGGTCTGGGACGGAGTTCCAGAAGGCCTTCCTTCCTTCGGAATTAAGCAGATTACAGATTCACCTATTTCCACTGTCGAAGGACTAGATGAAATCGATTCTCAAAGGCCGTATGGGGTTAATTCTCATATGCCTGCAATACTCACAGACTCATTTGACAATGTCCACATTTCTTGGCTAGATAATAGCAATATCACTCAGGGCGAGACAATAATGTACACTCGCTTAAACCATACAAATAACGACTATCCCGAAGGATTCCCATTGAATTCTCTCGCTGCAGCAATTCTAGAGCCATGGGAGATAAATGAGGTAACGAAATGGGCATCTGATAAATTAGGCCCTAATTCTGGGGCCGCTCCTATGTCTGGGCAACCACCCGCATTCGCTAATGACCTTGGAAGCGGTGTTCATCTTGCTTGGTCGGATACCAACAAGTGCAACGAAGAAAATAATCAAGGAAGATATACAATTTGCTATGTCCATGTTTTAACAGGTATAGTAGAGGTGGCACTTGCAGAATTTGAGACATTTTACCATACAATACAACCGGGCCAACAAACCACCTATAATATGACAATTTCCAACCCAACACCAGGCCCTCCTGATCTAGTTTCTGACACTTACACAGTTAGCCTACTCGGGGTTCCAAATAATTGGACTGTAACACTCTTCTTCGCCTCAAACCATACACCTATTTTCGAATCGACCGGATTATTCCTTCGTGGAGGAGATGTAGTACCAATTTACATGCGCGTCAGGGCTCCAACGATATATCAGGCAAATGAAGATGAATTAGCAGCAATTTCCGTCTCAGTAGTATCAAATAGAGACCCCGCAATCAATGATGAGAGGCTTACTATGACATTAATGGATGTTGTACATGGAATAAATCTCGATACAAGCCACTACCAAGTAGATGTTGAACAAGGGCAATCAGCAATATTTTCGATTACTGTAACAAATACTGGAAACGTCTATGACACATTCGCATTCTATGACCCAACGACTAGCGAAGGCCAAACAGAATGGGGCCTCCCGTTTGGATGGGGAGTAACCTTCCCTACCTCTCTATCATTAGACCCCACTCAATCAGTCACCCGTAACCTGAAGGTAAATGTTCCAACGTCGCAAGAACCTGGGACGTTTGTAATCTACCTGAAAGGCTGGTCAATGGGAGAACCTGTACTATCAATAGATAGAGGTACATTCGATGTTCTTGAACTATGGGTAAATGTATCAATTCGTACTTCCGGCAATATAAAATTCGATGTAGGTTCAACAGACCAGAATGTTTTACCCGGTCAGTGCGCTGATTATCCAATAGACGTAACCAAACATTATACTTCTGGATATCTAGTTTTCACCACTCCTGGCGGCCCAGAGGAAAGACCACCAGAAATAACCGAAAGCACATGGCGTTACGATAATTGGGTAGTAACTCTAAGTGTGGGAAAAAATGAACCGATATTATGGCAGGTAACTGGAGGCACACCAGAAACCAAAACAGTGAATGTGCAAGTCTGTGCACCTTACAATGCTACAGCAGGTTTAGGCGAATCAATAACGGTCAAAGCCCATCTGGACGGAGCCCCTAAAGTCAGAGCTCTAGTGACGTTAGCAACAGATGTAATCCAAGAGTATGAACTCGAGGCATCTGTTCCGCAATCAAATTTAGATTTGTACCCCGGGCAATCATTCCAACTTAATACCACAATCGAGAATACAGGAAATGGTCCAGATAGATTCGACGTAGCAGTAAATTCGATATTGGATAGTAATGGTATGGCAGATGTATGGGATATTGAAATTCCTCGAGTAACCTTCGAAGAACTTGATAGAGACACATCACAAGGAGTTCCGATTTACATTAATGTCCCAGAGAAGACTTTTGCTGGAAATTACGAAGTGACATTGGATGTTCTTAGTGAGGAACCATATGAAGGCACCAGACTTAGAGATAGGATTATTTTGAACGTAGAAATTGGAGAGTTTTATGATATGAGAATTGAGCTAGATCCTGCAGTGGAATCTAGAATTAAAACTACGGCACCTGGAAGGGTAGTTCGCTATACCATGAATGTGACTAATTTTGGAAACGTTGAAGATCATCCTTCCATACATAATCACACCCAGAATACAGCCGGCTGGGACGAAATTCCAGGAATGAACACACTTAGTGGCTGGAATATCAATTACGCACTTATCGAAGGTTTTGATACAGAATTCCCACTTGAGCATCAATGTGTAGAATTAACCGTAGGCCAAGATCCTCCTGAAGGAAGGTGCTACAAAACCGCAATTGGAACTGATGCAGGAACTGTTATGCTACCGATTATGCCAGCGTATACTACTTTACAACTCGTAGCTATAATTGAAATTGATTCCCAAGCGCCACTTAGTGATCGAGAAATAGGAATTAAGGTTCTTTCAAGTGCAGGCTCTTCTCAAGCTGGAGGTGACCATGATGAGACTCCAATTTGGGATGATTCTTGTACAATAGACGAGAATAAAGACGGTTTACCAGACTTAAATCGCCCATTCTGTGATACTAATGAACAGATTCTTGAGCTCCGGCTCAGGGCGCCAGATCTTGAAATCGTAAGTGTAACCATAGGCGATGATAGAGGAAAGGTAGGAGAAATGCTATCAGTAAATGTCGAGATCAAAAACTCTGGAAATATTCATGCAACTGACGTGAACATTATCTTGTGCGTCGGTCAATCGAAAACGTCGATACAGAAGTATGGTTGTGACGAGGAAAATGTCGCATACAGGCAGATTCTTCAGGCTGTCATGCCGGTCGGAGCTAGTGGAGAGGAAGAGTCTCCAAAAATAACTCTACTTTATCTCGTAAAGGCAGGAACCCACGAAGTATCTGTGGTAATAGATCCGGATAATATGATTGTAGAATCCAAAGAAGATAACAACATCATGGCAGTACCAGGTAGTGAAATGGGGTCAAATAATGGAATTTTAGACCTCGGAGTAGAGGTGGTTGCAACATACTCTGTTCCGGCCATTATCCTAGGTGCAACAATTGCTCTAATGTGGGTAGCCGGTGTAGTGATGTATGGACGAAGAATGGAAGCCCTGGATCGATTTGCTGAGAAAAGCAGTCTTCTCGCTAATTTGAGTGATGATGACCAAGTATTCTGATTCGGTAATTTATCGAGCCAGCCACCATGGTAGAGGCGTGCCTTCTCGGGCAGCTACCAGGCTGCCCGTGCTAGATGCAAAGTCGCGGAGCAACCTTTCTCTTAGACCCTCCATCATTACTTCCGCATCCAGTGATTGAATTCGTAGGCCCTGTGAAAATAGGTCTAGATCCAATGGTCTTCTAGGATGATTTAGCATTGCATGAGCTAGCTGCCTCTCTTCGTAGGTATCAGAAGACTCATCTATTGTTGGGGCTACTTTCTGCATTACTTGCTGATGTAAAGCAATTATAGCGTCCCGCTGGTCATCTATTCTCTCTAGGGCCTTGTCCATATCGGATAGCATTGACATTGCCTCACCCAGTGGTAACAATCGGCGAGTGCCAATAGTTCCGACAACAGAATCTAGATCTTTTGGAAGTTTTGAAGACAAGCGAATGGGACCTCCCTTCGGCATGGTTCTGTGTTCTGCACGAAACAGGTTAGGCCCCAAATCAAGTCTGAGTGAAAAGGATTGATTGACAGTATACATCTTCTTTGGGGGCCCCCCCTTTACCGAAGGAAACTTCTGTGATTCTACAAATCCTGCCTCCTCCAGTACTTTCAGATGTTTAACAACCGCCTGCTGACTAATTTCAAGCAGTTCTGACAATTGGAGAGGGTAATGCGGCTCCTTAGAGAGATACTTCAATATGTCTCGCCGTGCCTTGTTTTCGAGGATATTCAAAGCCTCGTCGAAGCCTACCATGACTTGCCAACTCTAGGTTGTCTAGTGGGTGGTGGAATAAAAACCCGAGGATGGCTGGAAAGTTATCATTTCACTCAACCTTCATCCCAACCTTTCCAAGCGTCGTGTGAAGATTCAGAGGACTCTTCGGGTTCCGGTTTGGATGTTTTTGATACATTTTCTGCATCTTTATTCTCCATTCCGATAAATGGATTCTGGACTTCTGAATCTGAGAGGTTCGTTTGATTTTGAGAGCGGTATAATTCATCTGTAGTCATTACTTTACCATCGATAATTAATCCATTGGGCTTTCTTCCATCATCTTTTGATTTGTTTTGCAACATCAATATTGCAAAAATCAATGCAACAACACCGCTCATAACTCCGAAGCAACAAGTTCCAAACATTGCTAAGATTATAGGATCCGAGAAAACTTTCAATTCAGAAGCGGTATCATCTACCAACCATAGCACAGAATCACCATCGTTGTACAGTGTATATGTTCCACCACTAGGTGGCATAAACACTCTGACAGGAACATAAGTTGTACCATTCACCAACCTTTCTACATGCAGTCTGGTAGGGCCGTCACCGGAGAATTCTTGCCCATCATCCTCAATCATCCGCAAATTTGCAATTGGGTCATCTTCACCCTCACTCAATCTTAATGCAACATATACATGACTTCCTTTCAAATCAAAGGAACCACTTCCCCCGGCATCTAGACGTGTCACGTTTTCTAATTCCGGATCCAACATAGGTTCCATGTTCTCAACCGCATTAGGTAGTATTGCCATGAAAGCAATAAGCAATACAATAGAAACGGCTGAAGCCCATTTCGCAACTCGCCGATAGTTCACTGCCACGCCTTACTCAGTGAGCACTCACATTTGATGATTAGTCCATCACATTCCGATATTGTAGCCTAATTCTGCTAATTTTTCAGGCAAATATGTTTCAGTTACGAAATCCAAGCCATATTTGGCAAGAGATTGCTGTTCAGCCTTCTTTCCTATCTCGAGCATCAAATTGATTTCATCTTGCCAGTCACCATCTGCAAATCTAGGATCTGTTAACTCAGCATTCAATGCTTGAATATCTTTACTTGTTAGCTCATCCGCAGGCAGATCGTATGCATCAATATCACCTGCTCTAATTCCGATGTAGTCAGCGCTAGGTGTAGCTAAGTACTCGGAAATATGAGCAGTTTTGATTGCACCATAGGCTATCGAAGCATAAATTCTGTAAGACCAAGGATCGCCGTCAGCAAATACAATTATTGGAATCTGCCATTCTTCATTCATTCTTTTGATAATTCTACGAGTAGAGCGTGCAGGTTGCCCTTTCAGGTGAACCAAAGCACATCTAGCAGATTCATCAAATCCGTTCTCGACCAATCTGTCAAACATACCACCAGTCTCTATCGCCATGATAAAATCAACATCATGTTCGATTAAGCGTAATTTTTCGGCCTCCACATTGTATGGAACACCATATCCCGAATCACCAACATCATCTCTGCAATTTATCCGCATCCATTCACCTCGGCGATTCCTCTCTTCAAAGGTGATATTTCCAATGATTCTAGCACCATCTTCTTCAGGCCTAAGTTTGAAATCCTCTCTCATACATTTGGTTATAATTTCCAAATCT
>CERV01130543.1_pt1 | contig 14060 bp, 12 predicted proteins | sample 530871 | NCBI WGS metagenome assembly CERV01 (sample SAMEA2621045, study PRJEB7988) | marine metagenome | biome: marine biome (ENVO:00000447); feature: deep chlorophyll maximum layer (ENVO:xxxxxxxx); material: "saline water (ENVO:00002010), including plankton (ENVO:xxxxxxxx)" | depth 50 m
GAATCACTGTTGCTGTCGGTAATGTTCTTCAGACACAAGAAGTGACTGCTGGCGGTCGTTATTTGTCAGGCGATCAAGAAGTACGAACATTTGCAATTGGAGGGAATCAGGTGAACAGATCCATTAAGGTAACTTGGCCAAATGGTCAGTTTTCATTTATTAACAATCCTGAGCCTAACTGTCTTTATGAGGTTATTGAGCCAGTTAGTATAAGTTCTAATGAAAATAAATTTGAAGATATTGAAGAATCTCCATTTTTTGAAGATGCGAGTGGATTATTAAATTATACTCATTTTGAAAATCTTTATGATGATACTCTACTTCAACCATTATTGACTCGTTGCCTTGACCGTTCTGGTCCAGGGCTTGGATGGTTTGACTATGATGGAGATGGGGATGAAGACTTATTTATTGGAGCATCTTCAGGTGCTTCTGTTTCAATTTATCAAAATTTTGGAGAAGGTAAATTTGGCAAATTGACCAGTGAATCTGGCTTTAAGGTTCCCGGTGATGTTGTGAGCGTATGTGGATGGGTTAATAGAGCTGGCTCTCGTCAATGGTTGGCAGCGATAAGTAATTATGAATCCCCTCAATTGTCAGCCCAGATGCGTTCTTATCGTAAAAGCATTGGGATTAGCGTAAGCGGTAAATTATTAGGCGATACAATGCCTGGACCAATTGCGGTTGCTGATATAGATGCTGATGGAGATCTAGATGTGTTTGTTGGCGGGAGAACAGTAACAGGTCACTATCCTCAAGCATCGGTTTCAGCACTATTGGTTAATAACGAAGATGGGCTTGATTTCACTTCCGGTGTACTAAGCGGATCTCTTGGGATTGTGAATGGGGCTGTTTTTAGTGATCTCGATATGGATGGATTTCCTGATTTAATAATTACTACAGAGTGGGGTCCTATCCGAGTATTTAAAAATCAAAAGGGAAAATTTGTTGAGATTACAGATGCTCTGGGATTGTCTGGGCTTACCGGCCTTTGGCAGGGTGTTGCAACTGGTGATTTCGATGGGAATGGTAAGATTGATATAGTTGCTACTAACTGGGGATTGAATACTTCATTTAAACCTAATGTCATCAATCCGCCTCGTCTGTATTATCATTTTGCAGAATCTTCAATTCCAACCTCTCTTATTTTAGGTGTATGGAATGATTCAGCTTCTGCATATCTTCCGACAAGAAATTTACCCTATTTGTTTAAAGGTTATTCTGGTTTGCGTGGAGTTTTTACGTCATATCGAGATTTTGCGAGTGCCGGAGTGCTAAAGATTTCAGACTATCATGTTGCTTCTCAGAAATCTGTGACCGCTGCGATTTTACAATCGATGGTTTTCCTGAATAATAATGAGCGTTTTGAAGCTAAGCCATTGCATCCCGAGGCTCAATTGGCTCCTGCATTTGGTGTTTCGGTCGGAGATCTTGATGGGGATGGACTTGATGACCTATTTCTTGCACAGAATTTTTCTTCATTTCCAACAAATAAGGACCGAAATGATGCAGGTCGTGGTTTGTGGCTTCGTGGTGCCGGAAATGCTAATTTCACACCAGTAAGAGGCGAGGAAGCTGGTATTGCTATTTATGGTGATCAAAGAGGAAGCGCGTTGGCTGATTATGATGAGGATGGAAAACTTGATCTTATTGTTGCTCAGAATAACGGTCTAACTAAACTTTTTCGTAACAATAAAGCCAAGCCAGGCTTGAGGGTCAGATTGGCTAGTTCTAAGCAGAATCCGGATGCTATTGGTTCTGCAGCTCGTTTGCTTTTTGGAAGTCCGCCATCTTTTGTTAGAGGTACATGGAGAGAATGGCAACTTGGGAGTGGTTATGGATCGCAGGATGGCTTGGTGAAGGTTTTTCCTTTGCCTGAAACACCTATAGCAATTGAGGTGAAATGGCCAGGAGGGAAGGTTTCTGTAACTTCACTTCCTGCTGGATTAAAAGAAGTAACCATCGGTCAAGATGGTAGAATTATTAATCAGAAAACAAAATAATCAATGCTGCTTTTTAAGATTGAGAACACAGTTTTAGCTGGCGAGTAGTTTGTTGCTAGTTAAAATAGGTTTGCTTACTATTTAAAAAACAAATGAAATTATCGAACTTGTTTAAACGTGTCGCATCTTTAATAGCGACTTTTATTTTATTCATCGGCATTAATTTATCCTTAATCGCGGGTGATGCGCCTAAAGGTTTTAAATCGCTTTTTAATGGGGAGGATCTATCAGGTTGGTGGGGTTTGGGTACTGAGGATCCCGCTAAATGGATGGCTTTAACTCCTGAAGCCTTACTAGACAAAGAAAGTCAAAGCCTAGAAGACATTGCAAAGCATTGGTCTATTGATGGTGATGAGCTTGTTAATGATGGAAAGGGTCTTTATTTAAGCACAAAGAAAAATTATGCAGATTTTGAATTACTTCTGGAATACAAAACAGTAGCAAAAGCTGATAGTGGTATTTACTTGCGTGGGATTCCTCAGGTTCAAATCTGGGATTATACTAAAGAAGGGGGGAAGTGGAATATAGGTGCTGATAAAGGATCTGGTGGATTGTGGAATAATAGTAAGGGAACAGCGGGAAAAGATCCTCTTGTATTAGCTGATAAACCTTTCGGTGAATGGAATAAGTTTAGAATTATTATGGTTGGTGAGCGCGTGACAATATGGTTGAACGAAAAAATGGTTGTTGATCATGCAAGATTAGAGAATTTTTTTAATAGAAAAGGCCCTGTCCCTATGGCTGGTCCTATTCAATTACAAACTCATGGTGGTGAAATTCGTTGGCGCAATATTTTCGTTCGAGAGATTGGTGTGACTGAAGGTAATAAATTTTTAGCCTCAAATGATAATGATGGATTTAAGAAAGTATTTAATGGTAATGATTTAGATGGGTGGGCAGGGGCAACAGATAATTATGAAGTCAAAAATGGTACTATTCAGTGTAAGAAAGGTAGTGGAGGAACGGTTTATGTTAATGAAGAGTTGTCGGATTTCTCAGTAAGGTTTGAATATAAACTACCTCCAGGTGGCAATAATGGATTAGCGATTCGTTATCCCGGAAAAGGGGATACGGCTTACGTTGGAATGTGCGAGCTGCAGGTGTTAGATGATACTGCTAAGAAATATGCGAAGTTGCATCCTGCTCAATATCACGGATCTGCATATGGTATGGCTGCCGCTGCTAGAGGCTATCAGCGAGCTGTTGGTGATTGGAATTTCCAACAAGTTACCGTTGTGGGATCTAGTATAATGGTAGAGATGAATGGCACGCAAATTCTCAATGCGGATTTGTCAAAAGTGGATAAGCCAATGTATGACATAGGTAAGTTCAAGGGTAGGTTACGTAAGATGGGATATTTTGGTTTCGCAGGCCATGGGGATGCTGTTTCATTTCGTAATGTTCAGATTAAATCTTTTAAATAATTTTGATTTTTAAAGAGTGAGTCTTTTTTCATCATTTCGCTTTACCAAAGTGATTTTCACTATTGGTCCATCTACACTTGATGTAGATGTTCTTAGGAGATTATTACGATCTGGGGTTGATATATGTCGCGTCAACATGGCCCATGCTTCTCATGATTGGACATATAAAGCTATAAAGGCAATTCGAACTGCCTCTGTTGCAGAAGGCAAAGAAGTATCGATTTTGATGGATATTAAGGGGCCTGAGATAAGGACTGGATATCTTGATGGATACATTCAATTGGAAAAAGATCAGCAAATAGACCTCACACAGTCAGATGAAGCTTCTCCTGAAGCGGGTATACCTGCAGTAGATATAAATTATCCATCTCTAATTGATGAAGCGAAGATAGGAGATGTACTATTAGTTGATAGCGGATTGATGCGATTCCAGGTGGAAGAAGTTCTCATAGATCGGCTTCGTTGCCGTGTTATAATTCCTGGTAAAATGGGAAGTAGGAGACATATTAATATACCCGGAAAAAAAATTAATCTTCCTGCTATGACAGAAAAGGATATAGCAGATACTAAGATTGGTATTAGTGCTAATGTTGATTTCTTCGCTTTATCTTTTGTTAGAGAAGCGGCAGATATTAACCAATTGAAAAAGTTCTTGTTGGATAATAATTCTGCTGCTCAAGTTGTCGCTAAGGTTGAAGATCAAAGTGGTATTAAAAACTTAAAAGAGATTCTTGATGTTTCTGATGCCTTAATGGTTGCTAGAGGGGACCTTGGGATAGAAGTGCCTTATGAAGAATTGCCAATAATTCAAAAACAAGCAGTGAGTGATGCATTAATATCAGGGAAACCGGTCATAATGGCTACTCATCTTTTAGAGTCTATGATCGAGTCTCCTATGCCTACTCGTGCGGAGATTACAGATGTCTCAAATTCCGTATTTGAACGCGTAGATTGCGTAATGTTATCTGGTGAAACAAGTGTTGGTAAGTACCCTGTTGAGTGTGTTGATGTACTTAACAAAGTAACGCAAAATGTTGAGCGGTATGCAGGTGGCAGTGGTTTTAATGAATCTTTGCCATTATCTACTACTCGAGAAAAACTAATGAAATCTGCTGTTGTTCTTGCGCGAGAACTTGGAGGGGTAGGGATCGTTGTTTTTTCTTCTACAGGGCTTCATCTGCGAACATTAGCTGCTTTAAGGCCATTCGGTTGTCCAATATTTGTGTTTACCGAAAAAGAAAAGATTATAAAAGACTCGAAAATTCTTTGGGGCGTTAAAGCTTTCTTGGTTGAATTTAAGGACAGTCAAGAATCAACAATTAGTGATTCTATTTATCATTTACAATCTGCTGGTTATGCGGAAAAAGGGGATCAATTAATTGTTGTTCCAAATTTGTTATTTGGAGGAGTTGATATGGTTCAAGTTCGAGATGTTTAATGAGGCTTATTTATTCTTTTTTAAGTTATCAATTTGCTCACTATTGAGAATCTCAGGTTTAGCCCCTTTTTTTATTTCTTCACTTGAAGGAATGCGAACAATATTACTTGCTGGTATTTTGTTTTTATTTTCTGTCGCAACAGTTTTCTTTATTGATATTAATTCTATTTCAAAACGTAGAGTTGAATACGGAGGGATTTTTGTTCCTTTACCCCGACGTCCGTAAGCTAAACTTTGAGGAACAACTATTTCCCACTTTGCTCCTGGCTGCATTTTAGTAATAGCTTCTGTCCAACCTTTTATAACCCTATTAAGAACAAAATTACTTGGTTTATTTCTAGAGTAGGAACTGTCGAATTCTTTTCCGTCAATAGTCCACCCTCGATAATGGACTTCAACACTATCTTTTCTGGTGGGGGGATTGCCTTTACCGGATCTAATAATGCGATACTGAAGGCCACTTGAAGTAGTTTTAACACCAGTTTTTTCTTTGTTTTTTGCTAGGTATTCTGCTTCTTCTTTTTTGGATTTATTGATTTGAACTAGCCTTTTCTCTTTTATTTTGTCTTGGTAGCTCTTCCAAGCATCGTCCAATATTACTTTAGCATCATTTTCACTGATTAAAGTCTTGTTTGAAAGATAAGAAGCTTTTACTCCTTCCATGAATATTTCAAAATCTATTTCCATTTCTTTAGATTTGAAATCGTTGCCAATTTGCATTCCTACAGAATAACTAAACTTTTCGGTTTGCGTTTTAGGGGCTCTAATTTCAGCTCCGATAAGGGGAATACTTGAAGCGATAATCAGTATAATTATTTTGTTCATCGATATTATTTCTTGCTTGAAAGAAAACTTTTAAAGTTGAATCTTGCAATCTCTTTGGTGCTACGTATATAAAATTGTCCATTACTAAAAGCGCCATGAGTCCAGCATTTACCTTCAATTGCTTTAAATCTTCCTAGTTCTGAGTATTTATCAGATGAGGCGTCTGCGATGACTACCTCTCCTGAATCGCTGGTGGCGATTAGCTTTCCGTCTACAAGAATTACACCTCCAGGCCCGAAACCGGCTTTAGCCCATTTAATTTCTCCATTTTTTAAATCTACACATTTAAGAGGTCCATCCGCATATTCCTTGAATTGGAACATTCCATACAAATGTCCGTCAATGCAGACAGGCGTACTCCAATGATTCATTAACTTGTTTCGTTTTCTCCAAAGTTGACGAGCTGTATAGCTTCCAGATTTATAATCAATTTCAAAAGCAGCTGCGCCGACACCGTAACCAGCCGAACAATAAACAATATTACCCTCAACAATAGGGGATGCTGCAGTTGATATTTTAAATGGGTGGGAGGCTCTCCAAAGGACTTTACCGTTTTTGACATTGCATGAAACCAATCCTTTTTGGGTTAAAAATATGACCTGTCTTTCGCCATGTATCTCTGTAACGATTGGGCTAGCATGGGTCATTGAGTCACTTTCACTTTTCCATTCTGTTTCACCCGTAAATTTGTTTATTCCTAATAGAGATTGTTTTTCACCTCCACCACATACAAAAATTAAATCACCATCTATGATTGGTGCAGCTGCGTTTTGCCATCTTATTGTTTCAGCATCATGTTTTTTAACTAGATTAACAGACCATATCTTATCACCGTTTTCAGCACCTAGACAATGAAGCACCATGCGTCCATCAAGTATAAACACTCGTTCTCCGTCGCTGGAAGGTGTAGTTCTTGGGCCATCACCACCTTTGTTATTTTTAGCTCCGCTATTACCCCCTCCATCGTATTTTGCAATATTGAGGATTTTACTCCATATCTTCTCTCCTGTTTTATAATTTATTGCAATGCATGCTTCACGTTCTACTTCTTCAATATTTTCCATTACAATGGTGAAAACACGAGAGTTGGCGACTGATAAAGATGAGAATCCAAGTCGGGTAGGTTTCTTCCAGGTGGGCTTTATTTTAGTTTGTGGCCAATCGATTATTTTTAGTTTCTCTGATGATGAACCATCAAAATTTGGCCCTCTGTATTGTGTCCAATTGTCTGCATGTGAGCCAATAGATTTGGTTATTATAGCAACAATAAGTAGTATGATTTTTAAATTTTTATTTCCCATGGTTAAAATGTTTTTTTAATCTATTTGATAGGAGTTCATTTCTTTAATCCTAAACGTTTGGAAAGCTCAACAGCTGCTGATTCATATGCAGCTGATCCAGCACTGTAAGGATCATATTGAATGATTGGTTTGCCGTGACTTGGAGCTTCAGCTATTCGTGTAGCACGAGGTATAATGGTTTTAAATACTTTGTCTTTAAAATGTTCACGAACTTCTCTCACTACCATTCTAGAGAGATTTGTTCTGCTATCAAACATTGTCATCAATACTCCTATTAATTCCAACTTTTTATTGACTCCGGATTCCTTGAGTTGGTTCATTAAGTCTGTAATAGAACTTATTCCTTCCAAAGGATAATATTCGCATTGTAGAGGTATAAGAAGCATTTGAGATGCTATTAAAACACTTAATGTGAGTTTTCCAAGAGAAGGAGGACAATCAATTAATACAATATCGTACTTTTTTGTTTTGCTTATAGGTTTTAATGCTTCTTTAAGCCAAGTTAAATGGTGGTCTGAATTTTTATTATCTTTTTCTTTAGTTGTTTCAAAAGACAATCTAGCCAATTCAACTTCGGCTGCACAGAGGTCAAATTCACTCGGGATAAGTGATACGTTTTCACACTCAGTTTTAATTATTTGATCTGTAAGTTTTCGTTCTCCAAGTAACACAGGGTAAAGGCTTGCATTCGGCTTTTTTTCAAATCCAAGCCCACTAGTACAATTAGCCTGTGCATCCATATCAATTAGAAGAACATTAATACCGATAGCGCCAAGGCAGGCCGATAAATTAACGGAAGTAGTCGTTTTCCCGACTCCTCCTTTTTGATTTGTAATTGCTATAACGCTTGGCACTTGGTGATTTAAAGGAACGATTAAAATGATTACAAGTTATTCGCTCGATTGATTATATTTTCTTTATCTGTAAATCCATTTTTTCTGAGTATATTTTGTAATAGTTAATTCTTCTATTTTTTTGTCATCGACTGGATTCGCAATGTCTTGTGCCTCCCATGTTTTTTTAATTAGTTTTTTTGTTGAACTAACTGAGATTGGTATGTTTCTGCAAAAATTATGATGTGACCTGCCTTTGCGGTACTTCGGCTCTAATGAAGGCATTTTAAGAGAAAGATCAAGCAGTTTGATTTCTAAATTTAGTAAAAATGTCCCATGGAAAACAAGTGCGTTTTTTGTTCTTTTTTGAGCGTTTCCTGAAAATTTTAACCCGTCCAAAGCGAGATCTGTGTGACCCTCAATTGTAACACCATTATTAAGTGCTTTATTGAATGCCATTTGATGGGTTTTCATAATATGACAGTTAGTTGAATTAATATTTTTTGTTCCAAATTCATCGTTAATGGGAAGTATTAGTGAATAATTTAGACATCCCCTTGCTTGTAATACTGTGCCTCCACCGCTAATTCTCCGTAATATCTGAATATTGTTTCTTCGGCATGATTCAATTAAGCATTCACTATGAATGTTATTTCCATATCCAATTACAACAAATGGTGATTGAGGCTCCCAGAATCTTAATGTGGCCTCTCTTTGATTTGAATCAACCTCATTAAGTAAAATTTCATCGCATGCAAGATTCATTGCTGGTTCTTCATAGCTTTGATCTAGGGTTTTCATTGGTTGATGTTGAAGCTTGGGTTAGGTTCTTGTCCTGCCTCGGTTATTGAACTCTATTTAATGATGTCTAAAAAGAATTTTACACAAAGACTCCCTCATTCGGAATTATTACAATTAAAACGATGGAATACCCCTACTATTTATAATGGTTGGGAACAAATCACAAAGAGCGATCCCACTTGCGCTGCTATTAATCATGAAGTGACAACAGATTTCATGCCTCAAATGGGGCCGATGGTAGGGTGGGCTGTTACAGTGAAGATAGAACCAAGTAATTCCGATTATAAAAAAGGCGCTGCTAATAGATGGTCTGAATATAGATCTTATGTCGCTAATTTACCTGGGCCAAAGATAGTCGTTATTCAAGATTTAGATAAACCAGCAACCATAGGATCTTTTTGGGGTGAGGTGAATGCGAACATTCATAGATCAATTGGCTGTGTAGGAACAATAACTGACGGTGCTGTAAGGGATCTTGATGAAATGACTAATGCTGGATTTAAGGCCCTAGCTAAACGCCTTTGCGTTGGTCATGCTCATGTTGTTCCTGTTGAATGGGGGTGTGATATTAATGTGTTTGGTCAGTCAATAGCCCCAGGACAACTTATTCATGCTGATAAACATGGTTTCTTGGCTGTTCCTTTTGGAGAGGAAAAAGGTTTACTCGATGCATCGGTTTTTATGGATAAAAACGAATGTGAGACTTTAATTAAGTCAGCTCGAAACTCAGAGGGACAATCTTTAAACGATTTACTTAGTGAAGTTGATCAGGCAGGAAAAGATTTTGGTTTAGCTGCGAGAGAACGTTTTGGTAGTTCAGGCGAATTCGGTGATTAGATAAACGACTGTCCAATTGGCTTTATTACGAGCTCTGGTACATGGGCAATTGCAGGAAGTTTTGCGATTGCAATAGTAATTTTAGCTATATCAATCGGCTTAAGGATTTTTGATCGATGTTCAGCGGAAGGCGGAACGGGGCGATCATCTAATATTGGAGTGTCAACCTCTCCGGGGAATATTGTTGTAACTCTAATTCCATTTTCACGTTCATCTTCAGTTGCGCTGGTACCTAAGGCTGCCATAGCAAATTTACTAGCATTATAAGCTACTCCGCCAAGAGGAGCTGCACGTTTACCTGATGTGGATGATATATTAATCACTAATCCGTTCTTGTGAGGTCTCATAAGTTTTAGGCCAAAGTGCATACAGTTGAATGCTCCAGTAGCATTAATTGTCATCAGCTTGTCCCAATCGTTAGGTGAGAGTTCGCTCATTGAGCGCTTTGGTACGTTGGCTCCTGCGCAATTTACCAATATATCTAAATTGTTAAATTTTTTGGTTGTCCAATCGAATAATGATTCAACACTGTTTCGGTCTGCCACGTCTACGGAATGAGTTAATACACGTGCGCCTCCTTTGGTAGCTACATCTTCGAGTTTAGATTTTCTGCGGCCTGCTACTATTACATTGGCGCCTTCATTAGCTAGCTCCAGAGCAATAGCTTCTCCCATTCCTGTCCCGCCTCCAACTACGACTGCATTTTGTCCGTTAAGACTCATAGCTGATTATGATACTCATTGGCGGCTACGATGGAAGTTTTCATTAAATTTTCTAAATTTATATTGAGCTCGATCTTATAGGGGAACTTATTTTTTAATCTGGAGCTTTGCAGAAGTCTTTGGCATAGAATTAATAGCTTTTTGAAGTAAGTCTCGCGTTTTGTCTGCAAGTTTACTTTCCCCAAGTTTAATATGCTTTTTTTCGTGCCTGTCCTTTGTGGAATATAGTTTTCCGTTTCTGTAGAGTTTGAAAAATTGATTCTGTGCCCAAATAATTTCCATTTTATTTCTTCCTTGCCCATGTAACTCTGCAGCTGGTCTAAATTTTGGGTAATAATATTGAAATATCCATTTCCTTGGATTGCCTTTTTTTCCAAGGCATTGGGGCCAAAAGCTTTTACCATCTAATTGAATGTCTGGAGGATTTGCTTTGCCGATTTCAGATATCGTTGGAACAAAATCTGAAAAATCGACTAGATCATTGCATTTGATTCCTCGAGGTATAGTGCCAGGGCAATTTAGGATAAGTGGCACATGTGTTCCTCCATCTGTAGCATATGCTTTTTCACCTTTGCGTGACTCACTTTTATATGGATAAGTGAGATTCCGATGTGTTCCATTATCAGTAGTATATATTAAAACCGTTTTTTCGCGTAAGCCGTTCCTTGCCAAGCAAGATACTATTTTCCCAACAATTTTATCTGCATAAAGAGTCATGTCTTTAAAATTTGATAAGTCCATTCCTCTAGCTTTAGCGGTTTTTTCTCCAGGAGATAGAGTGCCGGGGGTTTTAGGGAAAGGTGAATGAACCAATGCCATGGGGTAATATGCGAAAAATGGTTTTTCTTTATTTTTCTTGATGAATTCAACAATAAAATCGGAGAAAATATCAGGACCATAGTCTTTGCTTGTTGTCTCAAGCAACTGGCCATCTTGCATAATGCTTGGATTCCAGTATCTGGAACTTCCAGTTCCTGGATAGTTCCATAAACAATAAGTATCAAAACCGGAAGCTGGTGCGAGAGTTCCACGATCGCCATTGTGTAATTGCCATTTACCAGCTATCGCAGTGGCATAACCGGCTTTCTTCATTATATTACCAAATGTTATCTCATCTTTATCAAGTGTACCAAATTGAACATAATTTCTAACCCCGCTTCTGCCGGTCATAATCTTTACTCGGCTAGGAGTGCAAACGGGTTCAGAGTAGCAGTGGTTAAATTTCGCACCTGTATTTGCAAGTCGATCTAATATGGGAGTTTTGAAAAAAGTGCTTCCGTAGCATCCATAATTATCAGCAGCTGAGTCATCAGCCATAATTAAAATTATATTATATTTAAGATCGCTTTGATTAGAGAAGATACTTTGAGAGTGTATTATCAATAATGACGAAAGAAGAAGGAATGTTCGGTTAATCATTTTAAATGAAAGCGGCTAGTTTATCCGTACTGAAGATTTGCTAGAAAGAAAAACCATGTCCATATTGCTAGGAGAACGAACAACAAGGGGAATCGATTTATTGCTAACTTTCGGAGTAGTTCGAGCATCTAGCCACTTGCGGCTTTCTACATGTCCATCAGCAAATGAAATTGTGCCAGATCCATTATGGTTGCTTGCTGGATAGTCAATTATATGGATTCTATCCAAAGATATATTGTCATTCATTGCAACAGCAAGATCGCCGAAGTTAATGCTGTCCGGGTGTTCAGTTATAAAATTATATGCATTAGAATGGCCCATGACATTAATGTCAGATAGCTTCCTGAATACATGGTACTTTTTTTTTGTTAAAAAACTTAGCCAGTCGTTTCTTGAATTCATTGATTGACTGAGAGATACGCTTCGGACTCTAGGGGATATTTTTCCACGGCTTTTAACGGTACTTTTGTCTCCAGGGCAACGGTATATGCCAGGTGTTTGAGTATAAGGTGCTAATTTGGCATATTTAGGATCCATTAACCCGTCTATATTTGTGTTATGCGGATTGCTTGGATTGTAATCGATTATCCCTCGAACCCAGCCACTGCCGTTGGCTGTTAGATCATTCCAAACCAAGTTGTCATCATAGTCATTAGCATAGAGTATCCACGCTAAATCTAATTGTTTGAGATTAGATATACATACCGTGTGTTGTCCTTTATTTTTAGCCTTGGCTAATGCAGGTAAAAGTAATCCCGCTAGAATAGCAATTATCGCTATAACCACAAGTAGCTCTATAAGTGTGAATGCTTTTTTGCTGTTCATTTCTCTATATGAATTTTTTTGTTAAAGAAGTTGTTAAGTGGCTTCAAGAAAAAGCTTAAAAAAATAGAAGCCTTCATCCATAAAGCTCTCAATATCATCTGGCTTGATTCTCTTTTTATGACGATAAAATGCCAATTGATTACCGCCACCTTCTATACTTATTTTTTGTTGAGATTCTATATTTTTAAGTAAGTTTTTGTTAAATAACTGCCGGATAGATTCCTCGTTTTCACCTCTTAATAAATATTTTTTTGAAAATTCTGGATGTGATTTAAAATCAATATCCTGATAGCCAAATGCACCGCCTATTTTGTGAAAGATTCCTTCAGGTCTCATGCTAAAATAAGGTAAGCAAAGCTTGGGGGATCTAATGCAAAATACACTTTGACGGCAAGTATGAGAGTGCTGCCCTCCGCCTGTTGTGTACTGGTAATCGAAAATAAATAACTCGGCATTATTAGCATCTCCTTCAATTAAGTTTTTTATTCTTTTAGAGTGGCCAACGGAAAAAAGATGAAATTTATTCATCTTATCGAATAGTCCTTCGTTGTCCTTATTCGAAAAATTGAGCTTTAGTGAGGCTGCTAATAAAGATAATTCTTTGGTCCTTTTTTTTTCTTTAATCCAGAAAATATATATTAATACACCTACAATTAATATAGGTCCTATTGCTGTTAAATAATAAAAAGAATTCATTTCGTTGAGACTCTATAAATTCGAATTTAATAAACGTTCCATTTGGCTGCTTTAGTTATTTAAGCTCCTAGTTGCTCTTTCTTGCATCCAAACAATGTCAGAATTATTTGGTGAGGGCCTATCGTATCCTGTTACTACACCTTTTCTAAATGGGGCAACAGTTCGAGGGTCGGTCCATTTTTTTGTTTCTGAATGACCGTCTGCAAATGAAAAGCCGCCAGCTCCTCCGTGATAGCTCGCGGGTATATCAACTATGCGGTGCATTGTTGGATTACTTGGATAGCCTCCCATATCTACCACAAACATCCCATCATTTATACTGTCTTCTCTTTCATCAAGGAATATGAATGTTGAAGATGGGCCTGGGTTTGTCATGTCTCCAAATTTGCGATAGATCCTCCAAGGTCCTGAATTTGCAGACCAGCCCATTGGTCTGTTTTCTCCTCTTCCTCCTACCCAGTTAAGCATAGACATACTTCGAACTCTGGGAATTTTTTTTCCTTTAACATTAGTGTAACTTTTGTCGCCAGGACATCTAAATATGGTGCGGTTTTCACCACAATATTTCCAAAGCAAACTTCGAGTAAGATTAGCTTCAGGGTCCCAGTTCATTTTATTATTACTGTAATCCAGCCAACCTCCAACCCATTCATAGGGGCCGTGCTTTACATGGGGAAGCCAACTGTCATTGTCTTCAACGTACATTCGCCATGCAACCATCAGCTGTCTGTGATTGTTTAAGCAGCTTATTCCTTGCGCCTTTGTTTTTGCTAGTGATAACGCAGGAAGAAGTAAAGCTGCGAGAATTGCTATAATAGCAATTACAACTAGAAGTTCTATAAGCGTAAAGGCTCTCCTATTAAGGCTCTTATTCATTTGTGTTTTTCTCGCTGTTTATCCGCTGATTTCTGAAAATTCTATTGTATGCTCGTCTCT
>CERV01020533.1_pt1 | contig 14037 bp, 10 predicted proteins | sample 530871 | NCBI WGS metagenome assembly CERV01 (sample SAMEA2621045, study PRJEB7988) | marine metagenome | biome: marine biome (ENVO:00000447); feature: deep chlorophyll maximum layer (ENVO:xxxxxxxx); material: "saline water (ENVO:00002010), including plankton (ENVO:xxxxxxxx)" | depth 50 m
TGGAGAGCTTACACCTCCGCCAAATCGTCCAGCTTGATCTTTGCCAGTAATATCACTGATATTGTTGTATGGTTTGTGAGATCCATACCAAGTGCTACCTCTACTTTTACCATATGCGCCACCTTCAATAAATCCATTCATAGAATTGCTTCTAACACGAGGAAGCCTCTGTCTACCCATTTTTGCGGTGTATTGGTCTGCTGGGCATTTATAAATGCCAGCAGCGGCACTGTAAGGGCCAAGTTTTGGATACAAACGACCAACTTGTTCTTTTGTTCCCACTAACCATAGGATGTTTGTATTATCGGATGCGTTTGCATTAAAAGTGATCCATCCGTTTACCCAGCCTCTTGATCCACCACCGTTTTGATTTGGAGGCATGTCACCATCGAAATCTTCTGTATACATCAGCCAAGCTAGACCAAGCTGTTTGTTGTTATTTAGACAGCTAATGCCAGTTGCTTTACTTTTGGCTTTAGCTAATGCGGGAAGCAGCATTCCTGCTAATATGGCAATAATTGCTATTACCACTAATAGTTCTATCAGTGTGAATGCTTTATTTGTTTTAGTTATCATTTGATTAGAAGGGTTTTGTGGTCGTTGTTAATTTGTAAACAGAGATACAAACAAAAAACTAACACTGAGAAACTTAAGGCACAAATAAAAAAAACGCCCAATTAAAGGGCGTTTTTTATTAAAATTGAGTTTTTTTCTTAATTATTTAGGGGCGCCAGATCGTTCTTGATGCCATAGCCAATCAGCTTTGGCTCCGGCCCCGCGAGGAGCCCAACTCCGAGAAAAAGTGATATTACTTTTCATATCATGGTTCCATTTTTTTATTTCTGAGTGACCATCGGCAAATCCATAGCCACAGGCATTATTATGCATGGTTCCAGGCAAATCTACATATGAAGGGTTTGATGTTGTCATATTAGTGAAGAAGCATCCGTCATTCATACTATCTGGATGTTCATCCACGACTACCCATTTATTTGATGGGTCAACAATGTCTCCCGATTTCATGTAAATTTGATGATAGCGATCACCGTACCATAATTTACCATTTCCATCTCCCATGTTTGAGTTCATTGAAAAAGTTCGTATGCGCTTTGCCCAACCTTTTTTTCTTTGCCCGAGACTTACATAATTATCTGCTGGACACGAAACCAAGTTTTTACTGTTACCTTGATAAGGGGCAAGTTTGGCATATCTCTTGTCGGTTACATGAAGTACGTTGGTATTATCAGGTCGAGTTCCCCAATCTAGCCACCCCATGATCCATTGAGAATAGCGAGATCGCGCGTTGCCGCTTTGAGCCTCGCCTCCGTGGGTGTTGTGAACAAGTCTATCGTCGAAATCTGTTGAATAGCTAAGCCATGCAAGCATTAACTGTTTGCTATTACTCAAGCATGAAATGCCAGTAGCTTTGCTTTTTGCTTTTGATAGTGCTGGGAGTAACATGCCTGCTAGAATTGCTATGATTGCTATCACAACAAGCAGTTCGATAAGTGTAAAACCTCTTTTATGGTTTGATTTCATATTTTAAAACTTATTAGTCTTTTAAGACTAAATTCGGGGGGGAAATTGCCATCATGCTTTTTGTCCTTCAATACTAAATTTCAGATTTTTGTGAGTTTATCGTAGCAAAATAGCTCAATAATCCTGAAACAAAGATCGACCATATGAATGGGTTGAATTCAAGCAATTGATATGCAGAGAATTTGCCATTTATCAAGTAGCCAATAATGTAGAGGGAAAGGTGACACCCAAGACCTCCAAGCATTCCTGAAATTGCTCCTAGAGCATTCATTTTTGGCCAGTAAAGGCCTAAAAGCATCGGCATTAGAAAACATCCAGCTAGACCGCTTGTAGCAAATACTATCAAATCCTGTAAGTATTCTGGTGGATTAAGCACTGCTAACATTGCTAATATTCCAACGACTGCAGTGACGAGATAAGATAGTTTTTTAAGGCGATTTTCTGATGCGTTTTGATTAATTCGATTTTGGTAAATATCTCGAACAACAGAAGATGATACCATTAATAGGAAACTGTCGACACTTGACATAACTGCGGCAAACGGTGCTGCCAAAAGAAGGCCGGCAAGCCATGGGACGCCAGCGTTGGATGTAACTGTGGCAGCAAGCTCAGGCATGATGCGGTCGGAATCGATTTCCATACCCGGTAGTAAAATGCGTCCGCAGCAGAAGATTATCACTAGTAGTAAATAGATAACTGTGAAGTAAATTGAAATGCTTAGAATGGCTTTTCGAAGAACACTAGTTCCATTGAATGCCATAAGTCGTACCATGTTACTTGGCTGCCCAGCTGTTCCGAATGCCCAAAAGAAAAAGAAACTTACAGCTACCCAAATATTGAGAAAACCATCTTTATTTTCTGGGTGAGGGCCTGGCGCACTAACATAAACTCCTTTGCGGCCGATTCCATAGCCATTAATTTCGTTTGCTTTGAATGTAGTGTTGATTTTGAAATTGAATTTTGTCGGCTCTATTTTTTTAATTTCAGATGGGGTTGTGATCTTGAGGAGATTTGCTTGGTTTTGAGTTGATCCTTTTGTGATGATAACTCTCTCTGCTAATCTTGCTACGCCGTTGTTTGGGAGTCTAAGCCAGCTTCCTTTTGGGAGAATGATCGGATTTGGTTGTGGGTCTTTAAGGGTTATCATGCCAGTCCCGCTTACAGGAGGAGTCATTTCTTTCAATTGTTCAGTAGCATTTTTAAGTCCACCAACTTGACTAAGCGTTAAGAATAGCAAGATGACGACGCCGAGCCCCATAACAATTCCTTGCATGACATCAGTCCATACAACCGCACGAAACCCTCCGAAGGCGGTGTATATGATTACTGATATGGAAAAAACCAAAAGGCATAAAACGTAATCAGGTTCTGCACCCCCTACCCATGGTAATCCTTCAATGGCATTGCTGACGTAAGTGATGGCGGTCTGATAAATGGTTACGTCCTGTAGCAGGGTGGTCATTATTTTACTGCCAGCTTTAAATTGAGCGAGGAGGTAAAAAAACATAAAAAATAGAACTAAAAGTGTGGCGATCATTCCGACTGTGTTTGAGCTAAACCTCGCTTTAATAAGGTCGGGAATAGTTACGGCGTCGGATTGCCTTGCGAGACGGTTCATTCGCTTGCCGAGTAGTCCCATGCCCACAATGGGAACAACCATGTAGCTAGCAATCCATAAGGCAAGCACCCATCCGTGGGTATAAATCAGTGACGGGAATCCCATGAAACTGCCTCCGGATGCACTGGTTGCTGCGAAGGTAAGTGCAAATGCCCAAAGCCCCAGACTTCTGCTTCCAAGAAAGTATTCGCCAACAAATTCTTTTTTTTTGCGCACTCTACTGGATAGCCAGGCTAGAGCGAAAACACCAAGTAGATAAATTCCAAAGCTAATGAGGGCGGTATTGGTGGAATTATTTTCAATCATTCCATTGATTCCTCATCATCTTCGTTTTTCAACACTCTTAAGCAAAACCAAAAAGTGACCAGATTGGCAAAAATCCAAGGGAGGGCAATTCCCCAAAAGGCCCAGTCAGGAAATCCAAAAACCGTTGAAATATCTTTTGGTTCAAGATCGTATCCGTATATACCGCAATACGAGATAACCCAAATACAGCAACCTGACCAAGTGAGAAGGATGAAACGTAGTTCATGCCGGCTTTGCCTTAAGCTTTTTTCTTCCAATTCGGTCGAGTTGCTCATTTTAGTAGGTTAATTTTCTAGCGCGAGCGGTGATCTGCCATTGCCCGACAATTTTACCTTTGCGTATTACATGTGCTCGGTCATATAAGGCTACTGTTGGACAAATATGTCGTGGGATTCCATAAAGAAAATCTCCAACTTGATATTCTTCTGCTTGGTTGGTTTTAAGGGTTAGATGTTCTTCGCTATGCAAGATCGCTTCTGCTTCGTTTAGTCTTAAAAACTTTATGCGAGGGTGAGGGTTTTCTGCTGCTACTCCTTTGTGTCCGAGGTCTAGTGTGATTCGATTATTACTTGGTTTACTTATAACGCGGGTAAGAAGCGTTGCTGCTTGTAAAAATTCTAAGTCAGTGAAATTCTCTGCATAACCAAAGTCCCACAACAATGTCGTGCCCGGACTACATTCATGTGTTGTGTGTTTTGCGTGAAATGGAAAGGTGGGAGTTCCTCCTCCTACAATAGTTTTAGCAGATAAGCCAATTGAATTAATATCATTTTGAAGTGCTTTGAGTTCTTCCATGAAGCTTTGCCATTTAGCAAAACGATCTTCTGGGTTGCTATCGTGTAAGTGCCCATCATATATGTGCAAACCTATCGGATCCACTCCAGGGAGCTGATTGATTAGTTTATATAGAGTAATTGCTGCAGGTCCCGGTTTTATGCCAGTTCTGCCCATGCCAACATCTATATCTAAAAGGATAGGAATCTTTAAATCATGTGCTTGAGCGACTCGAGCTAAGTTTCCAACAGCTTCGGCATCATCTGAAATCGTTGAAAAACGTATATCGCGATACCAGCTTGCTAGTTTAGCTATTCGTTCTGCATTAGGACCGACTAGTTGGTTTGCAATCAGTATATCTTTTGCTCCAGCTTGCGCGAGCATCTCCGCCTCAGCAATTGTTGCGCATTTAAATTTTTTTATTCCAGCCTGTAATTGAAGTTTTACAATTTCGGCTAGTTTGTGTGTTTTGACATGTGGCCGTAATCGTTCTGCAGATCCAGTCATCGCTATCATGCGATTGATATTTTCTTCTATGCGGTCAGGGTAAATAAGAAGAGCAGGGGATGGGATTTCATCTGAAGAATTAACTATATGCCAGTCGTTCGACATGGCAAATTAATCAATTTCGAAGATCGCCTCAATTTCTGACGGAATATTTCCGGGAAGTGATCCCATTCCAACAGCGCTGCGAGCACCGATGCCATTTTCTTCGCCCCAAATTTGTGCAAATAGTTCGCTGCAGCCGTTTATGACCTTAGGATGGTCTAGAAAATCTGAAGTGCAATTAACCATTCCAAGTAATTTGATTACACGTTGAACTCTGTCAAGGCTTCCTAGATTGGCTTTAATTGTTGAAAGCATCGTTAGTCCAACTTGTCTTGCAGATTGGTAGCCGGCATCAAGATTGAGATCATCCCCGACACGTCCTATCATTAATGTTCCGTCGTTTTGCACGGGGCCGTGACCAGATAGGTAGGCATAATTACCGCTTATTACTATGGGTTTGTAAACTCCCATTGGAGCCGGAGCAGGGGGCAGTTCAATGCCTAACTCCTGGATTTTTTTATCTGCGCTCATATGGTTATTTTAAGCAGTGTAAGATAGGGGTTTATTTTGTCTTATCTTGTAGTTTTTTTATTTGATCGCGTAAATCTGCAGCTTTTTCGTAATCTTCCGTTTTAATGGCAGCCTTGAGTTTTCGATCAAGTTTTTCAGTCTCGGTCATTGGTCGCTTTTCTTCGGCTTCGTTTTGAATGTCATTCAGCCACTCGCGTAAAGATTGTATTTCCATACTATTTTCAATCATCTCTTCGCGGCCCATATCTGAATAGAAACTGTTAAGATCTCCAATCGCATTACGAATTTCATTCATAGCTTCTGCATAATTATTGTTAGCTAGTAGTTGAGTTCCTACTGCGCGAGTCTGCATCATGATCGTTTGTGGTCGAAATTGTTGGAAACCACTCCCTATTTCATCTTGTGCCGCATAGTCTTGAACAAAATCTAGTAGTTCTAGGATATGATCTGTGTCGCGTTCAACAGCTTCAAAGTCGTCCAGCTCAAAGTTGCATATGCTGCGATGATGGAACTGGATTGCTTCTTGTTGCAGTTTTGCACATTCGTCTGGATTAATACTAAAACCGCCATCTTCGCCCCCGTTAGTATTGCGATGCTTCTCTAGGCGGATAAGAAAATGATCAAGTAAAGTTGGATGCCCAAAGGGACGCTTGCCGTCAGGCCGAAATTGCGAATTCATCTGCAAAATACCCAGATCAATTCTCATCTGAAGCTTGTCAGACCCATCAATTCCTTTAACGCGTCGGGCATCTACCCTGCCGAGTCGGTAATCCCAATTTTCAAGAATCTTGCCGATGTCGTCACTCATCGGGGATATGCTCTCCAAAAAGCTTGCTTCAGTCAATTCGCTATCGAGCTTGAACGGACTTTGCTAAGGATCCTTTGTTGGTGCCAATTACATTTCCAGGTTTGATACCATTCCTTGCAAACCACCCTTTGTTAACCTCGAGTGCATACATTATCTTGCCTGATCTTGAGTCTACAGTATTGGTATTATTAGGCTCCAGATTATGGATTTCTATTATTCGACTGCTTTGATCTATGTAGGCAATTGATAGAGGGATGGTAGTGTTTTTCATCCAAAACCCGGTTTGATGTGGGTATGGGAATACAAATAGCATGGCTTCATCTGTGTTCATTTTAGTGCGATACATCATTCCAGCCTTTCGTTCATGGTTTTCATCAGCAATTTCAGCGTTTAATTCAGCTGCGCCTAAGTAAAGTTTAATTGTTTCTAGCTTAGATTGTGCTTTGTCTTGTTCTAAACTTATTTGTTTGGTTTCTATTGAAGAAGGAGGAATAGGTGTTTCTTTTTCGCATGCAGATAAAAATATAAGCAAAGAGAGCAAAAACATTTTATAAAGTTTTCGGATCATTTTTATGGAGAAATTTGGATCTGAAAATATGATTCAGGTTTATTGTTTGGTTTGGCTGTCCAATTTAGAGATATTTTCATTTCTATAGCATTATCGCCGTCATGAGAATGTTCTTCGCCTAGTACAATGTATGGGCCGTTGACTTGATCAGATGTGGTGAGTTGATATCGAATATTAGGTTGTGCTATCCAACTAAGCCTAATGCCTTCAGGTATAGATCGAGCTTCTAGTTTGAGATTTGAGTCGGCATTGAGAGGGTCTGTCCCAGCGATTAATTCCTCTCTGTTGATCATTCCGTCACCGTCTGGATCAAACTTCATTGCCTTCTCACCTTCATGCACAAGGGGGTTAAAACCTCGAGCGACTTCCCATCCGTCTGGCAAGTAGTCGCCATCTGTATCCGCTTTGGTTGGATCAGTTCCTATTTCAAGTTCGCGATTTGTTGGTAGCTGATCGGAATCGGGATCTGGGTGTTCGGCAAGTTTAACTTTTATACCTTCTAGCTCATAAAGGCCGGCCTCATTTGATTTGAATGTTTTTCCGAGGAATGTGGTTTCTAGTTGTCGGTATTGTAGGTTCGGTTGAATATTGATTCCAGACGTTCCGACGACTGCTCCTATTTTTATTTCTCCTCCAGGTTGAATGTTTTCTAAAGAAGAAAAAGGTATGGCTAGTTCTATAAAGCTAGCATCTGTCTCCTCTGGTTGACTGAATTTTTGAGGGGACCTGTTGAATTGTTGAAATCGTATGCCAGGTAGATCCTTAAATTTTTGATTTAAAAGGAAGACACCCTGACCAAGAGGAAATGGCATAATGCGAGATGTGTTATTAGGAGGAACCCCCTCTGAAATACGAATATTTAGACCGGGGCGTGCAAAGTTTCGCGACTGGGAATCAGATTTTTCATCGCCCAATATTGCTCCAACGCTTGGACTAAAATCTTTGAAGATTATATTTTCAAGGAAATCAAGCCCGTCCGCTCCTTCGTTATTAGGTGTGAATTGCAGAATCCCATCCCCGAGACCTTTAAGAGAATTAACTCCAGATTCTTTCAATGGGTCAATGAAGAGGAAAACATTTTGATGTGGGCGAATCATTGTTTGCTCAAATCCTATATATAAGTGAGTCGAGTCATTGTTAACTCGTATTTGGCCGAGATTAGAACTATTGCCGATGATGCACGGAATAGGCTCGCCTATAAAATCAAACTCTTGATCAATAATGTTTCCCTGATTGTCGTTAGAAAGTTTTGTTTCAATCATTGGAGTGTGCCAGGAAGAATGCCAGAAGTCGCGATCTGGCATTTTACGATTGATTACGAACCAATCAAAGACCTCTCCACTTGGATCAAGGGCTTCAAGTTTTAATTGATCATCTACAATAGAAATTCGTGCTGCATTATTTTTCCCCCAATATTGAAGGGCTCCAGGAAAAAATCGGTAGAATGAATAAGGGCTAGCACCGCCTGCGCCGCTTACTACTGGGATGCAGCCTGCAACTGGATTAAACTTTTCAAATGCGTGAGAGTGCCCTGCCATCATAAGGTCGACATTATACTTAGCAACTATGGGGTATATGGTGTTCCCAAAATCAAATGTATCAGGTTGTGCGTTGCCGTCGTAACTGCTCCAACCATGTCCGCTAGATGATGCGACAGGAAAGTGCATTAGTAATAGCTTCCATGGTTTAGATGTTTTTGCGAGATCGTTAGTTAACCAATGTAGCTGATTTGTGTCTTTCGAAAAGTTATGGTGAGCATACCATGGATTGTATAAGACTGATATGTGAGCATCACCGACATCGAATGAATAAAAATGTTCAGTTCCTGAGAAGCGGTACGGAACTTCCGGGTGTTTTAGTCCTAGTGATGGAAGATTGTTGGTAGGTAAATTAAAAGCATTAATGTAGTGAGAGTCTCCTTGATATAGGTCGTGATTCCCGATTGTGGTGAAAAATGGAATAGATTTCATCTGGTCTTTGTAAACACTGAAGTGGCGAAAGTCTTCGAGGCCAGGTCGGAAGTCGGGGTAAACTAAATCGCCGGCGATCATTACAGCTTCAGGTTTTTCTTTTTGCAGCAATGTGGCGATTTGGTTTTGTATAAGATTTCCGCGGCCGGTGTCACCAAGAAGCATGAGTTTAACAGGTCCGCTGGTTTTCATTGTTTTAAATGATGCAGGCTGTGAAAACATGAGTCCGTTATCGGTTTTGCCTCCTACGCGGTAGTAATAAGTTTGGTTTTGTTCAAGATTTTCTATTTGTAAGACGTGTTTGGTTCTTGGAGTGGAATGTTCTAATTGCAGACCTAGTTTTGGTGTTAATCCGTATTCGACGATTGAAGTGCTGATTTCGTGAGTGTTCCATACAACTTTAGTACTTGTTGATGTTGTTGCTTGAATAAATGGGCCTCGAACAACATTAGCAAGGAGTTCAACATAGTAGGCAAACCAGTTGTCGTTCAATTGGTGGTTGTGTGCTTGAATAGCTAGTAAGTTTTCTCCTTGTTTAAGTAATGATTTGAATTGTGTGAGATCTATTAGTTCGGGGTTACCTCTCGGGTGGGGAGTTGCAAGTGAGTTGAAAGGAACAGGTTGGTTGATTTCGCCTTCAAGGCCGCGCCTTGTTAGTTCGGTTCCGTTAAGGTAAGCTACAAAACCATCATCGTAGTCTGCTCGTAAAATAAGTGATTTTATCCAGTTTGTTTCTTCTAAATTGAATCTTTTACGAAGAAACACCGAAGTATATCCACCAGGCATGCCTTCGAGTTTTGTTGGGGCATTATAACCACCAAAACCTACACTGAAGCCAGAAGGTCCAGTTTTCCAGCCAGAATCATCAAAATCGATTTCTTTCCATGCGGTGTTTGGTATCGATGCTTCGGTTCTTCCTTCAAAATACTTCCATTCGGAGTAGTAATTTACCAAGCTTTCTCCGCTTGTGGATACTGCAATTGTAAATAACCCGCTAACTATCAACCTCTTAAAGAGCACGGGTGGAGTTTATGTTGCAAAGTGAAGGGGTCAACCTCTCCTTTTAATCGTTATAATGGTGAGCAAGATCAATTGTTTGGGCCTGTTTGGCTAAAAAACACGCTTAAAGAGCTTTACAAAGAGGTTTTTGTTGGTAATTTGCCCCGCCTTTTCGAGAAGAAAAGAGAAGATTAATAGAAAAACAGGAATGGAAGCCAAGGCGACAACGATTGAAGAATTTCGCGTTCATAATGCCGACACTGGGTCAGCGGATGTGCAAGTAGCGCTGCTGACAAAGCGCATCAATCATCTCACTGAGCACTTAAAACAAAATAAAAAGGATCACGCATCACGTCGAGGACTACTTATGATGGTGGGACGCCGTAGGCGATTGCTAGATTATGTCCATAATCATGATGTAGATCGTTATCGTTCACTTACTCAGAGGCTAAAGCTTCGTCACTAGTATTTTTCTGAAAGAGTTTTCGCTCTTTCATTATTGAATTTTTTGGGGAACACATACCTTAGAGGCAGAATTTGCCCTATGGTAGGTTGGATATCACGGCCCGATCTGTTGTCTCCCTGTTTACTGCCGTGAAGAACCTCACGCTTGCTGGTTCTGAGTATTTCATTCAAGTCTCCGAATAACTGGGGTTTGAATGAAGTTCTCCGTACCGGCGAGTGTGGCAATAATAAGAAAAACATGTCACATAAAGTAACCGCCAAAGTTGGCGGAGGGGAGATTCATATTGAATCAGGCAAAATTGCCAAACAAGCAGACGGTGCAGTCACCGTTCAGTTAGGGGAAACTATCGTATTAGTCGCAGCTTGCGGCGCTTCTAAGCCTCGTCCGGGGCTGGATTTCTTTCCGCTTACAGTAGATTACCGAGAGAAGGCAGCCGCCGCAGGCCGTTTTCCTGGGGGATTCTTTAAGAGGGAAGGTCGTCCATCTGAGAAGGAAATTCTTACTTGTCGCGTTACCGATAGACCTATAAGGCCATTATTTCCAAAGGGGTACTTCAATGAAGTGCAAATTCAAACTCTTTTGCTAAGTGCGGATGGAGATAATGATTCAGATGTGCTTTCTATCAATGGGGCATCTGCGGCATTGATGATTAGCGACCTGCCTTTTGCAGGGCCTATTGGTGCAGTTCGTGTGGGCAGGGTTGAAGGGGATTTTGTTGCTAATCCAACTCACGAGCAAATGGAGTCTAGTGATCTAGATTTGGTTTACGTTGGCAATGAATCGGACATGATTATGTTCGAGGGATCGGCTGATGAGATACCTGAGGCTGATTTTCTTCAGGCTTTAAAATTTGGCCAAGAATCTATTGCCCCTCTCATTTCTGCACAGAAAGAATTGGCTGCTTCTGCTGGTAAGGCTAAACGAGAGTTTGAACCTAGAGTAGTTGAGTCTGATGTTCAGGAAGAAGCTGAGTCTATTATTTCAGATCGCATTACCGATGCATTATTGATTCAAGCTAAGCTTGAGCGTGAAGCTGCATGTAATTCTTTGAAGGATGAGATGGAGGAAAAGCTTATCGAGAAATTCGGTGATGAAAATATAACTGGTTTTATTGTTAATGAGGCATTTTATGCTATTCAGAAAGCCGCTGTTAGAAAGCTTGTTCTCGATGATGGCAAGCGACTTGATGGTCGCGGTTTTGATGATCTTCGCCCACTTACCAGTGAAGCTGGGATGATTCCACGTACTCACGGTTCAGGTTTGTTTTCTCGCGGTGAAACTCAGGGTTTATCTCTTGTTACTCTTGGAACGACTGACGATACTCAGACTTTTGATGCCTACACTGGTGGTCCAAGTGAAAAGCGATTCATGCTTCACTATAATTTCCCAAATTTTTCTGTTGGTGAAACTGGCCGTATTATGGGGCCGGGCCGTCGTGAAATCGGTCATGGGGCATTGGCAGAGCGTTCTATCTCTCCAGTTATTCCTAGTTTAGAGGATTTTCCGTATGCGGTTCGTGTGACTGCAGAGATTATGGAATCCAATGGATCTACTTCTATGGCTGCAGTATGTAGTGGCACACTAGCACTTCTTGATGCTGGAGTGCCTTTGAAACGTCCCGTTGCTGGAATAAGTATTGGACTTTGCACTCGAGAAAGAATCAATGATACCAATGAGACTAAAGAGATTGAGGCATACAAATTATTGACTGACATTATCGGCTGGGAAGATGCGTTTTGTGATATGGACTGTAAGATAGCAGGCACTGACCAAGGAATTACCGGCTTTCAGCTTGATCTTAAACTTCAAGGTATTCCGCATTCTATAATGGAAGAAGCCATTGCTAAAGCTAAGACAGCGCGTACAGCTATTCTCGAAAATATGGGGGGATGCCTTGAAAAAGAGCGAGAAGAGATGAGTCCGTATGCCCCGCGAATTGTTACTATTCCAATTGATCCTTCAAAGATTGGTGAATTGATTGGCCCAGGCGGTAAAAATATTAAGCGTATCGTCGAAGAATCTGGTTGTGAGATTAATATTGAGGATGATGGTCGTGTTTTAATATACTCTATGTCCGCTGAAGGTCTTCAGGTTGCAACAGATGCGATTGAGGGAATTACTGCTGAAGTTGAGGTTGGAAAGCTTTATCGAGGCAAAGTTGTTTCAATTAAAGAATTCGGCTGTTTCGTTGAAGTGCTGCCGGGTAAAGATGGCCTTGTTCATATTAGTGAATTGGCTAATTTCCGTGTTAAAAAGACAGAGGATATTGTCAAAGATGGAGATGAGATCTGGGTCAAGTGTATTGGTGTCGACGACAAGGGGAGAGTGAAACTTTCTCGCAAAGCTGCGATGGAGGATCGCAAAGCTGAGTTTGGCGATGGCGATGAAGAAGGTGCACCTTCTGATTCAGGTGACGAATCTGAGGAATAAACAATTAAAAGCTAAACGTTTTACAGGCGAGCCCTAGTGGCTCGTCTTTTTTTTGTCTTGCAACAACTAAAAGGAAATCTTGCGACAGGAAAGGTCAAGAGCTAGGCTGCGCCCGTTCCGCTTGGTTTATTGTCAGCTGAATATTCAGCGAAATCAACTTGGTACGCATAAGATTATTATTCCTAATGAACCTTTCTATTAGACTGCAATTATCGGTAATGATGTTTCTCCAATTTTTTATTTGGGGATCTTGGTATGTTACAGCTCCTAACTATCTTGGCACTATCGGATTTCAAGCTGGCGACACCGCGAACACTTATTCAGTCGGGCCGATCGCTGGAATGATAACACCATTATTTGTAGGGTTAGTAGCCGATCGATTCTTTTCTGCACAACGTGTTTTAGGAGTTTTGCATCTTTTAGGAGCTTTAATCATGTTTGGTGCAATTGGATTCATGCAAGGGGAATCACCTTCGCCCAGTGTTTTGAACTGGGGTTTTTTCTTTGGTTATATGTTGACGTATTTTCCTACGCTAGCTTTGACTAACACCATTGCTATGAAAAACATGAGCAATCCAGAGAAAGAATTTCCGGGTATTCGAGTGCTGGGGACAATCGGTTGGATTGCGGCGGGGTTTGCTCTGACATTTGGGGGATATGAAACCAATGTTGGTATGTTTTACATGACGGCAGTTGCTGCGCTTTTACTTGGCTTGTTTAGTTTTTTCCTTCCAGATACCCCTCCTGTAAAAGATGGGAATATCACTGTTTCCCAGATCTTTGGCCTTGATGCTTTAGCGCTTTTTAAGGACCGATCGTATTTAGTGTTTATTATTTCTTCGATGTTAATCTGCATCCCGTTAGCGTTTTATTACCAAATTGCAAGTCGTGTAGTTGAGCATGTTGGTTTGCCAATTGGAACAACCATGTCGTACGGGCAAATATCTGAAATTTTCTTTATGGTGGTAATGCCGTTCTTCTTTGCTCGTTTAGGGGTGAAATGGATGTTGGCTATTGGAATGTTAGCATGGGTTGTAAGGTATGGATTATTTGCAATTGGAGCTCCAGATGAGCTTCGGTGGATGATAATTATTGGGATTGTTCTTCATGGTATCTGTTACGATTTCTTTTTTGTAACTGGGCAAATTTATACAGACCAAAAGGCTGGCAAGCCGATTCGCGCGCAGGCGCAGGGTTTGTTGGTTATGTTGACACTTGGTTTGGGGATGATGATTGGGGCGCAGGCTGCTGGTTATGTTGAGGCACGTTACACTCCTCAGGCTGCAAAGGATTTCAATGCTCAAGTGGTAACCAAGGGTGAAGAGATTAAAGCAATAACAGATCAAGCAGAAGGAAATCTTTCCGATGATGATCAGAAGAAGATTGATGAACTGACTAAGGAGAAAAATAAGTTACGCCAAAATGAACTGGCTGCGTTTGAATGGAAGTCAATGTGGGGAATACCTGCTATATTTGCCG
>CERV01001984.1_pt1 | contig 14029 bp, 10 predicted proteins | sample 530871 | NCBI WGS metagenome assembly CERV01 (sample SAMEA2621045, study PRJEB7988) | marine metagenome | biome: marine biome (ENVO:00000447); feature: deep chlorophyll maximum layer (ENVO:xxxxxxxx); material: "saline water (ENVO:00002010), including plankton (ENVO:xxxxxxxx)" | depth 50 m
GCCCATACGGAAATCCAGAAATATTCTCTGCTCCAGTTTCTCCCACAATAAGAATGTCGTGTTCTCGGTATCCTCCTGACCCTGGTTGGCCTTCAGGAATCGCGATCATTGGTTCCATGGAGACAACCATCCCTGGTTCAAGCGTTGTTTCGACGTCTTCTCGAAGTTCTACTCCTGCTTCTCGACCGTAGTAGTGGCTGAGTACTCCGAAACTATGCCCATACCCAAAAGAACGGTATTGAAGCAGGTCGTAACTACGGTAAATGTCGTTTAATTCTGAGGCAATGTCACAGCAACGTGCGCCCGGTTTTATTAGTTCGAGTCCTCGTTCATGGACTTCTACATTTATTTCCCACAAACGAAGATGTTCATCTGAAACATGGTCGCAGAACAGGGTTCTTTCGAGGGCGGTGTAGTACCCAAAAATCATTGGGAACGTGTTTAAAGACAAAATGTCCCCAGATTCAATAATTTTGTTGGTAACTGGGTTGTGGGCTCCATCGGTATTTATACCGGACTGGAACCATGTCCACGTATCCATGAGTTCAACAAACTCAAAAGTGTCGGCAATTTCACGAACCATTGTTTTTGTGACTGCAAGAGCTACTTCGTGTTCAGCGACACCAGCTGCTACTGCTTCTACACACGCATCTGCACCTAAGTCACAAATACGTGTTCCGTGGCGAATGAGATCATGTTCTTCAGATGACTTAATAGTACGCATCCACATTGTGGATGTTCCAACATCAACCAACTCGATATCGGGAAAGGCTGCGGATAAAGCTTGAAATTGATCAACGCTAAGGTGATCAAATTCGACACCCAATCGTTTTACTTTTGGGATTAGTTCTTTAACTGCTTCGTAATAGTTGTTACGACGCCAATCGGAGTAAACAATGTTTTCACCGTGGGTTCGTCTCCACGGCTGCCCTCCGTCTATGCCGGCTGAAATAGTAGTGGCAACTTTTTGGTCTATAACCATCCCGTATTTCCGACCAAAATAGCAATAAAGCCATCCGGAGTAGTAACAAATGTTATGCCATGAAGTAAGGAGACAAGCATCAATATTTTCTCTTTCCATGTGTACGCGTAAATCATTTTGCCTACGATCCATTTCCTCTGATGAAAAGGGAGACCATTCTTTTTCTCCCCATTCCCATCGAGCAATGTGGACCATGTCATTCGTGTTTGGCGTACTCATCTGTTTCCTAACTTAGTTTTTTGTCACTTCTTATTAATAAAACCAAGGCGGCTTTGGGTCTTTACCGGCAGCGGCTTCGGGATATCTCATTGCTAAATCTTTAGCTATTGGTTCTCTTCCGGTGGCACGAAGACGTTCGATGTAAGCGGGTAGTTGTCCCCAAATATGAAATGGTCCACCTTCCTTAAGAACGATGTCGTGAGGGTCGACGTCGTGGATAGACAAAGAAAGCATTTCTTCTTTCCAGTTTGCTAGTTGTTTAGCCGCGGAAGCAGCTATTTGAGGCTCTGTTTCTGCTAGGTCATTTAGTAAGTGTGGATCTGTGTCTAGGTTGAAGAGCATTTCTTCTGGGAAGCAGTGATAGCCGTCATGTCGAGTGTTCATATAGAGCCAATTTTCCCAGCGCAGACTTCTTTGTACTGTCCACGCCGCTGCAGAAAGCACTAAGGAATCTCTCCCAGAGGTTCCATCTTCTTGCCCTGTCCCATCTTTAATTGAATTGGCGAAAGAAACCCCATCCCAAGATTCCGGAACTTCAGCTCCAGCTATTTCTAGTACCGAGGCAGCAAGGTCTACTTGGTAATGTTTACCTTTATCAGATCCGCCTTGGGAAGCTCCTTTAAGTCCTGGCCATTTAATAACCCCGGGCAGGTGATGGGTGTATTCATCGGCAGTCTGATGGTCACAGTAGACGCCTAGTTCTCCGAAGTTCTCTCCATGATCTGATGAAACAACAACAGCTGTTTCATCAATGACCCCTTGTTCATCTAACGCATTCATGAGTTTCCCAACCATGCTGTCAGCACGCATTATTCCGGTGTCATAACCATCAAACATCCGGTCTACATCTGTGAGCGTTTGCAATGTTGGGGACATTAATGGAAAGCGTGAAAAATATTTTGATATGTCACTATCTGGGTCGAAGCCGAGAGTTTCTGAGGCTGAATGCGGTCCTGCAAGTGTTTGGTGCTTTTCTAAAATTTCTTGTGTTATCCAATCAGGGCGTTGGTCTCCAAGGTTTTCCGCCATTTCTTCTGAAGCGGTGTATGGCGTATGTGGATCCCAAACATGGACATGAAGAAACCAAGAATCTCTTTGGGCATTGCGTTTTAGCCATTCAAGAGCGTGGGGAGTCACTCCTTCGCTGAAGTACGTGTTATATCCATCCTGTATGACCTCGTTGAAACCTGCATACCAATGCATCGCGGAATGCCTTTGTGCGAAAACACTTATTGTCGCTGTCCAAATTTTCTTTCGTGATAGGACTGAAGCAAAGCTATGAAAGGCTCGGGGAGATTGAAATCCTCGTCGTAGCCCTTCACTAAACGGGTCAGCTGCAGTGCCTCCGTGGCCAACGGCGCCAGTATGGATCCCAAACATTCCTGTCTGTAGAGCTGATCTTGACGGCAGGCAAGGAGAATCTGAGGTGTATAACTCTTCAAGTCGAAGACCTTCTTTTGCTAATTGGTCGATGTTTGGACTGGTAGGTCGTTCATATCCGTAACAGCCAAGATGATCTGGTCTCAGCGTGTCTATGTCGATCCAAAGCATTTTGAAACTCTCTGTCATGAATGAATTCTCCTGCAAATTATGAAGGTCGGCGTGCTGTATTCAAATCTTCGCACTGATTTAAAGAATTTCATAATTCAAATATTTTCAACTTATATGGCTGGATGATTATGAGATGGATTTCTTAAACCTAGGGTATGAGGCATGGTTAGTGATATATCGTCGTTGCGACCTCAAGATTTAGATAATCGGGATAGAAAAAAACTCTTCGCGCGTGCAGAAAATGAACATTTTGATGTTCTTGTAATCGGTGGAGGCATCACTGGCGCAGGTGTAGCCCGTTCCGCCGCGTCGCGAGGATTATCTGTTGTTCTCGTAGAGGCCCAGGACCTTGCTTCAGGGACGAGTAGCCGTAGTTCAAAGATGATTCATGGCGGTGTCCGTTATCTCGCTCAAGGAGATGTCGGGTTAGTACGTGATGCTGCGAGAGAACGTCAAGTGTTAAGAGAGATAGCACCTCATTTAACTCGTAAAACAGGATTTCTTTTACCCACGCGTTCAGCTGCAGGTCTCGCAAAATTTCGCACAGCAATGTGGACCTTCGAAAAGATTGGAAAGGTTCCAAAAGAGGATCATCATGAGGTCTGGGATTTTGACGACCTTATTGAGCGTGAACCTTTAGCTGCGACGGATGGAACTACTGGGGCTGTGCGTTATATCGAGTTTGTGACTGATGATTCTCGTTTGACGCTAGCTAATGCCCGATCCGCGGCATCTGATGGTGCGCTTATTCTGACATACGCCCCTGCCGTCGAATTCATATTTGAGAATGAAGTCGTTACTGGTGTAAAAGTAAGAAGTTCTCTTGAAGGAGAGTCTTTAGAAACGATAATTCGTGCGAAAGCAATCGTGAACGCTGCCGGCCCATGGGTTGATTCTGTTCGGTCTCTTGAAGATCCGAATGAACCGAATTATTTAAGCATCACCAAAGGCGTGCACCTTGTTTTGCCGCATGAACGTCTACCGTTAAATGACACCATTCTGCTGACCGCTATTGATAAGCGAAGTATTTTTGCTGTTCCTCGAGGTAACACCACTTATCTCGGAACAACCGACACGTTTTATCCGGAAGCTGATTGGTGGCCGGGTGTAACAGAAGAAGACGTTGATTACTTACTTGAGTCAACGAATCGTAGTTTTTTGTGTGAACCTATTAAACCAAGCGACATTGTTACTAGCTGGTCAGGTGTACGGCCATTAATTTCTGAACCAGGTAAGGACCCGTCAGAAATTTCTCGACGGGATGAAATTTGGACTGGTCCAGGAAAAGTACTTACCATTGCAGGTGGAAAACTGACTGCTTACCGCTCTATGGCTGAACGAGTAGTTGACGAAGCTGCAGATTTACATGACCTTTCTGTTCAAAAAAGCAATACTAAAGAACAACCTCTTATTGGTGGAGATGTTGTAGTAGATGAGCGAAATCATTTGATTGATCTTTATGGTTCAGAAGCCAAAGATGTGTTAGCTGATGGTGGCGGTGTTTCAGCTGAAGTGCGTCAAGCCGTGACTCGAGAAGGCGCTATTTGCCTTGAAGATTATTGGGTTCGACGTGTCCCTCGTGCTTTTTTTGATCTTGACGGAGGCGTTTCTGTTCTACAAGAGGCAGCAAATGAAATGGGAGACCTTCTAAGTTGGGATGAGGAGAAGAAGAAGAGAGAAATCGCTTCTTGCGAAGAACGCCATAATATCGAAAATGGTTTATTTGCTTCTCATGGAGAAACGAATGCTTGATAGTGATTTAGTTATTCAACTTGGAGAAATTGTTGGAACCGGCAACGTGTTGACTTCCGATGAAGATGTCTCTCACCGTAAACACGATTACTGGGTTTTAAGTCATCTTCAATCTTGGGTTGATGTTTTTGAAGGGAGACCAGGTGCCGTGGTGTCTCCTCACTCTGTGGAAGAGGTTCAGGCTGTGATGCGTCTCGCAAATGAGACAGGTACTGCTGTTGTTCCTTTTGGTTTAGGAAGTGGAGTTTGTGGTGGGGTGCGTCCAGACCAGAGCGCGCTTTTAATTGATCTTTCTTCTATGAACCAGATCCGCGAAATTGATGCTTTTAATTTGACTGCAACATTTGATGCGGGCGTGAACGGTTTAGAGGCAGAAGAAGCTGTTGCTGAACACGGGTTAACAATCGGACACTGGCCTCAATCCATTGCATTGAGTTCTGTGGGTGGGTGGGTGTCCACTCGGGCGGCTGGCCAGTTTTCTACTGCCTACGGAAATATTGAAGACATGGTTTATTCTCTTGACGCTGTGTTACCGAATGGTGATTTTGTAACTCTCGGGAAAGCACCGCGTGCTGCTGCCGGCCCTGATCTTCGTCATCTTCTTTTAGGTGCGGAAGGGACAATGGGCATAGTTACTGGAGTAACTTTGGCGTTACGTAAGCAGCCTGAGAAACGTCAATATCGTGTATTTCATACGCCTTCGTTATCTGCTGGTATTGAGGCTCAACGCCAAATTCTTCAAGCGGGGTGGTTACCGCCCGTGATGAGACAATATGACGAGAGGGAAACTCGTCGCACGTTTAAAACTTGGTCAATGGAAGGTCACGGACTTCTTCTCTTAGTGCACGAAGGCCCTGAAGGCAGAGTGGAAGCTGAAGTTAATGCTGTTGACGCTTTGGCAGACTCTTGTGGGTTAATTCGTGGCGACGAGGAAGCCGGTATTAATTGGATGGAAAATCGTAACCATGTTCCCACATGGAATGAGTTATTTGATCGTGGTTTGGTTGTAGACACTGTTGAAGTTTCTTCTTCTTGGTCTCAAATTGAAGGTCTTTACAACAGTGTTATTGAATCGGTGTCGAATATTCCTGGTGTGGTAGCTGTTTCTGCGCATAGTTCACATGCGTATAGAACTGGAATAAACCTTTATTTTTCATTTGCTGCGGCGGCAGAAGATCCAATGGATCTTGAGCCCATCTATCTTGACTGTTGGAAACACATAATGGAAAAGACCGCAGAATGTGGAGGAGGAATTGCTCATCATCATGGCATTGGAAGAGTTCGTAAGCCCTATCTTGTTCATGACTTGGGTGAATCGGGGTTAGCTCTTCTTCGTAGCGTCAAAGGTGCACTTGACCCTAAAGGGCTTTTAAATCCAGGAAATCTTATTCCTGATGCCTGACCTTTTACTTGGTCTTGATGTTGGGACAACAAGTACTCGGTCAGTTATTTTTGACGGTGACGGAAACACGATTGGTTCCTCACAAATCCCTTTATCTAGCAACGCTTCTGACTCCATTCATGTAGAACAGGATCTTGAGCTGTTATGGGATGCTGTTGTCCTATCCACTAATAACGCTCTAAAAGATGCGAAATGTAATCCAACAGACTTGTTTTCTGTTGGGGTGACTACGCAACGTTCCAGCATTGCTGTATGGGAGAAGGACTCTGGTAAGCCGGTTGCTCCGATGGTTGTTTGGAATGATCTTCGTGGAATTAACCGATCTAATGAGTTACGCGAAGCCGGGTATCCCGTAATGGCTATCGCGGCTGCTTCAAAACTTGAAGCAGTGATAGATGGTATTCCTGATGGCCGAGTACGAGCGTCTAATGGATCTCTTCTATGGGGGACTTTAGATAGTTATCTTCTGTATCGGATTAGTGGCGGTGATCTTCATGTGACCGATAGGTCTTGTGCATGGTCATCGGCTTACCTTGATTTTTTTAATCCCAGTCAATGGAATGAAAATCTTATTTCATATCAAGGATTTGATATAGATTTTTTCCCTTCCCTGTGCCCGACTACTGGTCATCTTGGTTTCACTACGTCTGATTTTTTAGGGGCAACAGTTTCAATTGGAGCTGTTGTCGCTGATCAACAAGCTGGCATGTTCGCTCACGGTATAACTGACTCTGGTGGATGGAAAGCTACCTACGGCACTTCAGGTGTTTTAATGGTTTCAACGGGAGAGGATCCTCATTTCTCTTCTCCGTTAACTCCAATGTTGTTGGGCGGGTGGGACGATAAGACCTTGTTTGCTTCAGAAGGAATGGTGCGAAGCGCTGGAGAGATGATCCCTTGGGCAGTTTCTAAAGGAATTGCGAGTTCAATATCCGATTTTTTTTCTTTGGTGGACACCGTTTCTGATTCAGGTGAACTTTTTGTTCTCCCCGCTCTGCATGGTTTAGGCACTCCTTACAACGACCCGGAAGCTGTTGTGTTAATTCAAGGGGAATCTAGTTCTTCTTCAAAAGGCGAACTGGCAAAAGCTATTCTTGAGGGGATTGCCTTTCGTATGAGCGAAATTGTTGAGTTATCTGTTGAGAGCCTTGGCCTTGAGTCCAATAGTGTTTTACCTATTGATGGAGGGCTAAGTCGTAGCGATGCTTTCTGTCAGATTCAAGCGGATCTACTCGGCAGACCGTTGGTTAGGCATTCAATAGTTGAAGCTACCGTGTATGGGGCAGCAGTAGCAGGTGGTCAAGGGATTGGATCTGATATTTGTGGGTCTTCAAACCAAGGAGATATTTTTGAGCCGATTTTTACTCGGGACGAAGCAGACGAGAAACTATCTAAGTGGCAGAAACAAGTTCTGCCGGACAAGTAGATGAGGATTTTTGATGAGTAGTTCTATCCCAGCGAGTTTCTCTCCAGATGATTCGGTGGTTACTACTGGCCCGCGTGGTCAACGTGCCCATCAGCAGCAATTCACTCATCTTGAGCGTCTGGCCGAAGGATTTCATGAGGTGACAGATCACGTTTGGTGTCAAGTTGGGAACGGTTTATCTAATCAGACTTTTATTGAAGGACCTGAAGGTTTAATCGTTATTGATACTGGTGAGTCAATTGAAGAGATGAATGCTTCACTTTCTGCGGTTCGTGAATATTGTTCGGCCCCAGTGGCGGCAGTTATTTACACCCATTATCACTACTGCAGTGGAACTCAAGCTCTTTTAGATGGGCAAAACGATGACATGCCAATCTGGGGTCACTTTGGGATTGAAAAGAACTTACAAACAATGGCGACTGAGATTAGCCCGACAGGAGGGCGGGGCTTAGTTCATCAATTCTCTATGCTTCTACCCGAAGATGGACCTGATGCAGCAGCAAGCGTTGGGTTAGGCCTGTATTACCGGCGAGCAGAACATGCCCCTTTCACTTCAGGATTTATCGCTCCTAATCATCTAATTTTAGAAACTATTGAAGCCACGATTGCAGGCCTTCGGGTGCAAATGGTTCCTGCTCCTTCGGATGCTGATGACAACATCACAATTTTCTTTCCGGATCTGGGTGTTTGTGTAAATAATCTGGTTTGGCCTGCTTTGTTTAATGTGTTTGCTATTCGCGGTGAACCATACAGGGACCCCCGTGTCCTTATTTCAGGCTTGGATCAAATTCTGGCTATGGGCCCTGAATATCTTGTTGGTGCTCATGGGCCACCAATTGTAGGTAAAGACACTATTTCTGCGGGGGTGATTGATGCTCGCGATGCTTTGCAGTATCTCTGGGATCAAACCGTACGGGGGGTGAATCGGGGTCTTACTCAAGGAGAACTCATTGAGTTTGTTCAACTTCCTGATTTTTTTGAGCGTTCCTATCTAACTCAACAAAATTATGGGTTGGTTGAGCATCATGTAAGACAAATTCATAATGGATTAGTTGGGTGGTTTGATGGTGAAGAATCTTCACTTTTTCCTTTACCGACAATGGAAAGATGTCAACGCTTGATTGAAGGGTTTGGGGGAAGAGAAAAAGTTTTTGAACAGGCAAAAAATGCTTTGGAAGAAAATGATCTGCGGTGGGCGCTTGAATTAGCAACCTGGCTTATCCGTAGTGAAGAAAATTCAGTGGGTAGAGCCGATGGAGGGTCGACTGAAGAGCGAGGACTTCTTGCAGGAGTGCTCCGGGAAATTAGTCAGCGAACAACTTCAGCAAACGTTCGCGGATGGTGCCTTACTCGTGTTCTTGAGTTAGAAGAAAAAATTGATCTTTCGCGGTTTAGGATTCATCGATTTGGACGTAATCAGGTTCTCGCTGGCTCTGCGGAAACTTTTATTCATAGTTTGAAAGTTTTGGTTGATCCATTAAAAGCTGAAGGTTTGGATATGCATTTGCGGTGGGTGATTACAGATGGGATTACCACTGGACTTTGGGTGCGTAATTGTGTGGCGATACCTACCGATGGAAGCGATGCCGATGCCGAAATTGTTTTAAGTCAAGAAGTCTTAGCTGACCTACTTTCAGGCCGAGTCTCGCTAAGTGCGTCTATTGACGCTGGAAATATTGAAATTAATGGAGATACTGAACAAACCTGTCAACTCCTTGATTGTTTTGATCTTCCATCTTTTCGTGACTAAAAATTTTTACTCACCTTGGGGTTAAACCTTTAGTTTTATCTAAACTTTCAAAAGGTACTTCTTTATAGATAGGAAAATCATGACTGCTATTTCTCACCTTCCCCGGCCAATAACTTTGATTGATTTAATTCCTCGGTCACGTCTTCGTGATTTGGTTGCAGTGTCTTCTTTTGCGCTTCTTACCGCAGGAGCAGCGCAAATATCGATACCTCTAGGGTTTACGCCAGTTCCAATCACTGGCCAAACCTTTGCAGTGCTTCTAGCGGGTGGGGTTCTCGGCTCAAAACTTGGGGCTGCTTCTCAAATGTTTTACGTAATTTTAGGAGCTTTAGGTCTTCCTTTTTACGCAGATGGTGCTGGTGGGTGGGAAGTCGCGACTGGATCAACCGCTGGTTACCTCTTTGGATTTATAGTCGCTGCGTTTCTTGTGGGGTTAATGGCTGAACGAGGTCAGGATCGTAATCTTGTTACTTCACTCCCAGCTTTTATTGCTGGAAGCATAATTATCTACACCTTTGGTGCCCTTTGGCTTGCCTACAAACTTGACATACCTTTCACTGCAGGAGCGACCGAAGCAAGTGCTGTTGCTTACGGGGTGACACCTTTTATTGTCGGCGACATCCTTAAAGCAGCTTTAGCCGGTGTTCTTTTACCTGGGGTTTGGCGTCTGAGATCAGATGTCTAATAGCGCCAGCGACAAAATTTTCTGATACAGCGATTCACTTTTAAATGAGAAATAATCAGCCAAATCTTTTATTTATCTATGCTGATCAGCACCGTTCTGACGTAATGGGTTGTGCGGGCAACGACATCGTCATGACACCTCATCTTGATCGGTTGGCCTCGGAAGGTGTTCGTTTTGATCAAGCCTGGACTGAAAGTCCAATCTGTCAGCCAGCAAGAGCGTCGATATTAACTGGCCGCTATCCGAGCGACCATGGCGTACTCGGAAACTTTGCCGGCAACTGTCAACCTGAGTGGGATACTTTCCCGCGACGTCTTCAAGAGGCCGGATATACCACAGCCTCCATTGGTAAAACTCACTTCGATTCGTGGCCAATGAATGCCGAACCTGGTTCGCCTGCACCAACGGAGGAGTGGATTGGCAGTTTCGGATTTGACTACGTAATTGAAGAATTCGATCGTTATGTTCACGTCGGTGACTGGACTACGCCCTACATGCAGTTCTTAGATGAGCATGGCGTTCTTGAAATGTACCATGACATTGTTCTAGCTAATTTTCGAGGAGGTGACCGGCACTGGAAGGGTGTCACCTCTCCTCTACCACAAGAGTTAGATCTAACTTGCTTTCTCGCCGACGAAGCACAGCAGTGGATTAGTCGTCAGGCAGATGATAAACCTTGGTTTTTGCAGTTGTCGTTCGTGCAGCCCCATGTTCCGCTTATGGGTGACCCGATCTGGGCTGAATATTACGAAGGAACCATGATTGAACGTACTGCTCGAGTTGAACCGGTCCCTACAACGGATGACTGGGACACCCATCTGACCTTTCTTCGCAAACATTCACATAGTGAGTTACTAACCGATGAGTTTGTATTAGTTGGCGCTCGCCAATATTACGCAATGGTTTCACTTATCGATCAGCGGATCGGCGACCTGTTAGCTCAGTTGGAATCACTCGGACAGCTTGACAACACTTGGATCATTTACTCATCTGACCATGGTGAAATGCTTGGCGATCATAGTCTGATGGCAAAGCTGAACTTCTACCGATCATCAGTTCAGGTGCCGCTGATCATTCGCCCACCTGGAGGCACTGTTGAACGAGTTGAAACCGCTCCAGTTCAGGCTCTCGATATTGCCGCAACCTTGCTTGATGCCGGTAGCGCTTCACCTCTTGAAGATGCTTCTGCAGAGTCGCTTTTGCCTATTGTCTCCGACTCAGAATCTCCTACTCGAAATCACGTGGCGAGCATGATTCGCTTACGTCCTGACTTACCGACTTGGCAAGCCATTACCGACGGCCACTGGCGAGCCACTTTTAATAGAGATAATGGCGAAGCCAGTGAACTCTTCAATCTCGTCGAAGACCCTGACGAAGCCAACAACCTTATAGCCGGCACTGCTCCAACAGATGTGCTCGATCACTTATCCGACGCGTTGACATCCACGCTGGAGAAATAAGTTTTGACTGCTGACCAGTTTTTAATTCATCAACCCATTCGGGTGCGTAAAGACCAAAGTTCGGGGAAATACCTGAGTTCCGCGGTATGACGTAACCAGCCAACTCCGTCGGAACCTCCGGTGCCTGGCTTGTATCCAATCGTTTTAGACACCAGGACAAAGTGTCGCCAACGATATTGAGATATTGCATCATCTAAATTAATTAGTGCCTCACCTAATTGATACAGACGATTACTAGTACTCGGGTCTTGATAGATCTCGAACCATGCTTGTTCGACGCTTTCATTCGCCGGATAAGGGACCGCCCAATCGCGTTCAAGCATCTCTTGATCAATTGTGTGACCTTTTCGATTTAAACATGCAATAACTTCGTCATAAAGACTGGGTGCCTCTAACGCCTCTTTGATATGTGGCCACACATGGGGAACGTTTTTGTGAGCGCTAGCTAACTGTTTGTCTTTGTTGCCTAAAACAAATTCAACATGACGATACATAAATGAGAGTTGGCCGGAAGCTTGATCTAGATAGTCGCGGAACTGGTTGAATCCTTCAGCTGAAATTGTTCCCACTACATCCCAAGTTTTTAGTAGGAGCTCAACAAACTCTGTTGAACGATTAAGAAGCATGAGTGCATCATCGATTTCGTCTTGTTGGATGCGGGCTTTTGCATTAAAGAGTTCAAAATGAAGTCCTTTAAAAAGGATTTCTTTCACTTGCCCCATAACAAAGAAACACATTTCGTCATAGGCGTCGCTACGCGGGTGTTGAAGAGAAAGTAGCAGGTCGATGCTCTGATAGTTGATGTATGGATTTGTGTTTCCCGTAAAATCTACCGTTGGTTCGCCGCCAGTCTCTAAGGCTTTATCGGCGCGAGTGTCATCTGTTGTTTGATCCATTGGACGAGGTTCAATCCCGAGAGTTACTCCTTCTGGGTCCACAATTTTTGGAATTTGTGGTTTAAATTTTGGCATAAATAATTTTCCTTAAACTTCCCTTAGGAAAGACAATACTTTTTTCCCCATCTCTGTGCTGATATCAGCTAATTCGAACACAACATCGAAATGATTTTTACCTTCTACTTCAAAAACAAACGTGGTGTTTTCTTGCGCGCGTAGGCAGGCAGCGAATTCAAGGCTTTGTGTTTTAAATTCTTCTGTTTCTACTTCTCCCCAACAAATCACACTCTCTGGGAAACCTTTCAGGTCTTTGTATAACGGGCTTAACTCTTTTGCTTCATTAGAGTTTAAATTCAACGCATCGTTTATATAGGTCCCTACAAGTGGCGTAAGTTCATATATGCCTGAAATAAGGACTGTTGCACGCACAGGTATTTTTCTAGCTGTCATTGCCGCTAAGTGTGCTCCTGCTGAACTACCGACTAAAACAATGCGATCTGTGTCTATTGAGAGCTGTTCAGCTTCGGTGATCATCCAAGCAATCGCTTCTTGACATTCTTTAACAATTGCATGAAGTGATGCTTCGGGGGCCAGGGTGTAATCAATTGCTGCAAAACCTATTTCGTTTTCTACCCAGGCTGGGGCCGCGAATGATGATTCTTTTTTCGATAGTTCCTGCCAATAACCCCCATGGATAAAAACGACTAATGGAAATTTTTTTCCTTCACTATTTACAGGAGAGAAAAAATCAAATCGTTGTGCAGGCTTTGGTCCATAGGCCAATTCTTTCCCTTCGCCAATTTTTTTTCGCGCTTCTTCACTTTTTGTAACGTAGGCAGAAATATACGGCTCAATGTCTTCAATGCAAGAACTTGGGGAGTACTCTTTCTCTCTTTGCGCGAGAGTCATGTCTTTCCATCGATGCGTGTTTTCTGAAGATGAATTCAAATTTTTGGTTCCCGTGGCAACCCAAGCATGCGCTCTCCAATGATGTTTCGCATAATGTTTGAGGTTCCGCCCATGATTGTGTAACCCGGAGAATAGATAAGGCCTTTTGTGTCATCGTTCCAAAGAGTTGCTTCAGGGCCTAATACTTTGAAAACGAAATCTGCAACACGTTGTTCGTGTTCCGTGCAGTACACCTTGATTGCGGCGCTAAAACCAGGGAGAGCTTGACCTAAAGCCTCTTGATAAACGAGAAAACGACCAATCCGGTAACCGGATTCGAGTTTCGCAACTTCCTGCCTGACGCTTGCTTTGGTGAAATTGGCGTGTTCTAAAGCCAGATCGTAGAGAGGTCGGTTTGAAACGAGGCGATCTATACCCCCTCGTTCATGTTCAAGTTGACGCATTGTTTGACGAAAAGCATCTCCTTCTACTCCGACGAGATTCTCAATTGGCACTTCTGCATCGGTGAAATAAACCTCGCAGAAATGTTTATTTGTTGTCATATCGGTAATAGGGCGGACTTCGATCCCAGGAGTATCCATTGGAATAATGATTTCGGAAATTCCCTTGTGCGGCGGCCCTTCATTAATAGTTCGACATATGAGATACATGTAGTCGGCTTGAGCTCCAAAACTTGTCCAAATTTTTTGGCCGTTTATGACCCATTGATCCCCATCATTTTCAGCAAACGTTTTTAAGGACGCTAAGTCTGAACCGGAATCAGGTTCACTCATTCCTATGCACCAAGTGGCCGTCCCGTTAAGCATTCCTGGTAAATATTTTTCTTGCTGTTCAGATGTCCCGTGAGTGATGAGGCTGGGACCCATTTGACGATCCGCGAACCACATTCCAGCGATCGGTGCCCCGGCGGAGATCATTTCTTCACCAACGATCACTCGTTCAATTGACGACCTTTCGTACCCACCATGTTTTTTAGGCCAGCTCATACCGATCCAGC
>CERV01253684.1_pt1 | contig 13978 bp, 22 predicted proteins | sample 530871 | NCBI WGS metagenome assembly CERV01 (sample SAMEA2621045, study PRJEB7988) | marine metagenome | biome: marine biome (ENVO:00000447); feature: deep chlorophyll maximum layer (ENVO:xxxxxxxx); material: "saline water (ENVO:00002010), including plankton (ENVO:xxxxxxxx)" | depth 50 m
CCTGAGGATCATCAGCATCAGGATCCTGAGGATCATCAGCATCAGCATCCTGAGGATCATCAGTATCATCAACATCATCTTCTTCTTCCTGCTCTTCTTCTTCCCCGTCCTCGTCGTCTTCCTCGTCGTCAACATCGCCATCCATATCGTCAATCTCTTCATTGTCGCTGTGATACCAATTGTGTGTATCATTGTTAAGATCATTAAGTACAGTACGAGCATCAGCCAACACTTGGGTCATTTGTTTCTTAGCAGGAGCCTTGCTGTCTGGATCGAAGAAGCTTTTTTCCTCTCTGATAATGTCACGAATAGAGCGTAAAGCTATAGTCACTTGACGTTCAAGACTGTAATCGTCCTTATCTTTCTTGCGTTTGCCACCACAAGCATGAAACTCTACTCCTGATATCGTCTTGTTTTTCCCTTTCAACTCTTCACGACTTTGTTTCAGGGCAATATAAGCACGAGATAAAACAAGCGAAGGATGATCGTCGTACATCATTTTTGTTTCGAAAAAATTTGTTTACGAAAAAATATGCAATCACAAGACGCTACCATTCCACCCCAAGGTATTATTGTCAACGATTCAATCAATATGTTTGACAGTAATGGGCCTTATGTTTATAGAAGCAACAACGACATAGGGTATCAAGACTTTCAGCATGACACATTTTGTAATAGATCTGAGATTGACATTGGACGTGCATTGCTTCGATTTGCAGCTTCACCAGCATCCAGTCTATTACCACTTTTACAGCTCTCTAATCCATATACAAACTACTTTTATAAATCGCTGCAACACACTGACGGTATCGGATTGGTTGTTCCTGACGTACCTGAATTAAGAGATGAAGCAGCTAAACTTGAACTGGCACACCTTGTCTACTTTGGTCACAACACAGATCCGGTGACAATCTGTTCATTGGTCGAGGTTTACAACAAACTAATAAAACGCCGACAAATTGATGACATCATGCGAGAAATTCGTGTTGAGGTGTTGAAATGGTGAATAACTCGTGTTTGGAGACTAGTAAAATGAAGGTTTTCCCGTCAACCAACCATTACAAAGCTCGGAACTGCGATCACATGAATGTATACGCGTCGTACATTACATGTCGCCGCACCTGAATTGAGGTGAGCGTGTAGCAGCCGATTTGCATGCTTTTCGACACGGCGTCTAATGCGATCATTAAGCGGTGTACATAGCACAATGTGATGCGCTGTCACACTATGTGTAAGTACAATTGTGTTGTGTGCCTTGTCGATCGCAGATAATATTGTAGACTTCCACGCAAAGTCACCATGCATTGCTCGCTTGCCGTCCTTATACTGCAGACTTATAATCTGCTTCACTTCGACTGATACTCGATTGCCCAATGGTGTAGTGAAAATCCCTTCTGGAATTTTCATTCCTCTGTGAAGTCGAGCGAGTTCCGTCTCAGTTACGACAAGGCAATGTATATCGCCGCGTGCATGGAGATACGCGAATGCGTACGCCTCCGAATCCGCAGCACCACTACGTGGATCAAGATCATTGTTTCCATGTTTTGAAATTGGTCATTGAAACATCGAGGTGCGCCATGTACGGCTCAGTGCGTAGGTAGGGCTGATCATCATTGCGACGGTATCGAACATAGCGAGGCATCTGGCTTACTCGTTTTTGCTGAAGATAGCGAGCGCTTTCTGAAAGTCGAGCGCTTTTCGAACAAAATTTTTTTAGATTGCAAGAATAAGTAAAATATCCTGGACCAGTCCTATATTTTTTAAACACCCTTACTTCTGACGAGGATATTTTCATATGACTTATGGTCTTAACTTTGTACCTGACATATCAAAGTAGATATCTCGCTTCTGTTTATCTTCACGAAAGTATGGATGACATTCGACATTTTTCAAATCTAGACGCACATGTGTCCATGCATCGCTCCTCCAGTCTTCTTAGCTTGCATGGTTAGAGCAAAATACTTATTACAACTTGGGCATTGCACCTTCGGTTTAGCACCTTCTCTGCTTAAATCCAGGTTCTCCAAAATCATCATATGATACGGCATCAATTCATACATCAAAGCCTTTTCCATTGGCTTGTATTCGGTACAAATGCATGAAGACGGGTCTTGATAGCACGACCTGCATGTGACGTTAAATGGCATTTTTTGTTCAATATCTTCAAAGGCTTTAATAGAGGCGTCGGGAAATAAGCTGTCCTTCAAATGTTGCGAAGTAACACCATACTCGCGAAATTTCATTAGAGCTTTATTCGAGGGCAGTTCGACTTCTTGTGGAGGCAATTGAGATAATATATAACGGCGATTCATACTCTCCAAAGTCTCCACAATACTCTTATTGGGTCTCTTACGTGAAAGTGGTTTCTCTAGAGGAGGTTCATAACGTTGTATCGGCTTGACATTTCTTTGGTCGGGGTTTCGCTGTTTCTTCATAATTATTCGATCCATTTCGTCGAGATCCACTTCACTGTACTTCACAGGTTCCTTGCCAGCTCGACGTGCAGAAGGTTCACGTGTAGGCCCATGTGTTTTCTCATGGTCAGTTTCTTCATGTTTGCGCTTCTTCTTCTTCTCCTTCTTCTCCACTTCTCTGCGCATTGGGTGTGCATCACTATGAAGACCAAGTTGTTGCAGTACACTCTGATTGCGTTCAATATTTTTTTGTCTCTCGAGTTCGTAAGCAGAAAGAGACATTTTTTCGAAAAAATATTTTTGCACAATGAAAAGAAATGTCAAGCTCATTCTCAAACCAAATCGTGCTCTTGTAACTTCTAAACGCCAAGCAGATCTGATAAAAGGCATTCTCCGACAAAATCTAGAGCAAGGCATTGTAAATGCAAGAGAGGAAAAGGAACGAACAAACGATATTGACAGAAAAGTAAAGTTTGTATGTGTTAGACTCGAAATTAAGAATGAATGAATCCTTTTATTAACTATCATGGGTATTCACTCGACATCCTTTACGGACGGATGGCAAAAGTTAGGAGAACTACGAGTATATACAGTGTATGCCAACACTACGCGTCCTTGTGATGGATTATATGTCAACTTTGTGTCAACATGGCCTATGTGAGCTTCATTTTGCGTTTTCTTCATCTTGTAGTACCACCATTGTGTAGTGTGGGGTGCAGGATTATCAATATCGTTAGGCAAGTAGGATGAGGTTGGACAAGCTTCGAGAAAAGAACGTTTGCGACTCATAATTTTTTTCGAAAAAACTTATTTCAATTTGGTATATGCCATATATTTCACCGGTAATTTTGAAAAAAATCGTAGAAAATGCCAACAATGCAGACAGCGCGTCGGAGCACAGGCTGTATCAGAATGGAACTGCCACAACTGCCACACGACATTCTTTTGATCTTGTTCTCTTTCATGCACTATTGCACCTTCTGGCACGGACGTCTTGTCAACAAGACATGGAAAGAATCTTGGGACGTCTACTGGGAACAACTGACGGCGCAAGATTTTATGAAAAAACTTCCGCTCTGGCTTTTTGAGTGCAAACTCCAGGTTCCGAATTGTGGGCTTTTGCGATTGGTGCATCCTGTCCGAAACGTCAGGGAAACACATTGGACTGTAAAAAGGTGGATTGAAGAAGTAAAAGTACGGTTACGCATGCTGGATGAGTGGAACGGTCGAATAATGTCGCGCATGAAGATAATGCACCTGAAGGCTAAGGATTTGCAGTTGCAGGGGCTTGTGCTCTTACGTATGGTGAGCTCGATGCGGACGAGCGAGATTGTACCGTGGTTCAAGTTCTTGGAGGAATATCGTATGTATGATAAGAAGCTGTTTGCAAAGTATCGCATCGTAGCTGGCGCTATCGAAAAACATCGCATCGATGTGCTGGAGGAGGAACAGGCGCCCTGGTTTTATAACGATGCTATGCCGCCAAGTTCATTGCTCGCCCGCGCCAAATCTTTCCCGTCTTCGAACTTTTAGAGCGCTTTAGTCTATAATACAATTTTATTCGATCGGATCTCAAGCCTACATAGCTACCGACCGAGGACCCGTGAATCAATCGTACTATCTCATCAAGTTTACCAGACATTTTTTCAAAAAAAATGCTACGCACATTGTTGAAAGTGGCTCTATTGTGAATGGGTGCGTGCCATTGATAACCATTCGTAAGATTCTTGCAAAACACTTAAGGATTGTTGTATGCAGAACTTGAAAGCAAAGTATGAGTGAACGACGGTGCATAAAGAGATAAGGTGACACCTGTGGATGTAGTATAATCGAGATTGGCATATGTAAAACATCGCCCATTCTCATCAAAACCCATTCGAATATTAACATGTTTACCTTTGCAAAACAGGCATGCAAACATGTCCATGAAGATCTGTGACAGTTGTATACGCATTTCACTGTCGTATATCAACACATCAATTCCCCAGCTCTGATTTGTCTTCCTGCATATCTCTTGTAGAATGTCCATCGATAAATATTTTTTGAAAAATGGTTGCCACACGTTCTGGGATTGTTTTTTGCAAACCTACCGAAATAAGAATTAAGAAAACACCAAGATTTCTACTATGCAACATGTTTCGCAAGAATGGAGATGACAGTATTCACAAGTGTAGCATATGTATGTCTAGATTCATGCTGCAATCTACTACAAAATGGATGCAGTGTCCACAATGCAAAGATGTGTTTCATGAAAAGTGTATTGAAGACTTTGCAATGAAGACAAACAATATAAAATCTATCAAATGTCCCTCATGCAGGTCTTCAAATTTGCCATTTTACTTTGAGGAAGGTGCATCACATGTTCTTGTTGTATGGGATCATGATGCAGCAGATGCTTGGTGGTATGAAAAAGACGAAAGTAATAGCAGCGATAGCGAAACAAGCCAAGAAAGCGAGTAAGTTGGTCACATCAAAATAAGTGACGGTCGCGCAAAGCTAAGTAATAATAGGGGTGATAAATCATTTCACATCACACGACCCTACATTAATCAGTACCTTACAACTTTTTTTCAAAAAAATGGGGACATGCATGGCAAAGGATTCGCAATGTGCGACTACATGTTCGGTTGTTCCAGATACCGTTTCCTTTGCTTTTCCTAGTACACATATTAAAATGCTACACTTTGTACAAATACTACCTGCGTTGGTTAGTTTTGCTTATGTCAATGATAAAGACTTGTTATATGGATCGTTACACGATTTATTGGTCTACATACATAATTTGCAAGCACAGCATCACTTTGTTCCATATACTGTACAACAATCGTGTCACGAATTAGTTCCTTTTAGTCTTTTACGAATTATTCGTCAATCGAAGGTGCATAAATTCCGTTTACCTCCAAGTATGGTAGACACGTATACCGATTCAAGCGATGACGAATCGTCTGAATATGCTTCAGACTCCAGCTAAAAAGCAGTGAAATATTTTTGAAGTTCAACAATGTGTATTTAGACTTACCGATCAGACTCATCCATGTAAATCGATATCCTTTGGTACCGAAAACTCGCGGCCAGCACACGGACATCTTTCGAAAAAAATATTGCTCAGTTGTGGATTTGAGATATTACCGGTAGCCGAATCGTGACGGACTATGAGCGATGCACCGCCCACTTTAAGCTGAAAAAACAAGCTGACTAAAGTACATATTCGCATTGAAGCCTCAATACTTCACACATGTCTTCGGATTACACGACATGTGCCGGTGCTTCTTGATTCCATGACACTTGTGACAACGGTAGCCAGCTTTCTTCGTAATCGTAATTGGCTCAGAAACCCCCCCATTGAATGTAGATAGCGTCAAAAGAGCGTTTGCACCTGCACCTGTCTCGTTATCACATGCTTCAGAACGGATAGAGTTTGCCAGCTTTTCAAGAATTGGATTTGCGTGACAATCTCGCATAGAAACAATCTTTGTAGTGCATAGCGGACAGGTATTCCGCTGAGGTTCTTGAATCCAACGAGAAATGCACGCATAGCAGAAAGCATGAGGACAGCCTTTAGGTGTATATGGATTCGTAAATAAAGTCAAACAAATGCCACACTTGAGCTCTTCCGTCGCAACTTCATGCAAACGCTTCTGCTTAAACGGAGTCAAAGACACTTGTTCATTGGTATCATCAAAGACTTCATACCTCATAAACTCGATTCTTTTATGTGTAACAACGTCTCCATCATTGTAGTTAATCTTTGTGCCTTTCTTCGAAATATCTGTCACGACTCCTGCGAACCATCTATTGTATGGTTGTGCCCAATAAACATTGATGACTTTACCAACTGCTACCTTACTCGTGATGATGCCTTTGCGTGACCTTTTTCCTGAAGTTGACATTTTTTAAAAAATATACCGTGCAGAATTGAGCTTTTTACCACGAGGCATTTTTTCCAAAAATTAGCAGTACGAAATCTCAATTGCTACTGAAAACGGTAACCTACACGAATGCAAACTTCCAATACGAGGTGAGCCAATCTAAATCAATTAATTTTTTCTAGATCAATACAACATTGAACTAACAACAATATTGAACATGAAAACAGTCCAAGAATCAAATAGATAATTCTGTCTTGCACACGAAGCTGGTCGTCAAGAAATTTCAAGTGATGTCCAGGGTTGCAGGTTATGTTTAAAGCATCCGCTGCCATGTTCACATAGTCTCCATGATCTGAATACAGAAGTGTTAAATTAGATGTAGATATGTCTAACCATCGAGCCTTAAGCGTCTCGCCTGCACATGGTCGTAAACGCATTTGTAGCCTTAGCCATTTTGGTATATGAAAAAGAACGACGGTAGTCTCCATCCATGCACAATATGTGTTTCTAGGATCGTTCCAATTTATACCAGAATAGAGAATCTGATGTTTAGACGACTTAAAGAAGCGTTCAATGACACCGGGATTAACTTGCACAGCTTCTTCTTGCATTTCTCTAATAGCAGTTTGACTAGCAGATTCCCCAGGATCTACCATACCTCCAGGCAACGCGTACATACCTGTATCTTTTCTTTGAATAAGGAGCACGTATGCTCGAGACTGAAACCAAACACGCTTTTCCATTATTGCCACAGGATCTGCTGCATGATTCGGTCCCCATTTTCCAAGAGTGCCTCGACCAAAATGCTGCGAAGATGGTTCACCAGGATACACGGGCCGACCATCATTGTAAAAAGCTACAGCAGAGACCAACTCTTTGAGAATACCATCAGGGAAGTATGTAGAACGCTTTTTTAGTGTTCCAACAAAACTTCGACTAAGAATGACAGGATCTGCATAATTAGGACGCTTATGTCCGTCTATATCAAGAATCGACGGATGATCAAAATATGAATCAGACTCTCGACTCAGCCGTTTTGCTGCCATTTTTCGCTTTAATTTTTTTCAAAAAATATTCGAACGAAGAAATATGTCTATGGCTGTATCAGAAGCTGCAAAGGGGTTTACCTATTCAGAATTGCGTCATTATATTGTAAAACGCCTGCAGATAGCCGCTCCAGGTAAATCAATGAAACAACTTTTAACTACAATATCGAATCAAGATAATGTGGAGCAAATTGTGAAAGAGTTGCCACAATATAAGATGATTCTTGCAAAAGGCAGCGCTGGTAATGGCAATAAAGTGAAAAGAAAGCGACATGAAAAGCAGGATAAAGACGATGATGAAGAAGTTGAAAAGGAAACAGATGATGAAGTTGAAAAGGAAACAGAGGATGAAGAGGATGAAGAGGAAGATGCTATGACCATGCTTAAAGAAGAACTTGCTATTCGTGGTCTTACATCTAAAGGCAACACATATGCATTCCTTGTCAAACGCCTTATAAAGTCGTTAAGAGATGAAGATTAATGTATTGTCTTAAGAAATTAAATGCGACAAAAAATGATTTTACACTTTCCCAACTCGACATATGGGACACCCCCTGTTTTTTTCATAATTGCACGAAATGCAAACCTTGTGTAAGTCACAGTGCTGCAAAGAGTAGTCTGATTCAAAAGGTTCTAAGCAAATTGGACACTCAGTCTGTTGATCCAATATATTGCTGACAGTACATCCATTTTGATTTTGGGAGCAATGATCAAGACATACGTCGCATATATATCCTTTGTATGTAGAGAACCAATGTGTTATAACACATAATACGCAAAGAGTTGGTTGCGAAATGCCATTCATCTCTTTCTTGCAACATTTACAAGCAACTACGTCTTGCACTTTACACTTAGTGCACAAGAGTGCTTCGCATACTTCGCATTCTTCGATGCATTCCATGCATTCTATGCTCTTGCAGTCTTCACAGCAAATGAACATCGCATTGCACGAAGGCCGCTCACAAGCAGAGCACTGTGACATTGAGCACAAAGAAGAGTTGCATTCAAGGCACGACATAGGCGGGAAAAAAATGTGGCGGGAATGTAAAATTGAGTAAAATTGTCAGAACGTTATCCCATATCATTACTCAACTTTTCTATTTTTTTCGAAAAAAATGTTTGGACATGAGGAAAACAGAGACGAATCGCGCAAACATATTCCGATCTCGATCGGAAATAGCATAGCTACATCTGTGTTGGGCGATGTACCTAAAGGCAAAGGTAAACTTTACAACATAAATGGACAAATAAACATAGTGGATGGTCCTTTTGACCTAAAACATCTTTACACCTTGATCAATTGTAATATGATTCAGATGGTTCCTTGTACTGTTGGCACCTTAAACAATATTGCAGTTCTGATCATGGATGAAGAGGGCATGTATAATAATAAAACGATCAATACTACCGCCATGAAAAACGTAAGTGACCAGGTTTTTGGAGGCGAGCTTTATGGTAACATTCTAGTGCTTCATGTTGAAGACTTCAAGTAAAGGTAATTTTAGGTCTTTATATGAGACGAAACTAAAGACGCTGACACATATCTGATGATGGAAGCTCAATCTTTGGAGCAGTCTGAGCAATAAAATTCAAAGTTGTCATGCTGAATCTCGGACATTGTCATTGTTTTCAACTGATCTGAACAGCAGGGATGGACCTGGTTGTTACAAGTTTCGCAGACCACTGATATAATCTGTTTGCGATCTAACATTCCAAAGTGTCCAACGAGGATACGATGCGCTTCCAGCGTTTCGATGATGCAATTATTAGCGCAGCAAGGTTCCTTGTCTGTGCCAATGAATGGTGCATGAGTGACGCGCATCGCTTGAGAACGGCTGCATGGCTCCCAAATGTACTCAGACAATTCTGGAAGACGTTTCCAAAATGGATTGTCTGGCCATGGACGACGAGTCTTCATTATACCAACTTGTCTTACGCCTGCTTTATATGCCGTCCACACATCTTCAAGGCCAAAAGGACTATGCAACGGTAGATCTTTGTAGACCCGAATCTGCTTAGGTCTCACGGTCTTAGGTTTCATAATTTTTTCAAAAAAATGTCTTCCGTATTGAATGAATCAGATGAAGAAATATTTTGCTGCATATGCCAAGGTACGGCCAAAGCATACACGGATTTTTCTGTGTTGTCTTGCGGTCACAAAGCACATTCAGCATGTCTTGTCACATGGCTGACAAAAAATCCCAAATGTCCACTTTGCCGAAAAGACATATGTTCATACGAGCATTCTGATTCTTCTGATTCTTCTGATTCTTCTGATTCTTCTGATGACACATCAAGTTCAGAAGATCAAGAAGAGACACAAGAGTGGGTAAATGAACAAATCCATTTACAACAAATTCAACTTAAAAATCTGATGAGAAGAAAGAGCTCTCAATCACACCCGACGTTGAGTAAAAAATATGCCAAGCTTCGAGTTTTACGACAAAAGCGCCTTATGCTTGAAAAGGATGAAATGGCTCCTCTTCAAAACGCTTTAAAAAAGCAAGATGCTCAAAAGGAAAGATTGATACGAAGTCTTACGATATCTCATCGTAAGGACATACGCGAGGTGCACAAACATGCTTACAGACACAGCTTTCCAGAACGACAATCTCTTAAAAAAGCTACTACAAAAAGAAATCGTATTGTCCGTTCTATAGAAAGGCTGTCAAATGATATGCTTAACTTTCAATAAAAGAAAGGATCATTTTATAGTTACTCAGGCGTTTTTCCAGCGATGGCCTCCTGACGAACATTCAGTAAGCGTTTTCATGCTGCCGTTCTTGAACTTGACGATATCACCGACTGCAAGGCCCATGAGTTGCTGTGCCTCATTCGCCGAAGCAGTGTTCTTATTGATATAAAAAACGTTTTGTTTGTTTTGCTTGTTTTGCTTGCTTTGCTTGATATTCGGCTCGATCTTTGTTTTCATTCTCTTTTCCAGGGTATCTAGGGTGCCTGTAATGCCGTGTCCCTTCTTCTTCAAAAAACGCTTTATCACATTGATCTTCACGCTGGGAACAGGACCACGTGTTCCATTCTTCTTGTGTTTTTCTATCATCTTGTTCTGGAGACGATCGATGAGCACATTTGTTGCTGTCGTATCAGTCCACTTGACTTTTTTGCGATCGCACTCCTTGATCACGGCTTTGCGAAACTCTTTAGGCAGATATTTCATGGTGCTTGCAAGATGAAAGCCACGCTTTTTTTGAAAAAATTGAGCCAAGGAAGTAAGGGAGATTGAGAGGAAGGGGAAGGATTCTGAATTTTGCGCTTTTGCTTACTCTTTATATTTACTCATTTATTCACTTCGCTACTCCCATTAACCCATGTCAAACCTTTTTGACGCTTGCAGCCGTCTTTGTTGCTGTCAATATAAGCATGTATGCGCGTATTCATTTGCTTGTATTCAAAACCACAGTGAGCCATATCGCCACGAAATACAATCATGTCGCTCTTTTTCAGATTGATCACACAGAAATCATTATAATCATTATTGAAAGACCATATCTTCAAGCGTGTTCGGTCTTCTAATGCATAAATCATAGCTAGCGGTATATCTTCAGCTGGTTTGCCCAAGAGCGACTTTTCTGGTGCAGAGTCGGTATGACGAGGTTGTTGGCCACAATTCGGAAGACTACGCAACGCATATAATTCCGACATTCTTCTATGGTTTGAAAGTATACCTTTGGAGAACAAGAAGCGATTCAGCTGCCGTTTAATCTTTTGTCGCCATTCACCTGTACCCTGAAGCCGCTTTCCATCATATGTAAGTTCACCATTTTCTGCCACACCGTTGAATATTGGTTTGAAAATCGTATCGTCAACTTCTGAGCGCGTATTGTCATCAATATCGAATGCATTCCTGAAGACAATGAATCCGTCAGCATGAAGCTTTTCATTGTCCTTTTTTTGAATCATAGCACAAGCGTCGCAAACGTCTTTGACATTTGCAGATGGGTCGCATATCGAACAAGCACCTCGTAAAATTGCATCAATCTTCTTCTTTTCTGATCGCGTATGAGCAGTTTGCGGAGCCTGAATGCATTTCTCTGGCTTATATTCGCGAGTCTCAACAACACCGGAGAATGTCACATGCATTTTTTGATTTTGATTTTTTTGAAAAAATATTATATCCTGATGCCGAACGCAAGAGACAAGAACAAGGCCCGGGACCGCCGCAAGCAGAAGGCGCGTGAGGAAGCCAGCAAGAAGGAACAAGCATTGCGTCTGATTCGATACTATTCGAGATTATGGGTATTTTGGAATGCCACTGGATATATGAACACGTTCAAATACAAAATCATTGACAGGATTTTGTCTAAAATAGTAGCTGCTAGTTCGGTGAAGTGCATCAACAGTTGGTACAAGGGTGGTGGATATATAGTGTTTTACGTAAGTGGACTCTGTGATGGATATCCCATACAAACTTCTTTGGTGGCTAAGGAGTTCTATCATAAATTAGGACATTTTATACTGACACAATCTGGTTCTTTGTACAGACTTGGATATCACCAGGACAATAATTTCGACGTTGCAAAAGACAAGCGACACGATATGTACTGTTTCAGCATCACAGAAAGCGAACAACTTAGTAATTAAACACACATAATCTTCTCTATTTTATGCTGCAAAGCATACGCACAACACTCTCTGTCATCTGAGTATTTACCGTTTATGATTATGCGCGTAATGCCATGTTGATCGTTCTCGATGTATATACGATCAACATTCACTCCATGTTTTTTCTGAGCTTCAATAAAGATCTTTAACGCCGTTCCCTGTTTGCCAATAACACGAGGTTTCCAGTTTTCAGAACTAGCTGATGATAATGTCAGTGTATGAAAGCTTCCTCTGTTCTGAATGCGGAAATCAAGTGATGATGTAGGTTGGTACGAACGGTGATTTTGACGACATAGTGGTGGAGGAAGTGCATTCGGAGGTAAGTCAGGAAACTCCATATCCGTAAAATCCTCAGCTGCAATATGACACGAGACTAGTTCGTCTTGGATCTGTTGCTCCGGTCGACGATATATGTAAGAAGCTTGCTCCTCATCTAATTCTTCCTCATCATATTCACATGTAAACAATTGCTTTTGAGCTGTCTTCTGCGGGCTGGTATACTTTTTCTTCTTCTTCTTCTTCTCAATTGTTTGGTCTTCTCCAATCTTGATAACCTTACGTCCTTCTGTCATAGCACAAAGCTTACCCATCTTGCAGCTACAAGTAAGAACTGGGTGGTTACGAACCATATCAAATTTTCCAGACCGAGATGTATCGAATATAGTTTTGCTGATTTCTGCCTCGTTCAATGTAGATGAATTCGTTCGAACTGCTGTACATAGCTGTTCTTCAACACGTTGATAACAAGATTCGTGCATGTAAGTCTCTCCACATTTGGTGCAACGAAACAAGACTTTTACTGGTGAAATTCTACTTAAAATGTCTGTGACTTCAGCGTCGCAGCTTTGCTCCAGTGCTTTTGCAACAGCATTACGGAACCGGCAATCTGCAGCGCAGCATTTCACCAGACAGTTTATCATTTTTTGGAAAAAATATTAGATGGAGTTCCGTAATATCGTCAGGGAAGTTCTTTCTCAGAGAGGAATACATTGCAGCATACAAGATCTTGAAAGCTTCAGTGATACAGAGTTGTCTGCGTTTACAGGTCTTCCATGTCCACGAGAAATATCGTCAAAACCATGTCAAAGTTGCAACATGCCAGAACTGACAATTACATTTGAAGGTGAAAACTCTCCTTATGTCCGCATGGATAGAAAAGGCTTGAAGATGTCTTTGAAACATATGAAAGAAAAGACCAGCACTGTGATATACTCTCACAAGATTCGAGTAGAGTTTGATTTTGGTTTGGATGCTCCTTTGGTTGCGTGGCTATTCACTAAGCGCAATTTCACACGCGAATCTTTAGCTGTCGCAATATCAATGCAATACAGAAAGATATTTGATAACAGACAACGGTACAAAGTATGGTGTAGCAAGTTAGCTTATGTTCACTTATATGCAATCTACTATGATAAAGTAAAAAACGTATACCGGCTTGATGTAGATTTACATAATTAAGTCCACGAATTTTTTCGAAATAATGGCAGAATCAATATCGGGAATTCTCGACGAGACGTTGTCTGAATTTAACGACACCGATGACGCATCTGAAACGAAAAGTAATATGAAGCACAAAAAATGCGCAGAAATTGTTTGTACCAATTTTAATCTTGCTCCTTCACGAATTTGCAAATTTGGAGAGCGTTGCAGAGAACGAATGCAGTGCAGCTACATCCATTCCACAGAAAGCGGTCTTGAAAAAGCCTTTTGCTATTGTGAAGATGCTATGTGTATCAAACCTCATCCAAATAGAAGAAAGATGGAAAGCAGAAAGAGAAAGCGCATGGTTTGCAAAAATTGCAGCGGAGATCATCCAGTGACTGAATGTCCCCGTGTGAAATGTTACAATTGTAATCGGTATGGTCATCTGGCGAACAACTGTACAATGCAAAGAAGATCACATGCGGTTTGACTTGAAAGTGCAAAAGACACACTCTTATTTTCGTTTATATCGAGTAAACATGTATGGAAGCAATAGATGAGAATCTACCGATCGCACTTAAGAATACTTTGGATCATTTTTTTT
>CERV01022083.1_pt1 | contig 13892 bp, 10 predicted proteins | sample 530871 | NCBI WGS metagenome assembly CERV01 (sample SAMEA2621045, study PRJEB7988) | marine metagenome | biome: marine biome (ENVO:00000447); feature: deep chlorophyll maximum layer (ENVO:xxxxxxxx); material: "saline water (ENVO:00002010), including plankton (ENVO:xxxxxxxx)" | depth 50 m
ATGCATGTTCAATTTCCTTATTCAAAATAATCTCCTTATTCAATGATTTAATTTATTGCTAAGTCTTTAACAAAAATTAGCCATCGATTTTGATTCTTCCTAGTCGGATATTATTAGCATCTGTCCAACTAAGCCATAAATAACCTCTTTTAACTATAGCGCGAGGCGTTCCGCTTGAGCGATTCCCTTTAACAGTAGTTAAGGTTTTTTTTCTAATGATATCTCCAGATGGAGATGCTTCTGCAAGTCGCAAGACAGTTTGATTTTTTTCAAGTCCAATCCAAATAGTGTAAACCATATTTTGAGAACATACTGTTACACAACGACCAATAGGGTTGTTTTCATCTAATACTATTTCTTTGCCGGATTTATTACGTCCATTATTGAACAGCCTAAGAATTACTTTGGCTTTGTTAAGTGTCACAGTATAGCGACTAATCGCAACGACGCCATTGTTGGCAGCTAGGCTAGCACCATTAACTGGACATCCTGGTATTAGCCAGTTGTCTTTTTTAAGAGTCGATGGTTCGGTCCAATTATTGTTTCTTCGTCGCGAAAAACTAATATCACGAATCTCTTTTGGTGATCGATCGCGATAGATTACTATAGGTCCATCAGAAAGCTGGGCGGCAGAGGTGGGGCAGCAAGTGCATACATTGTTATCAAGAACTATTTCTCCTTTAATATGGTCGCCGTCGATAACCGCAGTTCGAAGCATCATTTTTCCAGTTGGATTAACCATCATACGACCATCTAACCAGAAGGCGCGGACGATATTCCCATCTTGTATTAATGACACAAAGCCGTGTTCTGTTTCACTTTTGTCATCATGTAGCCAGCCGAGTTTTTTCCAGTTTTTCCCTTGGTTAATTGAACGAGAAATACGAACACCATATGAATAATTTTTACTACTTATTCGATCTAGCCACTGAGCATAGAGGTCGCCAGATGGGGCTTCAATTATCGATGGGATGTCAGCCCAGTTTACAAACATATTTTTGGACTCTTCAATTAAGATATTCTTATCAAATCTTAAACCATTCCAGACTGACATCTTTAAACGTGCAGTTTTTTTTGAATCAAGTTCGATCCAGCTTAAAATAAACTCTTCCCCAAAAGAGGTTAAATTTGAGGAAGAAGAGTTTGTGGAAGCTGGGTTTTTTATTATTTCGAATGGTAAATTATTTGCTCTTACTAGTTTTGTATCGAGGCATATCAGTAAATAAATGATTATTAAATGCTTCATTAATTTTCAAAAATTAGATCTTTAATCATATATATAAACGTAAGCAAATAATTAAATAGGTAGTTCATAAATAGCGAGATGATTATATTTTTAGAGGTGTGGGTAAAATATGTGCAATAGCATAAAAAACTAAAACTTGGTGGACTTCATGATTAATTGGGGCGAGATTCTTAACCCGCAGTAATGAAATTAATTAATTTATTTTTTATTTTCGCTTTTGCATCAATTGGTATTTTTGCAAAGCCGCTGAAGATTTATATCCTCGCTGGACAATCCAATATGCAGGGCCATGCATCTGAGCGGACACTCGAGCATTTAGCCATGGACCCGAAGACTGCTCCACTTCTAAATAAAATTATTAATCCTGATGGGACAGTGAGGATACATGAAAATATTTGGATTTCATCAATAGACACCTCTCTCGAAACAGGGGAAAAGCATGGTCGGCTTACTGTCGGATATGGAGCTGCAGGTCGAGAACCGAAGATCGGTCCAGAGCTTATGTTTGGGATTACGATGCAAAACTATGTAGGTGAACCTATTCTTTTAATTAAGACTTCATGGGGCGGTAAATCTTTGAATACTGATTTTCGTCCGCCAACCGCTGGTCCGTATGAATTCAACCAGAAGCAATTAGAAAACCTAAAAAAACGCGGGAAAGTTTTAAGAGAAGCAGTTGCTGATAAAGCAAAGCTCACGGGGGTTTATTATCGATTAATGTTAAAGCATATAAACAAAGTGTTATCAGATATAGAGCGTGTATATCCGACTTACAAAACTGAAGAGGGATATGAACTTTCTGGATTTGTGTGGTTTCAGGGATGGAATGACATGGTTGATGGTTCCACTTATCCTGATCGTGGTAAGGAGGGGAGTTACGATTCTTACAGTAAAAATCTTGAATATTTTATTGAAGATGTTCGACGTGATCTTAATTCGCCTAAGATGCCTTTTGTTATAGGAGTAATGGGCGCTGGTGGACCTATTTCTAAATATGGGCCTTCTCAAAAGCGCTACGCTGGTATCCATGGGGAATTTCGTAAAGCCATGTTGGCCCCAGCTAGTTTGAAGAAATTTAAGGGTAACGTTACGGCTGTCTTAACTGAAAATTACTGGGACCTTCAACTCTCCGAATTAGTCAATCGAAATGAAAAAGTTAAGGCTAAGCGCCGCGAATTATCTAAAAACAAAAACCTTAACCAAAATGAACGAGATAAGGTTGTTGCTGATTATACTGCTCAACTTTTCACTAGTCATGAACTGAAGATTCTACGAACAGGCATTTCAAATGCTGCCTATCACTATTTAGGTTCAGCTAAGATCATTAATCAAATAGGTGAATCTTTTGCCAATGCTCTTAGGTCGATGGAATAGTGCTTTTAGCTATTTAACAATCAACAAATCTTCCCAGCGAGTTGTATATTTAGGAGAAAGGTTTTCGCTCTTAAGGGACCAGGGAGCCCGATGGCCACCGTTTCTTTTAAGAGAGGCTCGGCCGAGAGATATTGCCTCCTTGCCCAGCTTTGAAATTATTTCTTCAATTGCCTCGTTCAGCCGCTCTCTTCGGACCTTAATCTGGATCCTTCCATTTTTCTTTCGACCAATTGAATTTGCAAAAAGTGGAAGTTGTTGTTGGCCTTCAGGAGCCAGGCCAAGAAGTAATACTCCAACCTTTTTATAGGAGTATCCTTTCCTGAAAATTCTTTTCAAATGACGGTTGGCTTCGTTAGCGACAGTAAGAAGGTCGCTGCTAGGATAAGGCAATCTACCTGAAGACGAATTATTGTATTGAGGTGAGCTGGTATTGAATCGATCTGTATTGAGAAAGACCTGAATTCCGTTTGCAACACTTCCTTCTGCTCTCATTTTTCTAACCGCTTTTGAAACGTAGCTTGAAAGGGCGGATTCAACATCTTGTAGCTTTTCAACTCTTCTGCCAAATGACCTAGAACAACAGATGTTCTGCCGAGGTTGTGGTTGCTCAAACTCAAAGCATCGGAAGCCGTTAAGTTCTTGGTGTGTTCGCTCCATCACAACACCTCCAACTTTTCTGACCAAGGCAGCTGATGTGTTCTTGAATTGAAGAGCGGTAGTGATGCCAATCGACCGCAGTCGACGGGCAAGCTTTGCTCCTATGCCCCAAATCTCATCGACAGGCAAATGTTCCAAGTCTTCAATTGAGTCAGCTGAAGTGCGGTGAACACCGCTGGGCTTCTTTTTTGCCTTGTGGTTCGCAATCTTGGCTAGTGTTTTGGTATCTCCAAGACCGACAGAGACAGGAATCCCTGTCCACTTTTTAACTGTTGAACGCATTTCCGAAGACAGTTCATTTAGATTTGGAACCCCATCAAAGTTGATAAAGGATTCGTCGATCGAGTAAATTTCAATTTCTGGCACAAAACGCCTGAGCACAGATACAACCCTTGAAGACATATCTCCGTAGAGTTCATAATTTGATGAAAACACCCGGACTCCTTCTTCTTTAATGAGTGCTTTGATTTTGAACAAAGGAACCCCCATTGCGATGCCAAGTGCTTTTGCCTCATTAGATCGAGCAACAACACAACCATCGTTATTGGATAGGACTACAATAGGTATGCGATCAAGTTTTGGAGAAAAAACCCTCTCACACGAGGCATAGAAGTTATTACAATCAACGAGAGCAATCATCAGCTCAGTGAGTGCACCACATTTGTCACCACGCCCCAAACACTGATGCTGTCACCCTCTGAAAGGTTTATTGGCGAATATTTAGGGTTCTCAGAGTGTAGCTGTGCATTTCGACCGGAAACTTTAAATCGCTTTACAGTAAGTTCGCCATTGACCACAGCGATGACGATTTTCCCGTCGGAGGGAGTAATACTTCGGTCAACGATCAGCATATCACCGTCATGGATACCTGCACCTATCATGGAGTCTCCAGAAGCTTTGGCGAAGAACGTGGCTTCAGGTTGTCGGATCAGTAGGTCATTTAGGTCGAGTTTTTTCTCTTTATAGTCGTCGGCAGGGGAAGGGAAACCTGCGCTGACACCAAAATCATAAAATTGAACAGGGATTTGTTTTTCAGCTACGAGTTTACAAGGCATCGTCATCTTGGGAGATTAGAAAAAACTCAGCAATTTAACAAAACAATTACCTGTATTTGTTCAAATTATAAATTGGATGAGTTTTTTATCTTGAAGCTTCAAGCTTACTGATAACTGATTTTAATCTTCTGTAATCTTTAGGGTTTTCTTCTATTGGCTTATCTGTAAAAGCGGGGAGCAGTTTTTCCCAAACCAGATTCAATTCGCCACGCATATCTTTTGAGTTTGCAGTGATTGCGATTACAACGTTTTTCTCTGGGAGAACAATACAAAACTGCCCGTCTTTACCGTCCCCACGGAAGGCTCCATGCCGACAGCGCCAGAACTGATATCCGTATCCCTGTTGCCAATCGCTGAGTGAGTTCTTTCCGTTTGAGACTTGCTTGGAAGTGGATTGCTTAACCCATGAAGAGTCGATTAATTGTCTCCCGTGCCACTTTCCTTCCTGCAAATAAAGTTGACCAAACTTTGCAATATCTTCAGTTCGTAGAAATAGTCCGTAACCACCAATTGAAATGCCCTGAGGGCTAGAATCCCATTTGGGGTTACGAATCCCGAGTGGATTAAACAACGAGGGCTTCAAATAATCTAAAACTGTTTTTCCTGTAACTTCTTGAACGATTGCTGAGAGCATGTAGGTTCCTGGAGTGTTGTACTTGAAATGAGTTCCCGGCTCGTGAGGAACGGGGTGAGCAAGGAAAGATTTGACCCAATTTTTTTTACTCCTCAATTTTACTTCATTCTTATGGCCGCAGGTCATTGTAAGTAAGTCTCGAACACTCATATTCTTAAGGTTTTTAGAAGGCTCAGAAGGGAGGTCATCTGGGAAGAATTGTATAACTTTGTCGTCAATGTTTAGTTTCTTTTCTGCCACGGCAAGCCCAACAGCTGTTGAAGCGAAGCTTTTGCTTAGTGACCACAAAACATGCTGCTTGCTCCTAGATTCGGGTTTCCACCATGCTTCAGCAACGACATGTCCATTCCGTAAGAGCATGAAGCTGTGCATTGAATCTACTTTTTCATCAGTAGTTTTGATAAAATCAATAATCTTGGATGAATAAACTCCCTGTGATTCAGGTGTGCTTCTGGGTAAATTATCAGCTTGTGCTACAAGATTAACATGTAAAGCCAGCACAACTGCTGTGATTGATATGAGTTGGAGTTGCTTCATCATTTATATAACAGCAACAAAAATGGCTATCTAAACATAGATTAGCGAGAAAAAGGTAAGGATATAATGACATGTATTAATGATGTTGCTTGAATCATTTTAAAGTACTCTAATTTGCCCATGCAGAATAGGGTGGATCGCAGGCAATTCCTCAGAGGCTTAGGTATAAGTCTGGCTTTACCCATGTTGGAGTCTTTCCAGTCCCCATTAATGCATGCTTCTTCAGGTAGTAATTCAGTTAAACGACTAGTCGCCATTGGTACCTACCTTGGTTTTCATCAGACTGACTTTTTTCCAGATAAAAAAGGGAAGGGGTACAAATTGCCTTATGTACTTGAACCACTTGCTGGTAACAGGAGCGAGTTCTCTATTCTCTCTGGATTGGATCATCGGGGGCGTAATGGACATGAAGGATGGAAAGCCTGGCTGAGCGGTTCGGCAACAGGTTCAATTTCGATAGATCAGATTGTTGCTAATAAAGTAGGAGACAATGCTCGATATGCATCTTTACAAGTTACCTGCGGTAGGCCCCCAAATGACGCGCGTATCAGCTTCACCAGAGATGGTGTTGCTTTACCAATGATAGGGAGGCCCAGTGTTCTATATAACACGCTTTTCCGCTCTGATAGTGACAAGGCAAGAATTCAGTACATACTTGATGGCAATGGAAGTGTACTGGATGATGTTCTAGAGGAAGCTCGTGCAATAAAGAAAAAGGCATCTTGGCAAGACCAACGTAAGATCAATGAATATCTCTCCTCTGTCAGGGATGTTGAAAAAAAGCTTCAAAAGCAGAAATCTTGGTTGGATATCCCTTTCCCAAAGACCGACTACACCTTGCCTTCATATGATCCAATCTCGCCAGATCAAGCATTACACTGTGAGACAATTATGTATGATCTTATGGCTTTGGCTTTAAAGACTGATTCGACTAGGGTTTTAACATTCTTAGTCCCTGGATGGAGCCAAGTATTTGAAATTAACGGTCGACGCTTAAGTGCTGGTTATCATGGTCTTTCACATCACGGAAATGAGGATAAAAAAATTGCTGAATACAATTTAGTAGGCAGAGAACACGTCAAACGCTTTGCAAATTTTCTCCAAAAACTGAAATCTAGTAAAGACACAGAAGGGTTATCTCTCCTGGATTCAACAGCTATTCTATACGGAAGTGGTATGGGTGATGCGAATACCCATGACAACAGTAATTTACCGACTCTTGTTGCTGGAGGAGGCTTTAAACATGGAAACCATTGGTCTCACCAGAGGGGTTCTGGTAATCAGCGGCTTTTGGGAGATCTTTATCTTACTCTGATGCAAAAATTCGGATTAAATATAGACAGTTTCGCTGGAGCTAAAAATAACCTTAACGAATGTTTTTCATAATTAGCAATGAGATTTCTGCTTTGGATTAACATTACATTTTTTTCCTGTGTTCTTGTAGCTGACGATTTCTTGCCTCAGTCAGCGTTGTCTTTTTTTGAGAATCACTGTTTTGAATGCCACCAAGGCTCTGAAGACTCAATTGAAGGAAACGTGAATCTTGAAGCGAAATCGATTGATTGGTCTAAGAAAGAATCTACGGTATTTTGGACTCGCATTTATGAAGTTATCCATTCAAATGAAATGCCTCCGAAAGACGCATCATCTTTTCCAGCAACAGCCGAACGTTTGAGTATGTTGACATGGCTCAACAAGAGCCTGACGAATTATGCCCCACCAGGAGGGACACTTCCTCGTCGCCTTAATCGTGTTGAATATGAAAACACTATTCGAAATTTATTTAATTATTCTGATTTTAAAGTTCCTCCTTCGTTCCCTGAAGATGACACAACAAATGGTTTTGATAATATAGCTTCTGGATTAGTTCTTTCTCCAACTTTGTTATCTCAATATCTTGATATAGCTACCTCAATTGCAGACGAAGTTCTTCCGGAACCAGTCCCGCTAAAGAGTTTTGATTCAAGGGATTTCAGGATTAAACCTTTTCAGTTAAAAACTAATGAAGGTGATGGTGCGGCTCTAACTAATAATACTTACCGACTTGTTTCATCTAGAAATATGGCAAGTGCGGCAGGATGGACTTCCCCTTTTGAAGTTCCCGTAAGTGGAGTTTATAAAATCAAAGTCCAAGCACGTACATTTCAAACTGACAAGATGTTCTACGATAAAAGAATTAAACCATTTCGCTTGGAGCTGTATGCTCGGCAAAACGGTGAGCAGCAATATGAACCGTTTGGAGAATTAAGAGCATTAGGTGGATTTAATGTTACGACAAAAGAAGGTTTATCAAAAAATTATCAATTAGAATCGAAGCTATTCGAAGGTGAAGTTATTGGGTTCAGATGGGCGGATGGTCCGGTATACTCTGATCCAGGTAAACGTGATATTTCTCATTCTTTTATTGATGATCGATTGTTAAATGATAGTCAATTTTATGCAGCGGCAATAAAACTTGATGGCGGTAAAAGAGGGTCCTCCCAGATTGAGTTTTACGAAGGCATTCGAGAGTTAATCAAATCTGGAGGCTTAGACTTAGAAAACCCAAAATTAAAGAGCCCTCCAAAAGTTTATGGTGGAGGCTTATTTAATGGACCTCATAACTGGTGCAAGGCTTATGCTTACGAAGAAATGCACCGTTTCGGACCTGCATTAGATATTTTAAACATTGAAATTAGCGGGCCGGATAAAATTATTCCTGATCAATTAACTCAATCCAGATTAGCCAGATCAGATATATTTCTAGGTCGTAGCCCAGGAGCTATATTAGACATTTCGTTTGCTGAGAATTTCTTGCGTGATTTTCTATTTAAAGCATTTCGAAAGCCTGTATCGGAAAATAAAATAAAAGAGTATCTAGGTATAGTTGAAAAACATCGCTTAGATAATCCTGATAAACGGATTGAAGATTCTCTTCATCTAGCAGTAAGGAGGGCGATAATATCCCCACATTTTCTTTTTAGAGGTTTGAAATCTGGCCTTCTAGATGATTGGGGGTTAGCAAGTCGTTTGAGTTACTTCCTCAACAGCTCCCCGCCTGATGCCAAGCTTATAAATTTTGCTAAAACGGGTAAGTTATCAGATCCAATTGTTCTGGAATCTGAAACACGAAGATTACTAAAAAAGCCTCAAAGAAATAATCTTATTAAACACTTTACTGGTCAATGGCTTGGAACACGAAGGCTTAAAGATATTATGCCCGACCCACGTTTGCTTAAATTTTACAATATTCATCGTGAAGCAATGATAGATGAAACTGAAATGTTTTTTGAAGAGATGATAACAGAGAATCACACTTTAGATAAATTCATTGATCCAGGTTTTAGCTATAGGAATAAGAACCTTAACAATATATACGGTGGTAATCTTAGCGGTACTGAGATGCAACGAATCACTTTTGATAAGGGAGGGCGAAGTGGTGGATTGCTTGGTCTTGCATCAATTATGATGTCAACGGCAAATGGGGTGGACACTCATCCTGTTCATCGAGGGGTTTGGTTGCTTGAGAATGTCCTAGGCAGTCCAACATCACCACCTCCTCCAGGCATTCCTTCCATTGCTCCAGATACGTCCGGTTCCACAACAATGAGAGAACGCATGATAGCTCACCAGCAGGACACTTCTTGTGCTAGTTGCCATAAAAAAATTGATCCTTTAGGTTTTGTAATGGAAAATTATGATCCAGTTGGTCGTTGGCGTGAGCACTATCCTGTTTATACAGAAACTGCTTCCGAGCCTCTTAAGGAGGAGTTTTACTCTCGAAATGGAAAACAAACTCGGGTAGGACAAAAAATAGATTCATCAGGTCTATTGCCTGATGGGACTGTTTTGAAAAACGTGGTTGATCTTAAAACTTATTTGCTCACAAATATGAATCTATTCACAGAATGTTTAGTGGAAAAGTTGCTAGTATATGGTACCGGGCGTAGTCTTAATTTTGGAGACAAACGAATATCGATGGAAATAGCCAAGAATTCTTTAAATTCAAACAGTGGATTTCAGGATCTTATAGTAGATATAGTTTTGAGTGAGTCTTTCTTGACTCGTTAGAAAATAAACAAACAAGAACTTTCTTATAGTTGCACCCCTATATATTTAACTAACCTGCGCATTAAATGCTTAGTCAATTGGTTCTGTAAGATCCACTAATGTGAAATACGCAATAAGCCAAAAATTCCATCAAAAAAACAGTTTTAAAGTCGGTAGATTTGTCTCGATCATTGTTCTTATTTAGCGAAAAATTGTTTTTTCCTAATGAAAATATGTTCGCTCATATTATTGCTTTTTTCTGCAGCAGGATACCTTCCTATAAGAGCTAAGAATTTGGATGAAGCTACTCTTCGAGCTGATGCTCAGAAAGTTTTCAAGGATAATGTTAGTCCATTCGTTAAAAAATATTGCACCCGCTGCCATGGTAGCAGAGCTAAAGCCGGAATTAACCTGCAGTCTGCTTTAAAAAACCCAGTTGGATCATCTGCATCACTACATTGGAAAAAGGCTATAGCTAATGTTGAGGTGCGCGATATGCCACCGGAGGATTCATCAAAGATTCCATCCAATGAGGAGCGCCTTCAATTCATTAATGGGGTAAAAAAAATTAAGTATCTTGCACCGCGGGATCCGGGCCCCTTTGTAATCCGCCGACTCACAAAGACAGAGTACGCAAACACACTTAGAGATCTTTACGGAGTTGACACATCTATTGCAGATAGTTTACCTGATGAAATTAATGGAGAAGGTTTTCTCAATTCTATTTCTCCTTTGCAATCTGAATTATACCTCGTAATTGCAAGCAAATTAATAGATCAAGTTATTTCACCTGAAGGAAAAGCACCTACAAGTATTCAAAAAACACTATTCGGCGAAGTTGTTAGCAATGAGTCAAATTCCAAAAAAGACTTATTAAAGACTGCAAAATTTTTGACGCGTAAAGCCTTTCGCAGACCACCAACCATGAGTGAATTAGATGTGCTAATTAACGTTTATAATCTTGGTCTTAAAAACAATCTTAATCATTTAGAATCATTAGGGTTAATGCTTAAGGCTGTCCTTGTGTCTCCACAATTATTATTCATCACTCCCTCTGCTGAGTTTAAATCAAATGAAAAAATAGTTTCCATTGATAGTTATCAATTGGCTTCTCGATTGTCTTATTTGTTGTGGTCATCACCTCCAGATCAGCAGCTTGCCAACTTGGCTGATGAGGCTACATTAATAAATCCAGAAGTGCTCAAAGAACAAGTGAATCGAATGTTAAATAATCCAAAATCAAAGGCTTTGTTCGATGGTTTTGGGGCCCAGTGGTTACGGTTAAACAACTTAGAAAACCAAGTATTTGATATGGAAATATTTCCCGACATGACTCTTTCACTTCGAATGGCAATGATTGATGAAGCACGTCTTTTTTTCAGAAGTATTATTAAAGAAAATAAAAGTGTCATCGAATTCGTGGACAGTGATTACACATTTTTAAACGAACAGCTATCAAAGCTTTACGGTATTACAGAATCGGTTATAGGTGAAGATATGCGTAGAGTAAAACTTACAAATCCAAACCGAGGAGGAATCATTGGAATGCCAGCAACATTGGCGTCCACCTCTTTCTCTAACCGCACAAGTCCTGTGCGAAGAGGGGTGTGGGTGCTCGAACAAGTTTTGGGGGAAAGAGTGCCGTCCCCACCACCAGACATACCTGAGCTTGAAGAACTAGATCATGAAAATGAGCAAGGTTTAACGTTACGGCAACGCACTGAATTACATCAATCAGAAGCCACTTGTGCTAATTGCCATAAGTTACTAGATCCTATCGGTTTTGGTTTAGAAAACTTTGATGCTATTGGTCGATGGCGAGAAGTAAATAACGAAGGACTAAGGATTGATTCGTCGGGGCAATTACCAAATGGGGAAAAATTTACTAGTCCAGCATTACTGAAGAGTCTCTTAATAAAGAGGAAAGGGGATTTGGCCCGTAATTTCACAGAAAAGTTTATGGCCCATGCCCTTGGCAGGCAACTGGAAGGCTACGACTATATTGTAATCGACCAATTAATGGATAAAATTTCAGCAGATGATTATCGTATTCGTACAATTATCACTGAAGTTATTACCAGTTATCTCTTTACACATCGAAGAGTCGAAGGATAAACGTAAAAATCAATCATCAAAAACAAATTTAAATTATGAAAAGAAGTTCACTAGTTGATCGACGCGCCTTTCTTAAAGGAACAGGTGTATCACTCGCTTTACCTTTTATGGACTCATTAGCGTTTGGTGCCAAGACTCTAAAGCACCCTATACGACTTGCTTTCATGTATATGCCTCATGGAGTGATTATGGATCAGTTTTGGCCGAAGAACCAAGATGATTTTCTAAATTCACCACCACAAATTATTCAATCACTACAACCAATAATGGAACAGTGTTTAATGATGAAAGGAATCTCTGGTGTTCCAATCGCTCCCTTTAATGGTGCGCCGCACGCGTTGGAGTTGTCGACTTGGCTAACAGCCCGATTACCGAATGCTAGCTCGCGAGGTCGAATAAATATTTCAATTTCAGCCGACCAAATCATGGCAAATTATGTTGGTTCTCAGACTCTGCTGCCTTCGCTAGAACTGGCTACGATGCCTCAAACTTGGAAGGAAAACCAGGAAGGTCTCCACGAAGCATATTACTCTCATTGCAGTTACCGATCACCCACCCAACCTGTTCCTGCTGAAATCGACCCTCGAAATGTATTGAATCGACTCTTCGGAAAGAATGGTAAGGAAGGACGTGTTTCAAAGGTAAATCCATTGGATAGACAGATGCTCGACAAAGTATTAAGTGGGGCTAGGGATTTACGACGGACATTAGCCAAGTCAGACCAAGAAAAACTCGATGAATACCTAGACAGTATGCGTTCGGTGGAAAGACGTATTGCAGCCATTGAATCTCGTCAAAAAGAAGCTGCATTAGAAAAAGCAGGTGTCCATACTTCAAAGAAAAACTCCACTGATTCACCACCTATTGAAGTCAAAATTCCAGAAGGTGACAAAAGAAGTGAATACATGCAGGTAATGTGTGACCTTACTGTTTTAGCTTTCCAAACAGACACCACGCGCGTCAGCACCTATATTGGTTCCAGGCCGAATGGAGCTTCCTATCCAGAGCTAGGATTCCCAAATCAGCATCACTCTCAGACTCATTATGGAAAGGACAAGGAAATGATTCGAAAGGTTTCAGCTATTAATGAATTCAATGTGGAACAGTTTTCATACATGATTAAAAAAATGCACTCTCTTAAAGAGGGGGCAGGATCCCTTCTCGATAACTGTATAATGATGTGGGGTTCAGGGCTTGAGGATGGCAACAAGCACCGCCGTGACAATCTTCCGTTTATTCTTGCAGGGAAAGGTGGTGGCACACTTAAAACAGGTCGCTATTTAAATGACGTTACCGGAAATCAAGGCGACTTGCTAACCACTTTACTATCTTGCGCCGGAGTGCCTCTTGACCGTCCGATTGGAATCGCTAACAAACAAATAGAAGAAATTAAGGCCTAAAATAAGTCTGTATAAAACTAGAAGATCAAAACTAAATGAAAAAATTGATTATTAGTATTTGCGCTATTCTTCTTTCTGGTTGTGATGGGCCTGTAAAACCGACATCAATAGAAGAAAACGAATCAGTAAAGCAAACCAAACTTTCAAATAATAAAGCACTTAGCTGCTGTAACTCAATTCACGAAGCTGCTGCAAATGGAAATGTTGAAGGGATAAAAGCACATATAGATGCAGGCGCGAGTGTAAATCTAAAGGATAATGATGGGTTAACCCCTTTACATTTTGTTTCAAATATAGAATCAGCAAAATTACTAATTACAAAAGGTGCTGATATAAATTCAAAAGATAATTTTTTTAAATTTACTCCTTTGGACTTTCTTGAGGACGATTCTCATGAAGAAATAAAGAACTTTTTAAGAGAGCATGGAGCAAAAAAAGCTTTAGAATTAATATCTCAAAAAAAATGATACTACTTTATTTAAGTTTTTGAAATTAGCTTAAGTGTTATTCAACAGAGCACCAATTCTTTAGGGGTTTTTTTAATAAAAAAGAATTAACAAAGTTTAAGATTTTTTTTTATTTTTTCTTTGAAGAAACATTTTTAGGAATAATTACTTCATTTAAATTATTTATATATTTTCATTTTTTTATTCCCTCACTAATAAGGTTTAAAAAATTTAATAAAAAGTATTTTTTATAAATACGTATTTATCGAGTTTAATAAAAAATTATGTTAAGGAAATCTCATGAAATCATTTTTTTCGTCACTTATATTTTTATTTTCGTTTGTAATCGCATTTTCTCAAACAGCAACTTGGACAGCTTTTAACGACAGTGTTAACAAG
>CERV01042166.1_pt1 | contig 13874 bp, 13 predicted proteins | sample 530871 | NCBI WGS metagenome assembly CERV01 (sample SAMEA2621045, study PRJEB7988) | marine metagenome | biome: marine biome (ENVO:00000447); feature: deep chlorophyll maximum layer (ENVO:xxxxxxxx); material: "saline water (ENVO:00002010), including plankton (ENVO:xxxxxxxx)" | depth 50 m
AAGATCATTTTTGTTACAGGATAAATCATTCATAATTTGCACCAGCTGTTTCGCTATTGGCTCTTCTGACAGAGCATGCCCAGCATTTGGTAAAATATTTAACTTTGCCTTGCTCCACTTTTTCGCCAATCTATAAGCAGCTATTGGTGGACATATCATGTCATATCTTCCATGTACTATATAACCCTCCAGATGAGCTATTTTATCCACCCTATTTAAAATATGATTATCTTCATTTAAGAATCCGTCATTAATAAAGTAATGGTTTTCTATTCTAGAAAAAGCCAAAGAATATTTTCCTGGTGGAACAGCATTAGTCTGGTCACCCGCCATAGAGGCCATTCGATTTTCCCAAGCTGCCCATAACTGAGCAAAATGCGTTTCTACATTTATTTCTCCTGAAAATAATCTCCGATTATAGGCTAAAATTAAGTCGTTTCTTTCTTCTGTTGGAATTTCCTCGATGAAATCATGCCATTCTTTAGGCCAGAACTTTCCCGCTCCACCACCGTAAAACCAATTTAATTCAGATTTCGTGTGCAAAAAAATTCCTCTCAAAACCAAACAAGCTACTCGTGAGGGGTGTTCTTGAGCATATAGCAAACCTAAAGTAGAGCCCCAAGATCCACCAAAAATTAACCACTTATCTATTTTGAGGCGTTCTCGAATCAATTCAATATCCGATATCAAATGCCACGTGCTATTATTTTGAACGCTAGCGTGAGGTTTTGATCTCCCACAACCCCGTTGATCAAATAAAATAACGCGATAACATTTTGAATCAAAAAATCTTCTCATAAATGGGCTACACCCACCTCCAGGACCCCCATGCAAAACGATTACAGGAAGACCGTCTTTAGCTCCACACTGTTCAACGTACAACGTATGGCCATCACCAACACTTAATTCAAAAGTATCAAATGGCTCAATAGGAGGATATAGATGTTTTAAAGCATTCATTTTTATTTTAACCTTTTTTTTTAACTTTGTAACATTATGTAAATAACATATCTCGCAACTAAACTGAGAAAGTTCAATGCCAACAAATCAAAGTATAGACCAAAAAGAAATTAAGAAATTTGAACAGATGGCTGCGGAGTGGTGGGATTCCCAAGGGAAATTTAAACCCCTCCACCATATGAATCCTTGCAGGTTGGATTATATAATAAAGCAAATTGAAATTGAATTTAACCGATCAACAGCTAAACAAAATGCTTTTAACGGTATTGATATTTTAGACATTGGGTGTGGCGGTGGTTTGTTGTCTGAGCCAATGGCTCGTCTTGGGGCAAATGTAACGGGTGTCGATGCAGCGGCAAAAAATATCCCAATCGCTCAAACCCATGCAAAACAATCGGGATTGGACATTCATTATAAAGTTGCGACAGCTGAGTCGTTACTGGAAGAAGGGAAGCAATTTGATGCTATATTAAATATGGAAGTAGTAGAGCATGTTAGAAACCCCAAAGAATATATAAATACCTGCGCTCAGTTATTAAAGCCAAACGGAATAATGATTTGCTCCACCATCAATAGGACCTCAAAAAGTTTCTTTCTTGCCATATTAGGTGCCGAATATGTTCTACGTTGGCTGCCTAAGGGGACACACGACTGGAAGAAATTCATAAAACCCGATGAGTTACTTAATATGATTTCGAATGCTGGTCTAGAAGTAGTTGATAAAAGAGGCTTTTTTTTAAATCCGCTTGCTTGGGAGTGGCAAACTTCTGATAGAGACATGAGCGTTAATTATGTAACAACAAGTACAAAGCCTGTTTAGCTCTTAGTTCTTTAATATAGTTCGAAGATCTCTCATAATAGGCAGCACAATCAACATTTTTTCGACACCAATAGTTTCAACTACCTCCTGAATAACTGGCTCAATTAACTTCAAGCTATCTTCTCTAACTTTTCTACCAGCCGGGCTAATGACTATACACTTTTTTCTGGCGTCTTCCCAATCTGGAGTTATATGAATATATCCCGCTAACTCAAGTTTTCCCAAAGTATTTGTCATTGCGCCTTTGGTTAACTGAAACAACTTGGCTAAATAAGATGGTCTTCGTTCTTCACTAACTGTTGCCAAATAATTCAGTAACATAAATTGACTTAATGCTAAGTCCTTTGGAAGAATACGGTTCACCTTATTTCTAATTAGCTGATCAACCATTGTTATTTCACTAAAAAATAAACTTGCCAAGCTATCCATTTTATTTATCCATTTTTAATACAGAAATTCCTTCAAAATACTATATATATATTAGATATTTTATTTATATAATATACGTTGTGAGTTTAATTTAGATAAGTTGCAATAAAAGAAAGGCACATTATTCCAAAAAACATGACAAACACAACTAAAATAACTGATAGAAAAACTTTAGTTTTAAATCGCAAACGAGCTTTGAATTTCGAGGATAGTTATAATAAAATTCATCAAATCGCTATCAAAGAAATAAAAGATCGCCTAGAAGAAATAAATAGAGAGTTTAAAGACATTGCAATAATCACCGGACATCAAAAAATTTGGGGTAAAGCATTCCCTAATGCCAAACTTATAGACGACACAGACACTTTAATATTTGGGAAAGGGCAATATGACCTTATAATACATGCACTCTGTTTACACTGGGCAAATGACCCTGTGGGCCAGTTAATACAGTGCAAAAACATGTTGGTTGAAGATGGGCTTTTTCTTGCAACATTATTTGGTGGAAAGACCTTATACGAATTAAACTACTCGTTTTCTTTGGCTGAGTCAGAAATATCTGGAGGTATATCTCCTCGGTTTTTGCCGATGGGCGAAATCCGTGATTTAGGGAATCTCTTGCTGCGTGTAGGATTTAAATTACCTGTCGCCGACAATCTGACAACCCATATACATTATAAAGATGTTTATTCACTAATGAACGATCTCAGGAAAATGGGAGAGGTTAATGCTCTCTTATCAAGGCAAAAAACCTTTACTCGTTCTCAAATAATTAAAGAAACGTCTAAATTCTATATTAAGAATTTTTCTGAAAATGATGATAAAATAGTTGCAACTTTTGACTTAATTTTCTTAACGGGCTGGTATCCAAGTGAGAATCAGCAAAAACCCCTAAAGCCAGGTTCAGGTAAAATTAATTTAGGGGTTTTCCTTGACGATTTAAAAAAACAACCTACTGATCCCTTCGAACAGTTAGAAAAAAAATAATGGTTACACAAATGGTACAACAACTTCCCAACGCTCACCCACAAGTCAAATTTGGTAAAACGGGGGTTTTACTGGCAAACCTCGGCACACCAGATGGAACTGACTATTGGTCAATGCGGAAATACTTAGGGGAATTTTTATCAGACAAACGAGTCATCGACTATTCTCCATGGTTATGGCAGCCATTACTTCAACTGATAATTCTAACTAAGCGTCCTTTTTCCTCTGGCGCTGCTTACAAGACAATTTGGAATAAAGAGGCAAACGAAAGTCCATTACTTACTATTACAAAAGATCAAACACAAAAATTAGAAAAAAAATTAAAAACTGAGTTTGGAGATAATGTCGAGATAGAATTTTGTATGCGATACGGCAACCCATCAACAGAACTCAAGTTAAATAGCTTAATACAAAAAGGTTGCAGTAAAATTATATTTCTTCCGTTATATCCGCATTATGCGGGGGCAACATCTGCATCAGCAAACGATTCATTATTTAGGGCACTTATGAAAGCTACTTGGCAGCCAACAATAAGAATTATTGAGCCCTATTTTCAACACCCGAAATATATTGAAATTTTATCTGAGTCTATCAAAATTGCTTACAAAAAAGCTAATATTAAACCTGAGGTATTAGTCTCTTCTTATCATGGGGTGCCAAAAAGGTATCTCAATCAGGGTGATCCATATCATTGCCAGTGTCAGAAAACCACAAGACTTATCAGAGAAAAATTAGGATGGTCAAACCAAGATATAATCACAACTTTTCAATCAAAATTTGGTCCCGAAGAATGGTTGCAACCCTACACTGTAAAAAAAGTAGCTGAACTAGCAAAAGAAGGAGTAAAGAATATTGCCGTTATTGCGCCTGCTTTTTCTTCTGACTGCATAGAAACTCTTGAGGAGATTAATGAGGAAATAAAGGAAAGTTTTATGAGTGCTGGTGGTAAGAATTTTACATACATTCCTTGTTTGAATTCAAGCGAACCCCACATCGACTTTTTAAAAGAATTAATTTCTGAAAATGGATCAGGTTGGCTTTGACAATTATTAAGGGTTTTTAGTCAATATCCACGAATTGACCAGGCAGATTTCGTGCCAGTTCCTATTAGTAAATTTTCTATAATAACATGAATTTTTTCTAGATACTTAGACAGTGACCAAAGACAATTCTCATTAAAGTACGCCCAAGTATCTTCCGAAAGCAAATTACATAAGATATCTATGGCCTCCCTATAAGTAAAATTTGATTTAAGAGAACCGCCATCATTTAGAATCTGGATTATCTGCTCACATTGTTGCCTAAAAAAGATGTTTCTTTCTTCCAATATCAATTTAACCTTCTGGTCGGTCCTTCTCAATAACTTAATTTCAGAAGACACCTTATAAGTAGCCTCATTATTATAACCCCAATAATCAATAAACGAATTTAATTTTTCTTTTATAGACAAACTCTGATCAACCATCAATTTTTCCAATAGTGTATGATCCTTATCTATAGATTTAAGCAAATAAACTAATAAATCTAATCGACTTGGAAAATATTTATAAAGGGCCTGTCTACTAATGCCAGTGTTGATAGCTATATCTTCCATGTTAATTTTACTTAGTTGAGATGAGTTGAGCAAACTTAAGGTTGAGGATATGATTTTTTTTCTCGTCTTGTGTGATTTAGTTGACATTGCGTAAACCTTTTTAAATAAATCTAAACATTTAGTTTACAACGTGTCAACTTATTTTGCGAGGATAAAAATTTAAAGTAACTTGGTATACTTACTAGTACTCCGACATCAAACCGGGCCTTACACCAAGTCCCATAGATGCATCAATTACCGAACCATGAAGCACACTTGAAAGAGAACAAGATAAAAAATGTACAATAGTTGCTATCTCTTCAGGTTCGATCAACCGCTTCTTTGGTAGATTCAGCAAAAACCTTTTTCGCTCGCTCAAAGATAACTTTGACAAGGTACTGGCTTCAAACATTTCAGTATTTGTTGCTCCAGGGCAAACCGCAAAAACATCAACTGCTGAATGCACTGTCTCAGCAGCTAACTGACGTGTCAAAAAAGCTACTGCGGCCTTACTCATTCCATCAGACAAACGAAACCCTGGAAAAGCCGCAATACCGCCACCTACAGAACTTATATTTATCAACTTTCTATTTGGTATATCGGGTAGAGTTAAAAATTGTTGACACATTTTAAGTGTTCCATCAGCATTGATATCCAACATAACACTATCTTGAGTTTCGGAGTCATCCGAAAATTTACTGACAGTAGCCGATCCAACTGCTGCATTATTAACCAAGATATCTATTTGCCCATGCTGTTGAACGACACCATTAATACAATTCTTTATCGAGTTTATGTTATTTAAATTTAATGGTTGTATTGTAATGCCATCAGCATCATTGAATTTTTCTAAAACCATTTCAGGCGTCTCAGTACCTTTAATGTAAGTTAATGTTACTTTAGCACCATAATCCAATAGGCGCTTTACACATGCATGACCAATTCCACCAGACCCACCAGTGACAAGTGCGACACGCCCGTCAAGGCTAAACTGTGATAATATGTCATAATTAGATATTTTAATTTCTTTCTTCCGGTTCATCACTTAGTACTCCAAAGATGCAAATTCAAAATGGCTCATATTATTACAATCAAAGCAAATCTCTAATTACTGCTATCATTGGAATATCTGCAGGTGGCATTGGGTAATCTTTCAATTTATCCCTGTTAACCCATTTTAATGCTTGACCCTCCATAGGCGTAGGGCTTCCAACCCACTTCCTACAAACGAAAACAGGCATAAGTAAATGAAAATCCTCATAAGAATGACTTGCAAAACTAAGTGGTGCCAAACAACTGGACCATGTATCGATTCCCAGCTCTTCATTCAACTCTCGAATCAAAGCTTCCTCAGGAACCTCTCCATTTTCAACCTTTCCACCTGGAAACTCCCATAAGCCAGCCATTGATTTGCCAGATGGGCGTTGAGATAACAGAACACGACCATCACGATCTATTAACACTACAGCGACTACTAAAATAGTTTTCAAGATCTGTAATCCGCGTTTATTGAAATATACTCTTGGGTAAAATCACATGTCCAAAATACAGATTTGAAAGAACCAAGACCTAAATCTACCTGAATTAATATCTCGTCATTTTGCATATATTTTGCCGCTTTCTCCTCTGAATAACTGGGGCTAACCCAGCCATTTTCAGCCACCAATAAATTTCCAAAACTGACTCGTAATAAATCTCTATCTACCTTTGCCCCTGATTTTCCAATCGCCATAATAATTCTACCCCAATTTGGATCCTCACCAGCAATGGCCGTTTTTACTAGAGGTGAATTTGCTATCGATTTTGCTACCTTTCTTGCAGAAGAAAAAGATGGTGCACCACTAACGTTAACTTCTATAAACTTAGAAGCACCCTCACCATCTTTAACTACTTGATGAGCTAAATCTCTCATTATTCTTAATAGAGCCTGTTTAAATTGTTGTAATTGTTTAGGATTTTGATCATTTATTACGCACCCACTTTTTCCAGTGGCAACTACCATAAGACTATCTGACGTCGAGGTATCTCCGTCAACAGTAATAGAATTGAACGTTTTTTCGTTTAAATCACTTACTATTTTTTGCAACTGAGATTGGCTTATTCCTACGTCTGTAAAGATGTAAACAAGCATCGTGGCCATATCAGGCGCAATCATACCAGAACCCTTGGCAATGCCTGAAATCTTTATGGTTTTATTATCAATTGCAAACTCTTCGGAAGAGCCTTTTGCAAATGTATCTGTAGTCATTATAGCTTTGGCAGCCTTATCTAATCCACGGGGTGACAAACCAACTACTAATTCCTTGGAGACTGCTCCTATTTTTTTCCAGTCCAAATGCTCTCCAATAACTCCTGTAGACGCAGAGAAAACATTCTTTTCTGGAATGTCTAATTCTTGAGCAAATTTAGAGCAAATTTCTGATACCGCATTATGGCCCTGCTTACCTGTAAAAGCATTCGAGTTTCCCGAATTTACCACAATTGCAAAAGGGCCTGAAGATGATTTAACCGAAAGAAGTTTCTTTTGACAATCAATTACTGCCGCCGATCGAGTGGCCGACTTTGTAAAAACACCTGCTATTGAACTATTATCACATATTTCAGCAAGCATTACATCTAGTCTATTTTTATATTTAACTCCTGCACACGCACTTGAAAACCTAACGCCATCAATTGAATTTAGTTCTGGGAATCCGGCTTTTGGAGCTAAAGGAGATATTTTACCCATATCTTATCCAAACTATTATTAACAAAGTATCATTAAAAAAATCATTTATTGTCCAATATCGACTCGTTGCGGATTATTTTATGATTAATTTCCAAGTTGGAGTAAATGACATTTGCAGAATCAATAATTTTATTGATTTTTGTTTCTACTTTATTTTGCCTTATCGTTGATACTAGGTCACCTCTTACATCTTCCAAACTTGGAACTGGGGTTTCTCGGATATTATTTACTTTAATTATATGCCAGCCAAAATTGGTTTTAATCGGTTTGGAGATTTCATTTACCTCTAATAAAAAAACAGCCTGCTCAAACGCTGGAACCATTGCACCCCTTCCAAACCAACCTAAACTTCCTCCTTGTTTTCCAGATGGACCTGTTGAATAAGTTTTGGCCAGCTCCAAAAAATCAGATCCGTCTTGTAATTTATTCAAAATATCAATTGCATCCGACTCTGTTTCTAATAGAATGTGTGAGGCATTATACTCAGTCGTAGGTTGAAAATTTTCAGAAAACTTTACGTACAATTCCTTAATTTCATCTTCCATAACATCAATTTTCGAGAAATTTTCAATAAGCTCATTAGATAAAAAAGCACGGATATTATTTTCCAAGCCATATCTAATCTTTTTTAACTTCACATCAATTTCTTGAGATAATATCTCCTGCTGAATCAATTGTTTAAGTATTCCATCAAAGAGCACAGAATCTTCCATACTTTTATATTGATCAGACAATCTACTTTGAAATGAAACTACATTTCCAAGTGTTATATCTTCTCCATTCACAGAAGCTAAAACTGTATCATCGTTTAATTCCCCAGCATTAATATTGATTGTTTGAAGAAAATAGACTGTAAAAAATACTCCTGTGAAAAAATTAAAATTCTTCATTTTTTTTCCTTTTTCCTCTTGATTAGTCTTATTATAATTTTAATTTTCGTATATCATTTATAGGACAACGTTGACAGTATTAATGACGCCCCTTACATGCCAATATCATAGTAATTCTTCTTTTGGTCTGTTTTCTATAAGTTAAATTATATAATTGGGAAAAAGAGCAATACAAAATCAAACTTTAGAAGGGTCTCTCTTCTTCTGCAAATAAAGGCTACAACATGCTAGGTCTTAGCAAAATAAGAAAAAAAATATTTGGCGACGCTAATGATCGAAAAATAAAATCAGCTGTTCCTATTGTTAAAATTATAAATAACTTAGAACCCGAATTCAAAAATTTGAGTGATAAGGATTTAATAGAAAAGACAAATGAACTAAAGGAAAGATATTCATCTGGTGAGACCTTAAACGAATTATTACCCGAGGCTTTTGCTAATGTAAGAGAGGCCGCTAAAAGAACCCTTGGATTGCGGGCTTTTGATGTTCAATTGATGGGTGGGATATTTCTTCATCAAGGAAACATTTCTGAGATGAAGACTGGAGAAGGCAAAACACTTGTAGCCACTCTACCCGCATATTTAAACGCACTTACAGGAAAAAGCGTACATATTGTAACAGTTAATGACTACCTCGCTACACGTGACGCAGAATGGATGGGAAAAGTCTACGAAGCCTTAGGTATGACGACTGGGGTTGTAATTCCAAACCAACCTGATGATGAAAAAGAAAGAGCCTATGAGTGTGACGTGATTTACGCAACAAATAATGAGCTAGGTTTTGATTACCTGCGAGACAACATGAAGTCCGAACTTTCTCAAATTCACCAAAGAGATCATCACTTCGCTATTGTCGATGAAGTTGACAGCATATTAATCGACGAAGCCAGAACACCTTTAATTATTTCTGGTCCCGCTGAAGATCGAAGCGAAATATATAATACAATAAATAAAGTCATACCAGGAATTCAAGAAGAACATTTCACTTTAGACGAAAAGACAAGAAATGTTACCTTTACTGACGAGGGGAACGAGTTCATCGAAAAAAAACTAAAAGATGAGCAAATTATGCCTGCCGAACAAAATCTTTATGATCCTGAAAGCACTTCCTTGGTTCATCATGTCACTCAGGCTCTTAGGGCCCATAAATTGTACACAAGGGATAAAGATTACATAGTTAGAAATAACGAAGTCGTATTAATTGATGAATTTACTGGTAGAATGATGGATGGGCGCAGATTATCTGATGGCTTACATCAAGCAATTGAAGCCAAAGAAGCATGCAATATTCAACCAGAGAACACAACATTAGCATCCGTAACTTTTCAAAATTATTTCAGACTCTACAGTAAACTTGCTGGAATGACCGGGACAGCTTCAACAGAAGCTGATGAATTTCTTGAAATCTATGGTTTAGGAGTCGTTGAAGTTCCAACAAACGAAAAAGTTCAGCGGATCGATGATCACGATCAGGTTTTTAGAACAGCCAGTGAAAAATACAAAGCTATCATTAAAGCTATAATTGAAGCAAATAATATTAATCAGCCAATTTTGGTTGGCACAACTTCGATTGAAAAATCTGAAATGCTTTCGAAGATGTTAAAAGAAAAAAACATCCAACATAATGTGCTTAATGCCAGATTTCATGAACAAGAAGCTCAAATTATTGCAGATGCTGGACGGTCTGGAGCAGTAACCATTGCAACCAATATGGCGGGAAGAGGAACAGATATCCAACTTGGTGGAAACGTGGAAATGAAAGTATTAGAAGCATTAGTAGAAAATCCAAATACTGATCCCGAAGAAGTTAGAAAAAAAGTACTTGATGCAGTTAATGAAGAAAAAGAAAAAGTACTTTTAGCTGGCGGCCTATATGTACTCGCCACAGAAAGACATGAAAGCCGCCGAATTGATCATCAATTAAGAGGAAGATCAGGAAGACAAGGAGATCCTGGAAAGTCTTCTTTCTTCTTATCTTTAGAAGATGATTTAATGCGGATATTTGGATCTGAAAGACTAGAAAAAGTATTAAATACTTTAGGGATGAAGGAAGACGAAGCTATTGTTCATCCGTGGGTTAATAAATCACTCGAAAAAGCTCAAGCGAAAGTTGAAGGGAGAAATTTTGACATCAGGAAGCAGCTTCTAAAGTTTGATGATGTTATGAACGATCAACGAAAAGCAATTTTTGAACAACGTCTCGAAATAATGGAGGCAGAAGATCTAGGAGAAATTGCACAAGATATGAGGCATCAAGTAATTGACGACCTTGTTGATGAATTTATACCACCCAAGTCATATCCAGACCAATGGGACTTGGAACAACTTGAACAAGAGGTTTTGGAAAAAGTTGGTGTTACTGCAGAGGTCGTAAATTGGGGCAATGAAGAAGGGGTTGACGATATTTCCATACGAGAACGTATTTATGACGCGTCAGATAAGTTTATGGCATCAAAGGCTGTAGAGTTTGGGGTTGATGCAATGCGTTCTGTTGAAAAATCTGTTCTTTTACAAAGCATAGATCAAAAATGGCGTGAGCATCTATTGACTTTGGACCATTTAAGATCAGTGGTAAGTTTTAGAGGTTATGCTCAAAGAGATCCTTTAAATGAATATAAAACAGAGGCATTTGGACTGTTTGAAAGTTTGTTAAATAGCTTGCGCAGCCAAGTAACCTCACAACTTGCTAAAATCCGTCCAATAACTGCAGAAGAGCGCAAGGAGATGATCAGCAAAATGATGGAAGAACAAATTCTTACTTCAACTAAGAATAAACCCAGCGCTGTCAAAAAAGTTTTGTTTAATGAAAAGGATAGATCAACTTGGGGAAACCCAGGAAGAAATGATAAATGTCCATGTGGATCAGGAAAGAAATTTAAACATTGTCATGGCAAACTATAAATTATTGAATCTCTGAGAACTTCGAGCATAGTTAAAAGCTAGGAAAAAAAATTTCTTTAGGAGATAGCGTAAAAATTTCAAACCCATCTTTAGTTACTGCCAGTGAATGCTCAAATTGTGCTGATAAAGACCTATCTCTTGTTACAGCAGTCCAATCATCAGACAATATTTTCGTTTCCGGTTGACCCAAATTCACCATCGGTTCAATAGTAAAAAACATTCCCTCCTCAAGATAAGAACCCTCACCCCAATTTCCATAATGTAATACGTTTGGCTGCGCATGGAAAACACGTCCTAATCCATGTCCGCAAAAGTCTCTCACAACACTCATTCTCTGTGCCTCTACATATCTCTGTATAGCCGCGCCAATATCCCCAAAAGTGTTACCTGGTTTTACCTGTTCTATGCCAAGCATAAGGGCGTCATGAGTGACCTGTATTAATCGCTGTGACCTTCTATTTGCTTTTCCAGCAATATACATTCTACTACTATCGCCAAACCAACCATCCAATATACAAGTGATATCAATGTTTAAAATATCGCCATCTTTTAATTTTTTTGTTGAAGGAATCCCATGACAGACAACGTGATTTAATGAAATACAAGAGGACTTAGGATAGCCTCGATAACCTAATGTTGCTGGTACAGCCCCATTCGAAACCATGAACTCGTGACAAATATTATCCAACTCCTCCGTTGATATCCCCGGTGCAACATAATCACTAATCATATCAAGGGTTTTTGCAGCTAAGATACAAGATTTGCGCATACCCTCATAATCTGAACTATGGTGAATTTTAATACCATCACGCGTAATTGTTCGATCATCTTGCCTCATAAACATTATTCCTTTTTTACTTATGAAGTTCTTCTATCAGCTTTCCAAGTTTAACATTTTCCTGAGTTATTTTAGTGTCATAACATAAAATTTCCACACCAACTTGTTTCGCTTCTTTAAAACATTGATAATAGTATGGATCTAAGTCACCCGCAACATCATAAAAACTGCAATCATTCCTACAGACCAAAAACAGTAGTACTGCTCTGTGGCCTTCTTTAACCATGTTTGAAAGCTCAATTAGATGCTTAGCACCACGACTAGTAACACTATCAGGAAACTCAGCGACTGATCTTTTTCTTGATAATGTTAAACTTTTAACCTCTACGTAACATTTTTCGTGCTCACCATTTTCTAAAAGAAAATCAATTCGGCTATTTGAGCCATACTTCACCTCTTTCCGAAAAGATGCGTAACCTGATAACTCTGGCAGGATACCATCTATAAGGGCTTCATTAATTATCTTATTAGCCATACCAGTATCAATTATCACAAATGATCCTGAGCCTAACTCATTTAACTTCCATGAAAATAGAAGTTTACGATTTGGGTTGCCACTATTTTCTATTAAAACTTTTTGATTTACATTTTTTAATCCAATCATTGAGCCAGTATTGGCACAATGAACAGTTATAATATCATTATTTTTCAATCTAACATCTGCAAAAAATCGTTTATATCGCTTAATTAAAAATGCTTGTTTTAAATCACTTTGAAATTTCATAATTAAGGGCCTATACCCTAATATTAGACCTTGCAAGGATTCCAAAATGAACAATCCAACAGCTGCCATGATAGTAATCGGTGATGAGATATTATCAGGGCGCACTCGTGATAGTAACATGCATTACTTAGCAAAAGAGTTAGTGAACGTGGGAGTGTCACTGAAAGAAGTTCGAATTATATCTGATGATCAAGAAGAAATTATTCTTTCAACAAATGAGCTTAGAAAAAAGTTCAACTATGTTTTTACCAGTGGTGGTATCGGCCCAACACATGATGATATCACGGCCGATTCTATTGCTAAAGCTTTTAAAGTTAAAATTGGAGTTCGCTCAGACGCAAAAAACTTATTGACCAAATATTACAAACAAAATGGCATAGAATTAAATTCTTCTCGAATTAGAATGGCTAGAATTCCAGATACTGCTGAGCTTATCGAAAACACTATTTCAGGTGCCCCCGGTTTTAAAATAGAAAATGTGTTTGTAATGGCTGGGGTGCCTTCAATATTCCAGTCTATGGTAGATGTTACACTCACAAATATGAAGCATGGATCTCCATTAAAATCAAAATCAATAATCTTAAACCTTCCAGAAGGGGAGATCGCTGAAAAATTGAAAGCAATGGCCTCAGAAAATCCTGAATTTAGTTTTGGGTCTTATCCATTTTTTAGAGATGGTATTCTTGGTACTGATATAGTTATACGTGGTCACAATATGAAGATTATTGAAATTCTAGCTCAAAAAGTAAGAGAAACCTTTAGTATTAAAACGGAGAGTGATGATGAGTGAACCTGAAGAAAAAATTACCGCCCTAAACCTTCCCGAAATGGACCCCATGCCAGAACATGTGAAAAAATACTTTAAATTATGTAAGGATAAATTGGGTCTAATTCCAAATGTTTTAAAAGCTTACTCTTTTAATGAAACAAAACTAAATGCATTTACTAATATGTATAATGATCTAATGCTTGGTGAAAGCAATATTTCTCCATTAGAAAGAGAAATGATTGCTGTCGTAGTATCA
>CERV01120645.1_pt1 | contig 13862 bp, 12 predicted proteins | sample 530871 | NCBI WGS metagenome assembly CERV01 (sample SAMEA2621045, study PRJEB7988) | marine metagenome | biome: marine biome (ENVO:00000447); feature: deep chlorophyll maximum layer (ENVO:xxxxxxxx); material: "saline water (ENVO:00002010), including plankton (ENVO:xxxxxxxx)" | depth 50 m
ATTTTATCATATGTTTCTTTTGAGCCGCATGTTCTAAGTGTTGTATTAGAGAAATTTGCATGCATTCCTGACCCATTCCAGTCTCCTTTTATTGGTTTTGGATGGTATTCAATGTAGTAGCCATAATCTTCAGTAATTCTATCTAATATATATCTAGCAACCCAAAGTTCATCACCAGCTTTTTTTGCCCCTTTAGCAAATACTTGAAATTCCCACTGCCCACATGCAACTTCTTGATTAATACCTTCAACATTAATTCCAGCAGCTAAACAAATATCAGCATGTTCTTCTACAATATGCCTTCCATGTGTGTTTCTTCCACCTACTGAGCAATAATAAAGCCCTTGAGGTCCAGGATAACCACCAACAGGAAAGCCTAGTGGCAGCTCTGTGTCAGTATCCATAATAAAATATTCTTGTTCAAAACCAAACCAAAAATCTTCATCATCATCATCTATAGAATCTCTTCCATTAGATTCGTGTGAGCTACCATCAGAATTTAAAACTTCCGTCATAACTAACCACCCATTTTCACGGGTAGGATCAGGATATATTGCTACAGGTTTTAATAAACAATCTGAAGATCCGCCTTCAGCTTGTTTGGTAGAACTTCCATCAAATGCCCACATTGGGCAGCTCTCTAATTTTCCATCAAAATCAGTCATGATTTTAGTTTTACTCCTCATATTTTGGGTTGGCGTATAGCCATCCAGCCAAATGTACTCTAATTTAGACTTGCTCATTTTACTTCTTTTTATTAATTATAATTTGTTTTAAAAGATTAAATAATATATCAAATAATTTAATTATTCTTAAATTTTTTTTTTGTGTTTCACGATTTTTTATAAACACATAAAAATTAAAACTCTATAGATATATTTCTTCGTGTGAATTCAACAATTTTATTTAAATGTTAATAACGATAGTATTATATATTTAGTTTTATAAAATCTTATCACCAATTCACAATGAACTTAGGTATTTCTTTAATACTTTTGTTAGCACATTTTAAATTAAATGGACACTAAAGACTTAAATGAAAGATATTCTAGAAGAGGTGTTTCAGCTTCAAAAGAGGATGTGCATAAGGCTATAAAAAAAACTGATAAAGGCCTATTTCCAAAAGCTTTTTGCAAAGTTGTGCCAGACTATTTAACTAATGATGAAGATTATTGTTTAGTTATGCATGCTGATGGGGCTGGAACAAAAAGTTCTTTAGCCTATATGTATTGGAAAGAGACTGGAGATATTTCTGTTTGGAAAGGAATTGCTCAAGATGCATTAATAATGAATATAGATGATTTAATTTGTGTTGGAGTTACTGATAATATATTACTTTCTTCAACTATAGGTAGAAATAAAAACCTAATTGATGGAGAAGTTATTTCATCTATTATTAATGGGACAGAAGAGTTAGTAAATGATTTAAGTGTTCATGGAATAAATATTAAATTAACTGGGGGAGAAACTGCTGATGTTGGAGATTTAGTACGGACAATTATTGTTGACTCTACAGTAATTGGAAGAATTAAAAGGTCTGAAGTAATTGATAATTCAAATATAGCTGAAGGAAATGTTATTGTTGGGCTTTCATCATTTGGTCAGTCTACATATGAAGATCAGTATAATAGTGGTATAGGAAGCAACGGTCTAACTTCCGCAAGGCATGATGTATTCAATAAAATTTTAGCAGAAAAATATCCAGAGAGCTATGATCCTATGGTTCCAGATGAATTAGTATATTCAGGCTCTATAAGTTTAGGTCAAATTTTTGATGACATCGATTTGGATGCAGGAAAATTAGTTTTATCTCCTACAAGAACTTACGCTCCTATTATAAAATCTATTCTTTCAGAATGTAGCAAGGATCTAATTAAAGGAATTGTTCATTGTAGTGGAGGAGCACAAACAAAAATATTACATTTTATTTCAGATGATTTACATATAATTAAAGATAATATGTTTGACCCACCAATGCTTTTTAAATTAATTCAAAAAGAATCAAGAACAAGTTGGCATGAAATGTATAAAGTTTTTAATTGCGGGCATAGAATGGAATTATATGTAGATCCAATAGTAGCTGATAAAATAATAAGTATTTCTAACAGATTTAATGTTGAGGCTAAAATTATTGGAAAAGTTGAAAAATCAAATTCAAAGAAGCTTACAATCATGTCTCAATTCGGTGAATTTCAATATTAATTGATTCACTAATTTCTCTCCATAATTTATTGTATTTTTACAATTCAAGAATATTGATGTGTTAGAAAAATTAGAAAATCTTGAAAATCGATTTAAAGAATTAAATGATTTGATAATTAAGCCAGAAATTATTTCAGATCAAAAACAATACATTCAGCTTTCCAAAGAATATAAAGATTTAAAAAAAATTATAGATAAAGGAAAAATCTATAAATCCATTCTTTCAAATATTTCAGAAGCCCAGGAATTAATTTCAAATGAGAAGGATAGTGAAATGCTTGAAATTGCAAAACTTCAATTAGATGAATCAAATGAGAAATTGCCAACACTAGAAGAAGAATTAAAGGTTATGCTAATCCCTAAGGATCCCGATGATTCTAAGAATGTAGTTATGGAAATTAGAGCTGGTGCTGGTGGAGATGAAGCAAGTATTTTTGCAGGAGATTTATATAGAATGTATACAAAATATAGTGAGGGTAAAGGATGGAAAGTAAATTTGGTAGATTTTAATGAGGGAACTTCTGGAGGTTATAAAGAAATAATTTTTGACATAAGTGGAGAGGAGGTATATGCTAATTTAAAGTTTGAGGCTGGAGTTCATAGGGTTCAAAGAGTTCCCCAAACTGAGACTCAAGGAAGAGTGCATACCAGTGCTGCTACGGTTATAGTTTTGCCAGAAGCAGAAGAATTTGATGTCGACTTAAATATGCAGGATGTAAGAATTGAAAGAACTACATCTACAGGTCCTGGAGGTCAATCTGTGAATACGACATATTCTGCCATAAGACTTCATCACGAACCATCAGGAATTACTGTTAGTTGTCAAGATCAAAAATCTCAACATAAAAATTTAGACAAAGCTTTAAAAGTTTTAAGGACAAGATTATATGAATTGGAAGTGGAGAAAAGACGTTCTGAAGAATCTTTAAAAAGAAAAAGCATGGTTTCATCTGGTGATAGAAGTGCAAAAATTAGAACATATAATTATCCGCAAGGGAGGATTACTGAGCATAGAATAGGAATGACTTTGTATGATTTACCAAAAGTAATAAATGGAGATATTCAAAAAATCATAGATGAATTAATGTTAGCTGAAAATTCAGAAATATTAAATGCAAATAACAGTTAATATATAATGGAAGAGCTAAAAATAATTAATCAAATTAAATCTAAAAGAACTTTTCTATGCATTGGACTTGATGTTGATTTGAATAAAATTCCAAAATTTTTGCTAAAACAAGAAGATCCGATTTTTTCGTTTAATAAATCTATTATTGATAGCACTAATAAACATTGTATTGCTTACAAGCTTAATATTGCCTTTTATGAAGCATTTGGGGTTAAAGGATGGAAGTCTTTAGAAAAAACAATTAATTATATAAACGAACATCATCCAGAAATTTTTACAATAGCTGATGCTAAAAGAGGAGATATTGGAAATACAAGTAAGATGTATGCTAAGTCTTTCTTTGAAGAATTAAATTTTGATAGTATTACTGTAAATCCATATATGGGTAAAGATTCTGTTGAACCATTTTTAGAATATCAAGATAAGAATACCATTATGTTAGGTCTTACATCTAATGAAGGGGCAAGTGATTTACAATTAAAAACAACTTCAGATAATTATGTATTTATGGATTTAATTAAAGCTTCAAAAAGTTGGGTTAATTCAAAAAACCTTATGTATGTAGTTGGAGCTACAAAAACAAAATATTTAGAAGAAATTAGAAAAATAGTTCCTGATAATTTTCTTTTAATTCCTGGAATTGGAGCACAAGGAGGTAATTTAAAAGAAGTCTGTGAAAAGACAATAAATAATAGCATAGGTATAATTATAAATTCTTCAAGAAGTATTATATATGCTTCAAATGACCAGTCTTTCTCTAAAGCAGCAGAGAAAGAAGCAATTATTTTAAAAAATCAAATGGAGGAAATATTAATTCAATCTAATTTAGTTTGATTAATAATTTGATTAAATACAAAATATTAGTTCTAATATTAATTGCTACTAATTTTTCTTGTGTTCAATATAAACCATCCTACAATGAAAATTTTTTAACGATTCTTGGAATAGCTCAAGATGCGGGATATCCACATATTGGCTGTAATAAAGATTGTTGTAATAAAAATATTTCGGATGATGTAGAATATTTTGTAACAAGCATAGGGCTTAGTGATATTGAGAATAACAAACATTATTTATTCGAAGCAACTCCTGATATAACTTCTCAAATAAAATATCTAAAAGATGGCGTAGAAAATAAAAAAATAATTGATGGAATATTTTTAACTCATGCTCATATTGGACATTATAGTGGATTAATGTATTTAGGAAGAGAGGCATTAGGAGCTAAAAATGTTCCAATATATACTATGCCAAGAATGAAAAGATTTTTAGAAGAAAATGGGCCTTGGAGTCAATTAGTATCTCTAGATAATATTGATTTAAAAGAAATAAATCATAATGAAAATGTTATATTATCTAGTGATTTAAGGGTTATTCCTATTATAGTCCCTCATCGTGATGAATTTTCTGAAACTGTTGGCTATAAGATAATAGGAAAGAATAAGTCTGCACTTTTTATTCCTGATATTGATAAATGGGATTTATGGGATAAAAATATAATTAAAGAAGTCAAGTCTGTTGATTATGCCTTTTTAGATGCGACATTTTATAGTGGTGAAGAAATCAATAGATCTATGTCTGAAATTCCACATCCTTTTATTTCAGAGACCATAGATATTTTCAAAGATGAATTAATAGAAACAAAAAATAAAATCCATTTTATTCATTTTAATCATACAAACCCTGTACTAAACAAGAATATAACTCTAAGGGATAGTATTCAAAAGTTAGGTTTTAACTTTTCTAAGTTTGGAGATAGATATATGCTATAATTCAAAATTAGTATCTTTACAACTTAAATTATATAATATGGAAAATCTATGTGCTTGTAAATGTGAAGCTTGTATAAATGACGATTGCAAAAATTGCTCATGTGAGCAATGTTCTTCAGTTAATTGCTGCTAGTAAAATTTTAATATAACTTTTTTTAATCCATACCTGGTTGAACAAGCTCCCAATTATTTTGTTCTTTAGCTTTGTCAACCATCATTTCAACATCTCTAAGTAGTCTTTTTGCATCATATATTACACCATCTTTAACAGTGTATTTTACTCCACCAACTCTTACAATTTCATTATCATCGGTTAATTTAATTGCTCCTGTTCCATATAGTGCTTTAAGGTTAACTAATGGGTTTTCTTCAACAATAACAAAATCAGCTAATTTTCCTATCTGAATAGATCCTATTTTATGATCCATATTTAATGCTTCGGCTCCATTTAATGTTGCAGCTCTAATAACCTCTAGAGGATGAAATCCAGCTTCCCTTAGTAATTCCAATTCTCTTATATAAGCAAATCCATATAATTGATAAATAAATCCTGAATCTGATCCAGCAGTAACTCTTCCCCCTCGATTCTTATATTCATTTATGAAGGCCATCCATAATCTAAAATTTTCTTTCCATTCAATTTCCTGTTCTGTTCCCCAATAATGCCAATATGATCCATGAGAAATTTTACTTGGCTCAAAGAATTTCCATAAAGAGGGAAGTGTGTATTTTTCATGCCATTCTGCTCTTCTTGCCCTATGTAAATCCCTACTTGCTTCATAAATATTAAATGTAGGGTCTAAGGTAAAATCAAGAGATATTAGCTCATCCATTACATTATTCCAGTGATCAGAAAATGGTTCAGCTGCTTGTTTCCAAAGTTTTCCAGCTTCCTCAAATCTGTGTTGCTCATTTTGATAATTATAATCTAATGGATAGTCCTGAACTGTTCTATCATCAAATAATGCTTCAGGTAATCCATACCAATGTTCCATTGATGTAAGACCAGCTCTAGCAGAGTGTAATACATTCCATCTAGCTACACTTAATTGTGCATGATGGCAAGCTGACCCTAACCCTAATTTTTTGTTTTCATCAAGAGCAGCTTCCATTATTTCAGGTTCAGCTCCAAAAAATTTAATTCCATCTGCTCCTTTATCAGCATTTGCTCTGACCCATTTTCTCGCCATCTCTGGTGTACTTATTGGAGCATCATTAAGAGGATTAAAATTTTTGCCTGTTTGTCCAAATCCAGTGTAAGCAAATATTCTTGGGGCAACAATTTTATTTTGGCTACTAAGCTTTTTAAGATTTAATGCCCAATCAACTCCTTTTCCACCTGGTTCTCTTACAGTGGTTACTCCATGAGCCATCCACAATTTAAAAACATATTCTGGGTCAGCTCCTTGAGCTCCTCCTCCAATATGCCCATGCATATCAACAAATCCAGGAAGTAAATACATTCCATTAGCATCTAATTCATACCCTCCTTTTTTTAGTTTTGGACGATAATTTTCATTTATTGGAACACCTGGATATCCAATGACTTTTATGTCTTTAACAACATTATTTTCTACTACTATATCAATAGGACCTCTAGGTGGAGAGCCATCTCCATTAATTAGAGTAACTCCTCTTATTATTAATTGAGAATATGGTCCATCTCCCAGATATGATTCTTGAGAGAATGTTACATTATATAGAAGAATTATAATCAGGTATTTAATATTTTTTATCATAATTATTTAATTTATTATTGTCCAGGCACAGATATATTACTTCCTAAAAATAGTGCATTTAAAAATAACTTATTTGTTCCATACCATGAACCTCTAAAGTTTGGGTTATCAGCAAAAACAATAACTCTACCAGACCCTATTTTAGAAACAATTAAAGAAGCTGCTCCAGGAATATAATCTTTTCTGTTTGATTCAGAGATATAGCCATCAATATGAAAATCTTTAGAGTATATTGAAACAGAAGAATAGTCATCTTTAGTTTTATTTATAAATACGTTATTGTTCTTATAGACAGGAATTGATGTATCATTGTAACCAAAAGCTAGTGGATGAGTTAAATCTAAATCAGCTCTAAGAATTGACCCCCCAATTCTTTCTCTTCCAATATTTTCTCTTGCATCTACATATCTTTTTCTTGAATAGATTGAATCAACTTTTGATTCTACTAAAGTTTCTTTGATGAGCTCACTCTTTATAGCCCAGCTTGAACCTCTAGCTATTGTAATTAGAGTATTACCTTTTTCAACCCAATTCTTAATTTTATCAATTTGATTTTTATCCAATTGACTATAAGATCCTGACACCATTACCAGAGTTGTATACCTGTCAATGGAAACTCTTGAGAATTGATTTAGTTTGATTTTTGTTAATGGCATACCAATACGCGTATCAAGAAGATGCCATACTTCTCCAGCTTCATAAGAATTAACCCCATCGCCAATTAACAATGCCACCTTTACAGGTTTGTTAACTCTAAAATTATTACTTCCAAGATCAATGCCTTTCATACTATATCCTGATTCAGAATTATATACAGGAACATCAAATTTTTCTTGCATTATTTTTACTAGTTCAAATAATTCATCAGAAGGCATGTTTTGTTTACTTACCGGAATTAAGACTGATCCATAGTTAAATTTCTTAGAGCTATTAGTTTCATTAACTTTAATTTCAAAAGGTTTAAATGCTGAATAAGTCACAACACCATTTTTTTGTAAATAGTTTAAAGCTGCAGGTGAATTATAGTCATCCCAATCCAATATATATGCGTAATTTGATTTTTTGACGGAAACATTATTAACTAAATTTTCGGTGCTTATGACTTCTGTTTCAGGCTTAAAGCTTTTTAATTTTTTTGATTTCATATTGTATATGTTTGAAACACTCCAAGAAGATGCATCATAAAACACACTATCAACATATTTTTCATAAGTTTCAAAGAAATTTTTTACCATTCTTGATTGGGCTTGATTAACAGGAACAACATATCTGTCATTACTTCTGTAAACCTTAATTTTGTGCAACAATAATTTATCAATAAAAGCCTTATTTCTGTTTTGATCATTCTTATCACCAAATTCATAAGCTTTTACCTTTTCATCTTTAAATTCTGTTACAGATGAATTAAAGAATCTTCTTTGATAATCCCTTAAAAGATTCTTATTATCCACCGCTGCCTCTACAGTTGCTATACTTGATAAATATTGGTTTCGTATTGTAAATCCAAATGACATTTCCCCATAATTTGTCTCTTGTAAGTGCCCTCTTGAACTTGCCTGCTCAAATAATATTGCTACACCTCCTTGTACATCTGGGTAGGAAGATCCATAACCTGGATAGGTTTCGTCAAAAGATTCTTTTGTGTAATAGAATGAACCAATACTATCAAGTGATTTAACATAATATTCTGCAAAAATTGGACTCAATACACTATAATTTTCATCAGGAATTAGAGGTTTTAATGAGGCATTTCTTTTCATTGGCTCAAAAAAGTAATTGCTATTGGTTCCCATTTCATGAAAATCTGTAACAACATTTGGATACCATGTGTGGAACCATTTTAATTTCCCTCTACTTTCTGGATTTACTCCTAATAACCAATCCCTATTTAAATCAAACCAATAGTGATTAGTTCTTCCTCTTGGCCATACCTCGTTATGTTCAGCATCATTACTGTCTGCAACAAGATTTATAGATTTATATTGATTTGCCCATTGAGAATGTCTGTCTCTCCCATCAGGGTTGATTGTTGGATCAATAAAAATTACTGAGTTGTTTCTAAATCTTTCAATTTTTATATTTTTTGATGCAACTAACGTATAGGCGGCTAACATTGCAGCCTCAGCACTTGATGGTTCATTTCCATGAACACCATAACCTAAATTTATTATTACAGGTAAATCTTTGTTTAATTCCATTTGAGATCCAGGAATGGTATATTTTAAATGTTCTTCCCTAATAGATTCAATATTATTCAAATTATTTACTGATGAAACAGTAAGCATCACGAGATCTCTTCCTTCATGAGTTTCTCCATAGTTTATCAAATTAGCTCTAGGTGAGGTGTTTGAAAGATAATTTAAGTAGGCTACAATTAGGTCATGTCTTGTATGCTCAAAACCAATCTCATATCCTAAGAATTCTTCAGGACTATTAATTGAACTATCATAAGGTCCATTATTTTTCAAGAAATAATCTTGACTATTTATACTATTAGTAAAAAGAAAAACTAATAACATGTACTGAATAAATATTCTTAATTGCATAAATTTAAATTTTAGGGGTAATTATAAAAATACTAATTAAATTTAATTGAAAATTAAAAACTGTAGTATTTTTGAAATATATATTGTAAAATGAACAGATCTATTCTTCTTTTATTTAGTTTTTTTCTTCTGTTAAATTGTGATAATAGAAAGAGGTACAATTCTGATTTAACTCCTTTTCAAAAAGAAATAAATGATTTTTTTAAGGATGCATCTGTAACACCTTTAAAGAAGAGAGATTTAAAAACTTTTAGGGGATTAGACTTTTTTACTTTTGATTCTACTTACGTAGTTATAGCTAAATTGATAAAAACTCCAAAAGAAAAATCTTTTAAAATGAAAACTACTACAAATAGCTTTGTAGAACATATCAAACATGGGATTGTATCTTTTGAATTACTTGGCAACACCTATAATTTGAATATTTATAAAAATTTAGAAAACATAGATGAAGAAGGGTATAGGGATTATTTATTTCTCCCATTTTTAGATGAAACAAATGGTAATGAATCTTATGGAGGTGGAAGGTATATTAATTTGGATATTCCTCAGGGCGATAATATAATAATTGATTTTAACTCTGCATTTAACCCTTACTGCGTGTATGATGAAAAATATTCTTGTCCAATTGTACCTAGAGAAAACTATTTGCCATTAGAAATTATTGCTGGGGTTAAAAATTTTGTTAAAAACTAATTTTTTTTAGCTCTTTTCCATCTATATATAAACAGAAGAAATATAACAAGCACATTTGCAAAGAAAACAATTGGGTTAGACCAAGGTATCCCGTCAAATTTAAAGTCTGATATCGGCCAAAGTATTGGTGTGGGGAAGAATTCAATACTATGGGTGAAAAAATCTAATATTATGTGGGCAGGCCAAGCAAGCATCGGAAAAGCAAATTCTTTATTGATTTTATAGGCAATAAAAATAAAAAGGGAGGCTATAACAAGGCTATGTGAAATGTCATATAGACTATAAACCCATTCAGGTATTTCAGACCTTGTAGGTCTTCCCATAATAGGAGAGGAGGTAAAAAATATACTGTATATAAAATAAATTCCAAAAGAAAATAAATCTGGCAGGGCACCAAATAAAAAAGAATAATATCTATATTTTCTATATCCAAAAAGGCCTTTGCCCCATAGTGCATGACTTAGTGTATCCATTTATTATAGATTTTTAGCAATATATAGACCTATAAATACAGCTAGTAAACCTACTAGGATACTTCCAATTGTATAAATTGAAAACTGCATTATATCTCCAGTTTTTAAAAGTTGAAAATTCTCTTGTGCAAATGCTGAAAATGTAGTGAATCCACCACAAAAACCTGTGGCAATTAATAAGACTTGGTTTTGACTTAATGAATTTTCCTTGGCAGCATATCCAAGAACTAAGCCAATTATTAAACTTCCAATAATATTTACTGTAAACGTTCCTATTGGAAAACTTCCAATACTTGAATTTAAATACTTGCTAATAATATATCGAATCCCACTTCCTAAACCACCACCAATGAACACCAAAAGAAAATTTTTCATCACGCAAATATATTAAAATTTAATGCATTACCGTATTTATTAAATTACTGTTAATAGTCGCTGTAAAATTATTTTCTATTGAGAAAAATTTATACATTAGAAATCCAATTTTAAAAACTAAAAAACTTATGAGAATTAAATCTTTATTAATTGTAATTTTTATTTCAGCTTTACTATTTAATTGTAATACTGACACGGGTGATTACTATGTGCCCACTAGTGGAAGTGATTTTGAGTATAAAGTAGATGAATTTGCTGATTTAAAAGTAATAAGATATCAAATACCAGGATGGGATGAATTAACATTAAAAGAAAAAAAGCTTGTGTATTATTTAACTGAGGCAGGTCTGGCAGGAAGGGATATAATGTATGATCAAAATTACAGGCATAATCTTGAAATAAGATCAGCTTTAGAAAATATACATGCAAAATTCGATGGGGATAGATCATCTGAAAATTGGGAAGAATTTAAAACCTATTTAAAGAGAGTTTGGTTTAGTAGTGGTATTCACCATCATTATTCTAATGACAAACTAAAGCCTGGATTTACTTATGATTATTTAAAAGAATTAATGAAATCAACATCTACAGATCTGGCTAATGAAGCAATCGATGCGATGTTCAATGATAAAGATTTAAAAAAGGTTAATAAAGCTAAAGATGTAGATAATGTTTTACTTTCTGCAGTAAATTTTTATGGACCTGATGTAACATCTGAAGATGTAGAATCTTTTTATTCTAAAGTTAAATCTCCTGATCCAACAAGACCACTTTCTCATGGGTTAAATTCAAAACTGGTAAAAGAGGATGGTGTATTAAAGGAGTTGGTATATAAATCTGGAGGACTCTATGGAGAAGCAATAGATGAAATCACTAAATGGTTAACTCTAGCAGCAGGAGTAGCAGAGAATAAACCACAAGGGGATGCTCTTAGACTACTGATTGAATATTACAACACTGGTGATCTTCAAACTTGGGATGATTATAATGTGGCTTGGACAAAAGCAACTGATGGAAATATTGATTACATCAATAGTTTTATAGAGGTATATAATGATCCTTTAGGCTACAGAGGGTCTTATGAAAATATTGTGCAAATTAACGATTTTGATATGTCTAGAAAAATGTCTGTCCTTTCTGACAATGCACAATGGTTTGAAGACAATTCATCTCTTATTGATGAACATAAAAAGAAAAATGTAGTAGGGGTTACTTACAAAACGGTTAATGTAGCTGGTGAATCGGGTGACGCATCTCCTAGTACACCAATTGGTGTAAATCTTCCTAATGCAAATTGGATTAGAGCAGAGGTTGGTAGTAAATCTGTTTCCCTTGGAAATATAATTAATGCGTATAATAACTCAGGATCTTCAGGCAGATTAAGAGAATTTGCTAATGATGATAATGAGTATGATTTAGAAGTTAAGCATGGACAGCTTGCTGATAAAATGCATACTGCTTTACATGAAGTAATTGGTCATGCTTCAGGACAAATAAACCCTGGTGTGGGAACCCCAAAAGAAACATTAAAAAATTATAGTTCTACTATGGAAGAAGGAAGAGCAGATCTAGTTGGACTATATTATTTGTATACTCCAAAGTTACAGGAGCTTGGTTTGGTAGAGGACTGGAAAGAAGTTGGAATGGCAGCATATGATGGTTACATTAGAAATGGTTTAATGACCCAATTAATTAGACTTGATTTGGGAGCAGATGTAGAGCAAGCACACATGAGAAATAGACAGTGGGTAAGTGCTTGGAGTTTTGCAAGAGGTAAAGAAGAAAATGTCATAGAACAAGTAAAAAGAGATGGAAAAACATACTATAATATAAATGATTATGAGAAACTGAGACTTATTTTTGGGGAGCTTTTAAGAGAGACACAAAGAATTAAATCTGAAGGAGACTATGAAGCAGCGCAGGATCTTGTAGAAGGATATGGGGTAAAGGTAGATCAAGAAATTCATGCTGAAATTCTAGAGCGAAATAAACAATTTAAAGGAGCTCCATATAGTGGGTTTGTTAATCCAGAGTTGGTTCCTTTGACTGATAGTGAAGGAAATATAATTGATATTGAGGTGAAGTATGTAAATTCTTTTGAATATCAGATGATGAAGTATTCTGAGGATTATGGTTTTCTAGTGAATAAATAAAAAACTTAAATAAAATAATATTTTATTGCAGCTATTAATCCGATAAAGCATATAAAAGCTAATAAAACCCAAATACTTCCTTTATAATATTGTTGATGAAGTTTATAGTCTTTCTTGTATGCTATAACAAGTAGTATAGAAAAACCAATTATAAAACAAATTGCAAATATTATTTGACCTTCGCTAAACATATTTCTTTTTAGCGAAACTAATAAATTAATACATAAAATATTTAAAAATGAAAGATAAAATTTTAGCAGTAAAAAAATTTCATGAGGCTTTTAAAATAGGATACTTAAATTCACCAAAAGCTGATTTAGGAATTGAAAAAAATACCCTTAGATATAATCTTATGAAGGAAGAAAATGACGAATATTTTGAAGCTGCAAATAATGGAGATATGATTGAGGTAGCTGATGCATTGGGGGATATGCTTTATATTTTATGTGGCACCATTTTAGAGCATGGAATGGAGCATAAGATTGAAGAAGTATTTGAAGAGATACAAAGAAGCAATATGAGTAAATTATCCCAGGAAGGAACACCAATATATCGCCAGGATGGTAAGGTATTAAAAGGGCCTAATTATTTTAAGCCAAATATTGCAGGAATATTAAATAAATAGTTAGATTTTATATCTCCAGGAGTGTAAATCTTCACACTTATTGGTCTGAATGCTTACTAAACGTTCTTTAAGTTTTTTAGCATAGGAATCATCGATTTCAGGTAGGGTAAAAAGCTCATCTTTATGTTCAAATTCAGAGATTTCACTAACCA